>Ga0209672_100311_pt1 | contig 32572 bp, 24 predicted proteins | sample AraplaCol_mMS_r2_FD_184273 | JGI IMG/M metagenome (GOLD analysis project Ga0209672, IMG submission 184273) | Arabidopsis root microbial communities from North Carolina, USA - plate scrape CL_Col_mMS_r2 (SPAdes) (version 2) | ecosystem: Host-associated > Plants > Roots > Endosphere | place: USA...
AGCCTGCAGATCCTGGGTGGGTCGGCGGTGATCAACGGCAATATCAACGGCGGCACCGGCAGCAGCACGCTCACCATCGCACCCGGCGCCGGCAACAGCTTCAGCTATGCCGGCTCCCTCGCAAACTTTGCCAGCGTGATGATCGGCGCGGGCACCACCACGCTCGACGGCACCAGCACGTACAGCGGCAACACCACGGTCAGCGGCGGCACCCTGGTGCTGGGCAACAGCAGCGCGATCGGCACCGGCACGCTGGTGGCCGCGGCGCCGACGCTGGTCTATCGCAACAACATCAGCCTCGCCAATGCGATCAGCCTGCAAGGTGCAACGACGCTGGACGTGGATGGCAGCGATGCCGCCACGCAGTCCGGCGCCATCGGCGGCAGCTTCGGCATCAACAAGACCGGCAGCGGCACGCTCACCCTCACCGGCGCGAACAGCTACAGCGGCGGCACCACCATCAGTGGCGGCACGCTGCTGGGCAATACCGCCAGCTTGCAGGGCAATATCACCAACAACGCGGCGCTGGTATTCGACCAGGCCAGCGATGGCATCTACAACGGTGTGCTGAGCGGCACGGGTACATTCACCAAGAGCGGCAGCGGCATGCTGGTGCTCGACGGCAAGAACAGTTTTGCCGGCACCACCACGGTGCAAGCCGGCACGCTGGAAGTGGGCGATGCGAGCAATGCGTCCGCGACACTGGGCGGCAATGTGCAGGTGGCCGCGGGCGGCACGCTGCGCGGTCACGGCACCATCGTGGGCAATGTCACCAACAACGGCATGCTGCAGCCGGGTGGCTCGATCGGCACGCTCACCATCAACGGCAACTACACGCAGGCTGCCAACGGCGCGCTGGTGATCGATGCGGCACCCACCGGCCAGGCCGACCTGCTCACCGTCAACGGCAAGGCCAGCATCGCCGGCAGCACGGTGGTGCTGGGCACCACAGGCAACTGGGCGCCGCGCACCGACTACACCATCCTCACCGCCACGCAGGGCGTGACGGGCCAGTTTGCTTCGGCCAGCAGCAATCTCGCCTTCCTCACGCCGACGCTGGCCTATGGCGCCAATAGCGTCACGCTGTCGCTGGAACGCAACGACGTGAGCTTCGCTGGTGTTGCACAGACGCCGAACGAACGCGCCACGGCCACGGCGGTGGAAGCGCTGGGCTGGAACAGCGCGCTCTACAACGCCGTGGTGATGGCTGACGCGGCGACGGCGCGCCATGCGTACGACCAGCTCTCCGGCGAAATCTACGCCAGCACGCGTACGGCACTGATGGACGATAGCCGCTACGTGCGCGACGCGATCAACGATCACCTGCTCGGCCTCAACAACAGCGCTACGGGAACCAGTGCCACCAACGACAACGGCGTATCCGCCTGGACCGCCGGCTGGGGCCATTGGGGCAATCACGATGGCGATGGCAATGCCTCGCGCCTGCAGGCGAACGGCAGCGGCCTGCTGGTGGGTGCGGACATGTTGCTGGGTTCGCAGGCACGCATCGGTGCAGTGGCGGGCTTTGGCCAGAACAGCGCGAACGTCGATGCCTTGGGTTCGTCGTCGCACACCACCGGCACGCACCTGGGTGTGTACGGCGGCTTGCATGCCGACGCCTTCCAGTTGCAGGGCGCGGTGGCGTACAGCTGGCAGACGGTGGACAGCCATCGCTCGGTGGCGTTCGACACCTTCAACGAACGCTACAACAGCGAGTACGACGGCAACACCGGGCAGGCCTATATCGACGCGAGCTATGCGTTCGGCACACCGGCCGCGACGTTCTCGCCCTTCCTCAATGTGGCTTATGTGCGCCTCCACACGGATGCCGCCAGCGAAGGCGATGGCGCCGCGGCGCTGGACGCGAATGCGCAGACCGACTCGTTCACCTACGCCACGCTCGGCCTGCGCAGCGTGTTTGCGCTGGACGCCAGCGGCGGCTTGCGCGCGCACTTCAGCCTGGGCTGGCAGCACGCCTGGGGTGACACGGCCACCAGCAGCGCCTTGCTTTTTGCCAACGGTAACCTGGCCTATACCGTGGATGGCGTGCCGGTGGCTCGCAATGCGGCAGCCTTCACCGGCGGCCTGAGCTTCGCCTTGTCGCGCAACGTCTCGGTGGATGCCAGCTACAACGGCCAGTTCGCCAGCCGCGCGAATGACCAGGCGGCCCGCATGAGCCTGACTTGGATGTTCTAAGCCGCGCCACACCGGGCCGTCTCAGGGATTGAGACGGCCTGCGGGTGCAATGCCGTCCCCGGATGGAGCGCACCGATGAACGCCTTGCCCAACCCCATGGCCCAACGCGCGGCGCGCGGCGACGGTGCGTTGGCCGCGCCGGTTTCAGGTGGCGACCAACTCGCCCGGCGGCTCGCCAAACGTTACGGCGACCGCATCACCGGCTCCTTCGTGCTGCCGGGACGCGAGGGTCAATTCGCTCCGCTACCCGGCGACATGCCGCCCGCCCTCGCCGAGGCGCTGCGAGCGCGTGGCATCCACCAGCTCTATGCGCACCAAGCCCAGGCGTGGAATGCCACGGCCGCGGGCGAGCATGTAGTGATCGCCACGCCCACGGCCTCGGGCAAATCGCTGTGTTACACGCTGCCGGTGATCAGTGCAGCGATCCGCCAGCGTGCCAAGGCCTTGTTCCTGTTTCCCACCAAGGCCCTGGCGCAGGATCAGGTGGCCGAACTGCTGGAACTCAACCAGGCGGGCGACCTCGGCGTCAAAGCCTTCACCTTCGACGGCGACACGCCGGGCGACGCTCGGCAGGCGATCCGCCTGCATGGCGACATCGTGGTGAGCAATCCGGACATGCTGCACCAGGCCATCCTGCCGCATCACACCAAGTGGGCGCAGTTCTTCGAGAACCTGCGCTACATCGTGATCGATGAAGTGCATACCTATCGGGGCGTCTTTGGTTCGCACGTGGCCAACGTGCTGCGCCGCCTGCAGCGCGTATGTGCGTTCTATGGGGTGACGCCGCAGTTCATCCTGTGCTCGGCCACCATCGGCAATCCGGCGGAGCATGCGAGTGCGCTGATCGAGCAGCCGGTCACCGCGATCACCGAGAGCGGTGCACCCGTGGGCGAGAAACACGTGCTGCTATGGAACCCGCCGGTGGTCAATGCGGATCTGGGCCTGCGCGCCTCAGCGCGCTCGCAGTCGAACCGCATTGCGCGCACGGCGATCCGGGCGGGACTGAAGACGCTGGTGTTCGCGCAGTCGCGGCTGATGGTGGAAGTGCTCACCAAGTATCTGAAGGACGTGTTCGACAGCGATCCGCGCAAGGCGCCGCGCATCCGCGCCTATCGCGGCGGCTATCTGCCCACCGAGCGGCGTGCGGCGGAACGCGAGATGCGCGCGGGTCAAGTGGACGGCATCGTCAGCACCTCGGCGCTGGAGCTGGGCGTGGATATCGGCGCGCTCGACGTGGTCGTGCTCAACGGCTATCCCGGCAGCGTTGCGGCGACCTGGCAGCGCTTCGGCCGCGCGGGCCGACGCCAGCAGGCCTCGCTCGGCGTGCTGGTCGCCAGCAGCGATCCGCTGGACCAATACCTGGTGCGCCATCCCGAATTCTTCCAGGACGCCACACCGGAACACGCACGCATCGCCGCCGACCAGCCGTTGATCCTGCTCGATCACATCCGCTGCGCCGCGTTCGAACTGCCCTTCCGCGACGGCGAACTGTTCGGCCCGCAGGACGCCACGCCCTGGCTGCAGGTGCTAGCCGAAGAAGGCGTGCTGCATCAGGAAGGCGAGCGCTTCGAATGGATCGCCGACAGCTACCCCGCCAACGCGGTGTCCTTGCGCTCGGTGGCCGATGGCAACTTCGTGGTGGTGGATCGTACCGACGGCCGCCAGACCATCGTGGCGGAGGTGGACTTCAGCGCGGCCTCGCTCACCTTGTACGAGGGCGCCATCCATATGATCCAGTCGGTGCCCTACCAGGTGGAACGGCTGGACTGGAGCGGTCGCAAGGCCTTCGTCACGCGCACCAATGTCGACTACTACACCGACGCCATCGACTACACCAAGCTCAAGGTGCTCGAAGCCTTCGATGGATCGCCGGCCGGCAACGGCAGCGCGCATCACGGCGAAGTGCATGTGGCGCGCCGCGTGGCGGGCTACAAGAAGATCCGTTATTACACGCATGAAAATATCGGCTACGGCCCGGTAAACCTGCCCGACCTCGAACTGCATACCACCGCCGTGTGGTGGCAGTTGCCGCAACGCGCGCTGGAGCAGGCGTTCGATCATCGCCAGGAGGCGCTCGACGGATTCCTCGCGGCAGCGCATGCCTTGCATATCGTGGCGACGGTGGCGGTGATGGCCGAAGCGCGTGACCTGCAGAAGGCCGTGGGCAGCGGCGACGGCGCCTGGTTCGCCACGCCGGACGCCAACGGTCGCGCGCAGCTTCGTTCGGGCTTCGGCGAGGGCGAGCCATCGATGAGCGGTCCCTTCGTACCTACGCTGTATCTCTACGACGCCTTTCCTGGTGGCGTGGGACTCAGCGCACCGTTGTATGAGCGACGCGAAGATCTAGTGCGCCTTGCGCGCGAGCTGGTGCGTCGTTGCGATTGCCGCGGCGGCTGTCCCGCCTGTGTCGGCCCGGTGCTGGCCGCGGACGAACAGAACGAACGCTCGCTCAAATCGCTCGCTACGCGTGTGCTCGACTTGATCATCGCCCTATGAGCGCGCTGGCCGATAAATTGCGTGGACTGCGTCGTCAGGCCGGTGTGTCGCCGCCCGCACCCGCTGCAGTGACTGTGCCCGCGAAGCCACGTCCCGCATTGCCGGACAACATCGCGCAGCTGCTCGGCATCCGTCAGCGCGCGCAAGGCACGACCGCCACGCCACGACGCAAGGCAAGCGTCGAACCCTCGTCGCTGCCCGGGCAGACCATCGCACCCGGCCTGCAGCTGTGCGAAACGAGCAGCGCGTGGCCGCCCGAACCACCGGCCTTCCACGCCGAGTTTGCGCGCGTCGACGAAGTGATCGCCTCAGAACGGCTGGTGCTGTTCGATACGGAAACCACCGGACTGGCCGGTGGCACCGGCACACGCGCCTTCATGATCGGCGTGGGCGACTGGCATGAAGGCCGCTTCCGCGAACGCCAGCTGCTGATCACCACGCTGGCCGGCGAAGCGGCCATGCTCGATTGCTTCGCCTCATGGCTGCGCCCGGATGCGGTGCTGGTGAGCTACAACGGCAAGTCGTACGACTCGCCCTTGCTCAAGACCCGCTTTCGCCTGCACCACCGTGCGTGTCCGCTCGAAGGATTGGCGCATATCGACCTGCTGCATCCCGTGCGGCGCCGTTGGCGCGGTGCCTGGGAGAACTGCCGCCTGGCCACCGCCGAGCGCCAGCTGCTGCAGGTGGTGCGCGAGGACGACCTGCCCGGCTCCGAAGCGCCGGCCGCGTGGCTGGGCTATCTGCGCGGCGGGTCGGCGCAGGCGCTGCATCGCGTGGCGCGGCACAACAGCCAGGATTTGCGCAGCCTGGGCGGCATCCTTCACCGCTTCGCGACACCCGACGAGGCAAACACGCAGGCATGAGGGGCGCGGTCGGCGGATCGACATGCTAGGTTTTTCCCGCGGGCTGCCAGCGGGCCCGGTGCGCCACCCATCGTGATCCCACCGCAAGCCTGCCTCGGGGAGCTGCGAGCATGCTGAGAGATTTCACCCAGACCGCCCTGCTGCTCATCACGGGCCTGTTTCCGATCATCAATCCGATCGGCTCGGCTTTCATCGTGCTCAGCATGGTGCCCAACACCACGGCCGCCGAACGCACCGAGTTGGCCTGGCGCATTACCACCAACAGCTTCGCGATCCTGCTGGTATCACTGCTGATGGGCGCCTACGTGCTCACCTTCTTCGGCATTTCCATTCCGGTGCTGCGCGTTGCGGGCGGCATGATCATCGCCGTGGCGGGCTGGAATCTGCTGCAAAAGCCCGACGACGACGACTCCGCCAACGAGAAGGCGCAAGAGGTGAACCCAAGCTCGCGCAGCGGGTCATTGGCCGCCAAGACTTTCTACCCGTTGACGCTGCCCTTGATGGTGGGCCCGGGCTCCATCTCGGTGGCTATCGCGCTGGGCACCAGCTCGCCGAAGGATGGCTTGTCGGCCGTCCATTTTCTCGGCGTTGCCGCCGCGCTGGTGGTCTTGTGCGCGAGCATCTACGTCTGCATGCGCTTTGCCGACACGCTGGAACGCTGGCTGGGCTCCGGCGGCACCAAGATCGTGATGCGACTGTTTGCGCTGGTCACCTTCTGCATCGGCATGCAGCTGCTATGGGTGGGGTTGTCCGATCTGCTGGCGTCGGTGAAGTGGCACTAGTCCACTAGAGCGACGTGGTCAGGCGAGTCAGCCAATCCGGGCTGACCGCAAGCACCAGTGCTTCGAAGCGGCGGTCCAGGCCGCTGATCACCAGCACGCCGATCACCACGAAGCACGCACCCAGCAGCGATTTGGCCGCGCTGCCCGCCGACATCAGCGAGCCGCGCATGCGTGCCATGGCGGCGCCTGACACCGTGCTCAGCGCCAGCAGGGGCAGTCCGGCGCCGAGGCCAAACACCAGCATCAACAGCGCGATCTGCACCAGATGCGTGCCCTGTGCCGCCAGCGTGGTCGCCGCACCCAGGGTCGGCCCCACGCAGGGACTCCACACCAGTCCCAGCAGCAAGCCGATCAGGAACTGGCTGAAGCCGCCTTCGCCACGCACCGAACCCAGCGCCTGCTGACTTCGGTTGCCCAGCTGCGCGGTGATCCTTGCGAAAGTGCGCTGCAGCGGCGGCAGCAGCATCACCAGGCCGAACACCACCATCAGCACCGCCGCCGCAACACGCAAGGTGCCAGGCTCCAGGCCGATCGAAGCACCGAGCGTGGCGAGCAGGGTTCCAGTCAAGGCGAACGAAAGACTCAAGCCCAATGCCAGCGCCGCGACGCCCCAGCGATGCCGGGACAGCGCCGATGCGATCAGGATCGGCAAGATGGGGAGCACACAGGGCGACAACAGCGTCGCCATGCCGGCCAGGAAACCCAGCACATAGGTGCCCAGACCAAAATCCATCAGAGCGCCTGCTCAAGTACCGCGCGAATGGCAGGCTCCGTCGTCTGGCCGGTGGAGCGCGTTACCTCGTGCCCCTGTTTGAAAACCACGAACGTCGATTGCTGCGTGACTTTGAGCGATTTCTCAAGAGCAGTCTCTTTGTCGAAGTCCGCTACGTAGATGGTCACGTCCTTTAGCCGGGGTTCCTTTGACAGGCGATCCACGATGGGTTGCTGCGCGCGACAGGTCGGGCACCAGTCGGCGTGCAGGTACACCACGACGGGCTTGCCCGCCGCCAGCGTCTGCGCATAAGACACCTGATCGAAAGGCACTTCAGCGGCGGCCGTGGTGCCGGCCAGCGCCAGCAACAGCGTGCCGAACATCCATCGGTGAAACTTGGTTTTCATGATCACGAAGACTCCTGTGCCCTACCGTCAGTCGATGACGGGGATGGCCATGCGCGCTGACGGTGTCGACTCGGATGCGGTGCGAATTCCCAGCGCCCGCGCCAGCAGCGTGTCGAGGCTGGCCTTGCCCGGGCCGCTGATCAGCAACCAGAAGAAGATCAGGCTGTAGACGATTTCGTCGGCTTCCACGTAGTCGTCCAGGCCGGTGAGGTTGGCCGATACGACCAGCACCACGGCCACCGCCATGTTGATGAGCATCGGGATGCACACCAGGCGGGTGAACAGGCCGAGCATGATCAGCAGGCCACCGAGCAGCTCCGTCCACGCGGACAGGCCCGCGCTGAACGCCGGGTAGGGAATGCCCCAGCCGACGAAGCGCTGGGTGAAGCCATCGAGGTTGTGCACCTTGGCGATGCCGGTTTCCAGCCAGAAGTAACCGAACACCACGCGCACCACCAAGGGCCCGAGCCATTGGATGCGCTGTAGCCATGCGAGGAGTTGGCTTGCCTTGTCGGCGAGGTAGGGGCGCATGACGTCAGCTTCCGGGGATCGAGGTGCGGGCATCATGCGAAGCGCTGGCAATCGCCGCCATGGCTGGTCGTCCATGCTTTCTTGCCCGCCGTCCGGTCCTGCCTGGCGCGCCCATCGCCGGACGATCGGGCACAAAAGGGAGACGCGCGGGGACAGCCCGCGGGCAGCCGTCTGCCGAGAATGCTCAGGTCGGCAGTGCTTGGCCATGGTGTCCGGACCCGACGTTGTCTATCCATGCCGCCAGCGGGCGGCCGTCCACCTGACAGGAGTGTTCCCATGAAGACCCACAAGCTCAACGGCGCCGCCATGGCGATGATGGTTGCCGGCCTGTTCGCCGTCACCACGATGTCCGCTTCGGCGGCTGAAAAGACCGACGCCGGCAAGTCGGCCGATACCGCCAGCGTGAAGTGCATGAACTCCTCGTCCTGTAAGGGCCACGGCGCCTGCAAGCAGGCCAGCAATGCCTGCAAGGGCCAGAACGCCTGCAAGGGCCAGGGCTTCACCATGCAGAAGAGCCAGCAGGAATGTGACGCCGCCCAGGCCGCCGCCAAGGCTTCCTGAGCTTGACCGCGGGGCTTTCGGCAGCGCGCGAAAGCCCCGCACTTTTTACCGCGAGCAACGCCATGCCTGCTTCCCGCCAGCTGCCTTATCTCGGCTTTGGTCTCGGCCTGCGCGTCGATCACTATGAAACACTGATCGACGAACCGGGCAACGTCGAATGGCTTGAGATTGTTTCGGAAAACTATCTGGTCCCCGGCGGCCGTCCGCTGCGCTGGCTGGAACGTTTCCGCAAGCGTTTTCCGCTGGTGATGCACGGCGTGTCGATGTCCATCGGCGGCACCGACCCACTCGACATGGCGTATCTGGACCAGCTCGCCGCCCTGGCGCGCCAGGTCGAACCGGCGTGGATCTCCGATCACCTGTGCTGGACCGGCGTGCAAGGCGTGAACCTGCACGACCTGATGCCGCTGCCATACACCGAGGAAGCCTTGCGGCACGTGGTGGATCGCGTGCGTCGCGTGCAGGACAAACTCGGGCGGCGCATCCTGCTGGAAAACGTGTCCAGCTACATCAGCTTTGCGCAGTCGCAGCTGACGGAGTGGGAGTTTCTCGCCGCCGTCGCCGAGCGCGCGGACTGCCTTATCCTGCTCGACATCAACAACGTGCACGTGAGTGCGCACAATCACGGCTTTTCGCCGCTCGATTATCTCGATGGCCTGCCGCCGGCACGCGTGCAGCAATTCCATCTCGCTGGCCACGAACACGGCGGCGAGCTGTTGATCGATACGCACGATGCGCCCGTGGTCGACGCCGTGTGGGATCTCTATGTGGAAGCCGTGCGTCGCTTCGGTCGCGTCTCCACCATGATCGAGCGCGACGACCATATCCCGCCCCTCGCCGAACTGCTCACGGAACTCGACCACGCCCGCTCGCTGGCCGATGCGCTGATGCAGGAGGCCGCGTGAGCGACCTGCGCGCCCTGCAGCAGCAACTGGCCGACGCGATGCTGGCCGGCGGCACGCCCTTGCCCGGTTCGCTGCGCGGTGACGGCAAGGCCGGCGAGTCGGAGCGCCTCGCCATCTACCAGCATGGTTACCGCATGCGTCTGCGCGAGGCGCTGGCGACGGAGTTCCCAGGGCTCGCCCTGCTGGCCGGACGCCGCTTTGCCCCGTTGCTGGACGACTACGTGGCCGCGTATCCGTCCACGCACTTCAATATCCGCTGGCATGGCGCAGGTCTGCCCGGTTTTCTCACGCGCACAGCGCCATGGCGTGACCGGCCCGAACTGGCCGAGATGGCGCAGGTGGATTGGGCGATATCAACCGCGTTCGACGCGGCCGACCACGCCACGGTGAGCGCCGCCGATCTTGCGGGTATCGCGCCCGAGGCGTGGGCGGCGCTGCAGCTGCATCCGCTGACGCATGCCCGGCTGCTGCGCTGCACCTGCAATGTCGACGCATTCCGGCGCGCGGCCGACCGGGGTGAGCCGCGTCCGGCACTGCGCCGCTGGCGTCGGGCGCGCCATCTGCTGGTCTGGCGGCCGGCGCTGGACGTGCGCTATCGGCAGGTCGAGGCGGGCGAACTGCCTGCGCTGCTGGGCGCCCTCCATGGCGAAACCTTTGCCCAGCTGTGCGAACGCCTCGCCCAGCGTCATGGCGTTGCCGCCCTGCCCCGCATGGCGGCGCTGCTCGCGCAGTGGCTGGGTGAAGGGCTGGTCGGCCGGCTGACCCGGCCCGGAGAGCCCACGATGTAACCGGCAGCCTGCCGGTGGCGAAGGTCTTGATGAGACATCCACCGGAAGGAAGTGCATGTACATCGAACCGAATCCCTCGCTGCCACCCGGTCCGCGCCCACGGCTGGTGGAACCGGCGCTGGAATCCCTGCTCAACCGGTCGATGCTGCAGGTGCAGGTGGTCGCCGAGCTGCATCGCTGCGGGTCGTGGTTTGCGGATGCGCCGCGCTATGAGTGCGGCCTGTTCCATCTGGTGGGCACCGGCCGCTGCCAGGTGGAAAGCGAGGAACTCGGCGGCGCGGTGACGCTTGAAACCGGCGACCTGGTGATCTTCCCGCACGGTGCGCCACACCGGCTCAGCGGTACGGAGGGGGACGACCTGATGCAGACCAGCCTGATCTGCGGTGAATTCCGCTTCACCGGCAGCTCTCAGCACCCGCTCAATCTGGCCTTGCCCGCCTGCATGGTGATCCATGCCGCCGATGCCAGCGCTCCGTTCCGACAGCTCGCTTCGACCATGGCGCAGGTGGTGCACGCCGACTGCGCCGGCCGCCACGTCCTGCTCAACAAGCTGGCCGATGCGCTGTTCACGCTGGCGATCTGCGACTACTCACGCACCACGGAGGAACGCCAGGGCCTGTTCGCCTCACTGGCCGATCCGCGCATTGCCCGCGTGCTGCAGGCCGTACACGACCATCCGGGCAAGGCGTGGACCATGCAGTCGATGGCCGCGCTGGCCTGCATGTCCCGCTCCGCATTCGCGGAGCGCTTCACCCAGCTGATGCGGCAGCCGCCGATCCAATATGTCACGCAGTGGCGTGTCAGCGTGGCCGAGCAGTTGTTGCGCGATCGCCAGCAGTCGGTGGCGGGCATCGCCCAGCAGCTGGGCTATAGCAGCGAAGCGGCGTTTCGCCGTCTGTTCAAGCGCGTGAGCGGCAGGTGTCCCGGCCGTGTTCGCGGCGAAGGCATGCGCGCTGCGACCTTGAACTAATGCGACTCAGCGCGGCGGCTGCGACTGCCTGCGCTCGCGTTTGACCTCGTACATGGCGGCATCGGCTTGGGCGAGCAGCGTCTCGGGTTCGACTTCGCCCGACATCGACACGATGCTGCCAATGCTGGGCCCGGCGTAGTCGAGCATGACATCGCCCAGATGGAAGCGACCGGTGGTCGCCTCCTGCAGACGCGCACGCAAGCTATCCGCCACGGCCAAGGCGGCCGTATGGGCGGGGCTGGACAGCACCACGAATTCATCGCCGCCCAGACGCGCGACGAAATCGTCCGAACGCACGGCTCCCTGCATGCGCCCGCCGATGGCGGTGAGAAAGCGATCGCCGGCGTCGTGGCCATGGGTGTCGTTGATCGACTTGAACTGATCCAGGTCCACGAAGGCCACCACCAGCGCGCGACCATCGGGGCCATGACCGTCGAGACGGCGGCGCAGCTCGTCCATCAGCGCACGGCGATTGGGCAGCTTGGTGGTGGTGTCGGTCAGGGCGCTGACCGCGAGCGTGTCGTTCGCACGCTGCAACGCCTGCAACATGCGTTCGCGTTCGATCTGCTGGCCGATCAGGCGCGAGAACATCTGCAACACCTGATCGGCGCCATCGGCCAAGGGTTTGCGATCGCCGCTGGCGGCGCACAGGGTGCCGTAGAGCGTGCCGTCTTCCAGTTGCACCGGCGTGCTCGCATAAGTGGCGATGCCCAGCTCGCGCGCGGGTCCCGAATCGGCCCAGCAGTTGGCCACATCGTCGGTATAGGGCCGCCCTTCTTCCAGCGCGCGCTTGCACAACGTGCCCTCCCACGGCACCGAGAGGCCCTCCGGGATATCCAGCCGGCTCGTATTCTTCGAGTACAGGATGTACTGGTAGCCGGCTGCCGTGTCGATGGTGGTGAGGTAGGTCGATTCCAGCCCCGTCACCGTCTGCAGCAGTTCAAGCAAGGGCCGCACCAGTTCTTCTAGCGTGCGTGCCTTGGCCACAGACTCCGCCAGGCGGCCGACGAAATCTGATGGTTGAATCGGTGACATGAGCTTCCTTCGGTGCGTTTGATACGCGTAGGCGGAACAAGTGCCCTACCAACGCAATCGCCATTAGATGATGGCCGGCCGAACGGATGCAATCACGGCCCAAAGGCCGCATGACGCACTGGCTTCGCATCGCAACCTGTGTAGACTCCCCCGGACCACCCGTGTCACCGACCATGTCGCGCCGGGCCGCCGTTCCGGCGCGTGACAACAGAGCGTTCCCCTCGCTGCGAGGTACCTCCATGTTGATGCGTTGCGTTGCGTTTGTCGGGCTGTTTGCACTGGCCGCCTCATCGATGGCCGGCCCCGCGCCTTCACCTGCTGCACCGGCAACGTCGGTGAAGGCCGATGCTCCCAAGACCACATCCGCCGGCACGCAATTCATGCTGCCCTCCGACTGGACGCTACACGCCAGTGGCAACAAGGTGACACTCAATCCGCCGGAGTCCGGGTCACAAGCCGTGCTGGTCGATGTGAAGGCCGGCACACCCGATGACGCCGTCGCGCAAGCCTGGAAAGCCTATGCGCCGGCCCGGACCTGGCCGCTGCAGGTGGCCACCGATGTGTCCCCGCGCGACAACTGGGAGCAGATCCGCATCTACAACTACGAGACGTCCGCCAACGACAAGCGCGGCGTCACTGCCATCGCCTATCGCCATGGCGACCAGTACACCGTGCTGATCTACGACGTGGCCAATGCCGTGGGCGAAAAGCGCGCCTCGCAACTGCGCGCCATCTCCGATCGCCTGCTGCCGAAGGGTTACCAGCGTGAGAGTTTCGCCGGCAAGACCGCGCATCCGCTCGATGCGGCGCGCATCGAAACGCTCAAGAGTTTCGTGGACGAGGCACGCAGGGCGTACGACGTGCCGGGCGTCGCCATCGGCCTGATCGATCACGGCAAAGTGGTGTTCGCCGGCGGCCTGGGCGTGCGTGAGATCAACAAGCCGGAGCCGATCGACGCCGACACGCTGTTCATGATCGCCTCCAACACCAAGGCGCTGACCACGCTGATGCTGGCGCGCGAGGTCGATCAAAAGAAATTCACCTGGAACACGCCCGTGGTGCAGGTGATGCCCAGCTTCAAGCTGGGCGACGCGGCGACCACCAGGCAAGTGCTGATCAAACACCTGATCTGCGCCTGCACCGGCATGCCGCGGCAGGACATGGAATGGCTGCTCAACAGCCGCGACGCCACGCCGGAAACGGTATTGCGGGCGCTGTCGGGGATGCAGCCCACCAGCAAGTTCGGCGAGCTGTTCCAGTACTCCAACCTGATGGCGGCAGCAGCCGGTTATATCGGCGGCCATGTGCTGTATCCGGATATGGAGCTGGGCGCCGCCTACGATTTGGCGATGCAGAAACAGGTGTTCGATCCGCTGCAGATGAAGATCACCACCTTCGACTACGACCGCGCCCTGCTCGGCAACCACGCCACGCCGCACGGCATGGATGTGGACGGCCATACGGCGGTGGCCGGCATGGGCATCAACGATTCCATCCGCGCGGCGCGTCCCGCGGGTGCAGCGTGGAGTGCGGTGAGCGACATGCTGCGCTATGTGCAGATGGAACTGGCCAACGGCGTGCTGCCGGACGGCACGCGCTACGTGTCGAAAGAAGCCTTGCTGGAACGCCGCAAGCCGAACGTGGCGCTGGGCACCACCGCCACCTACGGCATGGGCCTGATGGTGGATCACACCTGGGGCGTGCCTGTCGTGCATCACGGCGGCGACCTGGCCGGATTTCATTCGGACATGCTGTGGCTGCCCGAGCAGGGCGTAGGCGCGGTGATCCTCACCAATGCCGATGCCGGCGTGTTTATCCGCGGACCGTTCCAGCGCCGCCTGCTTGAGGTGCTGTTTGATGGCAAGCCGCTGGCGCAAGGCGACATCGATGCCGGCGTGAAGCGGCTGAAAGCGGAGATTGCCGCCCAGCGCAAGCGCCTGACCGTGCCTGCCGATCCCGCCCAGGCCGCCAAATTGGCGGACCGCTATCGCAACCCGGCCGTGGGCAGCATCCAGGTGGATCGCAGCGGCAAGAACCTCGTCTTCAACTTCGGCGCGTGGCGTAGCGACGTGGCCTCGCGCAAGAACGACGACGGTTCGCTGTCGTTCGTGACCATTTCACCGGGCTCCGATGGTTTCGAGTTCGTGGTGTCTGGCACGGCAGACAATCGCAAACTGATCCTGCGCGACGACCAGCATGAATACGTCTACGACGAGGTGAAGTAAGCCATGAACGCTATGCATCGCAACGGTCTACGGGTGTTGTTCGGCGTCTTGGCCTCCCTCGCCGGCGCTGCCGCTCTGGCCGATACGCTGAACGTACCGGAGATTCCGGTGGACGCCACCGTGCAGCGCAACTACCAGTGCCAGGCTGGCAAGTCGCTCAAGGTGACGTACTACAACAGCCATGGCGGCCAGAGCTTTGCGCTGCTGTTGGTGAAGGACAAGGCCATGCTGTTCGTCGACACCATGGCTGGCTCCGGCGTGAGATACGTGGCCGGTCCCTACACGTGGTGGACCAAGGGCAATAACGGCGACCTGTATGACATGACGGCCGGTCCGAACGCCGCGCCCATCATCGCCGGCTGCACATCGTCACCCGGCAAGTAGACGACGGTTCCCTCACCTCGCTGAACCGGGGAGCGCTGCTCCTTCAGCAGCATGAACGAAGTTGCTGCGTCGCATGATGACAGCAGCAAATTCTCTCGCTCATGCTCCCCGTCCACGCAGAAACCTACCGCCCAGCGTCTGGCCGCAAGAAGTTGCCGGTCACACCCTTTGTGTTTCTGCGTGCTGCACCGGGGGGTGCAGTCATCGAACCACGCCATGGGGAAGGGAATGAACGGTCGCCGCTCGCAGGTTTTTGTCGCAGGTTCCATCGGGGTCAAGCGCCCACTCACCGTCGCATGTGCCGCTGCCGTGCTCGCCTTGGCAGGCGTACAGCCGGTCTTTGCGCAACAGGCACAGGATTCATCCACGCAGACAACTCAGCCCGCGCCTGCTCCCAAGCCTGCGAAGACTGATCCCAATGCGCTGCCCAAATCGGAAGACCGCGCCGCCACGCTCGATGCCATCACCGTCACCGGCATCGCGGGCAGCATCGAGAATTCGATCAAGGCCAAGATGAATTCGGACAACATCATCGAGGCCATCTCCGCCGAGGACATCGGCAAGCTGCCCGATGCGAGCATCGCCGAAAGCCTCGCGCGCCTGCCCGGCCTCGCAACGCAACGCGTGGACGGTCGCGCCAACCAGATTTCCATCCGCGGCCTGGCGCCCGACTTTGCCGGCACCACCTTGAACGGCCGCGAGCAGGCCACCATCGGTGAAAACCGCGGCGTGGATTACGACCAGTATCCGGCCGAACTGATCAGCGGCGCCGCCGTGTACAAGACGCCCGACGCGAGCCTGATCGGCCAGGGCCTGTCCGGCACGGTGGACCTGCACACGCTCAAGCCGCTGGACCTGTCCACGCGCACCATCGTGGCCAACCTGCGCGGCGAGTACACCACCAACGGCAAAAACAATCCCGGCTCGGGCGTGGGCGATCTTGGCCATCGCGCCAGCTTCTCCTACGTCGATCAGTTTCTCGACCACACGCTGGGTCTCGCCGTCGGCTTCGCCCAACTCGATTCGCCGATCCAGGAAAAGCAGTACCAGGCGTGGTGGTGGAGCCTCAACAACGGCCCGGGCAGCATCGAAGGCGCCTGGGGCGGGCCGCACTCGCCGGGACTGCCGGACGGCGTGCTCTCGCAGGAAGGCATGCAGCTGCGCGCGCAGTCGGAGAACCAGCTGCGCAACGGCCTGATGGCCGTACTGGAGTGGGCGCCGAACGACTGGTACCACTCGACGCTGGACACCTACTACTCCACCTTCAACGAAAAGAAGATCACCAACGGCGTGCAGTGGGCCAGCGGTCCCTACGACGACGCGGGTCCCGCGGTGTACAGCAATGTAGGCATCGTGCCGTCGCAGCCCTATCCCGTGGTCACCACCGGCACCATGGATGGCATCCGGCCGATCCTGCAGAACGAATACACCAAGGAACACGACAAGCTGTTCTCGGTGGGCTGGAACAACCAGTTCGAATTCGGCGGTGGCTGGCAGGGCGTGGCCGACCTGTCCTATTCGAGTGCGAAGAAGGATCTGCACGACGCCTACCTGTTCTCCGGCATTCCGGACCAGGGCACCACCAGCGTGCAATTCGCCACGCCGCTCAACTACGGCTTTCCGAATTTCAGCACCGGCGTGAACCTGGCCGATCCGTCGGCCATCCAGTTCACCGACCCGGATGGCTATGGCTATGACGGCCGCCAGGAATTCGATCACCAGGACGACACCATCAAGGCCATCCGCCTGCAGGTCTCGCACCCGGTGGGCTGGATCTTCAGCACGGTGGACGTGGGCGTGAATTACTCCGACCGCAAGAAGACCAAGTCGGCCGACGTCGAGTTCGCCTGGCTCAACGGCAACGGCTCGACCGGCAGCGATTACGTCAAGGGTTACTCGACGCCGGTGAATCCGGCCTTCCTGTACGGCCCCACGTCGATCAACTACGGCGGCATCGGGCCTATCCTCAACTACAACGTGCTGGCCGCGTTGAACAGCCAGTTCTATCTCACCTCGGGCAACGGCCAGGGCGACTGGGCGCGCAACTACAATGTCGAAGAGAAGGTGCCCGTCGCCTACGTGAAGTTCAACATCGATACGATGCTGGGCAGTGTGCCGCTGCGCGGCAACATGGGCGTGCAGTTCGTGCATACCGATCAGTCGTCGGATGCGCTGCAGACCAACGGCAACACGCTGGTGGGCACGCTTACCGGTGGCACCACCTACAACAACGTGCTGCCCAGCCTGAACCTGGCGGCGGAGATCGCCGATAAGCAATACCTGCGTTTCGGTTTCGCCAAGACCATGACGCGTGGACGCATCGACGATGAGAAGGTTGCTTCATCATCCTTCGTGTATGAGGTCACCACGGGCCCCGCCGCCGGACAGGTGTTGTGGTCGGGCAGTGGCGGCAACCCCGCGCTCAAGCCCTATGTGGCGGTCGGCACCGACCTGTCGTGGGAGAAGTATTTCGGCAAGTCCAGCTACGTGGCCGTCGCGGTGTTCAACAAGAACCTGTTGAACTACATCTACAACAAGACGGTGCTGGACTACGACTTTTCCAAGTACACCAACAACGATCCCACCCTGGTGCCGACCAGCAATATCGGCGCCTACACCACGCCGGAAAACGGCACCGGCGGAAAGATGCAAGGCATCGAGCTGTCCGGCGCACTGGAAGGCGCACTGATCGCCCGTCCGCTCGACGGCTTCGGCGTGCAGGCGAATTTCTCGCTGACCAACAGCACCGTGCCGGTGAGTTCGGTGAGCTCGATCCCGGGCGCGCCGGCCACCTTGCCCGGCCTCTCGCGCAAAGTGGCGAACCTGGCGCTCTACTACGAGAAGTACGGCTGGTCGGTGCGCATCTCCGAGCGCTATCGCTCCTCCTTCACCGGCGAAGCGATCGCCCTGTTCGACCAGCTGGGCTACCAGCAAGTGCTGGCCGACAAGCAGACCGACTTCCAGGCCGGCTACAACTTCACCGACGGCTCATGGAACGGCCTGTCGGTGCTGCTGCAGGTCTACAACCTCACCAACTCGGCGTACAAGACCGCGCAAATTTCTGCGCTGCCTAATGGCGTGTCGATCGGACGCCCGCTCGATTACAACACCTGGGGCCGTACGGTGATGTTTGGCATCAACTACAAGCTTTGATCGGGTTACGACCCTCCACGCCTTCGCGTCACAGGGCAGCGGCATGAAATAGATCGGCGGATAGGCAGCACCGGCATTGGCCATCGTCAGCACGATGGCCAATGCTCGTTGTTCGCCCGCAGAATCGCCGTAGCCTCCACATTGTGGGAGCGCACCCTGTGCGCGACTGCCCCACGCGAGACCAGCGATGGCTATGCTGGATAGGCCATTCAACGGAGATCACCCGTGCGCGAGCTATACCCCGAGATCGAGCCCTACCGCACCCACCGCCTGCGCGTGGACGACATCCATGAGCTGCATATCGAGGAATGCGGCAATCCCGATGGCCTGCCCGTGGTGTTCCTGCACGGCGGCCCGGGTGCGGGTGTGTCGCCGTATCACCGTCGCTTCTTCGATCCGGAGCGCTACCGCATCGTGCTATTCGACCAGCGCGGCGCCGGCAAGTCGACGCCGCATGCGGAGTTGCGCGACAACACCACCTGGCATCTGGTCAGCGATATCGAAGCCGTCCGCGAATTCTTCGGCATCGAACGCTGGGTGGTGTTCGGTGGTTCGTGGGGATCGACGCTGGCGCTGGCCTATGCGCAGACGCATCCCGAGCGCGTGCTCGGGCTGGTGCTGCGCGGCATCTTTCTCGGCCGGCCCGGCGAGCTGCGCTGGTTCAACGAACTCGATGGCGGCGCGCGCTGGATCTTTCCCGAGCGCTGGGAACGCTATCTCGCGTATATCCCCGAGGACGAACGCCATGACATGGTGGAGGCCTACTGGCGCCGCCTGGATAGCAAGGACGAAGCCGAGCGCATCGCCGCGGCCATCGCGTGGGGCAACTGGGAAGGCGGCAGCACCACGTTGATCCACGATCCCGACGAGCCGGGCAACTTCGAGGACCCATACGCCGCAGTGAGCGTGGCGCGCGCCGAAGCCCACTACTTCCGCCACCGCGTCTTTCTTGAGCCGGACCAGCTGCTGCGTAACGTGGATCGTGTGCGCCACATCCCCGCCACCATCGTGCATGGCCGCTACGACATCATCTGTCCGGTGAAGAGCGCCTGCGATCTCGCCAAGGCGTGGCCGGAGGCGGCATTGCATATCGTGCTGGCCGGCCATAGCGCAGCCGATCCCGCCATCGTGGATGTCCTGGTCAGCGCGACGGATGCGTTGGCCGATCGCTACGTGTAATGCCGTCGCGTGCATGCGCGCCCCGTGGCCGCGCGTGCACGCGGTACGCGCGATGCGTGGCCGATATCTCCCCCTTGTCACCGGCGGGAGACTGGGGTTTGATGCAGTCATCTGGCGACGACGTCCCCCTTTGTTGCGTCGCCTGAGCTCAGAAGGATGGACGCGATGCTTCCGGCATTCGCGTGTCTGACCGGACCCAACGTTGCCGGTCGGATGGATGTGCCTGGCTTCAGGGGTTGTCGAACTGCCACGCCAATGAGGGACTGACATGCGCTCACGCAAAACTGGAAACACGCTGGGTTTTCTCGTCGCCGTTCTGATGTTGCTGGGAGGCGCTGTCCATGCCGCGCCATCGACGGATGCGAGCCGTACGGCTCCCACGCTGGAATTCGTCGCCTCGCCTTATGCGGACTTCCTGTTCTATCTGCTGCATCGGGACAACGCGAACTTCCCCGACCTGCGCGCGTCCGTGCCGCTCGATGACGTCAAGGAACTCAATACCGGCGCCTTTCTGCCGGCGTACGCGATGGTGTCGGATATCCGCAGCTACGCCGACCTCTATCGGCTCGCCTACACCTACGACAACAGCGCCGCGCTGGTCGCCGCGCTCAAGCAGGGCGAGCCGCACTTCCCGGCGTTCATGGCTTACTGGCAGCGACACGTGGAACCCAGGGAACAGGAGACCATCGCTGCATGGAAGGCCGAAGAAGCCAAGGCGCGCAACGTCGAGCGGCTGGAAGGCCTCACGCGCTTGCGCTTTCCGTATTCCACGGTGAAGGTTGCGGTGATCGCACTCGGCCCGCTCGGCGGCAACATGCAAAATCCCCCGATCATGTTCGCCACCATGAAGGATGCAAGCCTGCCCGCCGTGGTGGGCTACGACGGCACCCACATGATGCTCAGCGGCCACGCCGACGACTGGAAGAAACGCAAGCGTGCATCGCAAGCGATCAACCTGATCTATGCGCACGGTGGCACGGCTTACGACATCGAGGAGGCGCTATGCCTGCTCATGCAGGCCAAGCTTCCGGCGACCTATGGGGCAGGCGCCGATGATGCGGCCAACGATCGAGGCGATACGCCAAGGCGCGTGCTGCTGCGCGCAATGGAAGCGGATTGGGATCGTTATCGCGGCGATGCGTCGATGAATGCGATGGATTTCGCCATCGACGAAACCATCCGCACGTTCGGCGCGACCGGTGTCGCCACGCTGCCTTGAGCACGCGTCGCGCATCGCCAACCGCTGGCTAAACGCAGGTTCTTCCGGCAAGGCCTGCGCAAGCCCAGGCACTGAATAATGCGGCCACTTTCCAACCCGAGGGGGCCGCATGAAGTTGTTGTGCAAGCGCATGATGTTGACGACCAGCCTGGCCGTGTTGTTGCCGTTGGCTGCCCACGCCGATATGCCGGGTCGTCACCCGGCTTACCTGCACGCACTGACCGATCTGCGTGCAGCGCGCTGGATGCTCTCGCATCGTCCGGGCGATGCCGCGGTGAGCAGCCAGGAAGATATCGCCATCTCGGAGATCGATCGCGCGATGGGCGAGATCAAGCACGCCGCGTACGACGACGGCAAGAATCTCGATGATCACCCGCCGGTCGACACCGGCACGGATCAACCGGGCCGTCTGCACCAGGCAGCGCAGTTGTTGGCCAAGGTGCACAACGACATCGATCGCGAAGAAGACGACCCGCAGACGCGCGAACTCAAGCATCGTGCCCTGATGCACGTGGACCAGGCCCAGGCGGCCGTGGATCACGCGATCGGCGATATTCACTACGGGCGATAAGCCACGACGCGCCAGCGCTTCACCGAGGCGCTGGCGTGTTCGCGTTGAGCTAGACGAGCGCGGCCTCGATGCCCGCTCGTTCGCGATACTCTTTGCACATCTGCTCCACCAACGCGCGGTGATCGGGCAGGTCGTGCAAGGCTTGTGACGCGGCCACCTGGATATTGCGAAATTCCTGCCGTGCCTCGTCGACACGCGGATACAGGTTGCGCATGGGCGACAGATCCGTCTTGAACTCCATGCCATAGAGCACGTACTGCCAGCTGGAGACCAGGAACATCTCCAGGTCGCTGACAAAATCCAGCCGATGCGGCGGTCGATGCTTCCACTGCGCCAGCTTGTCCTGCAACGAGTCGGGGATGCTCACCGGGTCGGCGTTGTCGATCCAGAACTGCGAGTCGCGGCGCTGGCTCAGGCAATAGTGCATCTTGATGAAATCGATGATGCGGTCGTAGCGCGCAATCATCATCTCATTGAAGTGGCGCGCGGCCTGCTCCATCGTGTCGGTATCGCTTGGCAACAGATGCGTGAGCAGATAAGTCGCCAGCTCGATCAGCGCAATGCCGGTGGATTCCAGTGGTTCCACAAAGCCGCCGGCCAGACCCACCGCCACGCAGTTCTTGCGCCAGTGTTCCGGTCGGTAGCCGGTTTCGAATTTGATATGGAAGGCCTTGAGGCCATCGGCGATCGGACCGAGATAGTTGCGGAACACCGCCTCTGCGCGTTCCACATCGGTGTGCCGCGAGGAATACACATAACCCGCGCCGCGCCGCTTCTGCAGGCCGATATCCCAGATCCAGCCCGCTTCTTGTGCAGTGGAAATCGTATAGGACGGAATCGGCGAATCCGGCTGCGCATACGGCACCTGGATGGCCACCGCACGGTCGGCGAACAGCACGTCGGCGCGACTGCGGAACGGCGACTGCATGACATTGCCGATCAACATGCCCTTGAGGCCGGTGCAATCCACGTAGAGGTCGGCGGTGAGTTCGCCCAGCTCCTTGGTCACCACGCGTGCGATGGCGCCGTGTTCGTCCAGTTCCGCGCGTTCTACCGTGGCCACGTGGCGCTGCACGCCCAGCGCTTCCTGTCCGTGCTCGGCCAGTACGCGCGCGAAACACGCCGCATCGAAGTGGAACGCGTGATTCAACGGCCCCTGGTAATCAGGGTCTTTGAAACGCTTGGGGCCCTTGCTGTGATCGACCAGGGTGCTCTGCATCGACACCGCATCGGCGAACGGCGTGCCTTCCGGCGCGGCGCCCAGCAGCCAGTACGGCAGCAGCTCCGGACCACCGGGACGCTGGCTCGGTGCATTGAAGGGATGGAAGAAATGATCCGCACCGGGCGTGCCCGGCGGACGCACCCAATGGCGATAGTGGATGCCTTGCTTGTACGTCGCCGTCGCGCCGACCAGGAAGCGGCGCTCGTCCAGACCGATCGCGGCAAGCGTGCCGCGGATCGAAGGGAAAGTGGCCTCGCCCACGCCAAGCAGGCCGATGTCCGGCGATTCCACCAGATGCACCTGCACGCCGTTGGGATCGGCCGCATTCACCGCCTTGGCGAGATAGCACGCCGCCAGCCAGCCGGCGGTACCGCCGCCCACGATCAGCACTTTCTTCAGCCTAGCCATGAGATCTCCCGGCCGGCGTGATCGCCAGCGCGCCGCGGCATTGCATCCGCGGACGATAACAAGAAAGAACTGCCGGGCCGCCCCACGCGGGCCCGGCAAAAACGCCATTCAAGGGGAGAGGCGGCGATGCTCCCCGGAGCATCGCCTATAGAACGGCAAACCATCGGCGGCGCTGCTGTCATGGGGCCGCCCCGAACTTCATCAGAACCACACGCCCAGCTGCACACCGTAGGTGCGCGGCGCCAGGTACTGCGATACGTACTGCAGCGAACCATCAGACATCAGGAAGCGACCGGCGCTGGTGCGGATCTTTCCGTCCGAGATGTTCTGCACGTACGCGTTGACCCACCACTTGTCGCCCGGCTCGGTGTAACGCAGCGAGAGATCGCCGCGCGTATACGCCTTCTGCTGGTCACCGGAGCCGAGGTTGAAGTAGCTCAGCCACTGCGAACTCTGGTATTGCGCGCTGACGCGCGGCGTGAGTCGGCCGCCGTTGCCCAGATGGAAGTCATGCTCGTAGATCGCGGTGAGCGAGACATTGGGCGCATGCGGCAGGTCGTTGCCGGTGACGTTGGCGCAGTTGGCCAGGTTCGACGCCGGCGGACAGGCGGGCAGGCCCTGGTAGTCGTTGCTGCCCGCGTAGACCAGCGTGCCGAGTTCCTTCTTCGGAATGGCCGAGAAGATCAGGTTGGCGCGGTCGTCCTTGGTCTGGTACGCCAGCTCCGATTCGATGCCGAACACCTTGGTGCTGCCGCCTACGTTGGAGAAGCCCAGGCCATGGTTGCCGTCGGGATAGACGATGGGAGCGGACAGCTGGAAGTTCTTGAAGTCTTCGTAATAGACGGCCGAGTTCCAGGTCATGCGGCCATCGAGGAAGCTGAACTTGCTGCCGATTTCATAGTTGGTCAGCGTCTCGGGCTTGTACAGCGTGCCCGCATCCTGCGTACCGCCGGACTTGTAGCCGGTGGACACGCTGGCGTACAGCAGGCCATTGGCGCCGACGTCGGTATCTACGCGCACCAGCCAGGTCGGCTTGCTCTTGCTGTACTTGGCCGTGTTCCGCTGCGAAATGCTGAAGCCGTTGGACGGATCCGGATACACGCCCGGGGAAATCGGCAGCTGCGGCACGGTGGGATCGTAATTCCAGCCCCAGTTGATGCCGCCCTTGTTTTCCTTGTCGTCATGCGACCAGCGCGCACCACCGGTGAGGCGCCAGTGATCGGTCATGTGCCAGGTGGCCTGGCCGAACAACGCATACGACTCCACCGTTTCCTTCGGCTGGATGAAGGAGCCCTGCCAGTTCACGGAACCGTACTTGGTGCCGTTCATGATGGGGATGTCGAAGCGGATGTTGTTGTCTTCGTAGCCGTAGTACGCGCCCACGATCCAGTCCACGGTCTGCGGGCCGGTCGACTTCAGGTCCACTTCCTGGCTCCAGCTTTCGTAGTTGGAGTAGTTGGTGCGGTCGTCCTGGTACACGCCGTTGGTGGTGAAGCTGGTGGGCACGCTGACGCCGACGTCCTGGTCGAAATCGCTCTTGCCCGAGTAGCGGTTGTAGCCCGCGATATAGCTCAGCTCCATGCCGTCATTGATGTTCCAGTCCATGCGGCTGCGCACCGTCTTGGACGTGCGGTCCAGGTACGGCGCCGTGTCGATCAGCGCGGACCAGAATTCCTGGCCCTGGCGCGGCGTCTGCATCAGGCTCATATCCGGCGTGCCGCGATCGAGGAAGTACTCGTACGACAGGTTCCACTTGAACGTATCGCTGGGCTGCCACAAGGCGCTGACGCGCGCGGCGGACTGATCCTGCGAGTTGTACTTCGGGCCGCCCTGCACGTACTGGCTGGGATCGATCGGCTTGAAATTGGCCAGCGTGCCGCCCGACGCGGGCGAGGCCAGATACGCCTGCTGCTGCTGCGCCACGCTGGGCAGCTCGGTGGACGGATTCTGGTAGTCGACGTAACCGTCGTGCTGCTCGTGCACCACCGCCACGCGCATCGCGAAGGTGCTGCTGATCGGCAGATTGAACGCGGCGCGCGCGCCCAGCTGGTTGTAGTTGCCGGCTTCCATCTGCGCATTGCCGTAGAAGCCCGCACTGATATCCGGTTTGGCCGTCTGGAAGCTGATCGCGCCGGCGGTGGAGTTGCGGCCCCACAGCGTGCCCTGCGGACCGCGCAGCACTTCGACGCCGTCCATGTCCAGCAGCAGGCCGGAGGCAGCTTCCGCACGCGGCGCGTACACGCCGTCGACGAAGGTCGCCACTTCCGGATCGGCGTATTCGGTTTTGGCGCTGTCGTTGCCGATACCGCGCAAGGTCAACGTGACCACGCCGTGGTCGCCCTGGCTGGTGCCCTGCAGGCCCGGCACGAGCTTGGTGAGATCCTGCACGGTCATGACGCGCTCTTTGTCGAGCGTGTCGGGCGTGATGGCGCTCACTGCCACGGGCGTTTTCTGCAGCAGCGTCTCGCTCTTGGTCGCGCTCACCGAAATCGCATCGAGCTGCTTCACCTTACGCTCGCCCGGCGGCGCTGCATTTTGCGAAGACGCGCTCTGCGGCGCTGCATCCTGATCCGCTGCCAGCACTGCGCCAGGCGCAAGTACCAGGGACATGGCGATGTACAACGCCGAATAGCGCAACTTCATTTGGCTTCCCCTCAATTCAATTCGGATTGTTGTTCGTCACCGCCCTCGACGGCGACTGGTTTGATGTCATCCCCGATGACAGCGCTGTCATTCACACTAATGACAGCGCTGTCATGTGGATCATAGACCGGTTCCCCGGCAGAAGCTTGACGCGCGGCAGCAAGTTGAAAACTCCCCCAGAACCCTTGCTGCAGCTCGTTTTTACCGGTCAAGCGGACCGCCGTGACGCAGGTTTTGATGCAAGAGCAAATCGTCATTCAGCCGGCCGTGGCCCGTTATCCCTGGCATATCCCTTCCTTTGGACGCCCTCTCAGTGGGCTTTAGCTGACCTCGCAAACCCCTGCCGGCCGGCCTTTCGCCCTCGCTTTCATTGCTTGACGCAGTCGACCACCTGATCCACGTCGGTGCCGAGCGCCACGCGGGAAATCGCCACGTCGGTACCCTTGCCGGCGCCCCATGCAAAGGGCTGGTCGATGTGGTGCATGTCGGCACCGGCCGCGCGGAAACACTTCAACGGCACGCCGACGCGGATCCACTGGCCCGGCGGCAGCTTGGCCAGCGTGTTGGCGAGCGGCACATGGCCCTTACCCATGCCGACCCACACGTTCTGCGTGGGCATCGCATCCACGCGCAGAGTGGTCACCAGCAACACGTCGCCATTGGTTTCGCGATCCAGATCCAACGGCGTGCGCGCGTGGATCGCCAGCTGGGCGTTGTCGCTGTTCCAGGTGAAGCGACGCGCATCCTCCTGCGCCTTGTAGTCGAGTGCGGCCATATGCAGCGCGCCGTCGGGCGTGGTGGCCGGCGACACATCGCCAGTCATCGACGCGCCACGCGTATCCACCAGCGTAAAGCGGTAGCCATGCACGGCCTTGCCGCGATCGAGGTAATTGCCGATCGGAATCTGCTCGCCGCTGATGCCCGATACCTCCGAGAGATTGGGCACCGCCGCGTGATCGGCATAGGTGAGCCCGTAGCCCAACGCGAACTGCGGCTTGCCCTGCCCCACCACTGCCGTGCTCGGCCACGTATAGGCGAGCTTGCCGTGGAAATCGTTGGCGATGCCGCCGTCGCGCTTGCGCAGCAGCACATCGGCGATGCCGCCGCCTTCGCTGCCCGGCAGCCACGCGGCAACAAAGGCATCGGCCGCGTTGATCTCGCGATTGACCCACAGCGGGCGGCCACTCAGGAACACGGCCACCACCGGGATGTTTTTCGCGCGCAGCTGACGGATCAGCTCAAGCTCGTGATCGTCGCCGGGATGGAACATCAGGTTGGGGATATCGCCCTGGAATTCGGCATAAGGATCCTCGCCGAACACCACCACGGCCACGTCCGGCTTCGTCTTGAAATGGCCGTCCGTTTCGATTTCGACCGAGCCGCCCGCCGCCTTCACCTGTTCGGCGAAGCCGGCACCGATCGACTGCGCGCCGGGGAAGTGTTCGTTCTTCAGCCCCGTGCCCTGCCAGTTGAGCGTCCAGCCACCGCTCTGGCGCGAGATATTGTCCGCGCCATCGCCTGCGATCAGGATGTGCTTGCGCGGATCAAGCGGCAGCACGCCGCCGTTGTTCTTCAGCAGCACCAGCGACTCGCGCACGGCGCGGCGCGCGATGGCGCGATGGGCGGGACTGCCCACGATGTCTGCGGCTTTCTGCACCACCGGCTGCGTCGATGGCGCACCCGCTTCGAACAGGCCCGCGCGGAACTTCACGCGCAGAATCCGCGCCACCGCATCATCGAGTCGCGCCTGCGGGATCACGCCGGACTTCACCTCGGCCAGCGTGTGCTCGACCAGGCCGCGCCAGCTGTCGGGCGCCATCAGCATATCGAGGCCGGCGTTGAACGAGGCCGGGCAGTCGTCGTTCGCGCAGCCGGGCACCTGGCCATGCGAATTCCAGTCGCCCACCACCAGGCCCTGGAAATCCATGCGCTGCTTGAGCACGTCGGTGATCAGCGCCTTGTTGCCGGACATCTTGCTGCCGTTCCAGCTGGAGAACGAAGCCATCACCGTCTGCACGCCGGCATCGATGGCGGGCGGATAGCCAGCAGCGTGAAGATCGCGCAGCGTCGCCTCGCTGATTTGCGCGTCGCCCTGGTCCTTGCCGTTCTTGGTGCCGCCGTCGCCGACGAAATGCTTGGCCGAGGCAAGCACATGCATGCCGTCGAGGAACTGCGGCGTGCCGACCTTGCCCTGCAGGCCTTCCACCATCGCCGTGGCGTACTGCGCGACCAGCTTGGGCTCCTGCGAATAGCCTTCGTAGGCGCGGCCCCAGCGCACATCCTGCGGTACCGCGAGGGTCGGCGCGAAGCTCCAGTTGATACCGGTGGCGCGCACTTCCGCCGCCGTGGCTTCGCCGATCTGGCGAATCAGTTCGGGATCATGCGCATTGCCCAGCGCGGAGTTTTGCGGGAATAGAGTGGCGCCCACCACGTTGTTGTGGCCGTGCACGGCATCGATGCCGAACAGCAGCGGGATCGGCGGATGCGCGTTGCCGTTGGGCTGCATCGACGCGCGATAGAACGCTTCGGACAAGGCCTGCCATTGCGCCACGGTGGCGGTGAGCTGCCCGTTGGGCTTGGAATTGCCGCCGGCGAGAATCGCGCCGAGGTGGTATTTGCGCACATCGTCCGGCGTCACGCTGAGGATGTCGGCCTGGACCAGCTGGCCGACTTTTTCCTCCACCGTCATCTTCGCCAGCAGGGCAGCCACGCGCTGTTCCAGCGCCGCATCCTTGGGCAAGGGCCAGCGGGCGCGCGGCCAACTGTCGGGGTGCACGGTGGACGCGTCGTCGGCAGATGCGGCACCCATGGCACAGGCCAGGGCCACGGCAAGAACAGTCGGTACACAACGCAAACGACGAACGGAAACCCGCACGGCTCTCTCCAGCAGACAGGGGGGATGGCTCCCCCTCGGAGCCAGTCGGTCCGGAGACTGACAGAAATGACAGCGCTGTCAATTTGCGATGCAGCAAGGCGCACCCGGGCGAAGGAGGACACCTCATGGCCAGCCTTTTCCTTTTAAACCAATCTGTTACGCGAAAGCGAGGCGTTGCCGCGCAAAACGAACCGCAGAGGGAGGCCCGTCGCGCACAGGGTGCGCTCCCACAAGGAATAGGCGGGCTCTCTCTGTGGGAGCGCACCCTGTGCGCGACTCAGGCCTGCCTCAGACCAAGGCCGGAGCGGCGGTAAGCGGGTCCGAAGTCCTTAAGGCGCCTTGGCCGTCGATTCGCGCAGCTGCAGCGTATACGGCACCTGCACCAGCAGGCCATCGCCGCGCCCCCGCAGCACTTCCATCAATTGCAGTGCGGCGAGCTTGCCCATGTCGCGGCTGGGCTGGCGCACGGTGGTCAGCGGTGGCCACAGCTGGGTGGCCAGCGGGGTGTCGTCAAAGCCGCAGACGGACAGATCACGTGGCACTTTCAATCCGCGCTCGTTGGCCGCCCACATCACGCCGGCCGCCATATCGTCGTTCGCGGCGAAGATCGCCGTGGGCTGTTCGGGCAAGGCAAACAACTCGCGCGCAGCCAGCACGCCCGAGCCGAACGAAAACTCGCCCTGCACCACGTATTGCGGATCGAACGGCAGGCCTGCCGCCGCGAGCGCATCCTTGTAACCAGCCATGCGCCAGCGGCTGGCGCCGTGATTGGCGATGCCCACGATATGCGCGATGCGCCGGTGACCCAGTTCCACCAGGTGCATTACCAGGGCCTTGGCCGCCTGTTGCTCGTCCATGCACACGCCGATGGACGCTTCGCGGTGCACCGGCGAGATGCTCGAATGCGGCACGCCGTGCTCTTTCAGCCGTTGCAGCAGCGGCGCGTAGTCGGTGAGCGGCGGCGTCATGATCACGCCTTCGATATGGTGATCGAACACCAGCGCATCGACGCGACGGATAAAATCCTGCCCGCGCATGCGCAGGGGGCAGGCCATCATGCTGTAGCGATGGGCATCGCAGGCGTCGAGCACGCCGTCCTGCACCTCGGCCAGATAGGTCGAGGCCGGGTTGTCGTTGTTGTCATAAAGCATCGCCACCAGGAACGAGCGGCTGCCCGCCAGGCCGCGCGCCGCCGGACTGGGGCGGTAGTTCATCGACTCCATCGCCGCCAAAACCTTCTGGCGGGTGGATTCCTTCACCGAGGATTCTTCGTTGAGAACGCGGGAAACCGTTTTTGGCGAGACACCTGTGGCGCGTGCTACATCTTCGAGGCGGACCCGCATGACTTCTCCCAACGGCGAACTGCTGCTGCCCGACCAATATGCCCCCTGCGCCCGGCGGTTTACAAGAACTGGCGTGCCACGCGGCGCTGTCACCTGCGTTTCACAAGACGCCCCGATGCGGCCCCTGCCCGCCCGTCATACCCACAGACGGATTGAGCCCATGGCGGCGACGGGCGCATAGTGGGCAGCGGGCGGCCAGGGGACCGCCCGGGTAACCAAGCGCAACGCAACAGCCATGGCGGCATCGCGATGCATCGCCCCTGCGCGAGCCGTGCCCACGTTTGTTCCCGCGACACCACCACGGAGCGCCTTGATGAATACACCACTGGGTTGGCTTACCGCTTTCCACACGCTGATCAGTCTCGTCGCCACCATCGTCGGCCTTTGGGCGATACGCGACCTGATGATCGGCCGCTATCGCTCGGGCGCCATCACGAGCTTCCTCTGGACGGCAGTCATTACCAGCGTCACCGGGTTCTTCTTTCCCTTTCATGGCGTCACGCCGGCCATCGTGGTCGGAGTGATCGCGTTGATCGTGCTGGCCTGGACGGTGATGGCGCGACGCTCGATCGGCCGCTCCGGCTTCTGGACGGCGCAGTTTCCCATCGGCATCGTCATCAGCGAGTACTTCCTGATGTTTGTTCTGGTCGCGCAGATCTTCGCGAAGTGGCCGGTGTTGAACGCGCTGGCGCCGGACCTTAAGCAGAAACTGTTTGGCGCCACCGAACTGGTGGTGTTGATTATTTTCATCGTGGTCGCCGTGCGCGCCACCAAATCCTTCAGGGTGCGCGCGGTGGCCTGAGGCCGCGCCATCCTGCAGGGTCTGCCACGTCGCCCGCTGGCACAGGGGCGACACATCCCCGGAGTACGTCATGGGCGAGTACCACACTCTTTCGACGGCCGACGGCAGCTTTCGGCTCTATATCGACTATCCCGATCAGACACCCGCACCAGCCGTGGTGGTGCTGCAGGAAATCTTCGGCATCAACAACGACCTGCGCCAGTCCTGCCGCGAACTGGCGGAACAGGGTTTCATCGCCATCTGCCCCGATCTGTTCTGGCGCCAGGAGCCTGGGCTCGACTTGAACGAATGGTCCGAACAGGACTGGAAAAAAGGCTTCGCGCTGTATGAGGTGTATGACTTCGACGCCGGTGAGCGCGACGTCGAGGCGGTGGTCGCCGCTGCGCGCAAGCTGGAAGGCGCCAATGGCAAAGTCGGCGTGATGGGCTACTGCCTCGGCGGCCTGATGACTTACCTCACCGCCGCGCGATCAAGCATCGATGCGGGCGTGGAGTACTACGGCGGCGGCACTGAGAAATTCCTGGCCGAAGCACCGGCGATCAAGGCGCCGCTGACGATGCACCTGGGCGAGGAAGACGAATTCATCTCCAAGGACGCGCAGGCCAAGATCAAGGCGGCGTTCGCGAACAAGAGCAACGTGACGATCTACAGCTATCCCGGTTGCAGCCATGCGTTTGCCCGGCATACCGGCACGCACTACGACGCCAACGCGGCCAAGCTGGCGAACGGGCGCACCTACGAATTCTTCCACCAACATCTCGCCTGAAGCCAGGCGCGCGAGGGAGCGCTCAGAGCTCCTTCGCCGCGTCCGCGAGCACGTGTTCCAACGCCTGCGCAGCCTGCGAGATCGATGACTGCCGGTCGATCACGTATTCGAGCACGCCTAGCGATGGAAGAGCCTCGGCCAGCGGCACGATGCCCTCGGGCATGGCATAGCCGGTGAATGCCGACACGCCCAGGCCGGCCATCACCGCGGCCTGGATCACCATGATGCTGCTGCTCACCACGGCGATGCGGTACGCACGATCTGCCGACTTCAAGGCCTCGAACATGCGCGTCCGCGAAATGCTGGGTTCGGGATGGACGGCCAAAGGCAAGACGGCTTCATCGCCACGTACCGGCGATGACGCACCGGTGCACCAATGCAAGGGCTCGCTCTTCACGACATAGCCGCGCTGGCTGCCGCTGAGGCGCTTGGCAAACACCAGATCGTGCTTGCTCTCGTCGAGTTCGCGGAACAGATCGCCGCTGAGCCCCGTGCGTATCACCAGTTCCACTTCCGGATTGCGCCGCACGAAACTTCCCAGCGCGCCGGTCAGCCGCGACGAGGCGAAATCCTCCGGAAGACCCAGGCGCACCGTGCCGTTCAACGGCGGGCCGCATACCGTGGTCATCGCCTCGTCCATCAGATCGAGAATGCGCACGGCATAGCGATGCAGCGACTCGCCGTGGCGCGACACCCGCACATTGCGCGTATCGCGTTCGAACAGGGGCACGCCGACCAGGTCTTCCAGTCGTCGAATGTGTTGGCTGACGGTGGATTGGGACAGGCACAGCTGCTCGGACGCGGCGGTGAAGCTGGCGGTCTGCGCCACGACGACAAAGCTGCGAAGGAGTTCGGTGGGTAACGGTCTCATCGCAAAAACCTCTCAATCGTCGCTGGATTCTTCATAAATCAACGCCTTCGCCTGGGCTAGGCTGTATCCATCCGGGAAACATGCCGCTCGCACCCGGCCATGACCGCAACGTCTTCGATGGCATACCGACGCCATTACCCCACTTCCCTGTCGAGAGGTTATCCCCGTGAACAAGCGCTTCTTCCACCCCAACATCCTGGCCGCAGCCTTGCTGTTTGGCACCCTTGCCGCCGGCCCCGCACTGGCTGCCGAACCCGTGCACAACATCGTCCTCGTGCATGGCGCATGGGTCAACGGCAGTGGCTGGAAACCCGTCTATGACATCCTCGTGAAAGATGGCTACCACGTCTCCGTCGCCGAACATCCGCTGACATCATTCAACGACGATGTGACAGCCGTGAAACGCATCGTGGACACGCAGGACGGCCCCACCATTCTCGTGGGCCACAGTTATGGCGGCGCGCTGGTCACCGACGTGGGCAACGACGCGAACGTGGTTGGCCTGGTCTATATCGCCGCCCATGCGCTCGACCAGGGCGAAACCGAAGTAGCCAATGGCAAGAAGTTCCCCAGCGCGACCAGTCAAACGACCGACATCAAGAAGACCGCCGACGGCTTCCTCTATCTCGACCCGGCGCATTACCCCGCCGACTTCGCTGCCGATC
>Ga0209672_100323_pt1 | contig 31265 bp, 25 predicted proteins | sample AraplaCol_mMS_r2_FD_184273 | JGI IMG/M metagenome (GOLD analysis project Ga0209672, IMG submission 184273) | Arabidopsis root microbial communities from North Carolina, USA - plate scrape CL_Col_mMS_r2 (SPAdes) (version 2) | ecosystem: Host-associated > Plants > Roots > Endosphere | place: USA...
CACAAGCTTGGCCACACTCTTGAGCGTGGCTTCGTCGTTGGGATGCCAGAACCAGTGCAGGTCATGCAGTGGCGTGTCGACTTCCACCGGGCGCCAGCGCTGATAACCATGGCGGTCGATGACGTTCCAGTTCTCGCCACGGATATAGCCATCCTCCTGGCCTACCCAGCGAAGGTCGCCGTACTCGAACAAGCCCATGTCGGCAAACACCATGGCGTTGGGCTGGTAGGTGCGCAGCGTTTCGATGTAGCGAGGGAAATCGTAGACGTGTCCGGCACTGCCCGCGCCATCGAGCCACCACTCCACCAGCGGGCCATAGTGCTGGGCCAGCTCCTCCACCTGGGCGCGGTAATACACATCGTAGGCTTGCGGCTGTTTGTAGCGAGGCTCATGCCGATCCCACGGCGACAGGTAGACGCCAAACTCCAGCCCTTCGGCACGCGCGGCATCGGACGCAAGCCGAACCAGATCCCCCTTGCCATCCATCCAGGGACTGCTCTTCACCGAGTAGTCGCTCTGCGCCGTCGGAAACAAGGCGAAGCCATCGTGGTGCTTGGCGACCATCACCATGTAGCGCGCACCGGCTGCGCGACTGGCACGAGCCCATTGCGCCGCATCGACATGGTCCGGATTGAACACCTTGGGGTCGGCCGTGCCGTCGCCCCATTCGCGATCGAGGAACGTGTTCGTGCCGAAATGCACGATCACGCCGAACTCCAGGTCCTGCCAGTGAATCTGCTGGGGAGAAGGCTTGGTGTCCGCCGCGGTTTGCGCCGACGACGCCTGCGGGATAAGGGCGAGCGCCATGGCAGCGCCAAGGATGGTTCGGGCAAGTCGCTTCATTAGCTACCTTCGTCGAAATCATTTGGACGTTAATACGTCCTTATGCAAGAACTCATTAGAGGACGGGAAACGCGGTCGTGTCAATGAAATATGGCGTCATGAGGCAGGGGAGGTCGCGTGGATCTCGCCTCGCTTTCGCTTTGCTCCTCGTCATGGCATTTCATGTTGAAGCCACGCAGCCTTCCGTGCTTTTGGCCGAGTTCGTTTCGACGCATCCACCGACCGCGCAATGCCATGCGGGCACCATCGCTGAAACGCCGAGCGGGCTGGTCGCTGCATGGTTTGGCGGCAAGCAGGAGCGCGATCCAAGTGTCGGCATCTGGGTATCCCGCCAGATCTCCGGCCAATGGACGAACCCGCGCGAGATCGCCAACGGCAGGCAACCGGACGGCTTACGACTGCCCACCTGGAACCCCGTGCTGTTCCGGTCGACCGCGGGCCGGCTCATGCTGTTCTACAAAATCGGCCCGGACCCGCAGCATTGGTGGGGCATGCTGACCACGTCTGATGACGATGGCGCAACCTGGTCCGCGCCGCGACGTCTTCCGCGCGGCATCCTCGGGCCGATCAAGAACAAACCCATCCAGCTCGCCAATGGCGACATCCTTAGTCCGTCCAGCACTGAGCTCGGCGATTGGCGAGTTCATTTCGAACGATCAACGGACAACGGCGAAACCTGGATGGCCGGCGACGACGTCTCCAGTCACGGCGTCGACGCCATTCAACCGACGTTGATTGCGAAACACGATGGCAGCATCGAGGCCATAGGCCGCACGCGCCAAGGGAAACTGTTCTGGTCACAGTCCAGTGATGATGGACGCCACTGGTCGCCGTTGCGCCTGTTGGACGTGGACAACCCCAACGCCGGCATCGACGCTCTGTCGTTGGCGGATGGCCGCTACCTCCTGGTCTACAACCCCACATCGCCCGGCCCGCAATGGTGGGACGGACGTGGAACGCTTGCGGTCGCCATCAGCACCGACGGCCTGCACTGGAAGAGGGTGCTTACGCTCGAAGACCAGCCTGGCCAGGAGTACTCCTACCCGGCCGTGATCCAGGCGCGCGATGGACGGGTCCATGTCTTGTACACGTGGCAAAGAACGCGCATGCGGCACGTGGTGATCGATCCAGCGCGCTTGGGTGCCACTGCCGGGCCGCTTGAAAAGGTCTTACCGGTCCTGCCCGGCGACTCCCGCCCCTGAGCCCACCTCGCATGACGGAGCAGTCCGTCGTGATGAGCGGTGCCGCTCCGGCAGGGCAACGAGGGCAGGGACTTCCCTTAGGTCAGCCAGTTAGTAGCCAAGTGGGCGTCCGCAAGGCGGGCTCTTTTCAGATTTGTTGCGATGCAACTTGCATCGATCCAGTTTAGGCTTATAACTAAGTCAAATATGAACTATAAGTTCGTATATGAATCTCTTCTCGCAGGGGCGGGACAGGGAGGGAGGCACCGATGGGCGTGCGGGGCGGGAGCTTGGCACACGCGACCTAAACCTGGGTGAACGAATGCCCGATGCAGAGTTAGCGTCATGAATCTCCGTTGGCTGTGGTTCAAGCCCTCGACTCGAAGAGGACCTACCAGCAAGAGCCGTTGTTGTGCGGCAAGAACGGCGGAAACAACAGGCAGCGAATGGCGCGGAGAAGTTTCCATAAAGCCATCGGTCGCCTGATCACGAGCAGGGCGGATTGAAGCGTCAGTTCCGGGATTGGGGATCGCGAAAGCGGACCGGTACAGGCGTGCAAACACAGCGCACAAGAAGTGAATAGAGCTGGCGAGCGCAAGGCTCCACGGCAATCACACCATTGAAGCTTTACGGGGAGGGTTAACCATGAACAGAATCCGTTTGCGACGCAGCGTACTTGCCACATCGATGGCGCTGGCGCTTTTCACGCCACTTGCTTTTGCACAGTCGGCATCGTCGGGGAGCGATCCGTCGTCCGCGCAGCAGGCACCCGCGGATGCAAAGTCATCCAGCAAGCCCGACAAGACAGTCGATTTGCAAGGCGTCACCGTCACCGGCTCGATGATCCCGCGCGCACAAGTCGAAGGCCCGGCCCCCGTGGTGTCCATCACCGCGCAGCAGATCAAGGATCAGGGCTTCACCACGCTGTGGGAGTTCCTCGACTCGCTGCCGCAGGTGGGGCAACAGACGTCCGATCCGGCCTCCTGGGGCTCCAGCTCCGTTAATGCGCGCTCGGTCAACCTGCGCGGCGTCGGCCCTGGTTTCAGCCTGCTGTTGATCGATGGCCATCGCGTGGTGGATTACCCGCAGCCGCTCAACAAGCAGAGCAATTTCCAGAACTACAACAACCTTCCCATCGGCATGATCGACCATGTCGAAGTGCTGGCCTCCGGCGCCTCGTCGATCTACGGCTCGGATGCGGTGGCAGGCGTGATCAACGTGATCCTGAAGAAGAACTACCAGGGTGACGAACTGCAGATCACCGGTGGCGGCGCCACGCGTGGTGGCCGCAACTACGGCGACATCAATTTCTTCGGCGGCCATTCCGGCAGCAACTGGCGCATCCTCTACAACCTCGAGCAGTCCAACCGCACGGCGTTGTGGGGCAAGGATCGTCCGTACCAGGATTCGGTGTCCGACGCAGGCTACGGCGCCTGGGGCCCGGCCTCGCGCATGTTTGGTTATCAGTACGACGCTGCCGGCGCCATCGCGCTTTCGGCGACGGATGCCAATGGCATGTACATCACGCCGCCGGCCGGCACCTGCTCGAAGTTCACCAACTCGCAGCTGAGCCAGTCGCATTCGGTCACCACCAACGGCACGCAGATCGCCAGCGTCACCAACAACGGCTACTACTGTTCGCAGCCGGCGCTGTTCCAGAACTGGGTGCTGACGCCCGGCAGCCGCAGCCAGAACGGTTATCTCGCGGGCGAGTACGACTTCAGCAACGGCTTGCAGCTGTATGGTTCGGCCGCCTTGTATGACACCACGGGCATTTCCAACACCCAGCTGCCGGTGGCAGTCACTGGCCAGTTCTACGACCAGAGCACGGGGCAGGTGATCAACCAGGCCATCCGCCAGTTGACCGCGCAGGAGATGGGTACGGCGGCCAACACGCATGACCGCGAGCAAAACTGGAACCTGCAGGTCGGCCTGCGCGGCACGATGTTCGACAACCGGTTCAACTGGGATTTGAACCTCAACAGCCAGAAGTACACGGTGCGCGAAGACTATACGGGCATCAACGTTGCTGGCATGAACAACTTCTTCCTCGGCAAGCAGCAGGGCACCACCGCCGACGGTCTGCCGATCTACAACATGAACTGGCAGCAGTGGTGGAACCCGATCACCCCGCAGCAGTACGGCCAGTTCGCCGTCAATGGCGAGAACACCTCGTCATCGTGGCTGGACCAGGCGCAGTTCCGCATCAACGGCGATCTGTTCAAGCTGCCGTGGGTCGACGAGTCGGTGGGTTGGGCAGCGGTGCTTGAAGCTGCGCACAACGGCTTCCTGCTGTCGCCCGATCCGCGCTCGGCTGATCCGACCACGTTCCAGAATCCGTTTGGTGCGTATCTCACCGGTGGCGGCACGCGTCAGCGCTTCTCGCTGGGCACCGAGTTCCGCGTGCCGATTCTCGACTCGCTGACCTGGACCATCTCCGGTCGCGGCGACAAGTACAACGATGCCAGCAAGGCCGACGTGGCCAAGACCTGGGGCACGGGCCTGGAGTACCGTCCGTACGACGGCCTGCTGTTGCGCGGCAGCTACGGCACCAACTTCAAGGCGCCGGACATGCAGGCCATCTACCTGACCGGCTCGACCTCGCCGGTGGGTGATTACCTCGACCCCCTGCAGTGCATCAACGCGATCAAGTCCGGTCAGTCCAACAGCACCTGGTGCAGCCTGGTGCAGCGTCCGACCTCGCAGTACTACAACTTGAACACCAACGGCAGCCGCTTGCTGGAGCCTCAGACCGGCCACTCCTGGACCTATGGTTTCGTGTGGCAGGTCCCGGGCGTGCAGGGCTTGTCGGTGTCGGCCGACTACTGGCACATGGGCGTGGACAACGCCATCGAGTATCTCGACAAAGACACCGTGCTGGTCGACGAGGCCGGTTGCTTGACCGGCCTGCAGGCCAACGGCACATCGGCGCTGTCGCCGTATACCGCGCACGTCCCGGGTTCGGCGTATTGCCAGATGGTGACCCAGATGGTTCAGCGCAACGCCGCTGGCCAGATCATCTCGGAAGAGTCCGGCCCCATCAACGAGGCTTCGCTATACGTCAGCGGTATCGACGCGTCGCTTGATTACAAGTTCCACACCGAGAACTACGGCAACTTCCGCGCCGGCATCAACTACACCGACAACCTCTCGTACAAGCAGCGCGTGCTGGCTTCCGATCCGCTGCAGAACACCCGCTACAACAATGTGGCGAGCCGCATGACCTGGATCGCCGACTGGACCAAGGGCGACTGGAACGTGTCGATCTCCGGTGTGCGCGACGGCAGCATGCGCGCTCCGAACTATGCCGGTTGCGTCGTGTTGCCCAACGGCATCCAGCCGGGCATGGTCAACGTGCAGAACGGCAGCGAGTCGATCAGCACGGGCGTGTGCCAGGTCACCCAGGATGGCAATCCGGTGGCCGTCGACTCCGCCACGTACCGCGGCCGGACGCCGGTGTGGATCACCTGGAACACGGCGATCGGTTGGCAGATGAACCCCGATACGATGTTGAAGCTCACCGTATCCAACATCTTCGACAAGGTCGGCGCGATCCCGTACTACGCCGGCGGCTTCGAGTTCGTCACGACGGGCCAGACCGCGGATGAATACAACGGTCGCGAAATCTTCCTGACGTTCGACTACAAGTTCAAATAAACCCGTGTTTTCCTGCCTGTGGCAGGCATGACTCTCCCCGTCTGACGGGTCGGCCTCGGTATCGCCGAGGTCGACCCGCTCATGACAGCAAGGGCAGGGGAGGCGCACTTCGCGCCTACCGCTGTGGATCGAGGAGTGGGGCGTATGTCGTTGTGGAAGAAGAGGGCTCGCGAAACCCGCGCGCCCGCCAAGTCTCCATTCGCTTTGCCGCGTAGCCTCCATTGGCTGGGCATGGCTTGCGCCTTATGCACAACAGCCGCTGTCGCCGGCAGTCCACCGCAGAGTTTCGTACCGCCGGATGCGGCAACGATCGAACATCAATGGGAAGATGCGATTCGTCCTTTTGATGGCGCACGTCAAGCCATTCTTGCGCAAACGCATAAAGCGGCCTGGCAAGGCCCGATGTCTCCCGACTGGAAAAGCCTCACCGCTTACCGCACGCCAGCGTGGTACCAGGATGCGAAGTTCGGCATCTTCATCCACTGGGGCGTGTATTCCGTCGCGGCGTACAAAGGCGAGTGGTATCCGCGCCATATGTACGAACGCAGCGGCGAGTACGCCAATTACTACCAGCATCAGGTGGACACCTATGGAGCCATGCCCCAGGTCGGCTACAAGGATCTGATTCCGCACTTCAAGGCAGAACATTTCGATCCGCAGGCGTGGGCAGCGTTGTTCCATGCGGCGGGTGCGCGTTACGTCGTTCCCGTGGCCGAGCATCACGACGGCTTCGCCATGTACGACTCCAAACTGTCCGACTGGACGGCCGTAAAGATGGGGCCGCATCGCGACGTGATCGGCGAGCTCGCCAAGGCGATCCGCGCGCAAGGCATGAAGCTGGGCTTGTCATCCCATCGCGCGGAACACGATTGGTTCTACGAATACGGCCGCAGTTTCGATTCCGACGTCAACGATCCCAAATACGCTGCGCTGTACGGCCCAGCACATCCCACCGAATCGGCCAAGGGTGCCGACGGCAAGGACGTCGACTGGACCTTCGTTTCGGACGCCTATCTCAACGACTGGCTCGCACGCTCGTCAGAGATCGTGCAGGACTACCACCCGGATCTGATGTACTTCGATTGGTGGGTCGGCCAACCGCGTTTTCGCGGCGCACTCGCCGAATTCGCCGCCTCGTACTACAACCAGGCTGCCGCGCGTGACCAGGGCGTGGTGCTCAACTACAAACTCGACAACATGATGCCCGGCAGCGGCACCTTGAACATCGAGCGAGGGCAGGCCGCCGATATCCTTGCCCAACCATGGCAAACCGAAACCTCCGTCAGCCCCGACTCCTGGGGCTACGCCGAAGGCGACACCTACAAGTCACCCGACGAGATCGTGCAACTGCTCGCCGACGTCGTGAGCAAGAACGGCAATCTCCTGCTGAACATCGGCCCCAAAGCCGACGGCACCATTCCCGACGAAGCAAAGAACATCCTGCTGGCCGTGGGCCAATGGCTGAAGCTCAACGGCGAAGCCATCTACGGCTCCCGCCCATGGCAACACTTCGGCGAAGGCCCCACCCAAGTCGCCGCCGGCACCATGCAAGACACCAAGACCAAACCGTACACACCCGACGACTTCCGTTTCACCACCCGCGATGGCCACCTTTACGCCATCGAGCTGGAGTGGCCATCGAATGGCCAGGCAGTAATCCATTCCATCACGCCGACCACGGCGGTTCGGAAAGTGACGTTGCTGGCTACGGGCACGTCGATCGCATTCCATCAGAAAGAAGACGGCCTGCATCTTGAACTGCCCAAGCGCCCAGCTGGCGTGCACGCGTATGTGTATCGCATCGAGACCCGGGTGGCCGTGTCTCGTTAAGGTGGCTGGACCGGGTTTGCAGCAATGGACCTGCACGGGATTGGAAGGAAGGCCGAAGAGCTTGAGTGGCAAAGGAAATTGCCCGGGGCACCATGGCGGGACATCTTCAAGAGGTCCATCTCTTATTTCGCATAATGTATATTATGTCAAATATGATTAGCTGCCTCGTCAGGTTTGGAGTCAGCTTTTTGAATTGTTGTCCTTTCCCCGAGGATCGCGCTCTACGTTGTTTTCTCGAGACTTACGACGTTGTCCAGCTGCCTTCACGGCGCCTCCCCATGGGCTTCCCTCCGATCTTTTGAAGTAACGCAGCTCTGGCCATGATGGCCGTCAGCTCTCGTGTATCTCGCTCGCAGAGTTTCCGCGGCGGCCGTGATGGCCCCAGAGCGATTTCATTAACACGCCGCACCAAGGCTTCCGGTGACAGGCGTCCGTTGCTCGCCTCGAGGAAACCCACATTCCAGCCTATGGCTGCTACTAGTTTCTTCGTGTGGTTGTCCGAGCCTGCCTCTCGCGGAAGTGGCGACATCGTCCAGACAGACAGTATCGACTCGGCGAGCACATTGATTGAAAAGCGTTGCCAAGGCGGCAGCAGGTAGAACACTCCGAGATCTTTCCATGTTCTTGACGTGGGGCCACTAGAAACCCGTATGCGTCGGTCATCGAATTTCAAGAACTCCGGTGCCACAGCATCGCGCGCGAGCCGCTTTACCAGCGCCCTGACGATCAAGGCATAGGCTGACCTCAGTGCCAAAGGGTCCAGATATTTGGGGCGCCACGAACGTTGAGCATTCAATTTGAACTCGCTTAGCGCGTTCTCGAGATGTACTGCGCGTCGCCCGCAAAGTTCCACTCGAATGCCCTGGAAGATCACTTCTCCTGGAGTGCTCCATGCGGAGTATGCAAGTCCCAGGAGCGGTCGGCGATATATGGCGTAAGGGCCATGCAATTGGTCAGCTTCGCTCTCTAAGTGAAAAACCCCGTGTTGTTGGCAGCATGTGTGCCATGCAATTCGCCAAGCCCGCCGAATATAATGTGGGCGGCCTATCGCGTATGCTTCGGCCAAGCATCTCGGACAAAATTGCCGGCTAACGGTTGCAACTAGCCATGGATCAGGCGGCCTCGCTGCCGCCTGGAGTTGAGTAAAGAGTGACTCGGGGATTGCGGGCGTCGTGGGTCGTAAATTGCCAAAATCCCTGTCGCGAGAGCCTTGTGGCATCCTGACAGCGCCACCGCCGAGAAAACCGCGATTTCGGAACTTCCAACTGGATACGCTCTCGTCCGGGAGCAGCTCAAGTCGATTAGCGTCCAAAGGTTTCATGGTCGGTCTATCTGATTGCGACAACGAGCTTGACCCTATGAGTCCGCCCTCTTCAAAAGACGCAGATCCTTCGCGAGGTCCAAAGGAGCTGGCTATCCGCTGGCGTGATGCGCTATTAGGCGTGGCCAAGCATGAGGCATGGCCCACGTCTGAAGTGCTAAGAATGCGCCTTGCTTGCACTCCTGAGCAATTGACTCATGAGCGCGCGACCGGTCGCCTCCTGGGCATATGGTCTGATGAGGAACACACCTACTACTATCCCGCGCTCCAATTTTCTAAAGATGGAAGTGTCCATCCGCAGCTATCGGAACTGTTGTCTACATTGGGCACTATGCCTTCATTTGCACCTAGCCAAGATCCTGGTGGCTGGCAACGACTCGAGTGGCTCTATCAGCCGCGTGGCGGGCTGAGCGAGCGTAGCGTCGCTGAGCGAGCATCAGACGGTGGCATCGCCCCCAATGAATCTTCACTGGCGGCCACGGCACGCACGCCGGCTGAAGTATTTCCAATTGATGCTTCGGCTGTAATTGCCTTGGCCTACGAAGATGCGGAAAGGCTCGGTGAATTTCACGGCTAGCGCGCGTGACGTGGTCGCTTCTTGGATTCTGACGGTCGCGCGGATGCCTTTGTTGGTCTGGCGCGCTTTCCAGGGGGCACGGGCTGTTGCTTTGTCTTTCCGGTCGCGGCATGAGCCTCAAGTAGCGCCTTTTCCAGCCCCTGGACTAGGCCGGCCTGACGAGCAGCTTCTTGTTCTAGGCGGCGGATCTGTTCGCCAAGCAATTCGTGTCGATTCTTCTGAGCTGCAACGGTATCGTGGTGCGCTCGTTCTGAGTTCTCAAAACGCTGCTGCCATTGTTTCGCGTCTTGCCGCGCACGATCGACTTCGGCATGGGAGCGATCTTCGATCGCCCGAATATGCTCCTCCTGGCGCTCGCGTTCTGATCGGAGTGTGATCTGGAGTTCATCAATCTGGGAGCGAAGTGCTCCTATTTGTTCCGTTTGCTGGTCGCAGCGATCTTGCAATCGATCACGCTGTTGCACGAGGTCGGCGCGTAGTGCATGACTGTCCTGCAGTTGGCTGTCGAGAGTCGCGCACGCATGTTCGGTCAGATCCCGGGCCGCCTGTGCCTGAGCAATGCGAGTTTCGGCAGTTTGCAGGCGGGCTTCCCAGCTTTCGCGCTCGCGGGTCAATTGAACTCGAGCGGCCTCCAAGGTGGCTTGCTGACTCGCAAATCGGTTCGTGAGGGTGTGCTCGGCCTGCTCGCTGGCCAGCCGCCATAGCTCGATCATCGCCTGCCCCACTGGGCCTGGTAATTCCGGCAGGGCGCTCAATTGCCGTAAGCGTTCTCCAAGCTGGCCGCGCCAGGTATCGAGCATGCGCGTGACGGTGTTTGGTGAGCCGGTGCCCAGCGCGGCGCGCACTTTCTCCACGGTCGGGTTTTCGCCGGCGCCCAGAATGGCATCCGCGGCCTGATTGACCTGGTCCTGGGTGATGCCTGTGCGCATGGAATGGTCTCCTCGATCGACACCCTGCCCGCTTGGTTTCGTACTGGCGATAAGTGATGATTATCGTGGGTGGGCGCCCTATTTCGTAGTATACATTACATATTATGAAAGATATTTCACCAATCCCAACCCTCGCCCAACCGGCGGCCAGCCTGGTGTTGCCGATACAGCTGGCCCAGCAAGCTGCGGATGCCGTGCGGGAACTGCTCGCCGAAGCGGCCGCCGCGAACACCACCCGAAGCTACGCCAGCGCCCTGCGCTATTGGGCCGGCTGGCACGCCGCGCGCTACGGCATCGAGCTGGCGCTACCGGTGCCGGAAGCCACCGTGCTGCAGTTCGTGGTCGATCACGCGGTACGCCGAGCCGCCGACGGCGAGCTGGCCTGGGAGCTGCCGCCGGCCGTTGACCAGGCCCTGGTGGCCGCCGGCCTCAAGGCCAAGCTCGGCCCCTGGACGCTGGCAACCGTCCGCCATCGCGTGGCCGTGCTGTCGACCGCGCACCGGCTCAAGCACGTGACCAATCCCTGCGAACAACCGGCGATCCGCACGGTGCTGAGCCGGGCCGCCCGTGCGGCGGTCAAACGCGGTGAGCGTCCCCGCAAGAAGACGGCGATTACTCTTGCCGAGCTCGAAGCCATGCTGGCCACCTGCGACGACAGTCTGGAAGGGCTGCGTGACCGTGCCCTGCTCTGCTTTGGTTTTGCCAGCGGCGGTCGGCGACGCAGCGAAGTGGCCGCCGCCGACTTGCGCGATCTACGTCGGATCGGGCCGCAAGGTTTCATCTATCGCTTGGAGCACAGCAAGACGCAGCAGGCGGGCGTCACCGCCACTTCGACACCGGATAAACCGGTCCTCGATCGGGCGGCTCAAGCGCTGGAGGCATGGCTGGCCGCCGCTGGAATTATCGAGGGGGCGATTTTTCGACGGCTATGGAAGCAGCGCGTCGGGTCTGCCCTGTCGCCGGCCGCCGTGGGCGAGATCGTGCAAAGGCGCGCCAAGCTGGCGGGGCTGGAGGGGGATTTTGGAGGGCATAGCCTGCGCTCAGGCTTCGTGACCGAGGCGAGCCGTCAGGGCGTGCCATTGCCGGCCATCATGGCGATGACCGAGCACCGCGCGGTGACCAGCGTCATGGGGTATTTTCAGACTGGTGGGGCCACCGGCAATCCTGCGGCACGATTGCTTGAGGATTCCTGACGGCTAGGAAGTTTCTGCCGGTGATTTGACAGGTTTGCACTGCGCCTTGCTGCTGCAGGCGCGCAACTTAGTTTCGTGGCATTTGGCTCGAAAGGAAGAGGAGCGCGCGTGGCGATCAAGGCTGTCTTCGTTGGTATCAACAAACACCTCGACCCTTCCATTTCTGAGCTAAGCGGAGCACGGCGCGACGCAACAGCGCTCTGGGCCCTATTCACCGATTCAGTCCGGGATCTCAGTGCTCGGCTCCTTCTGGACGATGCGGCAACTTTGGCGGATGCGTCGAACGCGATGCTTGGGACGTTGGCTGACGCGAGTGGAGACGACGTAGTCGTCATCACGTTCGCAGGACACGGCTCTCCCGATGGCAGCTTGGTGCTTTTCGACACGGACACCGCTGATCTTGCCAATACAGCTTTGTCGATGGCGAGTTTGGCTGAGGCCTTCAAATCGACGAAGGCTCGCGCCGTCCTGTGCATCCTTGACTGTTGCTTCAGTGGCCAAGCTCCAGCGCGCGTACTGGAGATGGCGGCTCGCCCGCGCAATGCTTTTGCGCTCACTGGCATTTACGGTGAGGGACGCATCCTCCTGGCTGCCTGCGCAGCCAACGAGTCCGCATGGGAGCAACCGGGCACCGGGCATGGGCTGCTCACTCACGCGGTCATCGAAGCCTTGACTGGCGCCACCGGCGAATCGGTTAGCTTCCCCGAGATCGCGGGCGAGATCATTCGATTGGCAAGGGTGGAGGCCGAGCGCATAAGCGTCACGCAAACACCCGTGTTCCTAGGTAATGTTCAGGGCGGTCTGACGTTCCCGGTTCTTAGGCGTGGCGATAACTACGCCGCTGTCTTCCCCGCCGGAGCCGTGCAACAGATGTCCGGATCGTTCGCGGAGTTTTCCGCGCACGGCTTTCCGGCCGAGATCGTCGAGCGATGGTCCACTGACTTTCCGCAGGGCCTCAACGAGCTTCAGCTCAAGGCTATCAACGAGTTCGGCGTACTCAGTGGCAGTTCCCTGTTGGTCGTCGCACCGACAAGTTCAGGCAAGACGATGATTGGTGAGGTGGCGGCGATTCAGGCGGTTACCGCCGGCAAGAAGGCGGCATTCCTCTTGCCCTATCGCGCGCTGGTCAACGAAAAATTCGAGGAGTTCACCGAGCGCTATGCGGCAGCAGGACTGCGAATAGCCCGCTGCAGTGGCGATGCCACTGACGGCATTGGACCCGTGCTGGCCGGGCGCTATGACCTGGGCTTCTTCACCTACGAAACCTTTCTTAACCTCGCCCTTGGCTCGCCACGACTTCTGACGCAGCTCGGCCTGGTTGTGCTAGACGAGGGGCAGTTCATCACCGACCCCCAGCGCGGTATCACGGTCGAGCTGATCTTTTCGCTGCTCTTGCGAGCTCGTCACCGCGGCATCGAGCCGCAGCTCGTGATCCTGTCAGCGGTGATCGGCAATTTAAACAACTTCGATCGCTGGCTCGGCCTCCCGCTCCTCCTGTCGCGCGATCGCCCAGTACCTTTGGTTGAAGGTGTGCTCGACCGCCGCGGAACATTTCAGTATGTCGATGCAGATGGAGGCACTAAGACCGAGGCCTTGCTGCCTTCGCACCGTATCGTGCAGCGCCGGGACAAACCTAGTTCGCAGGACGTGATAGTGCCTCTGGCCCAGCAACTGGTGGGACAGGGAGAAAAACTGCTGATTTTTCGCAACATGCGAGGCCCAGCCCAAGGTTGCGCGAAATATCTCGCCAAGGAATTAGGTCTACCGCCGGCGACCTCTGTCCTCGACGTGCTGCCAACCCAGGATCTGACCGGTGCTTCACAGGACTTGCGGGAGTGCCTAAGTGGAGGCACCGCGTTTCACAACACCAACTTGCTGCGGGCGGAGCGTGAGGCCGTCGAGAGAGGGTATCGCAGCGCCACGGGTGGTATTCACGCGCTGGTCGCCACAACAACTCTGGCGGCCGGTATCAACACGCCGGCATCAACGGTAGTGCCAGCGGAGAGCGAGTTCGTCGGTGAAGACGGCCGGCGATTTACCGTGGCCGAGTACAAGAATATGGCGGGTCGTGCCGGACGGTTGGGCTTTAACGAGATTGGCAAGGCAATCATCCTGGCCGAAACTCCAGTGGAGCGTGCGCAACTTTTTCAGCGCTACGTACTGGGCGTGCCTGAGGACGTGAAGTCTTCCTTCCAGCAGCGCGATCTGCCGACATGGACGTTGCGTTTGCTTAGCCAGGTGCGCGGCGTTCACGCCGATGAGATTCCAGGGCTATTGGTGAACACGTTCGGAGGATACTCGGCGTCTCGCGCGAATCCACAATGGGTCGCAATGGTGGAGCGGGACGTAACCGCGCTGATTGATCGTCTCCTGCAGGCGAGACTGGCCGAACGCGAAGGCGATCTCATTCACTTGACACTGCTCGGGCGCGCCTGCGGCTCCTCGTCCTTGTCGTTTGAGTCGAGCTTGCGCCTAGTCGAGTTGATGGGGCACGTAGACGTGACCCAGACGCCGCCCGACCACATCCTCGCGATGGTGCAGGTGTTGGATGAACTGGACGCCATCTACACGCCAGTCATGAAGAGGGGCCAATCGGAGAGCGTACGTGCCGGCGACGCAGCTCAGCGCTTCGGGCATCAGATGCCTCAAATGCTGCAACGGTATTGCCGCGACCAGATCGAGTTCTGGGCTCGTTGCAAGCGCGCGGCGCTACTTCGCGACTGGATCGAGGGGGCGCCCGTTGACGTGCTGGAGAAGCGCTACTCCACTACGCCATCTGGCGGGGCCATCGGCTACGGAAACATCATCGGCATTGCCGATGCGACGCGCTTTCACTTGCGCTCCGCGCATCAGATTCTCGCAACGCTCTTCCCTGATCAACCTGATTTCCTCAAGGGCTTGGACGAGATTCTTCAGCGACTCGAATTCGGGTTGCCCTCCATTGCCCTGCCCCTCACGAAGGTTTCGGTGCGGCTGACACGCGGCCAATGCCTGGAGCTGCTGTCAATCGGTGTTCACAGCGAGGACGAGCTGAAAAACCTGGATGATGAGCAGCTGCGTCGCTACGTTGGAGGCGCCACAGCTGCGCTACTGCGCCCACGAGACTACGTGGCTGGCGATGCGAGATAAAATGGAACGTGGTCTTGATGCCTGAAGCTGCTATTTCCGGCGTCGCGTGGCCGGAAGTCGCGCCAAGCGTCGGCCTGTCCGCATTGTGTAAGTGGAGGCCATTTAATAGAAGTCGGCCTGGCGGGGCTGAGTCAGGACATGGTTACCTTTTCAAGGATATAGAGGCCAAGCTTTACACCTCCCAGAATCAGAAAAAACGATTTGGCAAGGTACATGGCGTTTCCCCAAAGATTGGTTATGTAGGGCACGTCGAATTCCCCAGCATCATCCTTCTCAGGGTTAATGTTCTTCTTCTGGAACCTGAGCTCTTTCCAGAACTGAAGAGGCCCCCACACGAGCGATGCGCCGAAGTACTGCAAGAAGTCGCAGGAGAGAAACCCCAAAAAGGCGCCAAGCGAAATCAGCAATGCGCGCGGGAACTCTAGCGAACTGCTTGGGCCATGCAAAAGCCAGACGACGGCAATGCCGCCGAGCGCGAGCTGTCGGCCGACATCGCCGACTTTTCCGGTGTTGGCGTAGTAGGCCTCTCGGGCATCCTTCAAACGCATGGCTATGCCTTCTTCCGCGCAGCAACCTTTTTAGTAGCCATCTTCTTTGCGGCAACCTTCTTCGCCGATTTCGCCGACCTCAAAACCTTGATCTTCTTGGTCGCCTTTTTTGCGGCCTTCTTCACCATCACTTTCTTGGCTGCCTTTTTTACAGCCTTCTTCGCGGCAACCTTCTTCGCCACCAGTTTCTTGGGCTTGAGAATCACCTTTGCTGCAGCGCGCTTAGCCACCTTGCGTGGCCCCGTGCTCCCAGTCGGCATTGTCGCTCTCCTAGCGATTCCGCGAATCAGGAGACCGCGGTCCGGTGCTGCCCGTTCCTCGGTGGTTGATGTCTTTACCCGGAGGTGGGCTGGGGCGCGGAGGCGACGGTGGCGGACTGGGCTGACGCGGCGGAGGGGTCGGAGGTCCTTTCGGGTGGTTGCTCACGCACTGCTTCCTGTTCCATGAGGTGAGCCGAAGATGCCATCAGGCACAACGGAGCGCAATAACTGACGCCACATCGGGCCGCCACGCTCCTCCGGCTGTCTACGGCGCTGAAGGGTTGCCGTTGTGCCGGTCGCTCAAAGCTGGCTTGCTTCTCGGCGCACACGCCCCTTTCGTAATACCCATGGCAGGTTTATCGCGGCAAAATTTCTCGGTGCATTTAGTCGAAGGGGCGTGTGGATCTGAAGCGTCCTACAAGCGTCGTGCACGAGATCCCGGTATTTGCAGATGGTGGCGGGGAAACGGCCAAAGTCATGCGGCTTGCGTTGTAAGCCACTAATATATTGATTGAACTTGGCTTTCTCTATAGCTGTCGCAATGCCCCTGTCGCTGCGGAAGGCGCCTTGGGGCCTGCACTCACCGGCATCACTTGACGAAGCTTCGGGCATAGGTTCAAGCAGCTTCTATAGGCGTGTTGGAAAAGATTCTTAGTACGTGCCTCGGTCGACGGCCGGCTTAGCGCGAGTCTCCGTGGGCAAACTCGATAGATCGCTATCCACCGTAAGGACGAGTTGGATTTGGGCCGCCCGATGGGCAAGATCCTTTGGTATCGGGGCAGCGCCTGTGCGGTGCCAGAGCAGCAAGTTATAGGGGGTCTACATGCCAATCGATGTCAAGCGTCTGGCTGCCATGCTGGAGCCGGCAACCACCGTGTTGTTGTTTGGTGCTGGGTCGTCCATTCCGTCCGGCGCGCCGTCGGTTTCGAAGCTGATGCAACGTTTCGAATCAGCCCTCAAGATACCGTTCGGTAATTTCACGTTATCCGAATACAGCGGCGTGCTGGAAAAGAAGCTTGGGCGAAAGGCCGTCATTGCCGAGTTGCGCAAAGCGTTCAAGGGTGTGGCGCCGACCGGCGGTATTCTGAATATGCCGCTGTACGAGTGGCGATCGATCTACACTACCAATTACGACACGCTCATCGAGCAGTGTTATGCGCGCCAGGGGAAGGAGCTGCTGGTCTACAGCTCGAACTTTGATTTTACGGTCCATAACCGACCCAACGCCACCTCGCTGTTCAAGCTTCATGGGGATCTTGGCAAGGACACGTCCGATGGCCAAACGGCACGCATTATCCTGACGGATGGCGACTACGACAATACACTGGACTATCGCGAAGCGCTTTATGACCGCCTCAGGGCGGACTTGAATGGTGGCCACCTGGTGATTATCGGCCACTCGCTCAGCGATCCGCACATTGCAGAGGTAGCTCGACGGGCCGCAACGCTGAACGCCAATTCGCTCGGTGCTCTGGGGCAAATTTCGTTTCTCATGTACGAAAAGGATGAGGATCGCGCATCTCTCTATGAGGCGCGGGGCTTTTCTGTGTGTTTTGCCGGAGTGGATGAATTCTTTGCGGCGCTCGTGGCCTCGGCTCCGGAGGCGCTCCCCGACGACGGTGGCGACGACGAACAGTCGTTGCCTGCCTCTCTAAATCCCACGACGCTCGATATTGATCATGCGAGTCGAGGCGAGGCCAACGTCAACTCGATGTTCAATGGCTGGCCAGCGACCCACGCAGATATTGCCTCAAACCTGACATTTGAACGGTCGATTGGCCTCGATATCGCGGACGCCCTTGCGCAACCCGGCGCGCTGGTGGCCACGCTGCTTGGGGCGAGCGGCGTGGGGAAGACCACGGCAGCGCGGCAAGTGGCGCACCACCTGATGAAGAAGGGATATCACTGCTGGGAGCACAAGGCAGAAAATGCCATTCAGGTCATTCATTGGCGGGATTTTGCCGGGCGCCTCAAGGAGGCAGGCCAGTTGGGCTTTCTGGTTATTGATGATGCGCACGCCCATTTGCAGGAACTCAACGAGCTACTGGATTATTTGGTGCTGGATGGCGTCGATGCCTTGAAGCTGCTCTGCGTTTCAACTAGAAATCAGTGGAATCCACGCATCAAGGCAGCGGCCTTCTTCAAGCGAGGCGGCGAACACAAACTCTCGAAGCTCAATCCCGCGGAAATCGATCGCCTACTCAACTTGGTGGAAACCAATACGCAGATCCGACCACTGATCGAGCAAACCTTTAACGGGTTCTCGCGTCACGAGAGGCGCCGAAGGCTCATTGAGCGTTGCGAGGCGGACATGTTCGTTTGCATGAAGAACATTTTCGCATCGGAGAAGTTCGATGACATCATCTTGCGCGAGTACGCGGCCCTGAGCGTGGAATTACAGGATATTTACCGGGTCGTCGCCGCCATGGAAACGGCGGGCATACGCGTCCATCGGCAGCTGGTCATTCGCCTGCTCAATATTCCCGCACAGCAAGTGGCGTCCGCCCTGACCCACTTGACAGACATCATCCACGAGTACGTGGTCGATCGGCGCGAAGGCATTTATGGGTGGCGCGGCCGTCATGCCGTCATTGTTGGCATCATCTCTAAATACAAATTCAACGACACTGATCGGATCATCAGGCTATTCAGTGATGTCATCGCATGCATATCGCCGACCTACGACATCGAGATTCGCACCATCCGCGAGCTGTGCAACGTTGAAACGGGGCTCCCGCGCATTGCGGACAAGGCCGTGCAAAACACACTTTTGCGGAAGATGATTTCGGTGGCTCCCGGCGAGCGGGTGCCGCGGCATCGACTCATTCGCAATCTCATTGCGCTGGGTGATTTCGAGCAAGCCGATACCGAGATTCGCATCTTTGACAAGGACTTTGGTCGTGACGGCCCGGTGGCGCGATACAAGGTCAGCCTCCTCGCTGCGCGCGCCGAACACACGCCAGGGATCATGGACGAGGACCGGCTCGCCATCCTCGACCAGGCACGCGAGCTTGCGGTCACCAGCATCCGACGCTTCCCCCAGAACAAGAATCTCTTAGCGTCTTATTGCGATGTGGGCCTGGCGATTTTCAAGAAAACGGGTGATCTTGAGACGTTTGATGATGCGATGGAGCAACTGAAGGCTGCCGAAAGCCGTCTGGGTGACCCGGAAATCAGTCGACTTGTTATGCGTTACGAGCGCAGCCTATCCGGCGAAATCATCGATGCAGAGGTGGATATCGAGGCTGCGATCGAACTGCTGACGGCTGATTAGCAGGCAGCCAATGTGGCTGTCCGATATTCCAAAGGCCGGCGATGGCTTGGGGGTGGCTGCGGCCATCACATACCCGCGATAACACGGGCTAATCGTCCTGCTCAGGCGCAAATGTTCTTGCGACGCTGTATGCGCCAGGCTCAAAGGTAGCGATAGCTAGAGCTTCGGCCAGATAGGGCGCGGCGGCAGGATCTTCGCGCATTGCCTGATAGGCCTCCATGTTTTGCCATTGGGCATACATTGTCACTTTCGTACCGTCAAAACTTTGATGGAGGGCGGCCGACACGAACCCGCTTGCATGGCGCACGGATAGATCGGTGGCTTGCGTCAGCAGTTCGACGAGTCTCTGCTGATTATCTGGGCTTACCGTAAACACATTGATGAAGGTTATTAGTCCTTCGTCTTCAGAGATCGTTGTCATAGGCGTTAGTGTCGTCATGTGAGCGTATGGCTGTTAGCGAGCAGCGTCCTGCCGTGCTCGCGTTCCTTCACCTACGTGCATTCATTTCTTTCGTGATCTACGGGAGTGCGTTGGTGTCGCGTGCTTGGATCGCGATGCGGACGGCGCGTTAGCGAGAATCAGCACCGCATCGATGCCGCCCTCCAATATTTGCTGTGCGTTTACAGGGTCAGGTACTGCGCGCGCAAACTCGAGCGTTCCTACCATGAGTGCGAAGATGGCTGTCGCACGGCGCTGAGCATCAACAGTGTCAGCGTCCGGGAGTAGATTCGCCAGCAGCGATACATAGCTGCGTAGCCCCTCCTCGTAGGCTTTTCGGGTTGAGTCAGGCTGGCGAGCTATTTCAGGCAGTAGTGCCGCAGAAGGACAACCGTTTTCCGGTGCTTCAAGATGATCGCGGCTCAAATAGCTGCGGATGACGCTCTCAAGATCGAAGCCGGCGCGCAGATCTTCCTCAAGGAGACGTTGCTGGCCTTCAAGCGAGTCGGTCAATGCCTCACGAATCAGTTCTTCCTTGGACTCGAAATGGGCATAAAAGGCGCCGTTCGTCAGGCCCGCCTCACCCATGATTCCGGCGATCCCTGCCGCCGCCGCCCCATCACGTCGAAAGCACATTGCAGCCTTCTCGAGTATCTGGCGCCGTGTCGTTTCCTTTCTACCTTTTTCGTAACGCATCGTTCTTTTCGCTCTTGAAATATGTTTGTGATGTCAGCTTGCGGCCTCTTCCAGCAAAGCCCTGAGATCGCGATCAAGCTGTAGCGCCACCTCATCGACTTCGCCGCTGCCAAACTGCCGGAAAACAAACGCAGGCCGGTCGTATTCGAATGCGACCTGGCCATCGGTATCCTCGCGCAACAGCACGCGGATCGGTGCATAGAGGCCCGCTGACAGTTGATGGCGGGTCATCTTGGAAGCGGTAAGTGGATTTCCAATATCGTACTGAATGGAACGGCGCTGGAGTCCTGCGATAGCTAACAACGCGCCGTGGTCACGCTGGGCGAAAATCGACAATGCAGGGGATGCCTCCAGCTCTTGGAGGGCCCGCCGACTCTCGCCATAGCGCAGGAGGACGAAGATTCCATCGTCAATACGAGGAGCCAAGGATGAGAGCTTGGCTCGAACGTTCTCGAACAGGTTTGCAGAATTGATGGTGACGTGCTCGACTGAAATCGTGCGTGCTGCATAGGTGGCATTAGACATATAGAGATCCTTACAATGTATGGCTCGAGGTGATGTCGGCCGCTTCGTTATGGAAAAAGGCCCGGGCTTCAAACGATTGCCGCTTGGCCATTCAAAATGGCCTCAATGTGGCGAGCCAAACTCAGAAGGTGGCGATCGCTCCGCAAAGAAGAGTCAAGCTCAAGCCCGATGGGTAGGCCATCTCGCGACAGTCCCATCGGCAAACTGATGCCTGGCAAACCCACGCTGCTTGCGGAGATGGTGTTGGCCGCCAGGGCGAGATAGGTGACATCTTTGCCGCCAATAGTGAAGTTTGTCTGCCGGTCGATCCGTGGAGCCGTGCTAGGCGTGGTCGGCTGCAGAATAGCCGCGGCTCCTTGCGATACGAATACTTCGTCCAGTCGCCGCTGGATTTCCGGGCGACTCACCGTGAGTGCTGTTTGATACGCCTCGTGAGAGATCGCACCGCCGCCACCGGGCAACACCATGTGACTCCAAACATCGCGTAGTTCGGGCTTGAGAGCCTGGTGAATCTCTTCAAACGTCGTCGGGATTTGATGGCGGCGAACAAACTCTGAGACCGCGCCCATCGTCTCGTGGAAGAAGATGCCCCACGTCGCGGAATGAATGAGGGCGCTGTAGTCGTCGCCAAGGTCCACCTCAATCAGTTCAGCACCCGTGTGCCGCAGCCGGCGAAGTGATTCACGGAAGCGATCTTCGACTTCAGGGTCGACCAGATCGAGAAATTGCCGCGGCGCGTAAGCCAAACGAACGCCCGTCAGACCATGCCCGTTCTTGAATGACTCCCTGTCGCGGTCGCCGGTCACCACCTGATCTACCAGTGCAATATCTTCCACGCTGCGCGCGAACACACCAGTTGTGTCGAGCGTATGAGAAATGGGAGCCACGCCAGCGCGTGGCCATCGCCCTGTCGTCGGCTTGAAGCCCACCACGCCAACAAGGGATGCGGGCACACGGATCGAGCCAACGGTGTCACCACCCAAGGACGCCGGGACGATGCCAGCGCCCACGGAGGCGGCAGAACCGCTCGAAGAGCCTCCGGTCACCCGATCATGCGCGTGTGGATTCTTTACTTGGCCGTAGTCTCCGTTGCTGCCCGTTAACCCGTAGGACATCTCAACGAGGTTGTTCTTGCCGAGTACCAATGCGCCGGCATTTTTAATCGCGCGGACAGCATCTGCATCCTCCTCTGGCACGAAGTGGCGGAGGCCGCCGATTCCTAGGCTCGTTGCCAACCCTTTCGTCAAATAACTGTCCTTCACGCCGATCGGTACACCCAGGAGCGGGGCTGCCGAGCCTGCGGCGCGCGCTCTGTCGGCATCCCTTGCTGCAGCCAACACGCGGGCCTCATCAACGCTGATGAATGCATTGAGATCGGCCTGCGCTCGCGCCTGCTGCAACAAAGCAAACGTGTAAGCCTCGGACGTCATTTCGCCGCGGCGGATTGCGGCGGCGGCCTCGGCAAGCCCGAGCATAGCCAGGCTCCTCGAGCCTGACTGCAGAGGGCCACTGGAGATATTGGTGGCGGCGGTTATGGTGTTCATAAAGCCTCGCAAGAGCTGAGTGATATGCGGTTGTCATGGCCGCGCAGGGGCGCTGCTGCGATACCATTACGATCATAATATAGAATTATGATCGTAATTCAATAGGGCGGGTTCAGCCTCTGGAGAGGTAAGTTCTGGAGAGTGGAACGAGAGCGCCAGGGCATGCAGTTGAGCGTCTGGGTGGCAGTTACGGCGCCTACCTTTCCCCGGTGTATTCAGCGCAGCCGCCATGTGCCGTTGAAGCTGCGCATTTCGGGAATAGGTGCTGGTGCCGCGCTTGCGCTTGCAATACGACTGTTCCTTAAAGACTTTCCTACCCTCGATAACGACTGTGTTGCAAGCCTCGAGCCTCGTAACTATTTGCGACTCAATGGCTCCCAGATCCGTCCGAACGCGCCCACAGCGACGACATAGAGGCAGAGGCGGATGTATTCACTGATACCAAGGAACAATCGCCTTTGAAGCTTGCTCGCGGTAGATCACCGAGGTTGTCACTACAACCCCTGGAGACCTCCCATGAAAAGCGCGCAGCCAAATGTGACGGTGATCGGGGCGTCCGCCGGCTACTTAGAGGCATGGGCGCTGAACCCAGCGCGCGATTTCGGCCCGCGGGTGTTCGCCTGGCTCCTCGGTTGGAATCGGTCGGCCTTTCCTGGGGTCGTCAACTACTGGTGGGTGCCTATCGTAGGGCCGCTGATTGGGGGCCTTATTGGCGGAGGCACGCAACACTTGCTGATCCGTCCGTTTTATCCGCACGAAAAGAAGGTCGCACTGCAAAGCGCGCAGTGATCTTCATATCAGCCGGTCGTTAGACGGATCTCGATTCAAATACTTGGCAGGCGATAGGACTGAGGGTCGGGACATGAAGTATCCATGCATAACTACGGCAGTGATGTTCACCGTCTCCACAACATTGGTGACGGCGTCCAGTGCACAGTCGGTCCAGTCGGCGCACGCGGACGTTCTTGCCAAAGGCACAAGCTCCTGGAACGGCAAGACCTACGATGCCTATCCCCGGGGAATGCCCGAGCTTACTGTGCTCAAGGTAACGATTCCCGCCAATACGGCTCTTCCTTGGCACACCCATCCCTTTCCAAACGCAGGCTATGTGCTCTCCGGACAGCTAACCATCGAAGACAAGGCAAGCGGCAAGAGGCAGACGTTCAGAACCGGCGAAGCCTTTACGGAATCGGTGAACGATGTGCATCGAGGAGTCAGCGGCAAGGAGCCTACGGTTCTCATCATCACCTACTCGGGAACACCAGGGGTCGCAACGTCCATACCAGAGTCTGGCCAGAAGCCAGAGTACTGATATGCGCCTGAAGCCGATATGGCGGAACTAGGAACCATTTAAGCGATGGCCTACGTCTGTGCGCGCCGGTTGGTTTGATCGAAAAACCTTTTCAATGGAGTTACGCACTCAGTTTTCCCTGACCACAAAACATGTCGACATCCACGCATGCTTTCGATTCTATCCCTCGCCCTCTCGCCTACTTTTTTTGTCATGTTGCTGGGCTACGGCGCCGGTAGGACTGGCCACATGAATAACATGCACGTGAGCGAGCTCATCACCGTTGTGTTGAGCTATTGCCTGCCGGCATCACTCTTCGTTGCTACAGCAACATCAAAGTGGTCTGACTTGATTGCACAATGGCCGATCCTGCTGTCTCTAGCGATCGTCATGATGGGAATTTACCTTCTTTGGTACTTCTACGAACGCTTGGCAAGGAAGCAGAGCTCCAGTGAGTCAGCACTTCAGGCACTGGCGGTCGGTCAACCCAACTTCGGTGCCGCAGCCTATCCGGTTATCACCGCACTATTTGGTGCAGACCACCTTTCGACTGTCGCTGTCGGCATCGCCGTAGGAACACTGCTGCCATCTCCCCTCACGCTGGCCCTACTCGAACTTGATAAGAACAGTGGTCAGTCGAAAGGTGCTTGTTTTAGTCAAATCGCGAGTGCCTCTGGCCACGCCCTAACCAAGCCTATTGTGCTGGCACCGGTGTTTGGGATGCTCGTTTCGCTCAGCGGCTGGCAGCTGCCCAATGTGGTGGCTGCTTCATTGCGTCAGATTGGCGTGGCCGCGGGGGGCATGGGCCTCTTCGTTACGGGCCTCGTGCTGTCTCAAAGCGCCTTTCGGCTAACGCTGAACACCACGATTGGCGTCATCGTCTCGAATGTCGTTCAGCCGATTCTCGCCTTCTTGATCTGCCGTGCCGTAGGGGCTCCCGTCGAGATCACCAAGCTCTCGGTGATCATGGCCGCTCTTCCTTCCGGGTTCTTCGGAATCCTCTTCGGAAACAACTACAACCGACTGTCGGAGGAAGGCAACTCCACCATTATCGCAAGCACCATATTTTCAATTCTTACCTTGGCGGCGGCGATCGGGTGGACGTACCACTACGGTGGCTGATCGCCACCTCTTAACTGGCACCACCAAGAAGAGGAGTAAGTGACGTGGCTAGAACTATCCTCATCACAGGAGCGGGCTCGGGACTCGGCGAGGGCGCCGCCATCGGTCTCGCCCAAAAGGGGCATAACGTCATTGCCACGGCCGAGTCGTGGCCGCAGGTGACGGCACTTCGCAACAAAGTGGCTTCGATGGGCCTGTCAAACCTCACCGTCACCCGGCTGAACATGCTGGATGAATATGATGTCGCACGCGCAGCTAAGCTTGACTTCGATGTACTAGTGAACAACGCCGGCATTTCTGAGGCCGGTCCCATAGCAGAGATACCGATGCACCTCGTCAGACAGAATTTCGAGGTCAACTTCTTTTCTTTGCTGGATCTCACACAACGGGTTGTGCGTCGCTGGGTGAAGAACAAGGTCAAAGGCAAGGTGGTGTTCATATCGTCGATCGTCGGCCTTGTTAGCCCGCCCTGGATCGGCAGTTACTCGGCCACCAAGCACGCCCTACAGGCTGTTGCCGAAGCGATGCAGGAGGAGCTGAAGGACTTCGGCATCCAGGTTCAGACCATCAATCCTGGACCATTCTTCACCGGCTTCAACGAACGCGGGATAGAGGCTGCGCTCCGCTGGCTTGATGACGACGTCAACTTTACGAGCCGCGCTTCTTACAAGGCAAAGACCGACGCTTTTATTGACAAGCCAGAGATGCGCCTGGATCCCAACGACATGATTGGGAAGATGGTCGAACTTATCCCTGAAAAGACCGGGCCATTTCGGAACATCTTTCCTAAGGATACTGCTGACTGGGCGCTCTCTGCCGGACAAGAGATGTGGGAGCGAACAATCTGACTGCACGATGATTGTCGGGCGCCACCTTAAGGTAGCGCCCGACCGGTCCATCCATGCGCGAACGAACTCGCGTTCGACAGCGCGTAATCATGGGAGGTGCGATGTGAGCGTAGAACCGACCGATAGCGACATGATTCCCTCACGTCGTTCGTTCTTGATTGGCAGCTTTGCCGCTGCAGCATTTGTGGCCACACGGCCTGTGCTTGCCTGGATGGATGCCACCGCTACACCGGGTCTGGCGGGCGTCAAAGCTCTGACCTTCGACATGCAGGGCACAGTTTTTGACTTTTACGACCCCATCGTGAAGGTTGCTCGCGAAATAGGTCGAAAGCAAGGTTTGTCCGACAACTGGGCGGCAACGCTTCCAGGCGACTGGAGCGGAGGTGCACATGACATTATCGTCGATATCTCGGCAGGGCGACGGCCCTGGATATCCAATACCGAGGTCTATCACCAAGCACTAAGGCCACTCTTGGTCAAACGGGGCGTTGATGACCGCCTTTCGAATGACGATAGAGATGAACTGCTAAGCCAGTGGGGAAAGATGGTCCCCTGGCCAGATGCCGTTGAAGGCATTACACGGCTCCGCCGCAGCTACACGATATCCACCCTCACCAACGCTTCTATGTCGCAAATGACAGCGATGGTGAAGAACAACAAGCTGCCGTTCGACGAGATCTTGACCGGCGAGTTGAGTCATGCGTTCAAGCCAGATCCCAAGGTATACCAGTTGGCCGTCGACTATACGGGCTTCGAACCCGATCAGCTTCTGATGGTGTCCGCGCACAAATGGGATCTGCAGGCATCGAAACAAGCTGGATTTCGTACAGCATTTGTCCCGCGGCCGCTGGAGCTCGGACCTGGGCACGCCGCAGATCGCAAGCCAGAAAGCTACATCGACGTCATGGCGGATGATCTCGTTGATCTGGCAAGAAAGCTCGAGAGCTAGGGTTCTGAACTTCGACGGGATGTGACGCCCTAATTCAGGGCAATATAGTGCGTGAGGTTTCGATCATGAAACTCGCAGCTCCCCTCTTGGCGGCTGCTGCCTTTGCCATGCTGACCAATGAGTTCAACATCATCGGGGTCATCCACCTCATCGCCCACGATTTGGGCGCACCCGTGTCGAAGATCGGCCTGCTAGTGACCGCGTTTGCCTTCACGGTCGCGATCACGGGCCCCTTTCTTACGCTTGCGCTTCGTCATATCGAGCGACGGCGGCTATTCACGAGCGTCCTGAGCATCACCGCTGTCGGTGCCGCCATAGCCGCGATGGCACCCAACTATGCATTGTTGGCTTCTGGGCGAATTCTCTCAGCGCTTGCACTTCCCGTGTACTGGAGCATGGCCACTTCGACAGCTGTAAAAATCGCCGGTCCTGAGAATGCGGGTCGGGCACTCGCCACGGTATTTTCCGGGGTTGCGGTCGCTAGCGTCGTCGGCTCGCCAATTACAACGATTTTGGCTGATGCCTTCGGCTGGCGAATGGCCTTCGCCGCGAGCGGCGTGGTTTGCGCCGCGATAGCCGTTCTGTTTTTGGTCCTGTTCCCGAGAATTACGCCATCTTCCGATGAAGCAACAACCGAGCCGATGAGGATATTCACCTGTCCCTTGGTCTTGATCAATCTCGCCATGTCGTTCCTAGCGCTGAGCGCCATGTTCACTTCGTATACGTACCTAGCTGACCTGCTCACCCGGGTTGGACAATTCAGTGTTGCATGGACGGGTTGGATCTTGATGGGGTTTGGCGTCGCCGGCATCATCGGCAATTCGATCGCAGGTCGATATGTTGACGTACGCCCACTCGGCGCCGCAGTTGCCGCGATTGCCATTTCGGCCACCTTCATGAGCGTATTTCCCTTTGTGCTAGGGAATCACGTCGCGGCGATGGTCGTGCTCGTCGTTTGGGGAGGGGCGCACGCCGCCGGTTTCGTCACAAACCACGTTCGCACGATTCGCTCTTCTCCGCCCGAGCTCCAGGAGCTAGCGGCATCACTCAATGTATCGATCTTCAACGCGGGCATTGGCATGGGAGCGGTTGTCGGCGGAAAGGCCATCGACGCCATCGGTCTGCGTGACATCGGAGTCGCAGGTGGGCGGATTGGCCTGTCTGCCCTAGTCGTGGCTGCTGTTATCGCCTTTCCTGGGAGGCGTCTTGGCGCCATTGACTGCCCGGCGCCAAGGCGTAAGGCCAGCCCAAACTGCGCAGGTTGTGGACTTTAAGTCCGCTAGCGAATCGGACGAGGCAAGAACCTTTACCTCGGTGTCGCCCAGCATCCTGTTTAGAGGTCGCCCTAGGCCATCTATAGAAGAATCCAAGCGAAGCGGCGCCGTTGCTTTTGCTGTTGTAACAGCGCCGCTGGATCTTACCTCGTCGATTCACCAACCCATAAAAACCTTCAGGCCGGGAAGTCAGTGGACCCCGAAAGCGCCTCCCATGCCAGTGTCTCCGTCACCACATAGTCATTCTTTTCCTTGATCGCCTTCAGCGTGTCCGTGCCAAAAGGCATGCGCAGCGGTGGCGTTTCTGCATCAACCAGGGTGACGAGGGCGATTGCCAGTCGCTCCGGGTCGCCGGGTTGATTATGGTTGATGCTCGCCGCGGCCTGGCGAAGCTGACCCGACGTTTCGCTGTAGTCGTCGATAATCTGTTTGCCGACCTGCAGCGACGACTCGTCCAGAAAGTCCGTCCGGAAGAACCCCGGCTCGATAACGGTTGCGTGAATACCAAGTGGCTTCAGCTCCGCCCGCAGTGCTTCGGTGATGCCCTCGACTGCGAACTTCGTCGCGCTGTACACGCCTACACCAGGCAACGCACTGTAGCCGACGATGGACGATGTGTTGATCACGTGCCCCGAGCGCTGCTTTCGCATCACAGGAAGAACAGCGCGCGTGACGTTCAGTAGGCCGAAGACATTTGTGTCGAAGATTCGCCGTACTTCAGCGTCACTTGACTCCTCAACCGCTGCCAGCAGGCCGAAGCCGGCGTTGTTCACTAATACATCAATGCGGCCGAACTTCGCGAGAGCGGCTTCAACCGCGTCCATTGCCTGAGCCTCATTGGTGACATCGAGGGCAACGGGCAAGAGGTATGGGGAAGCGCCCAGACGATCGACAATTGCATCAACATTGCGCCCCGTTGCGACGACCGCGTTGCCATCTGCGAGAGCAGCCTTGGCGATCAAAGCGCCGAAGCCACGGGATGCGCCCGTAATAAACCAGACGCGCTTGAACTGTTGCTTTGTTACGTTGCTCATTTCGTGCTCCTACATGGGTATGCGGTGCCCTGCGGCGAGGTCTTTCTTGCGCTCCGCCCAAAAGCGCTTTCATCGTCGTTGGGTGTTGGAAATGCTTGTGAGGGTGCTCAGCGGTCGCCGAATGGGTCGACACTGGCCCCCGGTGGCGGCAGCCGCAATTGCCAATGAGTCCACTGGAAAATGCGTACTATCGCCCCTCCTCCCTATGGTTTGTCACCACCCGTTTTCAGAAGTCCTGAACGGTCGGGCGAATGACGATCTCATTGACGTCGACAGATGCTGGTTGTTCGATGGCATAGGCGATGGCCTGAGCGATCGATTCCGCCGGAATGGCCATCTTGTAGAAGTCGACGACGAAGTTTCGGCTGTCCTCGTGACCAGAGCCGTACTTCAGCTCGGTATCAATCGCCCCGGGCGAGATGACGGTCGTGCGGATATTTCCACCCACCTCGTGGCGAAGGCCTTCAGAGATCGCACGAACAGCGAACTTTGTCCCTGAGTACACCGTGCCACCAGGGCTGAAGACCTTGATGCCAACAACCGACGCGACGTTCACGAAATGACCGGACTGCTGGCTTTCGAAGACCGGCAGAGCTGCCGCGACGCCGTAAAGGAGCCCCTTGATATTGATGTCGATCATCCGATCCCATTCGTCCGTCTTGCGAAGCGACAGGGGAGCGATAGCCATCAGGCCTGCGTTGTTGACCATCACGTCGAGACGGCCGTTTTGCTTGACGACGTCCGCAACAAGCTGCTCAACCTGGTTCTGCTGGGTGACGTCCACCTGATGGAAGCTGGCCTTGCCACTAGCGGCCTGAATCTCGTCTGCGATGCGCTTTAGCTGATCCACGCGTCTGGCGGCGAGAGCCACAGTCACTCCTTTGGCGGCGAGTAGTTTTGCAGTCGCTTCGCCAATGCCGCTCGAGGCACCTGTGATGATTGCGACCTTGCTATTCATGAGCTTTCTCCAGTCGGAGTGATTTGGTGCGCAAATAGTGTTCTCGCACCTGATTTTTGACTAGACTGGAATATGTGTAATCTCTTTCCCATAAATGGAAAGGTGAGTCATGGTCTCCGCAACCGATCTGAACGACGTAGCCGTCTTCGTCCGAGTAGCGCAATTCGAGAGTTTTAGTCGGGCGGCGCGTGCGTTGGGCATGCCTGTGTCGACCGTGAGCCGAAAGGTCACTGCGCTTGAAGAACATCTGGGTGTGACTCTCATCCAGCGAACAACGCGCAAGCTGAGTTTGACGAGCCAAGGCCGGACCTATTTCGATCTCTGCAGTGAGCCTCTTAACCACATGCTGGACGCTGAGCAGGCTATTACGCAGGTTCAAAAGAAGCCGGAAGGAACATTGAGGATTTCTGGGCCAGTCCTTCTCGGCCAGGAATCGTTCTACGAATTCATGTCATCGTTCCTGAAAGACCAACCTCGCATTCGGGCGGATCTCTTTCTTACGAACACCTATCTGGACCTGATCGCGGAGAACGTCGATGTGGCGATACGCTACGGACAGCTGCGCGATTCCAGTCTTGTCGCCCAGTTGCTGGGGCGAAGCGTCCGCTATCTTGTTGCATCGCCCGCTTACCTGAAGAGTCACACGACTCCCTCGCGGCCTCAAGACCTGGCGGACCACCAATGCGTGGTACTCAATGGACGAAACAACGAAGCCGAATGGCATCTGGTGAGCGGCAGGCGATCCGCGAAGGTTCATGTCACCGGCCCTGTTTCAGCGAGAGACTTCCACGCAGTGAGCGCGTTCACCAACCAGGGGCATGGCATCGGGTTCCTTCCATATAACTACTGCGACGACCGCATAGCCCGCGGGGAACTCGTACGTGTACTTCCTGAGTGGTCCTCGCCAGAGATCCTCGTTCATGCCGTTTACCCGACTCGTCGCTTCCTGCCAACGAAGGTCAAAGTCTTTCTTGACTATCTAAGAGCCTGGAAAAGCCCCCTTTGGCTGCCATCCTAACAATGGGAGGTCATAACACTCCCCGGCTGCTTGGGACTTCCGAGATCAAGCTGACCAAAGCTGAGACTTGCCGCACTCGCGATAACTTGTCCTAATCGCCCTGCCCTAATGTCTGCTATAGGTGTGCAGTCGTCACGGACGCCAGAGCACGGGGTTTTGCAAAGGGGAGGAGTCCATATATGGATGCTTTCCACCCACGACATTACCGTCCGGCTGCTAGAAGACCTTTCTTCCAATTGGAACCTCCCTCTTCCTCAGGTCGGGCCAGTTGACGACCAGCTTGTAGCAGCTTGATCAGAACGGCAGCTTGCCGAGCGAGGCGCCGCCATCGACGTAAAGCGTCTGCCCCGTAATGAAGCTCGCCTCCTCCGATAGGAAAAAGGCGATCGCCGCTGCCAGCTCTTCCGGCTTGCCAAAGCGGTTCATGGGGACCGAGGCAAGGTATCGCTTTTCACCGTCGCTGCCCGGCGGATTGTTCTCGCGAAACAGGACAGTCTCGGTCGGACCGGGCGCAACGGCATTGACGGTGATGCCGGTACGAGCTAGCTCCAGTCCCCACGAGCGGGTAAAGCTCACCATGGCGCTCTTGGCGGCCGCGTAGGCAGTACGCTCAATCATGCCCAGGATCGTCAGGCTGGATATATTGACGATACGGCCCCAACCGCGCCCTCGCATGCCTGGCAGCAGCGCTTGCACGGCCTGCACGGCTGGGTGAAGGTTGAGTGCGAGCGTGGCGTCGAGATCGTCGAGATCGACTTCGCCGATGCGGTGCGTGCGAACCATTGCAACGTTGTTGACGACACCGTCGAAGGCATAGCGCGAGCT
>Ga0209672_100325_pt1 | contig 31169 bp, 29 predicted proteins | sample AraplaCol_mMS_r2_FD_184273 | JGI IMG/M metagenome (GOLD analysis project Ga0209672, IMG submission 184273) | Arabidopsis root microbial communities from North Carolina, USA - plate scrape CL_Col_mMS_r2 (SPAdes) (version 2) | ecosystem: Host-associated > Plants > Roots > Endosphere | place: USA...
ACTCGCAGGCGGTGGGTTCGAACTCGGTGGCGGTCGGCCCGCAGGCAGTGAGCACGGGTGCCGACAGTGTGGCCATCGGCCATGGCGCTGCAGCAAGCACCAACAACAGCGTCGCCTTGGGTGCGAACTCGACGACTGGGCCAGTGAAGGGCACGTCGGGCGCCACCATCGCCGGTGACAACTACACCTTTGCCGGAGCCAATCCGACGGGTACGGTGAGCATGGGTGCCGTCGGGCAGGAACGCACGATCACCAATGTGGCCGCAGGCACGCTCTCGTCCACCAGCACCGATGCAGTGAATGGCTCGCAGCTGTATGCGACCAACCAGGCCGTCGACAAGATCGATGGCCGCGTGACCAACGTCGAGAACACGGTCAACCACATTGCCGGTGACATCACCAATATCAGCACGGGTCAGGCCGGCATGTTCCAGACCAGCACTGACCAGAAGGCGCCCACTCCCACGCCCACCGGGAACAACTCGGCGGCGGGCGGCGCAGGTGCCGCGGCATCGGGTGACAACAGCCTGGCGCTGGGCAATGGTTCGCAAGCGAGCGCCAACAACAGCGTCGCCATCGGCAATGCATCGGTCGCCGATCGCGCCAACGCCGTGTCGATCGGTTCCGCGGGCAATGAGCGCCAGATCACCAACGTGGCCGCAGGCACTCAGGGCACGGATGCGGTGAACATGAGTCAGTTGAAGGCAGCGCAGGCAGGTGGGGTGCAGTACGACGTCAATAGCGATGGCTCCATCAACTACAACTCCGTCACGCTCAATCCCAATGGTGGCAGCGCCAGCATCCACAACGTGCAGGCGGGAACGGCGACCACGGATGCGGTGAATGTGGGACAGCTCAATGACGCGATGGTCAATACGCAGAACTGGGCAAAGAACTACACCGACCAGCAGATCAATCAGATGGGCAAGCGCGCCTATGCAGGTACGGCTTCGGCGCTGGCGACAGCCAATATTCCGCAGGCCTATCAGCCCAATCAGAGCGTCGTTGGCGTGGGCATCGGCAATTACCACGGACAGAACGCGATTTCGGTCGGCCTGTCCACGATCACTGAAAGTGGTCGCTACATCCTCAAGGCCAGTGCGACCGGCTCGCAGCAGGACGGCCTGGGCGTGGGTGTGGGCGCGGGCATGGCCTGGTAAGGGCCGGCCATGAAGCTCCCTCTGCCGTTGCGGCAGAGGGACCCACGGCTCTTGTATTCATCGGCATCAAGGTTTGCAAAAAAACATGCGCATCAACATCAAGTTCTTCAAGCTCGCGCCACTCTTGCTGGCGACGGCATTCGCACTGGCCGCCTGCGGCAACGTGAGTCGCAACGTCCACACGGATGGCCAGTCCGCCGACTCGATCAACTGGCCGTCTATCGGCGACACCACGCCGATGCACAGGGGTGGGACCTTTCCCAACCTCGACAACCTGGTCCGCGTGCACGCGGGCCTGAACAAGCAGCAGGTCAGTGACCTGATTGGCTACCCTCATTTCAGTGAGGGTGTATGGGGCGTGCGTGAGTGGAACTACGTCTTCAACTTTCGCGAACCGGCACAGAGCGATCACGTGGTGACCTGTCAGTTCAAGGTTTTGTTCGATACCGACAAGCTGGCACAACGCTTCTACTGGCTGCCTGAGGAGTGTGCGCGCTTCCAGCAGGTTGCCAAGGCTCCGGTGCCACCGCCGGTCGTCGTGGCTCCCGCCGCCAACACCGAGCGATTTACGCTGGGTTCGGATGCACTGTTCGCATTCGACCGGGCGGGACTGTCGGATATGTCGGCCGAAGGTCGCGCCAAGCTTGACCAGCTCGCCCAGGGCATCATCGTGCATGCCGGCCAGGTGCAAAGCGTGCGCGTGATCGGCTACACCGACCGTCTGGGCAGCGATGCCTACAACGATGCGCTTTCTCGGAAGCGAGCCGACACCGTGAAGGACTATCTGGTCTCGCACGGCGTGGACAGCCGCCTGATCCAGGCCGAAGGTCGCGGCAAGCGCGATCCGGTGGAGGCATGCGCCATGACCGAACGCAGCGCCTTGATTGGCTGCCTTGCCGCAAACCGCCGCGTTGAAGTCCTGGTCACAGCGTTGAAGTCCGAGCCACGCGCTGGCTGAGCTTGTTGCAAGTCGCGGAGCGTTGAAGCCTTGCCCCGCCTTCGCGCGGGGCAAGGCGTATCAGGCGTCTTGCTTGCCTGCACCGCCGTGTCGGTTGCGCTTGCGCGATCGTCTATCTGATAGGGGCTCGAGCCCGGAGCCATGCACGGCTGCGTCGCTCGCGTGATCGAGCGATGTCGTCGAGCTTGCTTCATCGGCCTCTTCGAAACCGCCGGTGATCTCCGGGACGGCAACGGCGATCACGCTGGTGGGCAAAGTAAGCGACGCAGCGCCGTCATCGCAGCTCCAAGCACTATGCTGTAGCCGACCATCGATCTGCGCGCCAGCGATCACCACGATCGAGCCATAGCAAACGTTGCCGGCGACGCGCGCTGTCGCGGCCAGTTCGAGCCGTTCCATCGTGTACACATCCCCACAGACGCTGCCGTGGATGATCGCCGCCGGCACGCGGATATCCCCCTGCACGAGGCCTTGCTCGCCGACGGTCAGCAAGGCGCCTGGCTCGATCGCCGTGACTTGCCCATCGATCTCACCCTCGAGGAACAAGCTGCCCTTGAAGTTGACGTCACCCGTGATGCGGGTTCCGTGGGCGATCAAGCTGGTGGCGATGGCGTGTGCGACTTGTGTCGGGCGTTTGCGATTGAACATGCGACCACGTGCAGTCATGTCGGTTGGATGGCGCCGAGTGGCAGATTGAATCTCAGCGGCGGAAAGTACGTATCCTGCAGCGGCGGGGGCGTGATCGTCCGCGTTGGCGGGCTGAACAACGCTTGTTGCAGCAGTCCGCTCACGCGCGCCACGTAATGCGGCAACGGCCAGCGCGCCGGCCAATCGCCGACAAAACGTTCCATGGCATCGGTCCAGGTGAGCGCTGATTTGGCGTCATGGTCGGCCAGGGCGCGTTCAATTTCGCAGGCCGCCGTTACAATCGCACGACGCAGTACCACGCGGGAGCGGACCTTGTTGAAGATCGGGTCGGACAGGCCCAGATCCGCGACCACTTCTCTGGTCCCCTCAAAGCGGTCGCTCTCCAGCCGTTGTTGGGCGAGCTCGCGCAAGCCGGGTTCCGGGCTGTAGATCGCCACATGCAGAATCAGCGCCCGATCAGTTTGCACCTCGACCAGCCGCAAGCGCGTGGCGAATTCGGGAGCTTGCTCGTGAGTGCCGGCCATCAAAGAGAAGTAGAGGGCGCGGGCATGCGCGCGGTTCTCCGGATCGGTTTCGGTGTACGAAGCTTCCTGGGCTACCGCAAGATCGGCGCAGCGCGAAAGCGCGGCTCGCCGCACCGATGGATCGGGGTCGGAGAGCGCCAGTCGCGGAAGTGCGGCAAGCAATTTTTCGTCGCGGCCAAATTCGGCGGCGACACGTCGAAACAGCGACGTGTTGTGTTGCCAAATGGAGCGCTGTCGTGTCTTGGCCATCGCAGGGAGTCGTGGGTGGCTTCGTGCCCACGTTCCCGCGGCACCTGGCGTCTGCACAGGCAAGGGCGTGCGGCGTTCGACCTGCCGAGGAAGGGCGCGCCCGATCCTTGCATCAGGCCATGCATGTTCCACGAGTTCGCCCGGACAAATACATCAGACTGCTCTGAAAGGGCGGTTCAAACGCTCGTGCTGCGCTTGCGTGTGGCGCCGGCTCAGCTGATGGAGCGGGAGGTGCGTGCGGGTGGGAACAGGATCTCCACGCGCAGGCCACCGGTGGCGCCATTGAGAAAGCGCACGGTGGCGCGATGGCGCTCGGCAATGCGCTGCACGATGGCCAAACCCAGGCCCGTGCCTTCTTCCGTCATGCCCGGCACACGGAAGAAGCGTTCGCCCAGGCGCTCGAGGAAGGCGGGCGGCACGCCAGGCCCATTGTCTTCCACGCTCACGCACGGACCTTCGTCGAGCACCGATACGCCGATCGTGAGGATGCTGCCGCGGCCCGCATAACGCAGGCTGTTGTCGATCAGGTTGTCGAGCATTTCCTGCAGCGAAAGGCGATCGGCATCGATCCACACCGGGCCGGCCGGTCCTTCGTAGCCAAGGTCCACGCCCGCGGCGATGGCGTCGTGCACGCGCACGCCCAGCAGTTCGGGAATCACTTGCGCGAGATCCAGCAGCACACACGGCGCGGTTTCGTTGAGGTCCGGCGATTGTGCGCGCGTCAGCGCGAGCAGCTGACTGGACGTGCGACTGGCACGCTGGGTGAGCCGCAGGATGTGTTGCAAGGCATCGGTGACCGTTTCCTTGCTCGGATCAACCTGCGCGCGTTCGACGTGCACACGCAGGCCCGCGAGCGGCGTCTTCAGTTGATGGGCGGCATCGGCGATGAAGCGCTCCTGCAAGGCCAGCATGCCGCGCTGGCGTGCGAACAGGCCATCGATGGTGCGCGTGAGCGGAAGGATTTCCACCGGCACATCGGCATCGCCGATCGGCGCGAGGTCGTGTTCGCGCGCGGCCAGTCGCGCCGTGAGCGGATCGAGCAGGCGCAAGCCCACGCGCACGCCGTACAGCACCAGGAAGAACACGCTGGCGATCAGCAAGGCCTGGGCCGGAATGCTCAGCAGCAGGATTTCACGTGCGCGCTGGTGGCGGTCGTGGAACGTCTCGGCCATGGTGACCGTCAGCTGGTCCGTCGGATCCTGCAGATTGGGTATGCGCACCGTCGCTGCGCGCAGCTCGCGATACTTCTGTGTGGTGGTGACCAGCGAGGTGGTGTAAAGCGCAGGCTCGCCATCGGAGCTGGGGCCGCTCAAGGGCGCCGGCTGCAACTCCGCGGATCCCGCCAGCAAGCCGTGCTTCTGGCTGCTGACGTTGAAATAGTTGTGGCCTTCAGGCGCGTACTCGAGCAGAAAGCGCGCCTGTGGCGAGACCTGCCCGCCCAGGTCTTCCTGGCTGAGCATCTGGGCTAGCGTCATCGCATCGTCGCCCAGGTCGCGATCGTGCACGTGATTGGAGTAGATCAGGGCACCGCCATAGGTGATCAGACTCTCGACCACCAGCAACATCATCAGCGGCACCAGCAGCGACGACAGCAGGCGATGGCGCAGGCTTGGGCGGCCATCCGGTTCGATGATCCGATAAAGCCAGGAGTCGTCATGCTTGGCCGCCGGCCGGTTCATGCCTTGGCGTCCTTGCCTTCCTTCACTTCTTCAAGCAGGTAACCCAGGCCGCGGATGGTGCGCACTTGCGTGCCCGAGTCGGCCAGCTTGCGGCGCAGGCGATAGATGGCGATGTCCAGGCCGTTGTCGGTGAGTTCTTCGTCCCAGCTGCACAGGGCTTCCACCAGCTGGGCGCGGCTGGTCACGCGATCGGGACGTGCGGCCAGGGCTTCGAGCAGGCCGAACTCGCGCGCCGTAAGTTCCAGGGCCTTGTCGTCGATCCAGGCGCGATGGCCGGGAAGATCCAGTCGCAGCCGCCCGATGGTGAGTTCGGGGGCACCCTGCGAGGTATAGCGGCGCAGCAGGGCGCGCACGCGCGCCTCGAACTCGGCCAGCGCAAAAGGCTTCACCAGGTAATCGTCGGCACCCAGGTCGAGTACCCGTACGCGCTCGCGCAGGCCTTCGCGGGCCGTGATCACCAGCACAGGCAGGCCGGTGCCGCGCTTGCGCAGGCGCTGGAGCACGTCGGCGCCGTCCAGGTGGGGCAGGCCCAGGTCGAGGATAAGCAGGTCGTACGGGGTGTCGCGCAGCGCCGCATCGGCCTTGGCGCCGTCGGTGACGCTGTCCACCGCATGCCCGCCCTGGCGCAGCGCGGCGCTGACACCGGCGGCAATGGAGGGGTCATCCTCGGCGATCAGTATGCGCATGGGGCTATCCAGCAGGGGCTGTGGGTCCGTGGGTGGGGGAATGCCAGACCCATCATCGTTGAATTGCGAGTGATTCTCATTTGTGGCAACATTCCAGCCCTAACGGTCAGGAGCGGGCGGCCCGAATGGTGGGAAGCTTAGCGCCCTGGTGGATGTTGAGACAGCGGGCACGCGACTCGGTTGCATGGCCCGTCACGTGGTTTGGCGCTGATCCAAGAGAGATGATCCAAAGGCTCTGAAAGGCAGGCATGGAATCAGCGGCGCGGTCGCACAACAACCGGATGGGATCGAGCCGTGCGTTCTGGCTCAAGCAGCTCCATCAATGGCACTGGATCAGCTCCGCGCTATGTCTGGTCGGCATGCTGTTGTTCGCGATCACCGGTTTCACGCTCAATCACGCCGGACAAATCGAGGCGCAGGCCAACACCGTGCATCACAGCGCCGTCCTGCCTTCCGCCTTGCTCAAGGCCGTGAGCGGCGATGACGAACGCAAGGGCGCGCCCCTGCCGGCCGCGGTGGCGGACTGGGTGTCGTCCGCACTCGATGTCGACGTGAGCGGGCGCACCGGCGATTGGTCGTCCGATGAAATCTATCTCTCCATGCCGCGCCCGGGTGGCGATGCGTGGGTCAGCATCGATCGCGAAACCGGCAAGGTGGAGAGCGAGCGCAGCTCGCGCGGCGTCATCGCCTATCTCAACGACCTGCACAAAGGCCGTCATGCCGGGCCCGCCTGGGGCTGGTTTATCGACGTGTTTGCGCTGGCCTGCGTGATCTTCGCGGTCACCGGGCTGCTGCTCCTGAAGATGCATGCGGCGCAGCGCGGTGCCACGTGGCCGCTGGTGATCTTCGGCCTGGTGTTGCCGTTGTTGCTCGCTCTGATCTTCATCCACTGACATGAAAGCAAAGCGCACGCGCATCGCGATGATGGTCGGCCGTTGCGCATCCATGCACGTTTCCCTTCCTTCCCCTGTTTCTGCTTGCGCCCAACCGAGGACACCATGCGCCGTCTCTCCCTGACACTCCCCGCGATCCTGCTGGCCGCCCCGGCCGTTGCGGCCGACCTCAATGTCACCGTGCAGATCCCGCAGCTCAATGTGGCGGAATACCACCGTCCTTACACCGCCGTGTGGGTGGAGCGCGAAGACCATTCGGTCGCCGCGCAACTGGCTGTGTGGTACGCGCAGAAGGAATCGAAGGAGGGCGCAGGCACCAAGTGGCTGCCGGAGTTGCGCCAGTGGTGGCGTCGCGGCGGTCGCGACCTGCAGATGCCGGTGGACGGCGTCTCCGGTGCAACGCGTCCGGCCGGCGACCAGAAGCTGAGCTTCCATCAAGGCAAGGCGCCCTTGGCTGAGCTGGCGCCGGGCAAGTACGAACTCGTGGTCGAGGCCGCTCGCGAAACCGGCGGCCGCGAAGTGGTGCGCGTGCCGTTCACCTGGCCGGCCGCCGCCCCACAGCAACTCGCCGCGCAAGGCAGCAGCGAGCTCGGTGCCGTCAAAGTCGATCTCGCCCCGTAATCGAAGGAGAGCAACATCATGATCAAGCATTCGTTGAAGTGGGGCGCACTGGCCATGGCACTGGCGCTGCCGTTCAGTGCGCAGGCGCACAAGATGTGGATGGTGCCGTCGGCGACCAACGTCTCGGGCAACGATCCGTGGGTGACGGTGGATGCTGCCGTGTCCAATGATCTGTTCTATCCCGATCACATGCCGGTGCAGCTGGATCGCGTGGTCGTCACCGCGCCGGACGGCCAGACGGCCAAACCGGAAAACGCGCTCACCGGTCAGTACCGCAGCGTGTTCGACGTGCACCTGACCCAGCCGGGCACCTACAAGATCGCCGCGGTGAATGGCGGCTTGTTCGCCAACTACGAAGTGGATGGCCAGAAAAAGCGCTGGCGCGGCGACGCGGCCGAGCTGGACAAGGCGATCCCCACCAATGCGAAGAACGTCGAAGTGTCCGAGTCGATCAACCGCGTGGAAACCTTCGTCACCAACGGCAAGCCCAGCGATGGCGCGCTCAAGCCCAGCGGCAAGGGACTCGAACTGCTGCCGGTGACGCGCGTCACCGATCTGGCCTCGGGTGAGGCGGCCACCTTCCAGCTGCTGTTGGACGGCAAGCCCGCGTCCAATCTGAAGGTGATGGCGATTGCCGGCGAGACGCGCTATCGCAATGCGCCGGAAGAGATCGATGTCACCACCGACAAGGACGGCAAGTTCAGCGTCACCTGGCCGCATGCCGGCATGTATTGGGTGAGCGCCAGCACGCAGGACACCAAATCCAGCATCAAGCAGGCCAAGCAGCGTCGCCTGTCGTACGCCGCTACGCTGGAAGTGCTGCCGCAGTAATGCCGGTCGTGAGTGCTCAAGCCAATCCCTGGGTGCGCCGGTGAGCGAGTGGGTCGTGCAATCCGTGCAGGGCAAGACCATGGGCACGTTCTGGTCGGTGCGCGCGGTGATGCCGGCACCGTTGTCGCTGGCATCGCGCAGCCAGGCCATCCAGGACGTGCTCGATCTGGTCGATGGGCAGATGAGCACGTACAAGCCCGGCTCGCCGCTGTCGCGTTTCAATGCGGCACCGGCGGGCACCTGGCATGTGTTGCCTGCCGAATGCTGCGAGGTCGTGCGTCACGCGCTCGAACTGGCGCGCGCCAGCGATGGTGCCTATGACCCCACGGTGGGCCCGCTGGTGAATCTTTGGGGTTTCGGTCCCGACGCTGCGCGGCGAGAGCCACCGGCGCGCGAAGCGATCGATGCGGCGCGCGAACGCATCGGCTGGTGGCGGATCAAGTTGGATGCCGCCACTCACAGCCTCTATCAACCCGGCGGCGTCTATCTCGATCTTTCGTCGGTGGCCAAGGGCTACAGCGTCGACCTGGTCGGTCGCAGCCTTGATGCGGCCGGTATCGATGCGTGGCTGGTCGAAGTCGGTGGCGAACTCAAAGGCAAGGGCCGCAAGCCGGATGGATCGCCGTGGCGCATCGGCATCGAACGCCCCGGTGCCGCTGCCGGCGCCGTGCAGCATGCCGACCAGCTCAGTCAGGTGGTCTGCCTTACGGGACGAGCGATCGCCACGTCGGGTGACTACCGCCGCCAGTTCACGACTGACGGCGTGACGTACTCGCATCATGTGGATCCACGCACCGGCTGGCCGGTGCCGCACACCGTCGCCTCGGTCAGCGTGCTGGCCAATGACGCGATGCAGGCCGATCCGCTCGGCACGCTGATGACGGTGCTGGGGCCGGAACAAGGCCTGGCGTATGCCGCCGAGCGCGGCCTCGCCGTGATGTACATCGTGCATGGGGCGAACGGGTTGGAAGAACGCCTGTCGCCTGCGTTCGAGGCAGCACTGGCGTCATGAGCGCACCGTCGGCCACCTCGACGCGTCCCGCCTGGGGCAATGTGCTGCTTTGTACCTTGCTGGCGCTATTGGTCGTTGGGCTGATGGGCTTGCATCGGCGCGAGTGGGAATGGCACGACCCCGGTACGACACGTTGGTTGAGTGCCGTGGTCGTGTTGTTGGCATGGGCAGGATTCACCGCCTGGCTGATCGTCCATCGTCGACGCGCGGCGCAACGTCAGTCGCAACGCATGGCGCCCGCCAGCGCATCGCAGAACAACAGCATCCTCATCGCATTTGCCAGCCAGACCGGCACGGCGCAGCAGTGGGCGCTGCAGACGGCGCAAAGTCTCCAGCAGGCTGGCGCAGCCGTGCGACTGACCGAGCTCGGGCAGCTGAATGTGGAAGCGCTCACGCAGCAAGAGCGCGTGCTATTCGTGGTGAGCACGACCGGCGAAGGCGATGCACCCGACAGTGCAGCGCGCTTTGTCACGCAGTGCATGCGCAGCCCGCAAGCGCTGTCGACGTTGAACTACGGTCTGCTCGCGTTGGGCGACAGCGATTACGACGATTTCTGCGGCTTTGGCCGCGCGCTGCAGCACTGGCTGCAGCAGAGCGGCGCCAAGCCTTTGTTCGATCCGGTGGAAGTGGACAACGGCGATGCATCGGCGTTGCGCCATTGGCAGCACCACCTCGCGCTGCTTTCCGGTGCTGCCGAGCTGCCGGATTGGCAGCAGCCGGACTATCAGCGCTGGCAATTGGTCGAGCGTGTCTTGCTCAATCCGGGGAGTCAGGGCGATCCGTGCTTCCATCTGGCGTTGCGTCCACAAGCAGGGCAGGCGACGTGGCAGGCAGGCGATCTGGTGGAGATCGGTCCGCGACATGCGGCGGGCGACGTGGAACAGTGGCTGGCGACACACGGACTCGACGGCGGCGCATTCGTCGAACACCAAGATCGCCAGGCACCCTTGCGCGAATGGCTGGCAGGCAGTCACTGGCCGGAGAGCAACGACGCAGCGCAAGCCAAGCCCGCACAGCTGGTGGCGACGCTGCAGGCGCTGCCGCACCGCGAATATTCCATTGCATCGGTTCCGTCCGATGGCACGGTGCATCTGCTCGTTCGCCGCATGCGACGCGAGGATGGCTCGCTCGGCATCGGCTCGGGATGGCTCACCCAATACGCACAGCTGGGCGATGAGATCGCGCTGCGCATTCGCGCCAACCCTGGGTTCCACGCCCCGGCGGACGATAGGCCGCTGGTACTCATTGGCAACGGCACCGGCTTGGCCGGTTTGCGCGCCCTGCTGAAGACGCGCATCGAGGCAGGACGACACCGCAACTGGTTGCTGTTCGGCGAGCGCGAGAGTACGCACGACTTCTACCATCGCGACGAAATCTTGCGATGGCAGCAGCAAGCTGCGATCGAGCGGCTCGATCTGGCCTGGTCCCGTGAGGGTGTCACGCGCATGTATGTGCAGGATCGCTTGCGCGAATCCGCCGAGCTCCTGTGTCAGTGGGTGGAGCAGGGAGCGGCGATTTATGTGTGCGGCAGCCTGGCCGGCATGGCGCCTGGCGTTGATGCGGTGTTGCGCGAAACCCTGGGCGAGACCATGGTCGAGCAACTGCGCGAGGCGGGGCGTTACCGACGCGACGTCTATTGAGTGGTCGTGACCTTTGGCCTATAGGAGCGCCATGCGCGTATGCCGCAGGCTGGGCGTTCCTTCGGGGGAGGGTTACATGCGAACACGGATGCAATACGCGCTGCGCCAAGGCTTGGCGCTGGTCTGCCTGGCCTCGTTGTCGATGGCCGCTGCGCAGGACGCACCGGTTCCGGCGCCCAGCACGACAGCGATTGCGCCAGCGGTGATCCCGCTGGCCAAGCCTCACGCCGATGCACCGCGTGAGGCCAGTGCGCCCGAAGCGTGGGGCGGCGTGCGAACTGGCAAAGAGGCGACGCTGTCCGATCGCGTGGTCGCCTATCGCATCGATGCCGAGCTGGACGCAGCCAGGCACAGCGTCACCGGCAGCGAACAACTGAGCTGGCGCAATCGCAGCAGCCAGCCGGTCAATCGCATCTACCTGCATCTCTACCTCAATGCCTTCCAGAACGAAGGCAGCACGTTCTTCACCGAGCGCAGCGTGCTCACCGCGCACGGGCATTCGCGTGGCGAAGCGGTGCCGAAGAAAGGCGAATGGGGTTGGATCGACCTCAAGACCGTGCAACAGGGCAACGCCGCGCTGAAGTGGCGTTTCGTGCATCCGGATGACGGTCCCGCCACGGACCAGACGGTGGCCGCGATCGATCTTGCCGAACCCGTGCCGGCGGGCGGCACGCTTACGCTGGATATCGATTTCGTCAGCCAGCTGCCGCGCGTGATCGAACGCACCGGCTGGTGGGGCAACTTCAACCTGGTGGCGCAGTGGTTTCCCAAGATCGGCGTGCTGGAACTGCCGGGCGAGCGTGGCGCGACGCAAGTGCAGTGGAACGCGCACGAGTTCCACTTCAACAGCGAGTTCTACGCCGATTTCGGCAGCTACGACGTGCGCCTCACCGTGCCCTCCGACTACACCGTCGGAGCGGTAGGCGCGCAGCACGATGAGCCTTCCCAACAAAACGGCAAGACGACCTATCACTTCGTGCAGGGCGACGTGCATGATTTCGCCTGGGTGGCTGCCAAGGGTTTCCGTACCCTGGATGGAAGTTGGCAGGGCCCCGGTAGCCCGAACGTCGAGGTGCGCGTGATTTATCCGCCCGAGTACGTCGCCAGCGCACAACCGGTGCTCAAGGCCACGTTGGATTCCCTGAGCTACTTCTCCGACACGCTGGGCGCGTATCCGTATCGCACGGTCACCGCGGTGGTGCCGCCGTTCAATGCGGAAGAAGCCGGTGGCATGGAGTACCCGACGTTCTTCACCGCCGAAGGCGACAAGACGATCGACAAAGACACCATGGACCAGTGGAACATCGATTTCGTGACCATCCACGAATTCGGCCACGGTTACTTCTACGGCCTGCTTGCCTCGAACGAATTCGAAGAGCCGATGCTGGATGAAGGCATCAACGAGTATTGGGACGATCGCATGCTGCGCGAACGCAACCAGCGCGTGCTGACGCTGAGCTCATGGTTGCGGCGCGCGGGCATCACGCCATCGATGGATGTGTTCACCTTCGAACGACTCGACGCAGGACTGCAGCATCCCTTCGATCCGCTCGGACAGAACAGCTGGGACCGTTACTCCAGCTCGAGCTACGGTACGGTCTATTCACGCACGGCCACCGCCATGCACGATCTGGAACAACGGCTGGGCAAGGACGTGATGGCCCGTGCTATGCGCGAATACTATCGCCGCTGGCACTTCCGCCATCCCTCCGCAGCTGACTTGCGCGCCACCTTGATCGATGTCTCCGGCAATGCACGTGCGGTCAACGAGATCTTCGATCAGTACGTCGATGGCACGGCGCGTATCGATGATCGGGTGACCTCCATCGACACCGTCAAAGTGCTGCCTGAAGCAGGCAGCTGGGCGAAGGACGGCCAGCGCAGCGAGCTTACCGCCGATGACCGCGACGACGAGGTCGAAAAGAAGCGCGACGCCTGGAAGAAGTCGCATCCGAACGCCGGCAAGCACGAGGATGGTCCGTATCAAGTGCGCAGCACAGTGACGGTGGTGCGTGAGGGTGCAGCCGTGCCGCAGGTGCTGCGGGTGACGTTTGCGGGCGGTTCGCATGTCGACGTTCCGTGGGACGACGATCGCCGCTGGAGGCGCTTCGTGTTCACCGGCGAGGCCGCGGTGATCTCCGCCGAGCTCGATCCCGAGCACAAGATCCTGCTCGACGAAAACAAACTCAATGACAGCCGCACGGTGAAAGCCGATGCCTCGGCTTCGCGCCGCTGGACGGCCGATTTCGCGGCGCTGTTGCAGTCGCTGTATGCATGCCTGGTGACGCTGTGATGGCCTACAAGAGTGCACGTCGTGTCGATATGGGAGCGGTGGCGCTGGCGCCGCTTGCGGCGTTGCAGTGGCGCCTGTTGCTGCTATGGCTATTGGCTACGCTGATCGCCACCTTGGTAGCGGCGTTGCCACTGCTTCAGGCGCTCGGTGGCCTGCTCGACCGCTCCACGCACGCGCATGAGTGGGCGCGCCAGTTCGACGGCCTGATGTTCAGTGATGTGGGCGTGGCTTTGTCGCGCGACCACGCTGCACTGCATGGCGCCGGGCTGGCCAGCGCCTTGCTCATGCTGCTGTGGCTGCCCTGGCTCAACGGCATGGTGGTCGCCAGCGGCCGGTCGGGTCGCACGCTGAGTTTTGCCCAACTTTTGCAGGGTGGGCTGATCGAGTACGGCCGCATGTTCCGCCTGATGCTCTGGTCCGTGCTGCCATACGCACTCGCCGGCCTGCTCGTGCAAATGGGCCTGGACCGCGCCGACGACCGTAGCGACATCGCCACGCTGCAGTCGCAGGCCGATACGGCGGAACACCTGGCCTGGTGGGCAGCGGGCGTCGTGGTCGTGCTCGCGCAGGCCTGGGTCGAATCCGCGCGCGCCTCGTTCATCGCCGACGTCGGGCTGCGCTCGGCATCCGTCGCCATGCTGCGCGGCCTGCTTCAGCTGCTGCGTCGGCCACTGTCGACGCTCTTGGTCTATCTGCTGCTGACCGCCGTCGGCCTCGCCATTGCGCTGGCCCTGGGCCTGGCCCGCGTACACACCGTATCGGTCGGCACCTCGGGCTTGCTGTGGGGCTTCCTGCTCAGCCAGCTCGTCGTGGTAGCCCTGGGCTGGATGCGCATCGCGCGCCTGTTCGCGCTGGCCGATGTGGGACGCTCGCTGGGCATGGGGCGGAGGTCCGGTTTGTAAGTACGGCGATCAGGTGTCAGCGAGGCACCATCTCGATGCTCCATTCGGTTTGCAATCGGAGCCTCGCGGGGCTCATTCCAAGCATAGGAACCAACGTCAGCCCAAAGGTGTCAACACCACCATCGCACCGTTCTGCAAACGGGCGAGGGGAGTGCACGCCGGATGCCGCACTGGAAGCAAGCGATAAGGAAAGGCGCGACGTTGGCGGTCGTGACTTTGCTTCACCTGTTGATCTTCGTGTACCTGACGATGCCTCAGAAGCCCACGTACTGGAACAGCCCAGCCACGATGCCGGACAGGACTGGAGCGCTGCAGCTGGTGTTTCTGAAGCGGTCAGTCCCAGCAACTGACGCCGCAACCCCACATGCAAACTTGGCATCGATGCATGCTGCGCCCCACGCATCCCAAGCAGTGACTTCCACGACAACGTCCCTGCCCAAGGCGTTGGATATTCCACGGCCTGCCGCGACTGCCCAGCCGAAGGACGAAGACAGTCATTCCAACGTCGACGCATCCGAGGCAGCCACTGCCGCTGATTCAGCGTACGGAAATCCCATGCTTAAAGCATTTCAACAAGGCTCTCAGGCTCAAGAGCATCCGCGCATTCCGGGCCACGCTGATGGTGAATTGGTGAAGACCATTTCCGTCGGTGAGGAGCTGAGCCCGCGCCAGATACTTCAAGAGGGCGGGAAATTCTTGAACTGCAGTCAGGTTCGGATGGCCCGCGTTCTGTCCGCGAGTGAAATGGACAAGCGCCACATAACCACGCAAGAGCTTGATCAGGCATTCACGGAGTTCGGGTGCACCTGACTTTGGGTTTGCAGTTTCGCGAGCTGTGAAGAATTGCTTCGCCGAAATTACCGCGACGATGAATCAGATCGGCCGCGATCCGATGCCGGCGCACCCGTGACTTTCAGTTCCGTTTTCGATTCAGCGGCCCAGGGAGGCGAATGCTCAGGCGGTGGGCAGTCGCGCCAACACGATCTCGCCGCCACCTTCGACGCGCACCGGATGACCGGGGATCGGGTCGATCCACATCATGTCGTTGGCTTCCAGCGACTGCGTGCGGTGATCGGCAATCACTTTGGCTCGGCCGGACAGCAACAGCAGGAACCAGCGCCAGCCGTTGGGGGCCAGCAACACCATGGCGCCGTTCAATGGACGCGCCATCAGCTCGCCCTGGGCTTCGCCGCGCAACTTGAGGTTGAACGTGCGCGTGGGCGCGGTGGGCAGGCAGGCCTGGGGGTCGTTGCCCTGGTCGAACTGGGCGATCTGGAAACGGGTGACGTGCTGGGTGCGGCCGTCGGGGAAGGCAATGTCCACCGGGGCGTCCAGCGGCACGAAGTGCCGGCGCAGGTCAGCATGTGCTGGAAAGTCGACCTCCTGCTCCATGCCGATCAGGGTCATTTGCCACTGCCAGGCATCGACGTCCGGTCCGCAGGCAATCGGGGTGATGACCGCGGTGCCCTTGGCGCAGGGCGCGCCATGGAGACTTTCCATGGACAGCCGCTGCAGCTGGCTCATGCCCAGGCGCGACGCTTTTCGGTGCAGGGCGGGTAATAGGCGAACACGTGGTTGTGTGCGCCAAAGAAATCCATGTCGTCGATGTGCTCGCCGCCCAGCCGCTCGGCCACGCGGTCGGATGCCTCATTGCCGATCTTCACCAGGCTGATCACGCGCGGCGAGCCCAGGGCGTGCCAGGCGAAATCAAGGATGGCGCTGCCCGCCTCGGTGGCGTAGCCGTGGTGGCGGAATTCGGGCTTGAGCATCCAGCCCAGTTCCAGATCCGGCCAGCCCTCGGGGCGCATCAGGCCGGCGCGGCCGATGAATTCGCCAGTGTCCTTGAGCTCCAGCGCCCACATGCCGTAACCGCGCAGCTGCCAGTGACCGATCAGCATGGCGAGCGAACGCCAGGCATTGGTGCGGTCCAGCGGCTGGCCGTCGCCGATCCAGCGGGTGCTGGCGGGGTCGGCAAGCATGGCGGCGTAATCGTCGAAATGCCGTTCAGCGAGGGCGGTAAGGCGCAGGCGTGTCGTTTCAATAACAGGTATGTCGATCATGATCTTCAGCAAGCAAGTCGGGTGCCATCGAGCAGGGCCGCCAAAGCGTGAGTGCTCGTTCGCAGGCTTTCGGTCCATGACAGGCCCACGATCGGCTGGCCCGTGGCCGCGTCCGTGAAAGCCTCTTCCTCTCCCGGCGGCAACAGGTGCCGGTAGTCCACGGTGATCTCCGTGCCAGCAGGCAAATCGCGTGCCGCGAACACGAAGCCCAGGTGCCACAACCCGGTGGGCTTGAAGCTGTGGTTGAGATAGCACTCGTCCGGCCAGTCCGGGGACACCGTATAGCGGTCCTCGAACCAGCGCGCGCTCGCGTACAGCTGGGCCGACAGCTCGGGCGAGCCGGTCAGTTCGTCATAGCGATACGTGCGGTCAATCGCGTCCGGTGCGGTGAGCACCTGACCGGCCGACACGTCCTCCAATAGGAACAACCCCTGGCCCGCGCCGGCGATGTTCGACGCGGCGATGCGATAACGCGGAACGATCATGACAGCCCAATGCCGATGGCAAGGCGGGCGAGTGTAGGCGCATCCGGCCGGGGTTTCCATACCGGCCGGATGCGATTCGTGTACTTAAGTGGTTGACGCAGTTTGGTTATTACCCGCCGCCCTTGGCCGCTTTAGGCGCTGCCCCCGGTGCGGCTTTGGCCGGCACGGCAGGCGCGGCGGGCTTTGCGGCGGTTTTGGCGGCCGGTGCCGGTGTGGGGCCGGCGCCGCTCAACAGGATGGCGCTACGGTTGCGCTCCAGCGTGGCGGGACCCACCCCTTTGACGTTGGACAGGTCGGCCACGGTTTTGAAGGGACCGTGTTCCTGGCGGTAGGCCACGATGGCCTTGGCCTTTGCCGGGCCGATGCCGTCCAGCGAGTTGGACAGCGTGGCGGCATCGGCCGTATTGATGTTGACGGGCGTGGCCGCGAAGGCCGGCCAGGCCAGCGCAAAAGCCAATAGTGCAGCTGCGATCTGCTTGATCATGTCACTCCTCCCTTGATGGATGCGGCGCTCTCGTGGCCGCCAGAGGACTGTGCCCAGCCGCCGCGCTGGCGGCTGTCGGCAGTGGAGGCAGCGGTGGCCTGGCATCGCCCGTCACGGTGCGTGGGCGCTCATCGATACGCCCAGCCACTCTCGAACGTGCTGATACAATGGCGGTCTTTTCCCACGCTGTAGGAGTCGTCCATGGATACCGCTCGCCTTAACCGTTACATCAGCGGACTGTGGGATGACGAGATCGTGCCGCAGCTGGTCGAATACATCCGCATCCCCAACAAGTCGCCCATGTTCGATCCCAAATGGGTGGAACACGGCTACATGGATGCGGCGGTGAAGCTGATGGAGACGTGGGCACGCAGCAAGCTCTCCTCGCTGCCGGGCGCCACGCTCGAAGTGGTGCGCCTGGAAGGCCGCACCCCGCTCATCTATATCGAAGTGCCGGGCACCGGCGATGACACCGTCGTGCTTTACGGCCACCTGGACAAGCAGCCGGAAATGACCGGCTGGGCCGAGGGCCTGGGTCCCTGGACGCCGGTGCTGAAGGGCGACAAGCTCTATGGCCGTGGCGGCGCCGACGACGGCTACGCCATCTTTGGTTCGCTCGCCGCCTTGCTGGCGTTGCACGAGCAGGGCGTGCCGCATGCGCGCTGCGTGGTGCTGATCGAAGCCTGCGAAGAGTCGGGCAGCTACGACCTGCCGTACTACGTCGATCATCTCGCCGATCGGATCGGCAACCCGTCGCTGGTGGTGTGCCTGGATTCGGGCTGCGGCAACTACGACCAGCTGTGGCTCACCACGTCATTGCGCGGCATGACCGGCGGTGAGCTGACCGTGCAGGTGCTGGAAGAGGGTGTGCATTCGGGCGATGCGTCCGGCGTGGTGCCCTCCAGCTTCCGCATCCTGCGCGAGCTGCTGAGCCGCCTGGAAGACCCGCAAACCGGCACGATCAAGCCCAAGGAGCTGTACGTCGACATTCCGCAGCAGCGCATCGACCAGGCCAAGAAGTCGGCCCAAGTGCTGGGCACGGCCATCTACGACAAGTTCCCGTTTGTGGCCGGCATGCATCCGGTCACCGAAGACCTCACCGAGCTGGTGCTCAACCGCACCTGGCGTCCTCAGCTGGCCGTTACCGGCGTGGATGGCATGCCGCCGCTGGAAAGCGCGGGCAACGTGCTGCGTCCCAAGACCTCGGTGAAGCTCAGCCTGCGCGTGCCGCCGACGCTGTCCGGCGCCAAGGCGGGACAGCTGGTCAAGCAGCTGCTGGAAAAGGATCCGCCGTACGGCGCCAAGGTCAGCTTCAAGCTGGAGAAGGACGGCAGCGGCTGGAATGCACCCCAGCTGTCGGCATGGCTGGAAGAGGCCGTGGCCAAGGCCTCGCAAACCTATTTCGGCGCACCGGCGGCTTACATGGGCGAGGGCGGCAGCATTCCCTTCATGGGCATGCTGGGCGAGAAATTCCCCAAGGCGCAGTTCCTGATCACCGGCGTGCTGGGCCCGCACTCCAACGCGCATGGCCCGAACGAGTTCCTGCACATCCCCACCGGCAAGAAGGTGTCGATGGTGGTGGCCGACGTGGTGGCGCATCACTACGCGCAGGGCGCCAAGGCCTGAACGTGATCGTCGCCCCGGCCGACCGCCGGGGCGATGCAACCGACTGCGCAGGAGGCCGGCAGCGGCCGGACGCAAGCCCGTGCGGTCTCTGGCAGGGTTTCCAGCGATGTCTGATTCCAGCAACGAGCTTTCCTATCTCGCCGAGAACTGGGCGTCCGTGCGCGAGCGCGTCGACGCGGCGTGCGTGGCGGCAGGGCGTGATCCGGGCGAGGTGTCGATCCTGCCGGTGAGCAAGACGTTCGGCCCGGAGGTGGTGCGCGCCGCCTTGGCGCTGGGCCTGCATCGCTTTGGCGAGAACAAGGTGCAGGAGATCCGCAGCAAGGCACAAGCGCTGGCAGGCGAACGGATCGACTGGGTGGTGATCGGCCACCTGCAGACCAACAAGGCCAAGGATGTAGCCCGACTGGCCAGCGAAGTGCAGTCGCTCGATCGGCTCGAGCTGGCCGATGCACTGCAACGGCGCCTGGAGATCGAGGATCGCGTCATCGATGTGCTGATCGAGGTGAAGACCTCGCCGGAAGACAGCAAGCACGGGCTGCCGCCTGATCAACTCGCCGGCCTGCTGGACGCCCTGCGTGCCTACGACCGCCTGCGGGTGCGTGGGCTGATGACCTTGGCCGTCCAGTCGGAGGATGCCGAGGCGGTGCGCGCCTGTTTCCGGCAGTTACGCCAGCTGCGCGCCGCCGGCATCGACCAGGGCCATGATTTGGCTCGACTTTCGATGGGGATGAGCGGCGACTTCGCGCTTGCCATTGCCGAGGGTGCGACCGAAATCCGGCTCGGTACGGCGATTTTCGGTGTGAGACAGCTCACAAAACATACGGTACCGAACTGAACATTTGGTTCACTAATTGGTCAATATGTAACCAATTTGACACAGCTTTCACCGATAAATCAGTCACTTATCACGCGGCACACCCCAAGCATAGGCCGTGCCAGGTTTCGAAACGACAGGGTACAGTTAACCCCATCCGAACAAACGATCTAGATCCCTTTGCTAAGTTCACGCCTCGATCACGGCCCGTTGACCTGAAAACGGCGATTCCACGAACTGCAAAGGGATTTGTCCCACATGCGAACAAAGCGAATTTTCGCCGCTGCTGCGCTTGCTGGTGCACTGCTTACGTCCCTTCCGCTTCTTGCTGAACCGCTGACCGCCACTCCGGCTTCCACGCCGACGTCGGCAACCGTGACACCGAATCTGATGGGCCAGCTGTCGTTGTTCTCGCCGGCCGCCATGCTCGCCCAGTCCGCCGTTCCCGCCCAGCTCGCCGCCAAGGCCTCGGCCGGCAACACCGCCGCCCTGGGTGATGACGAAGACGCCGATGGCGACGGCATGCCGGACAGCGGCGTCAGCGCCGTCGCCGCGCTCGCCAACGACACCTCCGACCTGCGCAAGACCCTGATCGGCATGGCCATGCAGCTGCGTGACATCCGTTACGTGCGCGGCGGCCATGATCCGTCCACCGGTTTCGATTGCAGCGGCTTCGTCCGCTACGTGTTCGCCCATGCCGTCGGCCTCGAGCTGCCGACCAACTCCGCTTCGCAGTTCGTGGCTGGCCTCAACGTCAACCGCGGCGACATGAAGCCGGGCGACCTGGTGTTCTTCCGCACTGCCGGCAAGCGTGGCCAGGGCCGCGTGTCGCATGTGGGCATCTATATCGCCAATGGCCAGTTCATCCATTCGCCCTCGCGTGGCAAGACGGTGCGCGTGGACAGCCTGGACCAGTCGTACTGGGCGCAGCGTTTCGCTGGCGCCAAGCGCCCGGGTGCGCTCGCCCGCAGCTGATTTGGACGTCACCGTCAGTCAAAGGCCGCCTCATGGGCGGCCTTTTTTTATGCGGCGTTTGTCGCTACCGGCGACGGATAGTTCAACTGCCCAGTTGCTGCAGTTCGTCGGACGCCACGATGCGCAGGCCGCTACCGGGCGCCTTGGCCAGCCGCCACATCGCGGTGGCCACCGTGCCGGCCTCGATGCCGCGCCAGCGTCCCGGCAAGACGCGTGAGAAGGGCGCGGCGAAGACTTCGCCCATGCGCGGCTTATGTCGTGAGCCCAGCAGCAGCGAAGGACGCACGATGGTGAGTCGTGGCCACTCCTGTTTCTGCAGTGCCAGTTCCAGCTCGCCCTTGGTGCGGTTGTAGAACAAGCGCGAGGTCGGATCGGCGCCCAGCGCGCTGATCACCAGATAGTGGCTGGCACCGAGCGCATGCGCATGCTTGGCGAGCGACAGCGGCAGGTCGTAGTCAACCATGCGGAACGCTTCGCGGGAGCCGGCCTGGGCGATGGTGGTGCCCAGGCAACAGAACACCGTGTCGGCTTGCCCGTGCAGCTGCGCGATCAGGTGACTGACCATGCCCACCGGATTCTCGAGCTTCGGATGCGGCGGCAGCGGACGCCGGGTGGGGGCGTAGACGTGTGCCACCGAATCATCCGCAAGCAACAGCTCGAGCAGCTTGTGCCCGGTCAGTCCGGTGGCACCGGCAAGCAGTACATGGCGCGGCATCGTGCTCATGGCGACATTGTATGGCGAGGATTGTTATGGCGACCGAAGGCTTGCCTGGCCGTGCTTGAACCCCATGTTGGACATTCGCTTTCCCCCAGAAGAAGCCCGATGTCGCTATCCCCCTTGCTTGCCATGCCGGGCGTCCATGCGCCCGACACCGCCACCCACGGCTACGTCTTCAACCACACCATGATCCGTGTGAAGGATCTGAGTCGTTCGCTGGATTTCTACACGCGCGTCCTGGGCTTTACGCCGGTGCACCGCCAGGACTTTGCCGAGGCGGCCTTCACCATCGTGTACCTGGTGCTGGTGCCGGATCGCTCGCTCATCCCCGATGACGATGCCGCCCGCCTGCGCTGGGTGCTGGGCCAGCCGGGCGTGCTGGAGTTGACGCACAACCACGGTACCGAACGCGACGAGGCCTTCCACTACCACCATGGCAATGCCGAGCCGCGCGGCTTTGGCCACCTGTGCGTCTCCGTGCCGAACGTGGAAGAAGCCTGCGCCCGCTTCGAGGCCCTGGGCGTGACGTTCCAGAAGCGCCTGAGCGATGGCCGCATGAAGCACATCGCGTTTATTCGCGATCCGGACGACTACTGGATCGAGATCCTGCAGCCGGCCGCGTTCATCGGCTGATCGTGGCTCTCCCGTTGCGGTCAGGCGAGGCTGTGGATCGCCTCGCGGCCCGGTCGTTAGGCCGACTGGCCGTGGCTATGCCTGGCCGCTACGGGTACGCTTGGAAATATTGCCCCGCGGATTTGCCCCGATATGCCGTTTGACCTTCCTCCCGTCACGCGCAACCTGCTGATCGCCAATGTGGCGGTGTATCTCCTGCAGCAGATCATGGGCGAAACGCTGCTGACCTACTTCGCGCTGTGGCCGTGGGGCCCGGACCAGGTCGCCCAAGGTGCGCAAGGCCTGGTCTCGGTGGGCTTCCGTCCGTGGCAGCTGGTCACTTATGCCTTCATGCATGGCAGCCTGACGCATTTGTTTTCGAACATGCTGGCGCTCTTCATGTTTGGCGGGCAGATCGAGCGCGTGTTCGGTGCGCGCAACTTTGTCATCTACTACTTCGTATGCCTGCTGGTGGCCGCGCTGGCGCAGCTGGTGGTGGTCAACTGGTTCACCGGCGGCTTCTATCCGACGCTGGGCGCGTCGGGTGCGATCTTCGGCATCCTGCTGGCGTTCGGCATGCTGTTCCCGCACGAGAAGATGATCCTGATCTTCCTGCCGATCCCCATTTCCGCCTGGCTGTTCGTGACGCTTTACGGCCTGGCCGAGCTGTACATGGGCGTGACCGGCACGCAGGCAGGCATCGCGCACTTTGCCCACCTGGGCGGCATGCTCGGTGGCTTCGTGCTGATCCAGTACTGGCGGGGCAAGCTCCCCATCAAGCCGCAGCGCAAACTTTGGCGCTGATCGCCGCACCCGCAGTCTTCCGGCAGTTTTCATGACCCAGCATCTCCAGCGTCGACTGACGCCGCGCCACATCACCTTCATGGCGCTCGGCATGGCCATCGGCGCAGGCCTGTTCCTGGGCTCCGCCGATGCGATCAAACTGGCCGGCCCGTCGGTGTTGTTTGCCTATCTGTTCGGCGGCGTGATGATTTACATCATCATGCGCGCGCTGGGCGAAATGACCGTGCGCGATCCGGTCGCCGGTTCTTTCAGCGTCTATGCGCAGCGCTATCTCGGCCCCTTCGCCGGCTTCGTCACCGGCTGGAATTACTGGCTGCTGATGGTGGGCGTGGGCATGGCCGAGGCCACCGCGGTCGGCGCGTACATGCACGAGTGGTTTCCCGATTGGCCACGCTGGATCTGGGTGCTCGGCAGCGTGGTGATGATCGGCGGGCTGAACCTGCTCACCGTGAAGATCTACGGCGAGATGGAGTTCTGGTTCACCCTGGTCAAAGTGATCACCGTGCTGGCGATGATCGTGGGCGGACTGAGCATCATCTTCCTTGGCTGGGGCAATGGCGGACGGCCGACCGGTTTGTCGAACCTGTGGTCGAACGGCGGCTGGTTTCCGCATGGCCTGCTAGGCATGGTGCTGGCGCTGCCGGTGGTGGTGTTCTCGTTCGGCGGCGTGGAAACCGTGGGTATTGCGGCCGGTGAAGCGGCCCAGCCTGAGCGCACGATTCCGCGCGCCGTGAATTCGGTGCTGTGGCGCATTTTGATTTTCTACGTGGGTGCGTTGTTCGTGATCATGGCCATCTATCCGTGGACAGGTCTTGGCGAACACGGCAGTCCGTTTGTCACCACGTTTGCGAAGCTGGGCATTCCGCAGGCGGCCGGCCTGATCAATTTCGTGGTGATCACCGCGGCGCTGTCCGGCTTCAACTGCACCACCTTCAGCGGCAGCCGCATGCTGTACAGCCTGGCCTGCAAGGGGCAGGCGCCTGCCGCGCTGAGCGAAGTGAACGAGCAGGGCGTACCGGTGCGCGCGATCCTGGTGACGCTTGCGGTGCTGCTGCTCGCCGTGCTGCTGAACTATCTGCTGCCGGCCAAGGTGTTCGGCATGATGATGTCGATCCTCTCGTTCAACACCGTGTGGACCTGGACGATGGTGCTGCTGGCGCACTACAGCTTCCGTCGTCAGCTGCGTGAGCGCGGCGAAGCGCCGGCAGCGTTCCGGCTGCGCTGGTGGCCGCTGACTGGCATCGTCTGTTTGGCGTTCCTGGGATTTGTGGTGGTGATGTTGGGCGTTAGTCCCGACACGCGTATCGCGCTGTATATCGGCGCAAGCTGGGTCGCGCTGTTGGCAATCGCCTACCGCGTATTCCAGGTGGAAGGACGCATGCAGCTGGCGGCGCAAAGCTAGACTCACGGTCTGCGGGTGAGGGCCCGCGACAGCGGAGTCTTCACGTGCGCACCATCGGGCTGATCGGCGGCATGAGCTGGGAATCCAGCCTGCTTTACTACCAGTGGATCAATCGCGGCATCCGGGATCGATGTGGACCGCTGCATTCCGCCAGGCTGTTGCTCGACAGCCTGAATTTCCAGGAGATCGCCGCCTGGCAACGCGCAGGTGATTGGGACGCCGCCGGAGCGGCGCTGGCGGCATCGGCGCGGCGGCTGGAAGCGGGCGGTGCCGAATGCATCGTGCTGGCGACCAACACCATGCACAAGATGGCGGATGCCATCACGACGGCAACCCGCCTGCCGTTCATCCATATCGCCGATCCCACGGGCGCCGCCATCGTGGCGCAGGACCTGCAGTCGGTCCTGCTGCTGGGCACCGAATTCACCATGACGGACAGCTTCTACCGCGCTCGCCTGCAAGAGCAATTCCAACTGCAATGCCTAGTGCCGTCCAAGTCGCAGCGTGCGGACGTCCATCGCATCATCTATGACGAGCTTTGCGCCGGCGTGATCAACGAGGCGTCCCGGGAGATCTATCGATCCATCGTCGAGGATGCGGCCATCAACGGTGCGCAAGGCGTCATTCTTGGATGCACCGAGATTGGCCTGCTGCTGCGGCAGGACGACGTTCTGCTGCCGTTGTTCAATACGGCCGAGCTGCACGCTGCGGCGGCGGTGGCTTTTGCGTTGGGTTAAAAGCGTGCGTAGTTGATGCCGCCTGCAGCAGGCGCTGCAGGGCGGCGGACATTCCGCGATGCCATGTTGCTCGCCCCGCGTCAGCGCAGGGCGAGGAAGTCCGGACTCACCACAAAGCGCACAGCGTCGAGTCGAAGACGCGCCCCCGGCAGTGCCTGCAGCAAGGCGGTGCGCTCATCCGCAACGGCGGCGATTTCAGCCTCGCTGATCGCCGGATTCACCGCACGCAGCGCGAGCAGGCGCGAGAGTTCGGCATCCAGCGTGTCGGTGGCCAAGGCCACGGCTTCGTCCACATTCGCCTTGGCGCGCTCGGCTGCGATGGCGTCCGCCTTCTCCAGCATCGGCGGCACCAGTTTGGCGAGGAATTTGCGGTAACGCGCCACTTCGATGCTGCGATCCGCTGCCTTGCGCAATCCGATATCGCTGGGGCGGAAATCGGCGCGCTCAGCGAGACGCGTATCGATGGTCACCACGATGGGTTGCGGTGGCAGGAAGCGTTCGGCATCCAGCTTGCGGTCGGCAACGCATTCGATCAGGAACACGGCCTGCAACAAGGCGCTGCGTACCGGCAAGGCGTCGTCCACCAGGAAGGCCGCATTGCCTTGCTCGTTGGATAGCGTCAGGTCGAGTGCGCCCAGCACCATGGGGTGATCCAGGCGCAGCAGCGGCAGTTCTTCGCGCGCCAGCGCCACGTCACGGGCAAAGGTGACCGCCTGCGGACCTTCGGCGAAGCCGGGCAGGGCGTCGGTGGAGAGATACTGCGGATCGAGCAGCAGCACCTTGCCGCCCAGTTCCTCGGCATGAATGCCGAAGCGCTCGAGCAGGCTCTGGATGAAGGCGTCGCGGCTCGGATCGTTGTCTTCGCGCGTGAACGCCTGCGCCAGTTCATCGGCATGCAGGTCGCGGCTGGCGGCCAGTTCCAACAGGTGATCGCGGCCATCGCGGATCAGCTCCGCCATCTCCTCGTGCGCGCCGCGCGTTTCCGCCAGCAGCACCTCGAGTTCCTGGTCGCGGTTGTCGTCGCCGCGCGCGTGCTCGCTGGCAAGCCGGGCCAGCGAGTCGCCAAAGCGGCGCAGCAGCTCGCGGCCATCGGCCGGGCTGGAGCGGAACGCCTCCACGCCCTCGTCATACCAGCGCGCCAGCACATGCTGTGCGCTGTCGGCGACGGCGAGCACATGGATGCTGATGTCGTGCTTCTGTCCAATGCGATCGAGGCGACCGATGCGCTGCTCCAGCAGATCCGGATCCAGCGGCAGATCCCACAGCACCAGGCGATGGGCGAACTGGAAGTTGCGACCCTCCGAACCAATCTCCGAGCACAGCAGCAGGCGCGCGCCATCGGGCTGCGCGAAATACGCCGCGTTGCGATCGCGCTGCACGATGCCCAGGCCTTCGTGGAAGCGGGCCAGGCCAACGCCACTCTTGGTGCGCAGCGCCTCTTCCAGCGCAAGCACCTTGGCCTGGCTGCGGCAGATCAGCAGGAACTTGTCCTGCGGATGCGCGTCAAGCAAAGCGACCAGGGCGTCGATGCGCGGATCGTTGCTGTAGTCGATCTCGAGGGACGGCGAGGGCTGCTGGATGTCGGCGTGGAATTCGCCCAACAAAGCCTGGCGTGCGTCCTCGCTCAGCGTGTCCTTGTCGATCAGGTGCCACACCGGCGCACGCTTGGGAAAACCACCGATGCTGGCGCGACGATTGCGGAACATCGCGCGGCCCGTGCCGTGGCGGTCGATCAGAGCGGCAAGAATCTCGCGTGCATGCTCCGGCTTGGTCGTATCGGTCAGGCGGGCCTGCAGGGCATCGTCGCCTGCAAAGGTCTCGCGCAGCGCGGCGAGCTGCGCGTCATCGAGCGGCTTGCCGTCGAGCAGGCGGTCGGCCACTTTCGACAAGCTGTGGAATTTGTCCGACTCGGACAGATAGACGTCCAGATCGTGATAGCGCTGCGGATCAAGCAGTCGCAGGCGGGCAAAATGACCGCTGCGGCCCAGCTGTTCGGGCGTCGCGGTGAGCAGAATCACGCCCGGCGTGGCCGCGGCGAGCTGGTCCACCAAGGTGTAGCGCGGGCTGGCGGCTTCCGGCGACCAGGCCAGGTGATGAGCCTCGTCCACTACCAGCAGGTCCCAGCGGGCCTCCAGCAGCTGCTGGGCGCGCTTGGGTGATTGCTCCAGAAAGCTGAAGTCGGCGATGACGAGCTGTTCGTCCTCGAACGGATTGGAGGTATCGCCGCCTTGTTCCAGCGACTCACAACGCTCTTCGTCGTAAATGGCAAAGCTCAGGTTGAAGCGGCGCAGCAGTTCCACGAACCACTGGTAGACCAGCGTGTCGGGCAGCAGGATCAGCACGCGGCCCGCACGGCCGGTGGCCAGCTGGCGGGCAATAATCATGCCCGCCTCGATGGTCTTGCCCAGGCCGACCTCGTCGGCGAGCAGGACGCGGGGAGGGCGGCGCGAGGAGGCAATGCCCGCCACGCGCAACTGATGCGGCACCAGCCCGATGCGCGAGGCGCCCAAGCCCCATGCCGGCGAGCGGCGCGCCTCGGCACGGCGCTTGAGGCCTTCCAGGCGCAGCTCAAAATGGGCGACGGGGTCGGTACGGCCACCGATCAGGCGGTCATCGGCCTGGCTGACGCTTTGCTCGTCATCGAGCTGGCCTTCTTCCAGTTCACGGCCTTCGCCGCGATAGACCAGCAGGTCTTCACGCACTTCCACCCGCTCGACCAGGAACGCCAGACCCTTGCCGGCCACGCGCTGCCCGGGACGAAACTCCGCGCGCACCAGGGGCGCCGAGTCGACCGCGTAAGGCCGCAACACCCCCGCCTTGGCGAACAATACCTGCACCCCACGCCCTTCGACGCGCAGCACAGTGCCAAGGCCAAGCTCGGGCTCGGCGGTGGAGATCCAACGTTGACCGGGTACGAACGTCATGGGGTTACGACTGACTGCAGGGCCCGGGATTATCCGCCCTGAGACGTCGAATGACCATCACAAACACGGCCAGCGGCTGTTTCATGGGCGTCATTTGCAGCGCAAAGGCGCGGATCGAGGCGGGGACCGGCTGTGACGGCGATCACTCATGCTCCCCGTTCCCAGGCCGTTTGTCGGCAGATTCCCGCCTTCCATCGGGATGCTCGCTGACACCGCCGAATCTTCGACTAGATTGCGCCCAAGGGTATAGGGGGATTCTCATGCGCACCGGATCGCATCAGCGAGGCGTCTCGCTTATCGAGGTGTTGGTCTCGATCGTGGTCTTCAGCATTGGCGTGCTTGGCGTGGCGCTCATGCAGATCAAGGGGATGCAGTTCACCAAGCAGTCGGGTTCGCGCACCGCGGCCATCGAGCAGGCGCGTTCGCTGGCAGACGCCATGCGTGCCAATCCCAACGGTGTGTATGGCGTGCAGACTCAGTCCGCCATCGGCCCCCTCAACGGCGATATCTCCGGCAGCTACTACGCCTACAACGGCTCCACCGCGCCGGATCCCTCCAGCTGCAGCGGCAACACGGCATGTGTGCAGGCAAAAACCGATCTGAAGAACTGGCTAGCCGCGCTCAATGCCAACACGGTCGCGCCGGGCAGCGGTGGCGTGCGCGCCAAAGTTGCCAAGAACCCCAATTCCGGTGCCCTCACGATCATGACCAGTTGGAACGGGATCGTGCCCGATTTCAACGGTAATACGTCGTCCGAGTCGTACCAATTCGACTACCAGCCCTGAAGCGGTGGGCCCATCCATGCGTGATTTCATGACCCAAGACCGCCAGCGCGGTTTCTCCCTGGTCGAACTGATGGTGGCGCTCGTACTGGGCGCGATCGTCGTTGGAGGCATGATCAGCCTGTTTTCGTCGAGCCGGCAGTCGTTTCAGGTTCAATCCGGCGACAACTATGTGCAACAGAACATGCGTTTTGCGACGGATCGCCTGGGTTGGTCGCTGCGCATGGCCGGCTTTTGGGGCGGCGACTCCGTCACCGCGGGCAACCTGACGGTGGCGTCGACCGCGCCTTCGGCTATCACCGCGCTTGGGCATTGCGACGGCAACTGGGCCACGGCGGTCAATCCCGCCACGACTGGTGGCGGCGCCGTGTACGGTTACGACGGTGCATCGACTTTTCCGCTCGATGAAACGTGCATCGGCGGTTCCGCCAACTATGCGCCGGGCACGCCGGTACTCGTCGTGCGCTACGCCGATCCTCAGATGCTGTCGCCGGGCCCTGCCGTTTCCGGATTCGCGCCAGCCGAGTCCAGCACCATCAGCGGCAATCCGAACGAAGTGTTCGTGTTGAGCGTGCCGTCGTCTTCCGCGCAGTTGTTTGCCGGCACGCCGCCGACTACCACGATTCCTGGCTTGCATCGCTATGCCTACCAGTATCACGTGGACATGTACTACCTGCAGCCCTGTGACGTCTATGCCGCGGGAACCACGTGCTCGACGGCTGCCGACAACGGGATGCCGCTCCCCACGCTGATGCGCCTATCGCTGCAATCGGATGGCACCCTGCTCTCGCAGCCAGTGATCGATGGCATCGAGCAGATCAACTACGAATACGGCGTGGTGGTGGACCCAAGCGGTGCGCAGCAGACGCCGACCTACAAGTCGGCCACGGACGTCACCAACGGCGGCCTGTGGAACAAGGTGATTTCGGTGCGCGTATCGCTTGTTGCGGTCAATCCCAATCGCGACATCAAGGTGCCGCACACGGCGACTCTCACGCTAGGCACGTTGGGCAATTGCACTTACACGATCAACAACGGCACCGCGCCTACCGTCAGCGGTTGCTCGAGCCTGTCCCCGTACGGCGACCACCCTTGGCAGTTTACCCGGGTGTCGCAATCGTTCGTGGTGCAGCTGCGTAATCAAACGAGGAGCTGAGCCATGCAAAAGCTCAATCATGCGAACGCGCTGACCATGGCGCATCAGGGTTCAGTCCAGCAACGCCAGCACGGCGCTGCGCTGTTCATGGGTATGGTGCTGTTGCTGGTGCTGACGGTGGTTGCACTGGTGGCGATGCGCGGCACGCTGCTGGATATGCGCCTGACCTCGTCGACCGCGCAGCACGAACTGGCTTTCGAGTCTTCGGAAGCAGCGCGAGCCATTCCGGAGGCCGTGCTGAGCGCGTACGCCTATTACCACGGCTGGCCGCAGAGCTGGGGCGGTACGGTGCCGGACGCGCAGTATCAACTGAGCGATACGTTCGTCAACCGACCCAATTGGAAAACCCTGCTTACGCCGTCGGGCAAGACGGGCTTGCAGACCTCCTGCAATGGCGGGTTGGCGAACTTCATCCTCAATGTGCCTTGCATCGCCGGCCAGACCGACGCCTACAACTACACGCCGTCCCAATGGGCGTCGACGTTCGTCATGAATACCTGTCTCGATGGCAGCACGTCATGCAGTTCCAGCAAGCAGGCGGTGAACACGGTGGCGATCGTGCGCGACGGCGTGTCCACCAATGTGGGCTCGGGTGCCGCAGCCCAGCAGGGTTACGCGAGTATCGGCGTGGGCAATGCGCGGGGAGGGGCGTTGCTGATGCTCCAGATCCGCAGCAGCTCCGTCGTGGCCGGTGGCGGACAAGCCGTCACCGTAGCGCAGTACCGACTGAATATCGTGAATTGAGGATCGCCGCGTGACCAAGCCAGGATTTTCCCTGCGTGGATGGCTGTTGGCCCTGCCCATCGCCATGCTGAGCGCCTTTGCCGTGTGGACCGTCGGCGCGGCGACATCGACCCCGACGATTCCAACGGGGCCGATTTCGACGACCGTCAATTCCAATTTCACCATGTCCAACTACACGGCGTATCCGGCGGGCATCAACGCCCTCAGTGCGCCGGACGTGGCGCCGATCATCATGTTGGTGATGTCGCGCGACGAGCAGCTGTTCAATAAGGCCTACTCCGACTACACCGACCTGAACAACGACGGCACGCTGGATACCACGTATCTGGACTCGTTCACCTATAACGGCTATTTCGACCCGAACATTTGCTACTCGTACGGTTCGATGCCGGCATCAGGAGCCGGTAAAGGCTTCTATGCCTCGGCTGCCGTGAGCGTGGGTGTCCACGAGTGCCCGAAGGGCCAGCAATACTGGAGCGGTAACTTCCTCAACTGGCTGGCCATGAGCCGCCTGGATATCGTGCGCTGGACGTTCTATGGCGGCATGCGCCAGACCGATACGTCCACGGCCACGGTGCTGGAACGTGCTGAGATTCCCGTGGACCTGCACTCCTGGGCCAAGGTCTATAGCGGCAGTGATATCGCCAACCTGGCGCCGTTCTCCGGCACCACGACGTTCTGCAGCACCTCGGGCGGTACTTCCACGTCCACGAGCATGCCCTCTGTCTCGTCAGGCGCCAAATTCAGCGC
>Ga0209672_100327_pt1 | contig 31006 bp, 30 predicted proteins | sample AraplaCol_mMS_r2_FD_184273 | JGI IMG/M metagenome (GOLD analysis project Ga0209672, IMG submission 184273) | Arabidopsis root microbial communities from North Carolina, USA - plate scrape CL_Col_mMS_r2 (SPAdes) (version 2) | ecosystem: Host-associated > Plants > Roots > Endosphere | place: USA...
CCCTGCCCGGCCCAGCCGCCGCCAAACGACCAGATGTAGCGCGTGTCGACATTGCCCGTGCCCAGCTGGGTCATCGCGTTGGTCAAGTTGTGGCTGCTGAAGCCGCCCCCTTGCGCATCCCAGACGTAGAGATCGTTCGCGGCGCTGCTCCACAGAACGCTCGCCGTACCCGAAGATGTGTAATAGCCAACGCCTACCGGGTAGTAGCCGCACGTGACGGGCGCGATGCGGTAGCTCTTGCGTACATTGCCATTCATCAGCCAATACGCGAACTGGCAGTCGGACGGATCGAGCCACAACAGATCGTCGATGCCGTCACCGTCGATATCCGCCGCGCCCACCAGTTGCCAGTTGGCGGGATAGCTGCCTATCAGCGAGGACGACCAGTGGCCGTGCTGGTCGTTGGTCCAAAGCCACAGGTCGCGGTTGGCGCTGGTGAACACGAGGTCGGCAAAACCATCGCCGTTGAAGTCACCCGTAGCTCCCACGAAGTAACCGGGCGTGACGTTGTAGATCGTGGTGCCCTGGCGCGTTACGGGAGCGGCCTTGCCGGCATCGTGCGTGGTTGCCGCGGTCATGGTCCAGTAGCCGACCTGGCTCGTCGTCGGATTGAACCAGAGCAAGTCCGAGGTGCCGTCCCCGGTAAAGTCATCCGGTACCCCCGTCCGGTTCGGCGCGGAAGTCGTCGATCGCAGCACCGGCAAGGTACTGAACGACACCACCGGCGAATAGGCTGAGTTGTTGGCGGTCACCGTTACCGTCACCGTGGAGGTGAGCTTGGCTTTGCCGTAATACGCGGCATACGTGAATGTGTCGGTGCCGCTGAAGCCCACGGCAGGCACGTAGGTCAGCGTGCTTCCGTCCACGAAGGCCTTGCCGTGCGCCGGTTCGCTGTCCGTTGCATAGGCGATGGTGCCATGGTCGCCAACAGCGCCCTTCAAGGCGATCTGCGTGCGCCCGCCGGAGCTCGTGGCCGTGACAGGTTGGACCGAGAGCGGCGCATACAGGCGCAGATAGCGGACACCACCGGTGACCGAGACCATGAGCAGCGATCCATCGTTGGACACGCGTGTATGACCCTGCTGGAATCCCGCGCCAATAGACTTGAACGTGTCGATGAAGTCGTAGCTGCCGATCGCCTGGAACGTGTTGGTGTCATAGACCGTGACCAGCGTCGTGCCCAAGGTCGGGGCAAACAGCTTCGGTTCGGTCGGATGGTAGGCCACGTGCGTGGGCACCGCCGCGGAATTGCTCGAGCTGAAGCTGGTCAGCAGGCGGTAGCTTGAGTCGTAGACGTAAGTGGCCGGATGCGAGTTCGAGTAACCCTGGATGGCGAACTGCGTGCCGTCGTTGCTGACGCCAACGTCGTAGTTGAACATCGACGTGCCGTTCTGGTAGCCGTCGCGCGAGTCGAAGTGGTCGACGGCCGCGTCGTATACGCCCCATCGGCCATCGGAAATATTCGATTCCCCCAGGCCGATGGTGCGCCTGTCGGCGCTCGAAGCGAGCATCGTATTCTGCGTAATGAGCTGCCCGATCGAGACCGGCAACACGACATTGGTCCAGGTCGTCGTGGTCGGATCGAAGTGCCGCAACGGCACCCATCCCGAGCCGCCATAGCTCGCCGTCACCAGCAAGGTGCCGTCGTGCGCATAGTGCACGTCGAACAGACCATATTCCCCGTACGTCGACGCGAGCACGGTGGCGGGACTGTCGGTCAGCGTGTCGAGGTTGACCAGGTGCAGCATGCTCTTGCCGTCATATTGCCCGGCATCGGCCACCGCCAAGGTATGTCCATCGGGCGAGAGGTCCACGCCGACAAGGTTGCCCGCCCCCAAGGCGATCGGAGGCAGCATGGCGTTATGCAGCACGTCATAGCGCAGGACGCCGGTGCCATTGGTGACATACATGATGCCCCGAGCATCGTCGTAGACCATGTCGGCGGCATTGGCCGCATCAACGAAGACTCCATCGGCATGCGCCACGCCGAAACTCGCCGCGAGCATGGCGGCGAGAAGATGCTTCTTTCCTGGATTCACGTTCTCCCCCTTTGAGAACGATGTTTGTGTCCTTACCGGACGATGCGGCCGACGCGCACGCGGCGCGCAGCATTCCTTCCCCGCACGCGTTAATACAGGAGATGCGTATAGCAGTCCATGCACCATTCGAACGATGGTGCGCCTTCCATGAGCCCCGCAGCCTGGCGCGGCTGCTGCTCCCTCAGGCGCTGAGCCGCTCCGGCACCGCCGCCATCACCGGCTTCTTGTGCTTGCCCGGCTCGCTGGTCTGCTCGAACACCTCGCGCACCCACTCGATGAAGGCCTGCACGCGGGCGGACAGGTGCTTCTTCTGCGGGTAGACGATCCACACCGGCTTGCCGGTGGAGGTGGTGTCGGTCATCACCAGCTCGAGCTTGCCGAAGTCGAGCATGCAGGCGGCGATGACGTGCGGCGCCTGGGTGATGCCCAGCCCCGCGACCACGGCCTGGATCACCGACTCGGCGTCGTTGATCAACAGGTGCGCGTCGATGTCCACGGCGACCTGGCCGCTGGGCGTCTCGAACTGCCACTGGCGCGGGCGGCCGTTGGGCAGGATGTAGTTGATGCAGCGGTGATCCTTCAGATCCTCGATGCTCTGCGGCGCGCCATGCTTCACCAGGTAGTCCGGCGAGGCGATCATCACATTGCGCAGGTAGCCGATCTTGCGGGCGATCAGGCTGGAATCTTCCAGTGGTCCGACCCGGACGGCGCAATCGATGCCTTCCTCATTGAGGTCGTAGGGGTAATCGCACATCGACAACTCCAGACGGATGTCCGGATAGCGCTGTTCGAATTCCGCCAGCCTGGGGATGATCACAGTGCGGCCAACCGCGGCCGGCACGCCGATGCGCAGCTTGCCGGTCGGCTTGCGCTGGGCGTAGCCCAAGGCCTCGGTCGCCTCGGTCAGGTCGGCGAGAATCTCCTTGCAACGTGCATGGAACGAGGCCCCATCGTCGGTCAACCGCAGCGAACGTGTGGACCGGAACAACAGCCGGGCACCCAGCTGTTCTTCCAGTCGCGACACCGCGCGGCTGACGCCGGAGGGGGTCATGCCCAGTTGGGCGGCGGCCGCGGCGAAGCTCTTGGCTTCGACGACGCGGACAAAGGCAGAGATTGCGGCAAAGTCTTCCATAGGCTGGATTTTCACCCCATTCGTGACTGGCAGTCACTATTGCATTGCATCAAAAACCATTTATTGAACCAGATAGTACACCTAATCTTCCGCTCCTGATCGTCGGGGTACCCCCACTTCGACGAGTTCATTCCGGGAGCGCAACATGAAAAACCGATGGATACTTGCCATTCTTGCCCTCGCCGTGGTGGGCGGCAGCTGGGCCCTGTTGGGCCATAGCGCCGATACCCACGCCCAGGCTGGCCCGCCGCCGGCGCCTGCCGTCACCGTGTCCCAGGTCCTGGTGCGCCCGGTGGACGATGCGGACGAATTCACCGGCCGGCTGCAGGCGGTCGACACCATCCAGCTGCGGCCCCGCGTCAGCGGATATGTGGACTCGGTGCACTTCAGGGAAGGGGCGATCGTGCGAAAAGGCGATCTTCTTTTCCGCATCGATCCGCGTCCCTACCAGGCCGAAGTGGACCGCCTGAGCGCCAACCTCGGCCAGGCCAAGGCTGAGCAGGTGCTGGCCCAGTCCAATGGCGAGCGTGCCCAGCGCCTGCTCGACCAGCATGCGATTTCCAAGGAAGAGGCCGATCGCCAGCAGACCACGGCGCAGAGCGCCAAGGCTCAGGTGGCTTCCACCACCGCTGCACTGGATGCCGCCAAGCTCAACCTCAGCTTCACCGAAGTGCGCGCGCCGATCGACGGCCGCGTGAGCAATGCCCTGGTGACGCCGGGCAACCTGGTGACCAGCAACGACGTGCTGACCAGCGTGGTGAGTGTCAATCCGATCTATGCGTACTTTGACGTCGACGAGCACAGCTACCTGAAATTCGATCGCCAGCGTCGCGAGCATGGCGCCGCGCCGCAGATCTCGATGGCGCTCGCCGATGAAAAAGGGTTTCCGCATACCGGCCGCGTCGACTTCGTCGACAACCAGCTACGCGCCGGCAGCGGCACCATCCGCCTGCGCGCGGTGTTCGACAATGCCGACGCCGGCTACACGCCCGGCCTCTATGTCCGCATCCAGCTCCGCAGCGACAGCCGCCAGCCGCGTGCCCTCGTGGACGACCGCGCCGTCGGCGCCGACCTTGGCAACAAGTACGTGTACGTGGTCGACAAGGACCGCAAGGTCGAATACCGCCGCGTCGTCACCGGCCCGCTACTGGACGGCCTGCGCGTGGTTACCGAAGGTCTGGATGCCAAGGACACCGTGATCGTCTCGGGCATCCAGCATGTGCGACCGGGCGTGGAAGTGAATCCGACCAAGGTAGCGATGGAGACGCGCAGTCTGGATCCGAGCAAGCAGCTTGCGATGGCGGGCAGCGCTTCGGGCAAGAACGCCGCGCAACAGAAGTAACGCCTTCTAGCCCGTCATTCCGGCCTGCGCCGGGATGACGGCCAGGAAGTCACTCGCAACAACGCAACGAATGGATGCCCTCGCTCTACGGAGCCGAGGGCCAGGGCCGCTTTGTCTGTGCATCACGCGACAAGGCGCCGCAAGTCCCCGCCCCGGGCGGGCATTGGTGCCAGCGAGCAACCAGGACGAATGCAATGAAAATCGCACAATTCTTCGTGGACAGGCCGATTCTGGCCGGCGTCCTCTCCGTGCTGATCGTCATCGCGGGCAGCATCTCGCTGTTCAAGCTGCCGATCAGCGAATACCCCGAAGTGGTGCCGCCTACCGTGGTGGTGCGCGCTTCCTATCCCGGCGCCAACCCCAAGGTGATCGCCGAAACCGTCGCCACGCCGCTGGAAGAACAGATCAACGGCGTGGAAGGCATGCTGTACACCAGCTCGCAGTCCACCAGCGACGGCGCGATGACGCTGACCGTCACCTTCGCGCTGGGCACAGACCTGGACAATGCCCAGGTGCAGGTGCAGAACCGCGTCGCGCAAGCGCAGCCGCGCCTGCCCGAGGAAGTGCAGCGCCTGGGTGTGACCACGCAGAAGAGCTCGCCCGACCTCACCATGGTGGTGCACCTGATCTCGCCGGATCAGCGCTACGACATGCTCTATCTGTCGAACTACGCGCGCCTGCACATCAAGGATCAGCTCGCCCGCCTCGACGGCGTCGGCGACGTGCAGATCTTCGGTGCCGGTGAATACAGCATGCGTGTATGGCTCGATCCGCAGCGACTGGCCTCGCGCCAGCTCACCACGGGCGACGTGGTACATGCGATCCAGGAGCAGAACATCACGGTGGCCGCCGGTGCGCTGAATGCGCCGCCGGGCCCGACCAACTCCGCGTTCCAGCTCAACATCAATACGCAGGGCCGACTGATCACCGAGGAAGACTTCCTCAACATCATCGTGCGCAAGGATGCCGATGGCTCCTTCACGCATCTGCGCGATGTGGCTCGCGTCGAACTGGGTTCGAACAACTACGCGTTGCGCAGCCTGCTCAACAACCAGCCGGCGGTGGCCCTGCCGATCTTCCAGCGTCCGGGCTCCAACGCCATCCAGATTTCCGATGAGGTCCGCGGCCTGATGGCGGACCTGAAGAAGGATTTCCCGCAGGGCGTGGACTATCAGATCGTCTACGACCCCACCGTGTTCGTGCGCGGTTCGATCGAAGCGGTGGTGCATACGCTGTTTGAAGCCATCGCGCTGGTCGTGCTGGTGGTGATTCTGTTCCTGCAGACGTGGCGTGCATCGATCATCCCGCTGGTCGCCGTACCGGTGTCGCTGATCGGTACGTTCGCGGTGATGTTGATGGCGGGCTTCTCGCTCAACGCGCTGTCGCTGTTCGGCCTGGTGCTGGCGATCGGCATCGTGGTGGATGACGCCATCGTGGTGGTGGAGAACGTCGAGCGACATATCGAGCATGGCTTGTCGCCGAAGGAAGCCACACGCAAGGCGATGAAGGAAGTGACCGGGCCCATCGTGGCTACCGCGCTGGTGCTGTGCGCAGTGTTCGTGCCGGCGGCTTTCATCAGCGGCCTGACCGGTCAGTTCTATCGCCAGTTCGCGCTGACCATTGCGATCTCGACCGTCATCTCCGCGTTCAACTCGCTCACCCTGAGCCCCGCGCTGGCCGCCTTGCTGCTGAAGGACCGCGATGCGCCGAAGGACAAGCTGAGCCGCTGGATCGATCGTGGCTTCGGCTGGCTGTTCCGTCCGTTCAACCGTTTGTTCATCAGTGGCGCGAACCGTTACGTCGGTGGCGTGAAGCGCATCCTGCGTTCGGGTTCGATCGCGCTGATCATCTACGGTGGTCTGGTGCTGCTGGGCCTGTTCGGCTTCGCCCACGTGCCGACCGGCTTCGTGCCACCGCAGGATAAGCAGTACCTGGTGTCGTTCGCGCAACTGCCCGATGCCGCTTCGCTCGACCGTTCGGAAGACGTGATCCGTCGCATGAGCGATATCGCGCTCAAGCAGCCGGGCGTGGAAAGTGCCGTGGCGTTCCCGGGTCTGTCGATCAACGGTTTCACCAACAGCACCAACTCCGGCATCGTGTTCGTGACGCTCAAGCCGTTCGAGGAACGTCGCGATGCATCGCTGTCGGCCGGTGCGATCACGGCTGCCCTGCAGCAGAAGTATGCGGGCATCCAGGATGCTTACATTGCGATCTTCCCGCCGCCGCCGGTAAACGGCCTTGGCACGATCGGTGGTTTCCGCCTGCAGGTGGAAGATCGTTCGGACGCGGGCTTCGAGGAGTTGTACAAGCAGACGCAGAACCTGATCCAGGCAAGCACCAAGGTGCCGACGCTGGCGGGTCTGTTCTCCAGCTACCAGGTGAGCGTGCCGCAGATCGATGCGGACGTGGATCGCGAAAAGGCGAAGGCCGAAGGCGTGGATCTGGCCGATGTCTACCAGACCATGCAGGCCTACCTCGGCTCGCTCTACGTCAACGACTTCAACCGCTTCGGTCGTACCTATCAGGTCAACGTTTCCGCCGAGCCGGGCTTCCGTCATGAGCCGCAGGACATCCTGGGTCTGAAGACGCGCAGCTCGACCGGCGAGATGATCCCGCTGGGTTCGTTCCTCACAGTGAATCAGACCGTGGGCCCGGATCGCGTGCAGCATTACAACGGTTATCCGACCGCCGAGATCAACGGTGGACCGGCACCGGGCTTCAGCAGCGGCCAGGCGCAGGCGGCGATCGAAAAGCTGGCCAAGGACAACCTGCCCAACGGCATGACGTTCGAGTGGACCGAGCTGACCTATCAGCAGATCCTCGCCGGCAATACCGCGGTGCTCGTATTCCCCTTGTGCGTGCTTCTGGTGTTCCTGGTGCTGGCTTCGCTGTACGAAAGCCTGCTGCTGCCGCTGGCGGTGATCCTGATCGTGCCGATGGTGCTGCTGTCTGCGATCTCGGGTGTGTGGATGACCGGTGGCGACAACAACATCTTCACCCAGATCGGTTTGATCGTACTGGTGGGCCTGGCGTGCAAGAACGCAATCCTGATCGTGGAGTTTGCCCGCGAAGCGCAGATCCTCGAAGGCATGGACCGCACCCAGGCGGTGTTGGAAGCGGCTCGCCTGCGACTGCGCCCGATCCTGATGACCTCGTTCGCTTTCATCATGGGCGTGGTGCCGCTGGTGACCTCGCACGGTGCGGGTGCGGAGATGCGTCATGCGATGGGTGTTGCGGTGTTCGCCGGCATGTTGGGCGTCACCTTCTTCGGCCTGATCTTTACGCCGCTGTTCTATGTGCTGGTCCGCGGCTGGGGCGAACGCGTGAGCGAACGCCGCCGCGCCCGCAAGGCTGCCCGCCTTGCGCAGGACAGCAACCTTATCGAGGAGCATTGATATGTCGTTCTTCAAGAACCTCAGAACCGCACTTCTCCCTCTCCCCGCCGGGGAGAGGGCCGGGGTGAGGGGCCGCCCTGGTGACACCGTCGGTTCGGGCGTTGGCCACATGGATTTCGCCCTGGCCGACGACTGCGCCTGCGAACCCGTGTCCCGCCGCAACACCGCCAAGAAAGTCACCGCCATCGCCGCCGCCATCATGTTGTCCGGCTGCGTGAGTGTCGGCCCCGACTATCACGCGCCTCAGGAAAAGCCGGTGGCCCTGCAAGGCGTCAATGCGCAGGAATCCACCCAGACGTTCCAGGCGCAATGGTGGAAGCAGTTCAACGATCCCACGCTGGAAGCACTGATCCAGCGCGCGGCAGCGAACAGCCCCGACCTGAAGATCGCCTATGCACGCCTGCGTGAATCGCGCGCCCTGCTTGGCGTGGCGAAGTCGCAGCAGATACCCGATGTGGAAACCGTCGCCAACTATTCGCGAGCCCGCGAACAGCAGCCGGGCTTCACCGACCAGCGCACGACCATCACCAGCTACCAGGCCGGCTTCGACGCCAGCTGGGAGATCGACCTGTTCGGCGGCGTGCGTCGCTCGGTGGAAGCCGCGCGTGCCGACGCCGGCGCGAGCGAGGCATCGTTGCAGGATGCGCAGGTGACCTTGTTCGCGGAAGTCGCGCGCTACTACTTCGATCTGCGTGGCGTGCAGCTGCGCATCGACGTGGCCAATCGCGACATCGAGAACCAGCGCGAATCGCTGCGCCTGATCCACGCCCGTTCCGATATCGGCACGGGCTCGGAGCAGGATGTGGCAAGCGCCACCGCGCGACTGAACTTCGTCGAAGCGCAGCTGCCGACCCTGCAGACGCTCGCGCAGAACGACACCTCGCGTCTGGCCGTGCTGCTGGGCGAGCGTCCGGGTGAACTGGATATCGATGTCTCGCCCAAGGGCTTCAAGCCGATCGACGTGGCGCTGGATATCGGCAATGCGGGTGACGTGCTGCAACGCCGTCCGGACATCCGTATCGCCGAACGCGAACTGGCTGCCGCCAATGCGCGCATCGGCGTGGCCAAGGCGGATTACTACCCGCACATCCAGCTGGGCGGTTTTCTCGGCTTTCTTGCCGGTCGCAGCAATGACTTCGGCGGCGCGCAGTCGCGCGCCTGGTCGATCGCGCCCAGCATCAGCTGGTCGGGCCTCAACGTGCAGCGCGTGCGTTCCAACGTGAAGGCCAGCGAAGCCCGTTCCGATGCCGCCCTGGCGAGCTATCAGCGCACCGTGCTGCAGGCGGTGGAGGATGTGGACAACGCCATCGTCGGCTACAACCTGCAACGCGAGCGCGTGCTCAAGCTGCAGGATCAGGTAACCAACAGCCGCCACGCCGCCGATCTCGCGCGCATCCGTTACAACGAAGGCGCTGCCGACTTCCTGCTGTTGCTCGATGCCGAGCGCACGCAGCTGGAAGCCGAGGACTCGCTGGCCGATGCACAGGCCGCGATCAACCTGCGCGCCGTGTCGGTGTACAAGGCGCTGGGCGGTGGCTGGCAGGCCTGTGCCACCGAGCGTTGCGACCAGCTGGCCGCGACGCCATGAACGCAGTGGCGTTTCCGGGGAGGCCTTCACGACGTCGCGCGGCGGCGGCCGACCCGGAGCCGTCACAGCGCTTCGCACTGGTCAGCGGCGCCAATCGCGGGCTCGGTTTTGAAATCTCGCGTCAGCTCGCCGCCGAAGGTGTGACCGTCTTGCTGGGCGCACGCCGCCCACTGGCCGGCGAAAAGGCGGCGCGACAACTGCGGCGCGAAGGCGGCACGGTGGTATCCGTGCCACTGGATGTGACCTCACTCGACTGCGTGCGCGAATTGGCCGCACGCATCGAGGGCGAGTACGGTCGGCTGGACATACTGATCAACAACGCCGGTGCGTATTTCGATGTCGACAACCAGGCATCGTCGGTCGATCTCGGCCTGGTACGGCAGGCATTGGAAACCAACCTGATCGGCGCGTGGCAACTGACCGAGGCCATGCTTCCGCTGATGCAGCGCCATGGCTACGGCCGCATCGTCAATGTCTCCAGCGGCTGCGGCGCCAACGACAGCGACGGGGCGAGCTGCCCCGCCTATCGCGTGTCCAAGGCCGCGCTCAACAGCCACACGCGCATGCTCGCGGCGGAACTCGCCGGCAGCGGCATCCTGGTCAACGCCGTGTGCCCCGGCTGGGTCGCCACCGATATGGGCGGCCACGGCGGCCGACCCGTCGCCGACGGTGCCGCCGGCATCGTCTGGGCGGCCATGCTGCCGTCGCGTCCGGCCGTCAACGGCGGTTTTTTCCGCGACAGGCAGCGCATCGACTGGTAACTCGCGCCACCGGTGATCCGCGGTGAGAGACCGCTTGTGGCTCCCACCGCACCGGTCGTCACAAAAGCGGCGACGCCACTCCCGGGCCACCCTAGATTGTGCGTGCTGAAGGGCTCACATGGGCCCCGGAGTGCGCACCATGTGGCAACAGATGATATGCGTCGTGCTGCTGGCGATCTGGCCGCTGCTCCCGTCATCGTCCATCGATCGATCGCCGGCCGTTCCCACCGTCTTTGTACCGGGCGGCGACATGCATGCCGCCGATGACGCCTCACCCGCTTTCTCACCGGACGGCAACACGGTCTATTTCATGCGTGGAACGGACAGTGGCGCCGTGGTGATGGCCGCGCACCGCGTCGACGGGCGCTGGTCGACGCCGGAAGTGGCGCCGTTTTCCGGCCAATGGCGCGACGGTGACCCGGCCATGGCGCCGGACGGCTCGTTCTTGTTGTTCGCCTCCAACCGGCCCGCTTCGAAAGACGGGCAAGCCCTCGATGCCATCCGCAAAGGCCAGCGCCTGGTCGGCCAAGGCATGAACGTGTGGCGCGTCGACCGCAAGGGCGACGGGTGGAGCGAGCCCGTGCGCTTGCCCGACGTCGTCAATAGCTGCACCAGCAGCTTCGCGCCCAGCATCGCGGCGGATAACAGCGTCTACTACATCGGCTGTGCACCCGATGGCGTGCTGCGTCCGTTGCGCTCGGCGTACGAACACGGCCAATACCAGGCACCCTATGTGGTGGCGGTGGGCGACAAGGACGCGCAGATTCGCGATGTCGCGATTGCGCCCGATCGTTCGTTCATGGTCTTCAGCATCAAGCACGAACCCTCGCAACCGTATCGGCTGGCGATTGCGTTCCATACCGACGACAACTGGAGCATGCCGCAGGACCTGGGAGATGCGGTCAACGGCGGCACACACAATATGGGCTCTCAGCTGGGTTGCGACCATCGCACGCTGTATTTCTCCAGCGACCGGGCCCTGCCTGCGTCGCTCTCAGGGAAGACGTCAAGCGCCAACGCCGACCATATCTGGCGCGTCTCGCTCGCCCCCTGGCTAGCCAGACTGGGCGATCGCCTAGTGGCGGCCGCCGCAGTCTGCATGGCAGGTTGAGGATGGCTTGAGCGTGGCCGCACTAACGATGTCTTCAGGCACTGTTGCCGTACATTACGGGCGTCCAGACTGGGGGAGTTCACTGCAGCGGCTCGTGCCTGCGAGGTTCCGGTGTCCGACCTGATGACTGCGCCACGCTGGAAGATCTGGGCACTCGTGTTCGTCTTCTGGACCCTGCTGGGCCTGTCCTATACAGCGAGCTCGGTGATCTCGATGATCAGCGAGGGCGAGGTGTTCACCTGGACGCGCCCGTTTACCTGGAACCTCACCAACGCTTATCTGTGGATGTTGCTCAAGCCGGTCGTGGCGTGGCTGGGCAGCATCGGCGGCCACGGTGGCTGGCGTCGCTTCTGGGCGGTGCACCTGCCCGCCAGCATCGGGCTCGCGGCGCTGCAGGTGATGCTGGTGCTGGCCATCTACTGGACGCTGTGCGGGCCGCCGCCCTCTCGCCCCAACATCACCTTCGGCGCGTTCTCGCGCATGCAGTTCGCCTATAACTTCCACTTGAGCTGGCTCACCTACGGCGTGATGCTGGTGGTACTGCGCGCAATCGATTCCCAACGCCGGCTGCGCGATGAGCGCCTACGCAATTCGCAACTGGAAACCCAGCTGGTGCAATCGCAGCTGCAGACCTTGCGCGTGCAGCTGCAGCCGCATTTCCTGTTCAACACGCTCAACGCCATTTCGGCGCTGGCGTTGGCCAACCCGGTGCAGGCGCGGCAGATGATCGCGCGGCTGAGCGATTTTCTTCGCCTCACCCTGGAGGAGCGGCACGCACAACAAGTGCCGCTTTCGCGCGAAGTGGAATTCCTCACCTGCTATCTCGGCATCCAGCAGGTGCGCTTCCAGGATCGCCTCAGCACCCATATCGATGTTTCCGCCGACACCCTGCGGGCACTGGTGCCCAACATGATCCTGCAGCCGCTGGTGGAGAATGCGCTGCGCCACGGGCTGCTCGAGAAGACGGAGCGCGGCACGCTGCATATTTCCACGCGCCGCGACGGCGACAATCTCCTGTTGCGCGTGGACGACGACGGCATCGGCCTGCCGCCCGGCGGTCCCAAGGACGGGCTGGGCCTTGGCAATACGCGCACGCGGCTGGACATGCTGTTTGGCCATGACGCCACCTTGGAACTACAAAGCAAGCCCGAAGGCGGCACGCGGGTCGAACTGCGCTTTCCGTTCCGGGAGGCCGCATGAACTCGCCGCCCATCCGCACGCTGATCGTCGACGACGAAGTGCTGGCACGCCTGGCTATCCGGCAGGCGCTGGCATCGCACGTGGATGTGACCATCGTGGGCGAATGCGGAAATGCCAACGAAGCGCGGCAGGCGATCGAGGCGCTGGAACCGGACCTGATGTTCCTCGACATCCGCATGCCGGGGATGGACGGCTTTCGCCTGTTGCATGGCCTCAAGCGCGACAGCCTGCCGTTGGTGGTGTTTGCCACCGCGTACGGCCAGCATGCGCTGCGCGCCTTTGACGCGAATGCGATCGACTACGTGCTCAAGCCCATCGACCAGGAGCGTTTTGACCAGGCAATGGTTCGCGTGCGGCGCCATTGGCAGGGACTGCACCCCTCGCCCGTCCCGGTCACTGCTTCGGGAGCAGTGCCCGCACCGGCGTCGCCCTATCTGCAGCGGCTCAGCGTGCAGCACGGCGAACATATCCGGGTGATCGCCGCCAGCGATATCGACTGGATCCGCGCGGACGGCAACTACGTGCATATCCATGCCGGCAGCGCGACCTATCTTCATCGCGAATCGCTGCGGCATCTGCTGGCGGTACTCGATCCTGCCTGCTTCCTGCGCATACACCGCGGCATCGTGGTGAACGTGGAACGCATCCGCGAAGTGCATCCGCTGTTCCAGGGCAGCGCCGAAGTAGTGCTGCAGGACGGCACGCGACTCAGCCTCAGCCGCCGCTTTCGCCTGCATGCGCGACGCGCGCTGGGCATGGCCTGACCGCCGACGCTCCTGCGCCGACCGCTTGTCACGCCGCTCTCGCCGCCAGTCACAAACCTGCTGCCGCTGGCACACGTGTACGCCATGGTGTGGCGGACCCACCGTCCCCCTCACATGGAGCATCGTGCATGTCGTCGAAGCTGTTGATCCCGGCCAGCGTGTTGGCTGTCGCGCTGATCGCCGCCAATGCTGCTGCAGGCGAGTTGGTGGGGCCAGGAGTGATCTCCACCGGCTTGCAGGAGACGTCGGCAGCGGTCAGCCCCGATGGCAACACGCTGTATTTCATGCGCTCGGATTTTGCCGAGAAGGACGACACCCTCCTCGTTTCGCATCGGCGCGGCCAGAGCTGGAGCACGCCTGAGGTCGTATCGTTCTCCGGCCAATGGCACGATTCCGAACCGGCGCTGACACCGGACGGCAAGCGGCTTTACTTCGTCTCCAATCGGCCGGTGCATGATGGTGACACACCGGTGATGGCCGAGATGGGCGGCCAGACGTTTGCGGGCACCAACCTCTGGTACGTCGAACAACAGGCAGACGGTCGTTGGGGCCTGCCCGTCCATGTCGACGGCGCGCTCAACGATGGCGCGATGATCTACAACCCTTCGATAGCGTCCAATGGCGACATCTACTTCTCGGCCCATCGCGACGATTCGGGCAAGGCGTATCAGATCTATGTGGCGCGCCACACTGGCAACGGCTACGCGAAACCGGAGCGCGTGGCCTTGGGCGATCTGGACCACAATCGCATGGATCCCTGCGTCGATCCGGAGCAACGCTTCCTGATCTACGCCGGCAACGAAGGCGATTCCCTGGGCAGCGCGGACTTGTACATCGCCTTTCGCGAGTCCGATGGTCGCTGGGGCAAGCCGGTACATATGCCTGGCGACGTCAACAGTACCGCGCTGGAAAATGCGCCCTCGCTGGGTCGTCAATTCGGCGAGCTGTATGTGTCCAGCAGCCGCCAGAACGCGGTGAACTTTCCCAAGCCGAAAGACGATATCGCTTCACTGCAGCAGCGACTGGGCGAGCCGCTCAATGGTTCGCGCAACCTGTGGCTGTTCGACATCAGCGATGTGCTGAAGGCGCACGGGATCGATCATTGAGCCGGTGCGGGTACGTTGCCGATGAACCATGCACCGACCGCCTTGCGCACCATCGCCAGCGACGCGGGATCCGCCGCCCATTGATGGGACATGCCGGCGAGCTGGCGGCACTGCAGCCGCGGAGCCTGATCGCCATACAACGGTTTGAGCCCAGCACACAGCGCGGATACCGCCTTCCCATCGAGTACCGCGTCGTTCGCTCCTTGCAGGAACAGCAGCGCGGGTCGATGTCGTGCGATATCGGCGGTGTGCGCTGCTGCGTCGGTCTGGTGAGCCAGTTCGCGCGACGCGGGTGACCAGGCGTAGGTCTGCTTGGTTGCCTTCTCATAGGCTTGCACCGAATCGCTCAGACCCGTTGATGGATTGAGCAGGACCGCGGCGTCGATCTTCACCCTGCCCTGCGACAGCGCGTAAAGCGCTGCTGCACCGCCGGCGGAAAAGCCGACCAGGCGGACCGCACCGCCAGCCTTCATGCAGCCATGCCCGACCAAGGCCGCTACAACGTTCGGCAGCTCGGCCGCGGCGCCAGCGACCACGGGCTTGAACACTTCGAGGCCAACATCCTCACTCTGGCGACGCGCCAATTCCTTCATGCCGTCGGTGGGTGCGCGTGCTCCAAACAATGGCAAGCCCAGATACACCTTCACCGCATCGACCTCGTCGAGCGGCAGCGCCTCCATCATCGCGCTCTCGCTGGCCGGCGGGCCGAAGCCGTGCCAGAGGATGATCGGCGGCTTGTCGATATGCGCGGGTATGCGCAGGATGGCGGGCACGCCGTTGAGCGTCGTTGGCGTGACCGTCGGCGCGGTCCGGCTTGCTGCCTCGCATCCAGAGTGCGTATCGGCCACCGTCGCGGCGCCAACCCTGCCAGCGAAGAGCAGCGCCATGGCGCCGAGTCTGACCGCGAACGATACGTGCATGGCGCTTACCCGCGTCGGTGAATCTACGGCGACGCTACAACGGCTTGCGGTAGACAATAAACCCTGACTTCTCGGCTAGCCGGTCGTAAAGCTGCATGGCCGGCGCGTTGGTTTCGTGGGTTTGCCAGTACACCCGCGCTGCACCGGCTTCGCGCGCCTGGACATACACCGCTTCAATCAAGGCACGTCCGACACCCATGCCACGCGCTGCCGGTACGGTGAATAGATCCTGCAAGTAGCAGCTGTTCGCGCGGCTGATCGTGCTGCGGTGGAACAGGTAGTGCGCCAGTCCCAGCAGCTGGCCATCGTGTTCGGCCACCAGCGCATGCATCGCCTCATCGCCAGCCAGAAAACGCGACCACGTTTCACGCGTGATGTCATCCGCCAGCGCGGTGTCGCCACTGCGTCCGTAGAACGCGTTGTAGCCATCCCATAGCGGCTTCCACGCACTGAAGTCGCGCGCATCGACTTCGCGGATCACCAGCGAAGGCGTCAACGCTGCACCATGCGCGCAAACCAGCGCCAGCCTCGCACGCGTTCGGCCACCAGCTTGGCGCTGGTAAGCATCGGCACCGCCAGCAGTGCACCCGGTATGCCCCACAGCCAGCCCCAGAACAGCAGCCACAGCAGGATCGCAATCGGGCTCAAGCGCATGCGATGGCCCTGGATCAGCGGCGTCACCAGGTTGCCTTCGAGCGCCGTGATGCCCGCAAACGTGAGCGCCGGCAACAGGGCCGCACCCGGCTCGTTGAAGTTGAGCAGGCCCACCACGGCGAGCACAGTCGTCGTGCTGATCGCACCCACATAGGGAATGAAGTTGGCCAGCATCGCCACCGTGCCCCACAGCAAGGGATCGGGCATGTGGTACAGCCAGAGCATGCCGGCGGTGACTGCGCCAAGACCGAAATTGATCAGCGTCGCGGTGAGGATGTAACGCGACACCTCGTACTGGATGCCGCGCACCACGTGGACGGCATGTCGCTTGTAGCCGAAGTTGGGCGATGCCTCGACCAGTCGCCGCAGCATCAGGTCGCCGTAGACCAGGAAGAAGAACACCAGCAAGACCACGGTGAGTACGCCGGCCAGCACCTTCGGCGTGGTCGCCACGATGTCCCACACGGTGATGGAGAGCGGCGACTGCGCCGAAGCCTGCACCTTCGTGGGCCCCGTGAGGCCCTGGGTGGCGCGGTTGGCCGCCTCAAGCGGCTGGGTAAAGTTGCGCAGCTTTGGAATGAAACTGCGTATCGCCGTCGGCGCTTCGTGCACCCAACCCAGGGCGGGCTGGGTGAGCGCGCTCACGCCGAAACCGGTCGCCGTGATCAGGCCGATCATCAGCACGCTGGCGGCCAGCCAGCGCGGTATGCCGATGCTCGAGCAGCGCGCCACCACCGGATTGAGGGCAAGGCCGATGAACGAAGCGAGCACCAGCGGTATCAGCAGCTGCTTGGTGATGGTCACCGTATACATCAGCGCCAACGCCAGGAAGATATTCAGCACGACGCGGATGCCGCGCAGATGCCGTCGCGCACTCTGCGTGCGCTGCACCCGCATGAGGTTCAGCCGCGGCTCGCGGCTGGGCACCATCGCTTCGACGGGTACCTCCGGGGGCGCCGCGTCACTTTCGGCGACGGGCGGGAGCGATGAGATCGGCGTGTTCATGTGAAGTCGCCGGTGTCCTGCGTGACATCGCCGGCGCCCTGCGAGAACTCGGCCACCAGCCGCATGGCCTGGCCCACGACTTCTGCGGCGGTGCCGCTCAACAGCGCGCCCAGACCGGGCACGCGCAGCGGATGCACGTTGAGCTTGCCCAGCACGAAGCCCGCGCCGGCAGCCATGCCTACGGTGGTGAGTGGATAGCGTTGTCCGCGCGCCAACAGGGCCTGGGCGGGTACGGCCAGCTCCTCGCGGGCATCCTGTGCGCGGTCCTTGGCTGCATGTACCGCTTGCAATTGCTTGAAGAGGCTCACGGCACGTCCTCCGGGTTGCTGCCCTGCGGACCGGGACGACGCAGGGTGTCACGCATCATCGCACTCCACTCGTTGCGCGTCGCGGGGAGCGTCATCCAGTGCATGCAGCGGCGGAACAACAGCATGGCGCCGGCGAGAAACAGCAGCTCCACCAGCGACAGCGCGGCCAGCGCCCATGCCCAGGAGCCGAACCACTGCGCCAGCAGCCAACCGATCAGGCCCAACAAGGTCAGCCCCATGCCCACGGCCGCCACGGTGGCGACCAGGCCGGCGATGAGCAACCAGTGGACGGCGCTGCGCGCCAGTCCCAGTTCGGCCGTCAACAGCTTGAGTTGCGCGCCGAACAGTTTTTGAAAGGCCCGGCCCAGACGGCCGATATCGTCCAGCAGGCCCGGTGGCGCAGGAGGTGGCGTTTCGTCAGGCGCGACGGGCGCGTCTTCGCGTCCGGTCTGGTCCATCCCCTGTCCTCAGTCGTCTATCAGCGACGGAGTATGCGGCCAAGCAGCCAGCCGGCGCCAAGGGCGATGGCTACGGACTGCACGGGTTTCTCGCGTACATAGTCGCGGGCACGGTCCAACCATTCGTCGGCGCGGTCGACGGCTTCGTCGTACACCTCGCGGCCACGCTGGCGATATTCGTCGGCCTTCTCCGTGGCGCGGGTGGCCGTGTCGGCCGCCTTGTCGGTGGCGCGATGCAGGCTGTCCTCGACCTTGTCGGCCGCGCGATCCACCGCTTCCTTGGTGTTGGTCACCGCGCTGGTGGTCGCCTGCTTGATGCGCTCGGCGCGCTCCTCGATGCGCTCGGCAGCGGTGTTTTCCTCGTGCGCCTGGACTTGCTTGTTCATGACGTTCTCCGTTGAAGCGGACATGCAATGGTCTTGAATCGGTACCGCGAAGCGCATCGGGGTTGATGCCCCGATGCGCTCTCGCTCAGCTCGCACGCCTGAAAAAGGCGATGACGGCCAGGATCAGGAAGACGATAAACAGGATCTTCGCAATACTGGCAGCGGTGCCGGCAATGCCGGTGAAACCGAACAAGGCAGCAATGATGGCGATGACCAGGAATACCAGGGCGTAGTGCAGCATGGGGCGATCCTCTCAGCGGACATGACATCGTCCTGCCGACCATTCACCCACAGCCCATGCCTTGCGAGCGTGAAAATGATCTCAGCCTTCATCTCCCTTTGGTCGCCGTTCACGCTGGCGACAAGGTCGTCTAAACGGCTGCGGGATTGATCGTATAGCTGCCCATCAGCTCGGCCTCGGCCAGCACATGGCCGTCCATCGCCGTACGCAACTCGTTGACGGTGAAACCATCGGCCAGCTTGAGGCTTTCCACATCCAGCGCGTACAGGCGGAAGTGGTAGTGATGCACGATGGAGTCGTTCCACGGCGGGCACGGGCCGTCGTAGCCCAGATACTCGCCACGCATGTCGGCATCGCCGGCGAACCAACCGGTGTAGTCGTTCAAGCCCTGCACGCTGCCCGGCGGGCCATACGGTGCGCGCTTGCCGCGCGGCACGATACCGTCGCTGCAGGCGCCCTCGGCGAGCTCACCGCATTCCACTGGGATATTGGCCATCAGCCAGTGCACGAATTCCACGCGCGGCAGATCGGCGGGCACGGTGCGACCTTGCTGGTTCACATCGTCCGGCTTGCTGGGCACGTCGAAATCGAAAACCGCCAGCACGAAGGAACGCGTGGCATGCGGTGCATCCTTCCACGCCAGGTGCGGACTGAGGTTATCGGACAGCGCGAACGGCTCGCCGCGTTTGCCGAAAGCCAGCCGGGTCGGCATCGCCTGACCATGTTCGAAACTATCGCTACGCAATTGCAAGGTCGTTCTCCGGGTTCCAGGCGAGTGGGTGCCGCGTCGCGCAAGCCGCGCCGCGTCAGGGGCTTTGGTAAGTCACGCGGTAGAGCGCACCAGCCAGATCGTCGCTCACCAACAGGCTGCCATCGGGCAGCGGCTGCACGTCGACCGGCCGGCCCCAAGTTTGTTCGTTCTGCTCAAATCCATCGAGCAGCGGTTCGTACGCGGTGACCTTGTCGCCGTAGAGGTGCGCGACCATCACGCGATAGCCGGATTTCTTGGTGCGATTCCACGAGCCATGCTCCGCCACGATGATCGCGCCCTTGTAATTGGCCGGGAACTGCGAACCTTCGTAAAAGCGCATGCCCAGCGCCGCCACATGCGCTCCAAGCTTGTAGACCGGTGCGGTGAAATCCTTGCAGTTCTTGCCCTGGCCGAATTCCGAATCCAGCGTATCGCCCTGGTGGCAATAGGGATAACCGAAGTGCTCGCCCACGCGCGAAAGGCGATTCAACTCGTCACTGGGCATGTCGTCGCCCATCAGGTCGCGCCCGTTGTCGGTAAACCACAGCTGCCTGGTCTTGGGCTGCCAGTCGAAGCCCATCGTGTTGCGGATACCGAAGGCGACATCTTCCAGACCGCTGCCATCGGCGTTCATGCGCGTGAGCTTGGCGTAGTCCTTGTCTTTGTCGCAGATATTGCAGGGCGCGCCGATCGGCACGTAAAGCTTGCCGTCGGGGCCGAAGGCGATGAATTTCCAGCCGTGATGCGTCTCGCTGGGAAACTTGTCGTAGATCACCTCGGGCTTCGGCGGATCGTCGAGGTGGTTCTCGATGTCGCGCAGCACCAGGATCCTGCTCACCGCCGAGATGTACAGATCGCCATTCTTGAACGCCACACCCACCGGCAATTTCAAACCGCTGGCGATCACGCGCACCTTGTCCGCGTGGCCATCGTTCTTGCTGTCGGTGAGCGCGTAGACCTTGCCCGCGCTGTTGGAGCCGACAAACACCGTGCCCTTGGCGCCCAGCGCGATCTCACGCGCGTTGGGCACCTGGTCCGAGTACACGGCGGCATGAAAGCCCTTGGGCAAGGTGAGCTTGTCCAGTTGGGGCGCTGCCGTGGCGGTGCAGGCCACCAGGCATCCGAACAAACCCAGCATCAACTTGAGCATGGACGGCACTCCATCGCGGGAGTTTCGAAGCGTAGCGCCATCGCGACGACGGGGAAACGTTTCACGTCAAGCTGTAGTGGAGGTCGTAGGAATGCACGCCATTGGCCACGGTAATGGTGAGCGCGCCTTCGATGCCCGCCAGCTCGTCGGTGCCCGAATCGGGCACGATGGTGACCGACAGCTGCGGCGTCCCGCGATGCATGCTGCCGCTGTGTTGCAGTGCGAAACGACCGTGGCGCCCGTGCAGGCTGCCTTCCACCCATTCCATCGCCACGTAGCCGGCCGAACCATCGATCGGCGTGCCGACGGCGAGCATGGTTCCCTGGCTATGGGCCAGCAGATCGCCCTGGAAGTGCTTTTCGATGGCCAGGCGACCGATGCCGGGGTCGTCCACGCCGGCCTGCGGAGGCTGCGGCGTGATCTTCACTTCGAACGTGCCCTTGGCATGCATGGCCCAGTCTCCAGGCAGAACGGTGGTGGGGCGGATGATGGAATGCCGTTGTGACACCCACAAGGCCGCGCGGCTCTACCGCTGCGCCGCCACAGCATTGAAACGTGCAGCGATGTACTCGTCCGTGAAGCTGGTCATGTCCCAGCCGCGGATATAGCCGCAATGGCCGCCGTAATCGGAGATATCCAGCTCCACGTTCGCCGGCAGATCGAGTCGTTCGAACGCCGCCACGGGGATCACGGGATCGTCGCGGGCCGTGAGGATGGTGCACGGCACGTGCATGCCTTCCAGCGCGCGGCCGGCCACGGAATAGCCGTCCAGATAGGCTTCGAGCGAACCGAAATCGGTGTGCCGCGAGACCAGCGACGCGGTCAGTCCGCGCAGATTCTGCTTGAGCTCGGCCAGTTCGAAATACTGCACATGCGGGAACGCTGCCTGCTTGGCCTGCAGCGAACGCCGCCACTTGTGCATGAAATAAGCCTGGTAGAACCACGGCGCCTGCCCTTCCAGCGAAAACAGGCCTTCGCCCGGATCGATGATCGGGCACACCGCCAGCGCATAGCTCAGCGGCAGGCCGGCTGCCGGCGCATGCATGGCCGCGCGCAAGGCGAAGTTGCCGCCCAGCGAAAAACCCGCCAGCGCCAGCGGTCGCGACGGAAAGCGTTGCGCGATGTCGTTCAGCGCATGCAGCACTTCGTCGATGCGGCAGGAATGGAACAAGGCTTCGTTGAGATGATGGCTGTCGCCGTGATCGCGGAAATTCAGGCGAAACACGTCCCAGCCATCGGCCAGCAGCCGGCTGCCGGTCTGCAGCACATAGGTCGAATCGACGCTGCCTTCCCAGCCGTGGAACAGCACGGCCAGGCCGCGGGATTCGGACTGCGTCTTCTGCCTGGTGTAGGCACCGGTGAGGCGCACGCCATCACCGCCATTCACCACCACCTGCTGGGAATCCTGCAATACCGTCTGCGCCGCCTTGGGCAGCATCAGGCGTCGCACGCCGCTGGAGGACAGCATGGTCTGGATGTGGCCACTGCGTAGCGGCCACGGTGGCTGAAAATCCTTACCCCGGGGCAGCGTCATGCGTGTTTTTCGTGTTCCGGCTTGTCGTCCAGCGCCATCGCAATGCGCTCGCGCGAGGTTTCCGCCATGCGACGGCGCGCGTCCGGCGCAGCCGGTACGGGCTCAAGGAAATGCACTTCGGCGTCGAGCGGGGCTTCGCCCAGCAGGCGCAGGAAGTTCTGCATGAAGTTCTCGTGTTCGCGGAAACCGGCATCGAGCACGCGACGACCGTCGCGCGCGAAACGCAGCGCCACCGGCTGTACCGGCACCTCTGCATCCAGCGCCGCCTGGAAGATGCGTGCATGGAATACACGCAACACGCCGTTGTGTCCGGTGCCGCCTTCGGGGAAGACCGCCACTGAACGCCCGGCACGCAGCCGGTCCACCATCACCTGCATCACCGCCGCCAGCGAATGATTGCTGCCGCGACGATGGAAAATGGTGCCGCCTGCCGACGCCAGCCAGCCGACCAGCGGCCAGCTGGCAATTTCCGCCTTGGCCACGAAGCACGCCGCGCGCTGGCTGTGCAGCAATTCGATGTCGATCCACGAGGTGTGATTGGCGACGAACAGCACCGGGTCCGCCAGCGGCTGGCCAACCCGCACCGAGCGCAGGCCGAAGATTCGCAGCAGGGCCGTCGACCACCAGCGGATGGTGCGATGCGCAAAGGGCTCGCGACCGTTCTTCATCACCACGTCACGGCGCCAGGTCAGCACCAGGGAACACAGCAGCACGCCCAAAACGATGTGCAGCAGCAGGAGCGGCACGCGCCAGAGGTAGCGCAGGGGCCGGATGATGTCTCGGCGGGCAGGGGCGGAGAGGGATTGGCTATTCATCAGTCCGGTTAGTTTAGCGTTAGTCGACCCCTGCGTCCCCGCGTCGCAGCATCAATGTTCCAGCTGAGACAGGGGCAGCGCCGAGGACCGTTTCACGGTCCGCAGCACGAAGCTGGAATTGACATCGGCCACGCCCGATGCGTTCAGCAGCCGGTCCAGCAGGAAGCGGGAAAAATCCTGCAGGTCAGCCACATAGACGTGCAACAGGTAGTCCATGTCGCCGGTCAGCGCATAACAGGACACCACTTCGGGCCAGCCGTTCACCAGCTCCACGAAGCGCTCGACGGCGACGCTCTCATGCTTGGTCAGCTGCACGCGGACAAAGGCCTGCAGGCCCAGCCCCACGGCCTGGGGATCCACCTGGGCGGTGTAGCCGGTCAGCACCCCGTCGGCTTCCAGGCGCTGGAGGCGGCGCAGGCAGGCCGAGGGCGAGAGGCTGACCTTGTCGGCCAGGTCGGCATTGGTGATGCGGCCATCGGATTGCAGGACAGCCAGAATCCGCAGATCGGTGCGGTCCAGAGTAGCCACGGCAATAAATCTCCATAGATACGAAAAGGGGAACACGATTATTGCGCAAGCGAGCTGAATCAATGCAACAAAACAAGCATCGTGCGCGGCAATCGCCCTATCCTGAGCTATCCAAGCAGGTTGGCCTTGTTGCCAGGAGCACGCCATGAACACCCCTCCCCGCCGCGTTGAACACCATCAGACCGACCGCGGCTACGTACCGGTGTATGCGACCGGTGTGGTGGAGCAGCCGTGGGCGGAGTATTCCGCCACCGACCATCAGGTGTGGGACACGCTCTACCAGCGCCAGCGCGACCTGCTGCCTGGCCGCGCCTGCCAGGAATTCATGGACGGCGTGGCCCGTTTCGGCCTGGGCGACGGCGGCATCCCGAAGTTCTCCGAACTCAACAAGGTGCTCGGCGCCGCCACCGGCTGGGAGCTGGTCGCGGTGGAAGGCCTGCTGCCGGACGAGGTGTTCTTCGACCATCTCGCCCATCGCCGCTTTCCGGTGAGCTGGTGGATCCGCAAGCCGGACCAGCTCGACTACCTCAGCGAGCCGGACCTGTTCCACGACTTGTTCGGCCACGTGCCGCTGTTGCTCAACCCGGTGTTCGCCGACTACATGCAGGCCTACGGCAGGGGCGGCATGAAGGCGTTCGCGATCGGCCCCGAAGCGCTGATGAACCTCACGCGCCTGTACTGGTACACGGTGGAGTTCGGCCTGATCAACACCAAGGACGGCATGCGCATCTACGGCGCCGGCATCGTGAGCTCCAAGGGCGAATCGATCTACTCGCTGGATTCGGCCTCGCCCAATCGCATCGGCTTTGGCCTGGAGCGCGTGATGAGTACGCGTTACCGCATCGACACGTTCCAGCAGACGTATTTCGTGATCGACAGCTTTGAACAGCTGTTCGAGGCGACGCGTCCGGACTTCACGCCGATCTACGCCAGCCTGCGCGAGCAACCGGCGCATGCGGCTGGCGACGTGCTAGATGGGGACCGCGTGTTCACCCGCGGCAACCGCGAAGGTTGGGCGACCAACGCCGACACTTGATCGTCCGCTCATCGATCAACACAAAGAAGGCCCGCCACGTGCGGGCCTTTTTCTTGCGCGCGCACCTGCGTCCGAATGCCCCACGCACGCATGACCTGGATCAACAGCGAGCAACGACTTCCTAACGACCATGGCGTTGTCCCCAACGAAACATGATGGAACAACGCCATGAAAGTCCTGCTTCCCCTCGTCATCGCCGCTGCTCTTGGCACGCTCGCCACTCCCATGGTCCACGCCGAAGGCACCGACTCGTGGGTGCTGCGCGTCGGCGGCGCCGTGGTCGCCCCCAAGGACAACAACGGCACCCTGGCCGGCGCACGCGCGACCGTGAGCAGCAGCACGCGACCGACCATCGACCTCGAATACATGTTCACCCCGAACTGGGGCGTGGACGCGCTGGGCGCATGGCCGTTCCTGCACGACGTCAAACTCGCCGGCCTGGGCACGGTGGCGCGCACCAAGCAATTGCCGCCGACCTTCGGCATCAACTACCACTTCATGCCCGATGCGGCCTGGTCGCCGTTCCTGGGCGTGGGCATCAACTACACCAACTTCTTCGGCACCCATGGCACGGGCGCGCTGTACGGCAACAGCGTGAGCATCGCCAACAGCTGGGGCGGCGCTGTGCGCGCGGGCTTCGACCTGAAGATTTCGGAGAAGTGGCTGGCCACCGTGGACGTGCGCTGGGCCGATATCGAGAGCGACGTGAAGGTCAACAACACCAAGGTAGGCACGGCCAAGATCGATCCGGTGGTGTTTGGCGCCAGCGTCGGCTATCGCTTCTAAAAAAGATCAGCAAGGGGAGACCAGTCGGCACGGAAGCCGCGCGGGCCCTTCGCGAGAAGGGCCCTGTTTTTTTTGTGAGAACGCTCAGCCGCGCTTCCACTCATCCACGGTCAGCACCTGGCCGATGCGCTTGCCGTCCCAGCGATACATCAGGTGCTGCGCCTGCACGCAGGGCGCCACGCGATCGGGATAGAACACCGCGACACATTCGCCGCCGGCGTGCCGCACGCTGTCGTAGACCAGCCCGTCGGAACCTTGCTCGCGCAGCTTGCGCGCCAGGGCGACGCCCGCCGCGTAGTTGTCCGGATCGTGCTCGGGTTTCCAGCCGCCACGCAGGTCGTGCAGCTTGGCCTGGATGCTCGTGCTGTAGCAGCGCATCTCGATATCGCAGGGCGGCTCGGCGGTTGCCGCGAGAAACAGCTCGCGGTGATACACCGTCTCTTCCACCGCCGTGGCCACGCTGTGCGCAGCGTAGAACACGCCCCAGCTGCCATCTGAAAATCGGCTGCCTTCGGGATTGAGATGGGTGAACGCGGCCATCACCGGCGTGCTGCCGGGGCCACTGATGCGCCGATCCGGCGGGACCAGGTGCAGGTCGCCGATATCGTTGCGCAGACGCGGATTGGTCATCGCCTCGATCGCGTAGAGCGCTTCCAGGTCGCCCGGGTCAGCGATGCGATCGAACACGCCGATCGGCGGAAAACGGCTGGGTACGATGCGATAAGCGTGTCCCCAGCGGACGCGTTTGAGCGGTGGAATGTCGGCCATGACGTGAAGCTCTCGCGCGGTCTGCCAGTGGGGAGAAGTATGGCTTGAGGCCGTATCGGGGGTTGCGACGTGGGGCGCAGGGATGTGGCTGGGGTGGATGTCTGAGGAAAGCCGCAAGGCTGCGGTCGCGCACAAGTGCGCTCCTACAAAGGCGTCGGGGTCAGCCGCGTTGGGCGTCGAGGTACTGGCGCACTACGTAGAGGTCGGCGACGTTGCCTGAGAGCATGCGTTCCAGTGCCGACTGGCCGCCGAACAAGCTGGCGCGGTTGGCGCGATGGACCCAGCCGTCGGCCTGGTCGGCATCGGGAAACAGGATCTGCAGATCCTTGAAGATGCCCAGCAGGTAACTGATGCGCTCAAGCGTGTCGCGCCCAATCGTGCCGCTCTGCAGCCGCTTCCACTTGTAGAAGGTCGATTCCGGCGGGTCGCCCAGCAGGCGGCGCTGGTCGGCAATACGCAGGTTCCAGCGCTCGGCGATATTGAAGAAGGCGCGCAGCGCGGGGCCGCCGAGATCGGCGACGGGATGGGTTTCAGGCTGGAGATGAGCCGCCATGGTTCAACTCTCCCAGTGAAGTTAGTAGGCAATTTACTCCACTGATGCATTTTTCGCCAGAGGGCCGGTCATCTTCCGTTCGGCCAGTACAGCCCGCGGATGGATCGACGCATACTCGGCCCGCCCTGTCGGGAGAACCCCATGCGCATCCAAGCCATTGCCGCAGCCACGCTGCTGTCGTTGTATGTCCTCGCCGCCCACGCCGAGGTGAAGGAAGCCGGGCCCGACCACCTGCTGATCCAGGACGCCCGCACGGTCCACGCGCCGCCCGAGAAGCTCTATGGCGCGCTGATCGACGTGGCCAAGTGGTGGAACAGCGAACACACCTACTCCGGCGATGCCTCGCACCTGAGCCTCAAGGCCGAGGCCGGCGGCTGTTTCTGCGAGCGCTGGAACGACCAGAGCGTGCAGCACGGCCGGGTGGTCTGGGCCGAGCCGGGCCATCTGCTGCGCATGGATGCCGCGCTGGGTCCGTTCCAAGCCATGGCGGTGCAAGGCGTGCTGACCTTCACGCTCAAACCCGCGCCGGAAGGCACGGCGCTGGCGCTGGAATACCGCGTCAACGGTTCCAGCGCCAGCGGGCTGGACAAGATCGCGCCGGTCGCCAACGGCATGCTGATGGAACAGCTGCAGCGGCTGCAGCGTTATGCGGAAACCGGCAAGAGCACGCCGGCAAAACCCTGAAGTGTCCACGAAGGCCACGACCCCGGGCATGCCGGGGTCGTGGTGAGGCGATTACTTCTTCGCGTCCTTGTCCTTCGCGCAATCGCAGCCGAAATCGGGCGCCGGACCGCCATCGGCGATAAAGCGATCGATGCGCTGCTCCAGCACCGGCAGCGGCACCGAGCCGATCTGCAGCACGGTGTCGTGGAAGTGGCGGATGTCGAACTTCGAGCCCAGCGCCTGCTCGGCCTTCTGGCGCAGCTCCAGGATCTTCAGATAGCCCAGTTCATACGACAGCGCCTGGCCCGGCCAGCTGATGTAGCGATCCACCTCGTTGGCGATCTCGCGATCGGACAAGGCGGTGTTCTGTGTCATGAAATCGATCGCCTGCTGGCGCGTCCAGCCCAGGTGATGGATGCCGGTGTCGACCACCAGGCGGCACGCGCGCCACATCTGGTAGGTGAGGTAACCGAAGCGGTCATAGGGCGTCTTATAGATGCCCATCTCATTGCCCAGGTACTCCGAATACAGGCCCCAACCCTCGCCATAGGCAGAGATGTAGCCCTCGCGGCGGAAGTCCGGCTGACCGCGCTGCTCGGACGCCAGCGCCAGCTGCAACGAATGGCCGGGCGCCGATTCGTGCAGCGTCAGCGCCGGCATGTTGTACAGCGGACGCGACGGCAGGTCATAGGTGTTGACCAGATACGTGCTGGCGCCGCCGCGGCCCGAGGTGTAATACGGCGCGATATCCGCCGGCACCGGCACGATGGCGAAGCGCTGGCGCGGCAAACGGCCGAACTCCTTGCCGAGCTGCGCATCCACCTGCTTGGCCACCCACGCGGTGCGCATCAGCAGCTCGTCGGGCGTCTTGGCGTAGAACTGCGGATCGGTGCGCAGGAAGTGCAGGAAATCGGCGAAGCTTCCCTTGAAGCCCGTCTCCTGCATGGTCTTGACCATCTCGGCGTGGATCTTGTCCACCTGCTCCTGGCCGATCTTGTGGATGGTGTCCGGATCCAGATCGAGCGTGGTGTATTCGATGATCTGCTGGCGATAGAACGCCTTGCCGTCGGGCATGGCTTCGGCGGCCAGCGTGGTGCGTGCCTTGGGCACGTAGTCGTTGCGGTAGAACTTGAGCAGGTTGGCGTAGGCCGGGATCACCTTGCCGCTGATCGCTTTCTTGGCCGCCTCGCGCAGCTTGATCGCGTCGGCGGCCGGCACGGTCGAAGGCATCTTCTCGAACGGCTTGTAGAAGCTGCTCTGGGTCGGGTCCTTCAGCTCCGATACCGAGCTGATCGATGCATCGCGTCCGTTGAGCACGTCGCGCGGCACGGTGAAGCCGCGCGCCAGGCCGTCGCGCATATTGTCGATCTGCTGCTGGAAGTACGCAGGCACCTGGTTGAGGCGATCGATGTAGTGCTGATAGTCCTGCGTGGTGTGCAGATGGTCGCCTTCAAGCACGTAGCCGAGATCGCTCCAGAACGCCGAGTCGCTGTTGAACGGCATCTGCCACTGCTTGAACTTCTGCGCGGCGAGCAGGTTCTGGATCTGCGCCCGGTACACGGCGTAGTTCACCTGGTCTTCCGGCGACAGCTGCTTGACGTCGATGCCGTCGAGATCGTTGGACACCTTCTGCCAATAATCCTGGCGCTTCTGCTGGTTGGCCGCATCGACGTTGTCCAGGCGCGAGCCGTTGGGCTGCGCTTCGCCCGAACTGGCGATGCCGGACTGGCCATTGCGCCACGCCCACTCCTGCTCGTAGATCTGCTTGAAGCGCGCGTCGGCGCTGGAATCGGCCCAAGCGGGGGCGGCCAGTGCGAGCGTGGTGGCCGCGGCCAGCCAGGTGGTGCGTAGTGCTTTCTTCACTGCGGGTTTCCCTTTGCCAAAGAGGTCGTGAGCGGCGATGCCGACACGGCATCCTCCACGCTCCAGTCATCCAGCGCCTGTGGCGGAAGCTGGGGTAGCGCTATCCGGGACAAGGCGTCCCGTGCGTCACCCTTCAATCGTGCCACGCGCAGTTCGATGCCACGACCGGCCAGCCAGGTGGCGAAATCGGCCAGGGATTCGAGCGAGGTGCCATCCAGGTCGGGGCTCTCCTCCAGGCTCAGTACCACGCGGCGCAGGTCGTGGCCGGCTTCGACGCGTGCGCGGGCCTGGGCCAGCATGGCCTCGGCGTTGGCGAAGAACAGCGGTTCCTCCGGCCGCACGATCAGCATGCCCGGCACCTGCAGCGCCTCGGGATGCTGCGCCGTATCCACGAAATCGTGCCCGTCGGCAAGCCGCCCCAGTATGCCCAGCCGAGGCGTGGCGAGCTGGCGCAACAGCATCACCAGACTGAAGGCGATGGCAAACAGCAAGCCATTGAGGATGCCCAGCGACAACACCGCCACCACCGCTGCCAGCAGCACCAGCCGGTCGCGTTGCCAGCGGAAATACGGCGCGAACACCGACACCCGCAGCGATTTGCTCACGGCGTGGATCACGATCGCCGCCAACACTGGCTGGGGGATGCGCTCGATCCAGCGCAAGGCCAACAACACCAGCACAAGCACGCTGACGGCACCGATAAGGCCGGCAAGGCGTGACTGCGCCCCCGCCGCCTCGTTCGCCGAGGTGCCGGAATATCCTGCGCCCACCGGCATGCCGTGCAGCACACCGGAAATGACATTGGCGACGCCGAGCACCAACAGGTCGCGATTGGGATTCACCGTGTCGCCGTGCTTCAGCGCAAAGCCACGGATCGAGCTATAGGACTCCGCATAAAGAATGAGCAGCAGCGCCGCCGCCAATTCCACGCTGGGCAACCACTGGTCGCTGCGCGGCCACGTCGGCCAACCCAGATCGGTGGCCAGCTGGATGGTCCCAGTCAACGCCACGCCATGCGCCGCCAGCCAACCTGATGCCAGCACGCCCAGTGCGATGGCAACCAGACTTCCCGGCAGTCGACGGATGCGCTCGCAGGCAAACAGCAGCAGCAACGCAACCAGACCCGCACCCAGCGCAGCCACGTTCACCTGCGGCAACACCTTCGCCAATTGCACGACCAGCAGCGGCGAGAAATTGCCATGCACCTCCGCCACACCCATCAAATGCGGCAGCTGCTTGAGTGCGATCACACAGGCAAGCCCAAAGGTGTAACCGCGCAGCACGGGACGCGCGATCAGATGCGACAACCCACCCAGCCGCGCCGCACCGGCCACCAGGAAACAGCCGCCCGCCAACACCACCAACGTTCCCGCCAATGCCAACCGCGAAATATTGTCCCCACCGGACAGGGCCAACGTACCCGCCGCCAGCACAGCGGCCGACGATGAGGTAGCCGACACGATCGCGTAGCGACTGCGCCCTAGCAGACCATACGTAGCCAGCCCCACAAACAAGGCGATCACACCCGCCTGCGGCGGCAGGTGGGCGATGCCCGAATAGGCGACCGCTTCGGGTATCAGCAGACCGGCAATGGAGAGACCGGCGATCAGATCCAGATGCCAAGTGGATGGCGCTTTGGCTACGACGGGTGGTGTTGTCGTGGGCATGGGGCGCTTCCGGCTTGGATGGGGCGAGGTTAGCTGATTGAGGGGAGGGTTCGTTGTCGCCGACCTCGCGTTGCTGCTGCGTCGGCGCGGAACCTCGGTGCCCATCGGCTCGCAGCCTCAGCCCGCTTGTCTGTGGGAGCGCACCCTGTGCGCGACAGCCACGCGTGGATGTATCGCTCCGTAGGTTTGTCGCGCACAGGGTGCGCTCCCACAAAGAACTGAGCGGCAGCGTTGGTCCGCCATCCACAGATCAGCGCATTCCCTTGTAGGAGCGCACCTTGTGCGCGACCGCGGCCCAACAGGCCGCCCTGCGGTCGGCGTTCGCGCACAGGGTGCGCTCCTACAAATGGCCGCCCGGCGCGGCGGTTTTGGCTCTTGATGCGGCTCTTGCCCCCCGGGGTCCCCGTATGACGCGGCGGGCGGGTGGAGGAAAGCCCGAAGGGTGGCCGGCATGGATGCCGGCCAGTTTTTCGCCAGGGCAG
>Ga0209672_100328_pt1 | contig 30948 bp, 25 predicted proteins | sample AraplaCol_mMS_r2_FD_184273 | JGI IMG/M metagenome (GOLD analysis project Ga0209672, IMG submission 184273) | Arabidopsis root microbial communities from North Carolina, USA - plate scrape CL_Col_mMS_r2 (SPAdes) (version 2) | ecosystem: Host-associated > Plants > Roots > Endosphere | place: USA...
CAACTGGATCGGCGAGCTGCCCGATGCCGCACCGGTGCTTCAAGCCATCGACGCGCACTGGCACGACTACGGCAAGCTGCCGCGTGCGGGGCGCAAGGTGGGGCATGCCACGGTGTGTGCGCCTGATGCCGCGCAGCTGATCGAACGGCTGGCCGGTATTGCCCATGCGCTGGGTCGTGATCCGCAAGCGCAGCCGGCGGTCGACAAGTTGCTAGAGCGCAAGTAACGACGACATTGTGGGAGCGCACCCTGTGCGCGACGATCGTGCGTCAAGGTATCGGCGAGGCGCCTGTCGCGCACAGCGTGCGCTCCCACAGTACATTCCGCGCAAAAAAAAACGGGGCCGCGAGGCCCCGTTTTTCATGACTGCATCCAGCGAAGGAATCAGGCCAGGTTCTTGGCCGCAAATTCCCAGTTCGCCAGGTTCCAGAACGCCTCGATGTACTTCGGACGGGCGTTGCGGTAGTCGATGTAGTACGCGTGTTCCCACACGTCGCAGGTCAGCAGCGGCTTGTCGCTGCCCGTGATCGGGGTGGCTGCATTGGACGTGTTGACGATGCCCAGCGAGCCATCCGGACGCTGCACCAGCCAGGTCCAGCCCGAACCGAAGTTGCCCACGGCCGACTTGGTGAACTCTTCCTTGAACTTGTCGAACGAACCGAACGCCTTGTTGATGGCGTCGGCCAGCTTGCCGGTCGGCTCGTTGCCGCCCTTGGGGCTCAACGAGTTCCAATAGAAGGTGTGGTTCCAGACCTGGGCGGAGTTGTTGAACACGCCGCCGGACGACTTCTTGATGATGTCCTCGAGCGCGGCGTTCTCGAACTCGGTGCCCTTGATCAGGTTGTTGAGGTTGGTCACGTAGGCCTGATGATGCTTGCCATAGTGATACTCGAGCGTCTCGGCGGAGATATGCGGCTCAAGTGCGTTCTTTTCGTAGGGCAACGGGGGGAGTTCGATCGCCATGTTGTGGCTCCTGGGCGTTGGCTGAGGAAAGGGCGTCGGGCAGGATTGGCCGAGGACCGGCGACCCGCGCACGACTGATACACTATCGATCTCATTGCATTGTAACGATGAACGACTCGACTTATGGACGTTAACGAGCGAATCAAGGCGGTACTGGCCGAACACGCCATCGTGCTCTTCATGAAGGGCACGCCGCAGTTCCCCATGTGCGGCTTCTCCAGCCGCGCCGTGGAGGCGCTGACGGAGGCGGGCGCGCAGTTCCATGCCGTCAACGTGCTGGCCGATCCGGAAGTCCGTGCGGCCCTGCCGCATTACGCGAACTGGCCGACCTTCCCGCAGCTCTTCATCCAGGGCGAGCTGATCGGCGGATGCGACATCATCGAAGACCTCAACGCGGCGGGCGAGCTCGCGCGCATGGCGGCGGATGTGGCGGGGGCCGGTTCCTGATGGCGCTACCCCTGGTTCGTCTGCCGGAAGGCTGGGCTACGGCGCCTGGTTCCTTGGCTGGTCGTGTCGTGCTGGTCACCGGCGCCTATGGCGGGCTGGGCTCGGCCGTGGCGCGTGAAGCTTCGCGCGCTGGTGCGACGGTGGTGATCACCGGCCGGCGCAAGCGTCAGCTCGAACAACTTTACGATGCGATGGTCGGTGAGGGCTTGCCCGAGCCGGTGATCCATCCACTGGATATGGAAGTGGCCACGCCGCGCGACTACGAAGCACTGGCCGACGGCCTCGAACGCGACTTCGGTCGGCTCGACGGCATCGTGCATGCCGCTGTCAGCTTCAAGGAGCTGACGCCGCTGGCCGTGCACAAGCCCGACGACTGGCTGCGTGCGATGCACGTCAACGTGTCGGCGCCGTTTGCATTGACGCAGGCCTGCATGTCGCTGCTGTCGCGCGCACCCGAAAGCGCGGTGGTGTTCGTGCTCGACAATCCTGAGCTGGTGCAGCGCGCGCATTGGGGCGCCTACGGCGTATCGAAGGCAGCGCTGGAACGGCTGGTCGAAATCCTGCATCAGGAAACCGAACAGTCACCGTTGCGTGCGCATGCGTTGATGCCGGCGCCGATGCGCACCACGCTGCGACGCGCGGCGTATTTCGGCGAAGACACCATGATTCATCCGCTGCCGGATGCGGCCGCGCAAGCAACCATCTATCTGCTGGGCGAACAGGGCAGGGGCGCGCGTGGCGCTGCTCTCGATCTGCGTGAATCGGCATGAGCATGACGCAGGAGCTCAGCTGAGATGGAAACGCAGATGACCACGCTGGCGGCGGGAATCCTGCTGTTCCTGATCATGGATCCGCTCGGCAACATTCCGATCTTCCTGAGCCTGCTCAAGGACGTGGCGCCCAAGCGGCGCCGCAAGGTGATGATCCGCGAGCTGCTGATCGCGCTGGGCGTGCTGCTCGGTTTCCTGATCGGCGGCCAGCACATCCTCAAGTTGCTGCAGTTGCGCCAGGAATCGATCAGCATCGCCGGCGGCATCGTGCTGTTCCTGATCGGCATCCGCATGGTGTTTCCGCCCGCCGATGGTGGCGGCATCTTCGGCAAGCAGGGTGAGGGCGAGCCCTTTATCGTGCCGATGGCGATTCCCGGCGTGGCTGGGCCGTCCGCGATGGCCGCTCTGTTACTGCTTACCAATACCCAGCCCGGTCGCACGGCGGATTGGGCCATTGCCTTGTTGGGCGCGTGGCTGGCGACCTCGGTGATCCTGCTGTGCTCGACCTATCTGTTCCGTTGGCTGGGTGAGAGCGTGCTCACGGCGCTTGAGCGGGTGATGGGCATGCTGTTGATCGCGCTGTCAGTGCAGATGTTCATGGGTGGCGTGGCGGCCTACTTGCACTTAGTTGTTTGAAACAGCGAGAAAGTCGCACACGTGATCTTTCGGACCTATCCGCATAACCTTGCTGTCATAATCCGCTACCAGCATTTGGGGTAATTCCCAGGAGGCGGTCATGCTCAAAGTTGAACAGACCCTCACCGAACGTCTGCCATGGTTGGCGCAACACCCCCTGATCCGCCGGCCGGTGGCCGGCATGCTGGGCCGCCTGGCCGATGAGGAAGGGTTCAACCGCACACTGGTAGCCGCCGGCGAGGCTGAAGGTTTCGACTTTGTCGAACGCACGCTGGACGTGCTCGGCGTCAGCTACTTCGTCAACCCGCGCGAGCGCGAAAACATCCCGGTCGAAGGCGGCGTGCTGATCGTCGCCAACCATCCGCTGGGCATGATCGATGCGCTGACCCTGCTGCAAATGGTCGGCTCGGTGCGCAGCGATGTACGCATCCTCGCCAACGACTGGCTGATGTCGATCCCGCCGCTGCACAAGCTGTTGTTGCCTGTCGATGTGTTCGGCAAGGGCGCTGCCTCGCGCATGCGCGACATTTATCGTGCGCTCGACAACGGCGAGGCCTTGATCGTTTTTCCCGCAGGCGAAGTGTCGCGCGTGAGTCCGTCGGGCGTGAGCGACGGACGCTGGTCCGATGGTTTTGCGCGCCTGTCGCAGCGCAGCCGTGCGCCGGTATTGCCGATCCATGTCGCCGCGCGCAATTCCGCCATGTTCTATGGCTTGTCGATGCTGGCCAAACCGCTAAGCACGGCGATGCTGCCGCGCGAAGCGATTTCACCGACCAGCCGCCGCATCGGTTTCAGCGTGGGTCAGTTGGTGTCCGCCGACGAACTCGAGCAGCACAGCGGCGATTCGACGAAGCGCGCGGCCAAGTTGATGCGTCGCCACGTGTATCGCGTGGGCCGTCATCGCGGCCTGATCTTTGGCGGCCAGGCGCCGCTGGCGCATCCGGAACCGACCGAACGCGTGGTGGCCGAGTTGCAGGCGCAGGCCGAGAAACTCGCCGACCTCAACGATGGCAAGCAGATCCTGTTGTTCAAGGGTGCGTCCGACAGCGCCGTGCTGCGCGAGATCGGTCGCCTGCGCGAACTCACCTTCCGCAAGGTGGGCGAGGGCACGGGCGCACGCCGCGACCTCGATGCCTACGATCCGCATTACGAGCACCTGGTGCTGTGGGATCCCAAGGCGCTGCGCATCGTCGGCTCCTATCGTTTCGGCCATGGCGGTCGGCTGATCGGCGAGCGCGGCATGGCGGCGCTGTATACCTCCAGCCTCTTCAGCTATTCGCCCGCGCTCGAATCGCGCCTGGCGCAGGGGCTGGAGTTGGGACGCAGCTTCATTGCACCCGCCTACTGGCGTTCGCGTGCGCTGGATCAGTTGTGGCAGGGCATTGGTCTGTACCTGCAGCGTCATCCGGATCTGCGTTATCTGTTCGGTCCGGTGAGCATGTCGGTCGCGCTTCCGCGCGAGGCGCGCGAATGGATCGCCGCGGCGCACCAGCATTACTTTGGTGCGCCGGGTCTGGCCTCGGCGCGGCAGCCGTTCGTGGTGTCGCCGGGGGTGATCGAGCTGGTGCGTGATGCGCTCGCGGGCCTGGACCCGGCGGCCGGCCTGGGCAAACTCAAGCATCATCTCGATGCGCTCGGCGTCAGTCTGCCGGTGCTGTATCGCCAGTACGTGGATCTGGTCGATCCCGAGGGCGTGCAGTTCCTCGCGTTCGGCGAGGATCCGGGTTTCTCCGGCTGCGTGGATGGGCTGGTCATGCTCGACCTGGCGACGCTCAAGCCCGCCAAGCGGGCGCGCTATCTGGGCAAGTAAGAGGCGTCCGGTTCTGCCAACGCCTTCCCAGTCGGCCAGATATCGCCCTACGAGAATTTCAGTGGTAACTGATTGACCGTTGGATGGGGAGAAAGCGCGGGCCTTGGCGTTCGCGTGATCCTTCGGTAAATTTCTTGTAAAATACTTATGCAAAGCTTACGTCGTTGGTCAGGCGCAAGGGGCTAGTCGCCGCCTGGACCAACAGCTTTAACTAATTTCGTAATTTCGCCCGATTTTTACCGATCGGGCTTTTTTACGCCCGGAGGAAACGTTTAAATTTACGTTAAATGGCATGAAATTGCGTTTTTACGCAATGACTTGCGAAACATCTTTCGATTAATCGCGAGAACTTTCTACCGGGCGACGCTCCTCTTTCCTACTCGGTTTGCTGGCGACCTCAAGGGGCGGCAGCTGACTCCAAAACTTTGTCAATTCTGGAATGACGATGATGAAACGAAACCACCTTTCCATGGCCATTGCTGTCGTATTTTGTATGGCAGCCGGTGTCGCCTCGGCCCAGGACACCTCGGGCCAGGCCACCAACCCGCAGACCAAGGAACCGGCTACCCGCAACGGCCCGTCGAGCACGTCCAACACCACCACCTCCAACGACACCAAGCGTGCCCAGCAGCTGGACACCGTGACGGTGCAGGCGCAGAGCCTGTCGCTGGGTGATGGCCTGATGTCGGTGCAGACGGCTCCGAAGGCGGTTTCGACCATCTCGCGCGATGCCATCGTCAAGGCAGCGCCGGGCGGCACCTTCGTGCAGATGATCGACTCGATCCCGGGCGTGAATGCCTCGACCGACGACGTCAGCGGCCTGGCCAACGGCAACTACCAGATCCGTGGCTTCACGAGCGACGAAATCGGCACCACCGTTAACGGCGCGCCGATCAACGACAGCGGCAACTACAAGGTCTACTCGACCGAGTACGGCGACACCGAGAACATGGGTGACATCACCGTGCTGCAGGGTTACCCGGACGTCGACACGCCGATCTCCGGCGCCGCCGGCGGTGCCATTTCCTGGGTCACCATCGACCCGTCGCACACGGCCGGCCTGGACTTTGCCCAGAGCCTGGGCAACCACGACTACCGCCGCACCTTCCTGCGCTTCAACACCGGCGACCTCGGTCCGGTGCGCGCATGGTTGTCCTATTCGACCAACACCTCCGATTTCTGGCGCGGCCCGGGCGACTTGAACGTCACCAAGGTCGACGGCAAGGCGCTGTGGACGATCGACGACAACAACTACATCTCCGGTTCGGTCCAGTACAACCGCGAGCGCAACTACAGCTATGACAGCCTGACCAAGGCCCAGGTGCGTTCGGGCGGCTATTTCCAGAGCTACGACGAGCCCTACAGCCCGACCGATACGTACTACTGGAAGCTCCACACCAACCCGTTCACCAGCTGGCTGGCCAGCCTCGATGGCGAGTTCAAACTGGCTGACAGCCTGCGCCTGTCGGTGGTGCCGTACTTCTGGTACGGCAACGGCGGCGGCGGTGGCGGCTACAAGTTCACCGAATCGACCGTGCCGCAGAACGTGATCGGCGTGGCCGACCAGGACCTCAACGGCGACGGCAAGATCGCCGGCAGCGCGGTGGCTTACGACGTCAGCCAGACCTTCACCTACCGTCCGGGTGTCATCGCCAAGTTGAACCAGGACTTTGGCATGGACGACAGCCTGGAGTACGGCTTCTGGTACGAGCGTGCCCGCCAGCAGCAGCAGGAGGTCTTCAACCCCGCCGTCAACGGCGAGCCGTCCGATTTCTGGGGCGACTCCAACTACATCCGCTACTCCAACGGCGTGATCCAGCGCCTGTACCGTGAGTACACCAACTCCGAAATCAAGAAGTTCTTCGCCACCAACACCTGGACCCCGAACGACAAGTGGACCATCACGGTCGGCGCGGCGTACCTGTGGGAAGACCGTTCCGGTTACGACTACGAGAACTGGGGCAGCTACAGCACTCCCACCGCCAAGACCAACCAGTTCGGCGGCGAGGCCGAGGCGACCTATCACAAGGTCAGCCCGACCGCTGGCGTGAAGTACCAGCTCGACGACCAGAACCAGTTCTACATCGGCGCCGGCCGCACCTACCGTGCACCGATCAACGGCTCGCTGCTGCAGAACGTTGCCGTGGCGGACAACCCGAAGAACCTCGCCAACGCGGCGGCCGGCACGTATCAGTCCAAGCCGGAAGAGGCCACCACGGTCGACCTCGGCTGGCGTTTCTATGCCGATCACTTCTCGGCCAACGTCGACGCGTACGAGTCGCACCTGGTCAACAAGCAGATCTCCGGCTACGACGTCAACTCCGGTCAGACGGTGTACCTGAACCTGCCGAAGATGCATATGCGCGGTGTCACCGCCGAAGGCAGCTACAAGTTCGCCGAAGACTGGACCTTGTACGGCAACTACTCGTACCAGAAGGCCATCCTCGACGGTAACGTCAACACCTTCGGCGACGGCACCTACCCGACCGAAGGCAAGACCTTCCTCAACACGCCGAAGAACTCGGGCTTCCTGCGCCTGGGTTACGACCATGGTCCGTTCTGGGCCAGCCTGGACGCGAAGTACCGCGGTCCGATCTGGGGCGACTGGTCCAACACCGAGCAGGTGGGCGGCTACACGGTGTTCAACTTGAACGCCGGCTGGAAGTTCAACGACTTCGCCACCTGGCTGCGCAACCCGTACATCAAGCTCAACGTGTTCAACCTGACCAACAAGCGTGCGCTGACCAACGCCAACAACATCGGCGCGTTCCTGGCCAGCAATCCGGGCAACACGATCAAGGACGTCAACACGGGCGGTACGCTGTTCACCTCGGCGCCGTACTACTCGCTGCTGGAAGACCGCACCTACATGGTCACCTTCGGCATCTCGTTCTTCTAAGTCGAACGACTCAAGCAGTACCCGAAACCGGCGCCGCGAGGCGCCGGTTTTTTTGTGCCCGGAAAAATATCCGGCCTTCAATAACTTACGCCAAGCGTAAGAAAGCCCCGCAAGAAGTGTGAGTATTTCGTCAAAAAGTTACGAAATTGTAATATAATGCGGATACATTCGTCGTGATGAGTCGCGGTCGACGGCCCCTGCGGGGCTATCCCGGACGAATCAAAATAATTTAGGGAATCAGTCACTTAAGACGGTGGCGAGGGGGCATGGGACTCCTTCGGTCTGGTCCCATGCCTTTTTTGCGACTTTCTTAAGGGGTTGAATCTCGATGAACCATTCGTTGCGTACGAAATTGCTGCCATTGGCGATTGCGGGCTTGCTCGCCACGGCTCCGGTGCTGGCCCAGGACACCTCGTCGTCCATCAGCGGCCGCATCGTTGACGGCAGCGGCCAGCCGATCGCCGGCGCCACCGTGCAGATCGTGCATGAGCCCTCGGGCACCACCAAGACCACCACCACTGACGCGGCCGGCCGTTACTCGGCTCAGGGCCTGCGCGTGGGCGGCCCGTTCGACGTGAAGGTGTCCAAGGACGGCACCCAGAGCGAGCAGGACAATGTGTACCTGCAGCTGGCGCAGGACACCGCGGTCAACCTGACCATGGGCGTGACCGCCGATACGGCCAACGCGCAGAACCTCAGCGGCGTGACCGTCTCGGCCAACACGCTGTCGCAGACCTTCACCCCGGACAACAAGGGCCTGTCGACCAACGTGTCGCGTCGTGAACTCGATGCCACGCCGACCCCGGGTCGCTCGATTCAGAACGTGGTCCGCCTTGATCCCCGCGTGGTGATCACCGACCGCGCCCGTGGCGAAATCTCGGCCGTCGGCCAGAACAGCCGCTACAACAACATCACGGTCGACTCGGTCAGCGCGAACGATCCGTTCGGCCTGAACGCGAACGGCCTGCCGACGCTGGGCACGCCGATCTCGCAGGACACCATCGAGGAATACAACATCTCGACGGCCAACTACGACGTCGCCACCCGTCGCGGCATCGGCGCCAACGTCAACGCCGTGACCAAGAGCGGTACCAACGACTTCCACGGCTCGGTCTACTACGCGTTCCAGAACACCGACATGATCGGTGACAACGAGCTGGACAAGCCGTACGCCGGCTTCAATCGCCAGTGGACGGCCGGCGGCACCGTGGGCGGTCCGATCATCAAGGACAAGCTGTTCTTCTTTGCCTCGTATGAAAAGAGCGAGCAGGTCGGTTCGGGCAGCCCGTACGGTCCGCAGGATTCGGGCGCCGCGACGCCGATCAAGGGCCTGACCAACCAGCAGGTCCAGCAGGTGCGCGACATCGCCGCCAAGTACGGCCTGACCGATATCGGTTCGGTGGGCGGCGGCAACTCCAACCTGCAGGACAAGCGTTACCTCGCCAAGGTCGACTGGAATATCGCCGACAACCATCGCGCCAGCTTCACCTTTAGCGAGACCAAGGAACAGAAGCCGATCATCACCGGCAGCACCACCAAGCTCGTGCTGTCCAGCGGCTGGTACAACACCAACGTCGACAACAAGAGCTACGCGCTGCACTTCTACGACGACTGGTCGGACATCTTCTCGACCGACACCACCTTGTCGTACGCCAACTTCGACCAGAACCGCGGCCCGTACAACGGCGTGGCGATGCCGGACATCACCGTTTATCCGGTGGCGTTCAACGGCCCGGCGATCGAGTTCGGCACGGAGTACTCCAGCCAGGCGAACGTGCTGAAGGTGAAGACCCTCGACGCGGCCTGGGCCGGCACCCTGTACCTCGGCGACCACACCGTGAAGGGTGGCTTCGACTACGAAAAGGGCAAGTACTACAACTTGTTCCTGCAGAACTACTACGGCAGCTACACCTTCGAAGAAGTTCCGGGTCCCAACGGCACCACGGGTCTGGATAACTTCGCCAAGGGTCTGTACTACCAGTACCGCTACAACCGTCCGGCCGGCAATCTGGGCCTGGGCGACGTCGCGGCGAATTACAACCTCACCCAGTGGGGCATCTTCCTGCAGGACACCTGGCAGGTGACCAACAACCTGTCGCTGCAGTACGGCGTGCGCGTCGACGTGCCGCTGATGGACGACAAGCCGCTGTACAACGCTGCGTACGCCGCGCCGGCGACGATCAACCCGAAGACGGGCGCTGCCGCTGGCGGCTTCGGCCAGACCAACCAGTACACCATCAACGGCCATCGCGTGGTGCAGCCGCGCATGTCGTTCAATTATGCGTTCAACACCGAGCGCATGACGCAGCTGCGTGGTGGCGCAGGTCTGTTCGTGACCAATCAGCCGGCCGTGTGGCTGGGCAACATCTTCTCCAACTCCGGCGTGACCCAGACGCAGTACAACTGCGGTCCGACCCAGGCGGCGCCGTGCAACGTCAACCTGCCGCCGTTCAGTGCCGATCCGCATAACCAGAACAACGGCCCGGCCGGCGCTGGCCAGATGACGGTCAACACCATTTCCAAGGACTGGAACATCCCGACCGCGTGGAAGTTCAGCCTCGGCATCGACCGCGAGCTGCCCTGGTACGGCCTGATCGCCACGGCTGACTGGGAGCACATCGACCAGCGCGATGCGATCTGGTTCCAGAACGTGAACCTGGGCGCTCCGACCGGCCAGCTGCCGGACGGCCGCAGCACCTACTACAAGCTGCAGACCGATCCGGCCACCACCAAGCCGATTCCGCGTGCGAATGCCAACCCGGCGTTCTCCGGTCAGATGATCAACCTGGCCAACACCGGCAAGGGCAGCGCCGACAGCATCGCGTTGTCGCTGAAGAAGCCGTTCTCGGAAGAGTGGTCGGGCATGATCGGCTTTACCTGGAGCCGTTCGACCGAAGTGAACCCGGGCACGTCCTCGGTCGCCAACTCGAACTACAGCAACAACTACGTCTACAACTCCAACGAAAACGTGGCCAGCACCTCGAACTACTCGGTGCCGCGTCGCGTGATCGCCTCGCTCAACTGGCAGCATCGCTTCTGGGGCGACTACGCCACCAGCGCCAGCATCTTCTACGATGGTCACTCCGCGTCCCCGTACAGCTGGACGTTCGGCAATGACGCCAACGGCGACGGCTACACCAACGACCTGGTCTACATCCCGCGTCCGGGTGAAGTCGAGTTCCGTCCGGGCACGAAGCAGTCGCTGATCGATCAGTTCTGGGCCAACATCCAGAACAACGATTACCTGAAGGATCACCAGGGTGAAGTGGCCAAGCGCAATGGCGACCGCGCCGGCTGGCTCAACCAGATCGACCTGAGCTTCAGCCAGGAAATCCCGGGCATCTTCAAGGGCAACAAGGGCATCATCCGCTTCGACGTCTACAACTTCACGAACCTGCTGAACAAGCATTGGGGCATCGAGAAGCGCGTGGCGTTCCCGGGTGGCCGTGCGCTGGCCGACTACGCCGGTGTCGACCCGAAGACGGGCAAGTACATCTACAACATCGATTGCGGTGGCAAGGCGTCGTGCACGACGTACAACCAGGGTGGTGGCTACCAGCCGCTGCCGATCCCGACCTATATCAACAACAACGACGACCTCGCCCAGCGCTGGTCGGTGCTGCTGACGGTGAAGTACGCCTTCTAAGCGCAGCTGTTTGTGATGTTTGAACCTGGCCGGCGCCCTTGGGCGCCGGCTTTTTTATTAATGGACGCAACGCCGACGGCTTGACCCTGCTATGCCCGGCGCGGGAAGCTACGCGGTCCGCCGCGTTTTGCACGGACGTACGAGCCGCGAGGGCGCGGCGAGGAGAATGGTTCAATGAACGAGATTCAAGCCGGAAAGTCCGGCCGACCCGCCACCGTGAGCGCGCGCATTTCGCCCGCCGGTGGCCTGGATATCCTGTCCCGCAACGAAGTGGCGCGCCTGCGCGACGCCAGCGGTTCGGGCCTGCACGCCTTGCTGCGCCGCTGCGCGCTGGCCGTGCTCACCTCGGGCAACATGAGCGACGATCCGCGCTCCATTCTCGAGCAGTTCCCCGATTTCGACATCCAGGTGCTGCAGCAGGATCGCGGCATCAAGATCGAGCTCACGCACGCGCCGGCGCAGGCCTTCGTGGATGGCCAGATCATCCGCGGCATCAACGAGCTGCTGGTCGCCGTGATGCGCGACATCGTCTATGTGTCCACCCAGATGGAGCAGGGCAATTTCGATCTGGACGACAGCGTGGGCCTGACCCATGCCGTGTTCGAGATCCTGCGCAACGCGCGCATCCTCAAGCCGCAGATCGATCCGAACCTGGTGGTGTGCTGGGGCGGCCATTCGATTTCGCGCGACGAGTACGAGTACACCAAGCAGGTGGGCTACCAGCTCGGTCTGCGCGGCATGGACATCTGCACGGGTTGCGGCCCGGGCGCCATGAAGGGCCCGATGAAGGGCGCCACCATTGCGCACGCCAAGCAGCGTCGCCGCAGTAATCGCTATATCGGCATCACCGAGCCGGGCATCATCGCCGCCGAATCGCCGAACCCGATCGTCAATCACCTGGTGATCATGCCGGACATCGAGAAGCGTCTCGAAGCGTTCGTGCGCATGGGGCACGGCATCATCGTGTTCCCGGGCGGCGTGGGCACGGCCGAAGAAATCCTCTACCTGCTCGGCATCCTGCTGCATCCGGATAACGCCGGCGTGCCGTTCCCGCTGATCCTCACGGGTCCCAAGCAGTCGGCTGCGTACTTCGAGCAGATCGACCACTTCCTGCGCCTGACTCTGGGCGAGAGCGTGACCCAGCATTACCAGATCATCGTGGACGACCCGGCTGCGGTGGCGCGCGCCATGGTTCGCGGCATCGACAAGGTGCGCAACCATCGCCTGGACACCAAGGACGCGTTCTTCTTCAACTGGTCGCTCAATATCCCGTACGCGTTCCAGCTGCCGTTCCGTCCGACCCATGAGGCCATGCGTTCGCTGGCGATCCACCGCGACCGTCCGCGTCACGAACTGGCCGCCGACCTGCGTCGCGCGTTCTCCGGCATCGTGGCCGGCAACGTGAAGGAAGAGGGTCTGCGCGCCATCGAAAAGTATGGCCCGTTCGACATCGATGGCGATGCCGACATCATGGCCTCGCTGGACGAGCTGCTGAAGGCCTTCGTGGCCCAGGACCGCATGAAACTCCCGGGCGGCACGGCCTACGTGCCCTGCTACCGGGTGCTCACCGGCGCCCGCGCCGCCTGAGGGTTTTTGAGAGCCGCATGGCTTGACAGACCAGGGCTGGATATTCAAACTATCCAGCTCACCCCGCCCGAATAGCTCAGCCGGTTAGAGCACTTGACTGTTAATCAGGGGGTCGTTGGTTCGAGTCCAACTTCGGGCGCCATATTTGAGAAAACCCTGCCGGCTGGCGGGGTTTTTTTATGCCCCGGTGCGCAGCCGTCTCAATGGTTCCTGATTGCCGAACCATGGCTTTGCCAGCGTCCACATCGGGTACACCTGCTGACGAAGAAGATGGGCAGGGCATAGCGCGGCGCATGTCGTCGCTGGTTCAGTGTGGACCGTGATTTGGTCGGGTCGCGAACCTGGTGCGCTTCGTCATCATTCGAAGGGGAGAGCCTGATGCGAAGTTGGTTGCTGACCTTCGGTGCGATCGGCTTGGCTGGCTGCGCGAGCACCGGCGATATCAGCCATAACAAACCCACCTTCCAGGCCAGCACGAGCAAACTCGATTCGACCTATGCGGCCTGCGTGCAATCGCATTGGCAGGCGATTTCGCCCACGGCGCACATCGTGGAAACACCGACGACCTTGCAGGTCGTAGTGGCAAACAACACCACGAGCGTGGAAGAGCTGCTGGTGATCCACAGCAAGGTGCAGGGCGCCGACGTGGTGCTGTACGAGCGCCTGGCGGTGCTGGCCATGCGTGCGTATCGCGACTCCGCCAAGGCGTGCCTCTAGTTGCTTGCCGCACAGATCGCGGCGGCGTCCGCTTTCGCAGTAGCACCGGCCACGCGCCCGACGTTGGAGACCGTGATTGCGAGCGCATCTTCCGCATGCCCCTTGCGGCACAGCGTGAACGTCACGGGGCTGCCACCGGCGCTGCCCGTGGGATGGAAGCGGATGCTCTTGCGGTCCGACATGATGTGCATGGTCGTGCGCCGGTAGCCGCCGCTTGTTAGCTTGGGCGAGCCGTCCAGCTGGTCGGCGTTGCCGCTGCGATAATTGCCGACGGCCCAGCCGCGTTCCCAGCGCGTGTCGCCGGCGCATTGCCGTCCATCCGAGGAGGGGCAGAGCAGCTTCGGACGTCCGCTGCTCACCGCCAGGCTGCGCGCATGCTGGAGCGAGGCGACCAGATCGAGCTGGGCCGCGCTGAGCCGGTATCGCGCCAGCATCCGCCCCAGCGCGGGAACGGCGACCGCCACCATCACCCCGACCACGACCATCACAACGATACTTTCAAGCAGCGTAAACCCCGCACAGCACCGTGGCTGGTAGCCTTGCCGACTCCTGTCCATGGGCCGCCTCCTGCGTCTCGGAAACGTTCAGCCTAGCCAGAGCCGACGGGCGCTCCAGTCATCGGCAGCCAAGGCCTCCTGTCGTAGCCTGCTGACAGGCCCTGTCAGCAGGGCAATTTAAAATGACCCGTCGCGACCGCATGTAGAGAGCCATGACTGACCGCTTCGAACTCGTCTCGCCTTATCAGCCCTCCGGTGACCAGCCCGAGGCCATCCGCAAACTCGCCGAGGGATTCGAGGCTGGCCTCGCCGCCCAAACCTTGTTGGGCGTGACCGGCTCGGGCAAAACCTACACCATTGCCAACGTCATCCAGCAGGTGCAGCGGCCGACCATCGTAATGGCGCCGAACAAGACGCTGGCGGCGCAGCTGTACGGCGAGTTCAAGGAATTCTTTCCGCACAACGCGGTGGAATACTTCGTCAGCTACTACGACTACTACCAGCCAGAAGCTTACGTGGTGGCGTCCGATACCTTCATCGAGAAGGACGCCTCGATCAATGATCATATCGAGCAGATGCGATTGGCCGCCACCAAGGCGCTGCTGTCGCGCAAGGACGCGATCATCGTCGCCACCGTGTCGGCGATCTACGGCCTGGGCGATCCGGAAGATTATCTTTCGCTGCGACTGATCCTGGCCAAGGGCGAGCGCATCGATCAGCGTGCCTTGATTCGTCAGCTGACGGAGTTGCAGTACACGCGCAATGAAATGGAGCTGCGTCGCGGCACGTATCGCGTGCGCGGCGAAATCATCGACGTGTTTCCCGCCGAATCGGAAACCGAAGCGCTGCGCATCGAGCTGTTCGACGGCGAAGTGGAAAACATGTCGCTGTTCGATCCGCTCACCGGCGACACCATCCGCAAAGTGCCGCGTTACACCGTCTATCCGCGTACGCACTATGCGAGTACGCGCGAAAGCGTGCTGAATGCGATCGAGACCATCAAGGTCGAGCTGAAGGAACGGCTGGAGCAGCTGTACAAGGACAACAAGCTGGTCGAGGCGCAGCGCCTGGATCAGCGCACGCGTTTCGACATCGAGATGATGGCCGAGGTCGGCTACTGCCAAGGCATCGAGAACTACTCGCGCCATCTCACGCGGCGTGGCCCCGGCGAACCGCCGCCGACCTTGTTCGACTACCTGCCGGCGGATGCGTTGCTGGTGGTCGACGAATCGCACGTCACCATCCCGCAGTTGGGCGCCATGTACAAAGGCGACCGCTCGCGCAAGGAGACGCTGGTGGAATTCGGTTTCCGTCTGCCCTCGGCGATGGACAACCGCCCGCTGCGTTTCGAGGAATGGGAAGCGCGTGCGCCGCGCTCGATCTATGTATCGGCCACGCCGCGCGACTATGAGTTGCAGAAGTCCGGCGATGCCGTCGTCGAACTGGTGGTGCGTCCGACCGGCCTGATCGATCCTGAAGTGGAAGTGCGCCCGGTGCGCACCCAGGTCGACGATCTGCTGGGCGAGGTGCACAAGCGCGTGGCGATGGGCGACCGCGTGCTGGTCACCACGTTGACCAAGCGCATGGCGGAGAACCTCACCGAATATCTGAATGAGCACAACGTCAAAGTGCGTTATCTCCACTCGGATATCGAAACAGTAGAGCGTGTCGAGATCATCCGCGATCTTCGCCTAGGCGAGTTCGATGTGCTGGTTGGCATCAACCTGTTGCGCGAGGGTCTGGACATGCCCGAGGTGTCGCTGGTGGCGATCCTCGATGCGGACAAGGAGGGCTTCCTGCGCTCGACCGGTTCGCTGATCCAGACCATCGGCCGCGCGGCCCGAAACCTGCGCGGCAAGGCGATTCTTTACGCCGACAACATCACCCGCTCGATGCAGGCGGCGATGGACGAAACCGCCCGCCGTCGCGAAAAGCAGCAGGCCTATAACGAGGCCCACGGCATCACCCCGCAGTCGGTGGTGCGCCGTATCGCCGACATCATGGAAGGTGCCCGCAGCGAGACCGCATCGCGCGGTCGCGGCCGCCGCAGCGACCGTCAGGCCGCTGCCGTAGGCGAGCAGGGTGCCCAGTACGCCGCACTGAGCGGCGACCAGGCCGCCGCCATGATCAAGAAGCTCGAGGCGCAGATGTACAAACACGCCGAGAACCTGGAATTCGAGGAGGCGGCCCGGCTTCGCGACCAGATCCACCAGTTGCAGGAGCGGGTGGCTCGGTGAGGCCGGATAGTTGTCCCGGCCTCCCGAAATGTGTAAACTGCGCGGCTCGCACGGCATGCCGGGCGAGAACCGGGCGGTTAGCTCAGCGGTAGAGCACTACCTTGACATGGTAGGGGTCACAAGTTCGATCCTTGTACCGCCCACCAATTCATAACCCGTTGATCGAGCGGGATGGAAGGGAGGCCTGTGAAGGTCTCCCTTTCTGTTTCTGGGCCAGAAAATCTAACTGGGCAGCCCTGACGTGAGTGGCTTGCCGTTCGACGGTGGCTATGCCCACCTTGGCCGACGCCGGTCGCGCTAATGGCTCTGGCGAAACAGTCTGCTCAGGTACCGCAAGGGCGCGGTCAATTTCCAAGAGCGAGAATCTCTCATTTGCGAAAGCGCGAGCCTGGCATCCGTTAACTGTGCGGCGAGTTCTTCAATGGCCGCGTCCCTGCCCTCGACGATGCCGGATGGCGGCTGTGGCAGGGGCGGTTCTGTAGCGGGCGGTTTCTGTTCGGGCTTCTCCGCGGCCCGGCTAATCATGGACTGCCATGAAGCCAGCTGCTCACTTTTGTCCGTCGATCGCTGCATGCCAACGAAGAATTCCAGCTCGCCTCGCTCGGTGTCATGGAACATGGAGCACTTCAAATCGATTGCACCAAGTTTGCAAAGCTCATACATCAAATTTGCGAATGATCTGGGAGTAAAGACCCAGCAATGCACATCGTGGTATGTGCCGTTTTCCATGGCGTCGCGGCACAACCAGAGCGCGCCTTCAAAAGTGAAGTCTCGAGACAATCTGGAAGGGTCTATGTTCCCATCCCAGGCCTGAGTTATGTCGATCTCTGTCTTGTTTAACGCGAAATCAAGTATCTCGTGGGGCTGCGGAATGCGAGCTCTGATCAAGTTCGCGGAGACGACATCGGCAACCCGAGTCTCTGCTCGGAGATAATCGAACGAATATCGTCTATCGGGGACGATCAGTCGAATTTGCCCAACAGGCGAGATGACATCGCAAAGTTCATTAAGCCAAGTTATGAGGTCGGGCACGTGTTCGACCACATGGCTGGCAATGACGTAGTCAAAGTTCCCGGCAGGCGCCACTGCTTCGGTCAGCGTCCTATCACCCCAGATGGCGTCGATATCGACGATGTCGTCGGTGCGGACATAGGGATCGTTGGCATAACGGGCTTTAAGCGAAGCCGTGTCGGCATAGTCGACATAAAGGACATTGCCGGTATCTCTGGTCACGATGGGATTGGCAAGCGCCCCAATCTCGATACCGCGATAACGCTGTAGATCCAAGTTCTGGGTAAGCTTCGATTTCCTGTCCATTTTCCGCCTTGTGAGGAAGCTGATGGTCGTTCGGAACGGCTTTGTCTTCGCGGTTGCTCGGCGTCGTGAGATCGTGGTGGTATCAAACGCGGGGGATGAAGCTTTTGCTCAGATTGAGACAAGCGCGGCAATAGCCGATGTTCTTCCTTATACCGGTCTTCCGAATGACAGGCTCATGAACGGCTTGTTCATGGCCAGGGTTCACGCAGCGGCAGCCGATTGGAAAGGCAGTCGAACCAGGAGAAACGACAACTTTCGGCCGTAGAAATCCGGAATAAATGCTCCATGTGTGCCCTTCCTTGACGAAGAGCCATGCTGGCTTGATCCTTGATCGGCTTCTCCGGCCATTGCAGTTGTATATACCCCCGGAATCATATCTGTCCAAGGAATTGCGATGACGTATCTCTGGGTCAAAAGCTTTCACGTCGTGTTTGTCATTGCCTGGATGGCAACGGTGTTCTACCTGCCGCGCATCCTGGTGAATATCGCGGAGGCCGGCGACGAGCCGGCCGTGAAGGCGCGCCTGATCCTGATGGGGCGGCGGCTCAACCGGTTCGGCCACAATATGTTCGGCATCGCCTTCATGTTCGGGCTGGCCCTGTGGGAGGGCTGGCGCCTGTTCCCGCAGACGCTGCCCAACGTCGTGGCCTCGCTGCACTGGATCGACGCCAAGCTGACCCTGGTCGCGCTGATGATGGTCTATTTCGCCTGGTCGGGGCGCCTGCTCAAGCGGAGCGAGCAGGGTGGGGCGCTGCCCTCGGCGAAGACCCTGCGCATCATGAACGAGCTGCCCGTGCTGGTCTTGCTGGGTATCGTTTTCCTGGTGATTGCCAAGCCGTTCTGATCGGCCGCCCTCGGGTTTTCTGTGGGAGCGCACCCTGTGCGCGACAGGCGCCGCGGTCTGACCGAACGCCAGTCGCGCACAGGGTGCGCTCCCACAACGAGCATCGCTCATTGCTCCTGCTGGAAATATTCCCGGTACCAGGCCACAAACCGCGCCACGCCCTCTTCGATCGAAGTATTCGGCGCATAGCCCACATCACGCCTCAGCGCGGAAACGTCGGCCCAGGTATCCGCCACATCGCCCGGCTGCATCGGCAGCAGCCGCTTCTCCACGGTGCGCCCCAGGTTGCGCTCCATCAGCTCGATGAAGTGCAGCAACTGCACCGGCTGGTCATTGCCGATGTTGTAGACGCGATAGGGCGCACTGGACGTACCCGGACTCGGGGCTAGTGCGTCGTAGGCCGCATCAGGCAATGCGACATGATCCAGCGTGCGGATCACGCCTTCCACGATATCGTCGACATAGGTGAAGTCGCGGCTATGGTTGCCGTAGTTGTAGACATCGATGGGCTCGCCGCGGCTGATGCGGTCGGCGAACAGCATCGGCGACATGTCTGGCCGGCCCCAGGGACCGTACACGGTGAAAAACCGCAGGCCGGTGGTCGGCAAGTCGTATAGGTGGCTATAGGTATGCGCCATCAGCTCATTGGCTTTCTTGCTCGCCGCGTACAGGCTCACCGGATGGTCCACGGCATCTTCGATCGCGAACGGCAGCTTGCGGTTGGCACCGTAGACCGAGCTGGATGACGCATACACCAGGTGCTCAACCTTGCCGTGGCGACAGGCCTCCAGGATGTTGACGAAGCCCACCAGGTTGCTCTGCACGTAGGCTTGCGGGTTCTTCAGTGAATAGCGCACGCCGGCCTGGGCGGCGAGATTGACCACGCGCTGAGGCCGGAACTCGCCGAAGGCGCGATTGACGGCGGTGGCATCGGCCAGATCGGCACGAAGATGGGTGTAGTTGGGGTGCTCGGCAAAGCGAGCGAGCCTGGCTTCCTTGAGCGTCGGGTCGTAGTAGTCGTTGTGATTGTCGATGCCATAGACCTCGTCGCCGCGCGCCAACAGGCGCTCGGCCAGGGCGGAGCCGATGAAGCCGGCGGTGCCGGTGACGAGAATGCGCATGCGAATAGCCCGGTGTTCGAGGAGGCTGGCATTCTATCGCTGCCGATATTGAGACGGAGTCGGCCATGGCAGATTTGACATCGCTGGATAGGCTAAACTAGCGTTCTGGCTGTACCCATCCCGGAGACAAGGTGGCCCGCGCCTCAAGCGCCGGTCTAGCGTGTGACATGGCAACTACGAGCTTCCAACGCTGACTTAAGCCACGCCTTGTTTCAGACAAAGGGCGCATGGCGCTCTTTATTTTTGCCTGCCATCCAGGCAGGCAAAAGCAAGACCGGCCATCCATGGCCGGACTTTTCAACTAAGAGCACGCTTTGTTGGTGGCCGGTGGAGCTGGTGATCGACACTGGGCGGCTCTTTAAATACAGCACGTTCCTCTGGGCGTCTTTTTTTAGGTGCGAACATGATTGAAATCACGCTACCCGACGGCAGCAAGCGGCCGTTTGATCATCCGGTGACGGTGCAGGACGTGGCAGCCTCGATTGGCGCCGGTCTGGCCAAGGCCACCCTGGCGGGCAAGGTGGACGGCAAGCTGGTGGATGCCAGTTTCCCGATCGACCACAACGCCAGCCTCGAGATCGTCACCGAGAAGAGCCCGGAGGCGCTGGACATCCTGCGTCACTCCACGGCGCATCTGCTGGCGCAGGCCGTGCAGCGCCTGTATCCGGGCGCGCAGGTCACCATTGGTCCGGTGATCGACAACGGCTTCTATTACGACTTTGCCTATGAGCGCCCGTTTACGCCCGACGATCTGGTGAAGATCGAGGCGGAGATGGAAAAGATCGTCAAGGAAGCGCTGCCGGTGACGCGCAGCGTGAAATCGCGCGACGAGGCGGTGAGCTTCTTCCGTGGCATGGGCGAGGAATACAAGGCCGAGATCATCCAGAGCATTCCGGCCAACGAAGAACTCTCGCTGTATTCGCAGGGCGATTTCACCGACCTGTGCCGCGGCCCGCATGTGCCCAACACGGGCAAGCTGCGCGCGTTCAAGCTGATGAAGGTGGCCGGCGCGTATTGGCGCGGCGATTCGAACAACGCGATGCTGACGCGCATCTACGGTACGGCGTGGCTCAACGACAAGGATCTGAAGGCTTACCTGCACCAGCTGGAAGAGGCCGAAAAGCGCGACCATCGCAAGATCGGCAAGGCACTGGATCTCTTCCATCAGCAGGAAGAAGGCCCGGGCATGGTATTCTGGCACCCCAAGGGCTGGGCCATCTGGCAGCAGGTGGAGCAGTACATGCGCCGCGTGTACCGCCAGAGCGGCTACCAGGAAGTGCGCTGCCCGCAGGTGCTGGACGTGTCGCTGTGGAAGAAGTCTGGCCACTGGGACAACTACCAGGAAAACATGTTCTTCACCGAGTCGGAGAAGCACACGTATGCGCTCAAGCCGATGAACTGCCCGGGTCACGTGCAGATCTTCAATACGTCGCTGCACAGCTATCGCGACCTGCCTGTGCGTTACGGCGAGTTCGGCGCCTGCCATCGCAACGAGCCCTCGGGCGCGCTGCACGGCATCATGCGCGTGCGCGCCTTCACGCAGGACGACGGCCACGTGTTCTGCACGGAAGCGCAGATCGAATCCGAAGTGACGGCGTTCCACCAGCAGGCCATGAAGGTCTACGGCGATTTCGGCTTCGAGGACATCGCACTGAAGATCGCCCTGCGCCCCGACAAGCGCATCGGTAGCGACGAGGTGTGGGATCGCGCCGAAGCCGCGCTGCGCGCGGCCCTGGGTGCCGCCGGCGTGCAGTGGGAAGAGCTGCCGGGCGAGGGCGCGTTCTACGGTCCGAAAATCGAGTACCACATGAAGGATTCCATCGGCCGCGCCTGGCAGGTGGGTACCATGCAGGTGGACTTCATGATGCCCGAGCGCCTGGGTGCCGAGTACGTGGACGAGAGTTCACAGCGCCGTCACCCGGTGATGCTGCATCGTGCCATCGTTGGCTCGATGGAGCGCTTCATCGGTATCCTGATCGAGCACCACGCCGGTCTGCTGCCGACCTGGCTGGCGCCGGTACAGGCCGCCGTGTTCAGTATTACGGACGCCCAGGCCGACTATGTCCGCGAAGTGACGCAAACCCTTGTCGATAAAGGTTTCCGCGTACACGCCGATTTGCGCAATGAGAAGGTCGGCTATAAAATCCGCGAACATACGATGCAGAAAGTCCCTTACCTGCTGGTGGTCGGAGATCGCGAGAAGGAAACGGGGGCAGTATCCGTGCGTACGCGTTCGGGCGAGGACCTAGGCAGCATGCCGCTGGTCGCATTGATCGAACGCCTGGAAGCCGAGACCCGTCGCTAAGCGCGCGGGCCGGCACTTTTAAGAACTCTTCTGGAGGATTGTGGTATCGCTACCACCGACACAAAGGGCAATCGCCGTAACCTTGAGATCCGCGTCCCGCGCGTACGCGTGATCGGCGCAGATTCGGAACAGCTAGGCATCCTGACCCGCGACGAGGCGCTGGCACTGGCGCAAGAGGCGGGCATGGACCTGGTCGAGATCCAGCCGAACGGCGATCCGCCGGTCTGCCGCATCATGGACTACGGCAAGTTCAAGTTCGAAGCCCAGAAGAAGGCTCAGGCGGCCAAGAAGAAGCAAAAGCAGGTCGAGATCAAGGAAGTGAAGTTCCGTCCGGTCACGGACGTGGGCGACTACCAGATCAAGCTGCGCAACATGCTTCGCTTCCTTGAGGAAGGCGACAAGGTCAAGGTGACCATCCGCTTCCGCGGCCGCGAAATGTCTCACCAGGACCTGGGCCAGAACCTGGCCAAGAAGATCCAGGAAGACGTGGGCGAGAACGGCGTGGTGGAGTCCTTCCCCCGCCTGGAAGGCCGTCAGATGGTCATGATGATCGGCCCCAAGAAGAAGCAGTAATCGAAAAAGCGGCCTGAGGGCCGCTTTTTTCTTCTGGGGCCGCCGAAGCTCCGAGCCGAAGCCGGCTTTTCCCTCTCCCCTCCGGGGAGAGGGCAGGGTGAGGGGCGGGTGCTCGCGGCAGCCTTGCCCATCCTTCATTCCGGCTTGAGCCGGAATGGCAGTGAGGGCGGGCCATGTACTGAGGCCAGGTCGGCCCCTCACCCCAACCCTCTCCCCGGAGGGGAGAGGGAGTTGGGCTGCGGCAAGCTTCAAGGCTGGCAAATCCCCCCATCCCTCCGTATAATCGCCGGTTCGACCCACCAGGACGGGTCGTGAACCGATCGTGGCAGGACGGAAAGAGTGGCCTTCGGGGTCGCCGCCAGATCAGTCAGAAACCGGGGCCGCACCTTAAAACGGCGAACCCCATCAAGGAGCATTCCCATGCCCAAGATCAAGACCAACCGGGCGGCTGCGAAGCGTTTTCGCAAGACCGCGTCGGGCAAGTTCAAGGCCGGTCACGCCTTCAAGTCGCACATCCTGACCAAGAAGTCGACCAAGCGTAAGCGCGGTCTCCGTGCCACCAACCACGTCAAAGCTTGCGACACCAAGGGTGTAGCACGCATGTTGCCGTACTTGTAAGGCGAGGAGATAAACCATGGCTCGTGTAAAGCGTGGCGTTACCGCCCGTCGTCGTCACAAAAAGATCATTGGCCGCGCGAAGGGCTACTACAACGCCCGTCGCAAAGTCTTCCGCGTTGCCAACCAGGCCGTCATCAAGGCTGGTCAGTACGCCTATATCGGCCGTAAGCAGCGCAAGCGTCAGTTCCGCGCGCTGTGGATCGTTCGTATCAATGCCGCCGCTCGTCAGTTCGGTCTGTCCTACAGCCGCCTGATCAACGGTCTGGCCAAGGCCGGCATCACCGTCGACCGCAAGGTGCTGGCAGATATCGCCGTGCACGACATCAAGGCGTTTGGCGCAATCGCTGAAAAGGCGAAGGCCAGTCTGGCGGCGTAATTTGTGCGCTCATCCTTGATCGCTAAGATCAAGAAGCGGCCATCCATGGCCGCACTCTTCAAGGGATGCGCGTGACGTTCGCGGGGAGGAGGCCAGAAGCCTCCTCCCCGTTTTCGTTTCTGACTTTCAACCCGGAATCGCATCGATGGACGATCTGGATAGCCGCGCCGTGCAGGCGCTGGCCGATATTGGCAACGCCGACACGCTCGAAGCACTCGACGCGCTGCGCGTGAGCCTGCTGGGCAAGAGCGGCATCGTCACCGCCGCACTGAAAGCGCTGGGCGCGCTCTCGCCCGACGAGCGCAAGGCGCGCGGCGCCGAGGTCAACCGCATCAAGGACCGTCTTGCCGACGCGCTGGCCGCGCGCAAGCAGGTGCTTGAGCAGGCGGAACTCGATCATCGCCTCGCTTCCGAAACCATCGACATCACGCTGCCCGGCCGCAACGGCGAGCGCGGCGGCATCCATCCGATCACGCGCGCGCTTGAGCGCATCAGCGCGATCTTCTCGCGCCTGGGTTACCAGCGCGCCGACGGACCGGAAATCGAGGACGACTGGCACAACTTCGAGGCGCTGAATTTCCCGCCGCATCATCCGGCGCGCGCCATGCACGACACCTTCTACTTTGGCGACGGCCGCCTGCTGCGCACGCATACCTCGCCGGTGCAGGTGCGTTCGATGCAGGGGCGCCAGCCGCCGATCCGCATCATTGCGCCGGGCAAGGTCTATCGCAGCGATTCGGACCAGACCCATTCGCCGATGTTCCATCAGATCGAAGGCCTGCTGGTCGATGAGACCTCGAGCTTTGCCGATCTGAAGGGCACGCTGGCCGAATTCATCCGCGCCTTCTTCGAGCGCGATTTCGAGATGCGTTTCCGCCCCAGCTATTTCCCCTTCACCGAGCCCTCGGCCGAAGTGGACATCCGTTGGGATGCGGAAGATGGCAGCACGCGCTGGCTCGAAGTGCTCGGCTGCGGCATGGTGCATCCGAACGTGCTGAAGAACTGCGGCATTGATCCGGAGCGTTACACCGGCTTTGCCTTCGGCCTGGGCGTGGAACGCTTTGCGATGCTGCGCTACGGCGTCTCCGATCTGCGCGCGTTCTTCGAGAACGATCTGCGCTTCCTCAAGCAGTTCGCGTAAACGCAGCAGGAACCGATACGCATGAAATTCTCCGAGAACTGGTTGCGCGAACTGGTCGAGATCCAGGCAGACCGCGCGACGCTATCCCATGCCCTGACCATGGCCGGCCTGGAAGTGGAAGAACTCACGCCGCTGGGCGAAGGCCTGGATGGCGTGGTGGTGGCCGAGATCATCGGCGCCGAGAAGCATCCCGAAGCCGACCGCCTGCAGGTGTGCAAGGTGGACGCGGGGCAGGGCGAGCCGCTGCAGATCGTCTGCGGCGCGCCGAATGCACGCGTCGGCATCAAGGTGCCGCTGGCGATGGTCGGCGCGACCCTGCCCGGCGGCATCAACATCAAGGCGGCCAAGCTGCGCGGCGTGGAATCGTTCGGCATGCTGTGCTCGGCCAAGGAGCTGGGTATCGATGCCGATGCCTCGGGCCTGCTCGAGCTGCCGGCCGATGCGCCGGTGGGCAAGCCGCTGGCAGCTTATCTTGGCCTGCCCGATGCTAGCTTCGAACTGAAGCTCACGCCGAACCGTCCGGATTGCCTTGGCCTTTATGGTCTCGCGCACGACGTGGCGGCCTTGTTCGGCAGTCGCGTGAAGACGGGCGAACAGGCGGCTGCGCCGGTGACCAGCGAAGCACGTCGCGGCATCCGTCTGGAAGCCGGCGCTGATGCGCCGCGTTATCTCGGCCGCATCATCGAAGGCATCGATGCGAAGGCGCGCACGCCGCTGTGGTTGGCCGAGCGTCTGCGTCGCGCGGGCCTGCGTCCGATCAGTGCCGTGGTCGACGTGACCAACTACGTGATGCTGGAACTGGGCCAGCCGCTGCATGCGTTCGACAACGACACGCTGCACGGCGACATCGTCGTGCGTCATGCGCGCGATGGCGAAACGCTCAAGCTGCTCGACGGTTCCGAAGCGAAGCTCGATCAGGGTTTCGTGTTGATTGCCGATGCCACCAGCGGTCTGGCAGTGGCAGGCGTGATGGGCGGCTTCGATTCGCGCGTCACCGACGACACGCACAACGTGTTCCTGGAATCCGCGCACTTCGCGCCGGCCGCCATCATGGGCCGCGCGCGCAAGCTGGGCATGCATACGGACGCCTCGCATCGCTTCGAGCGCGGCGTCGATCCGGCGTTGCCGCAGCGTGCGCTGGAACGCGCCACGGAGTTGCTGCTCGCCATCGCAGGCGGCAAGGCTGGCCCCGTGCTGGTCGCCGAAAACCTCGCCGATCTTCCGATGCCGGCCACCGTCGCATTGCGTCGCGCGCGCCTCAAGCGCGTGCTTGGCATCGAAGTAGCCGATGCCGAAGTGGTGCGCATCTTCACCGCGCTGGGCATGCAGGTGGTGCCCCAGGCCGATGGCTGGCAGGTCACCGCACCCAGCAGCCGATTCGATGTCGAGCGCGAAGAAGACCTGATCGAAGAGGTCGCGCGCATCCACGGCTACGACAATATCCCGACCCATACGCCGGCCGGCGCCCTGACCCTGGCGGCCGAACCGGAAGCTCGCCTCAACGAGCTGGCCGTGCGCGAGCAGCTGGCCGCCCGTGGTTACTACGAGGCGGTGAACCTGGCCTTCATCGGCAACGACGTGCTGCAGCGCTGGGGCATGACCGAGCAGTTGGTGCCGCTGGCCAACCCGCTGTCGGCGGAGCTGGCCATCATGCGTCCGTCCCTGCTGCCGGGGCTGATCGTGGCGCTTTCGCACAATCGCGCGCGCCAGCAGGAGCGCGTGCGCCTGTTCGAACTGGGCCGTACGTTCCGCATCAGCGCCGAGGCCGCCGCCCGCAAGGATGCGCCGACCGAAACGCCGACCCTGTCCATCGTCGCCAGTGGCATCGCGCATGCCGAGCAGTGGGGCGAAGTCTCGCGCACGCTCGACTTCCATGACCTCAAGGGCGACCTCGATGCCCTGATCGCCTGGGGCGGCGAGCCTGATCGCTGGGCCTTCCATGCCGACGGCTTGCCGGGCTGGCTGCACCCCGGCCGCGGCGCCCGCGTGACGCGCGACGGGCAGACCGTCGGGTACCTGGGTGCACTGCATCCGCAGCTGGCTAAAGCCCTGGACCTCGGGGCCGATGTCCATGTGCTCGAACTGGAGCTGGAGCCGGTGCTGGCCCGCCGCCTGCCCAAGGCCGTGGCGGTGCCGCGCTTCCCCTCCGTACGCCGCGACATCGCCGTGGACGTGCCGGAAGAGGTGAGCTGGTCACAGATTGAGCAAGTCGTGCGTACGACCCTGGGCAGCCAGCTCAAGGAGCTGCGCCTGTTCGACCGCTATAGCGGCAAGGGGGTCGAACTAGGCCGAAAGAGTCTCGCTATGGGCTTGATTTTACAGGACGCTTCACGCACGCTTACTGACGACGACGCCGACCGTAACATTCGTGAAGCAGTCGGTGCGTTGGAGATGGCATGCAAGGCGAAGTTGCGAGGATAAGATGGCGCTGACCAAAGCAGAGATGGCCGAGCGCCTCTTTCTCGAGGTGGGCCTCAACAAGCGTGAGGCAAAAGAATTCGTGGACGCCTATTTCGAGGTGGTCCGCGAGGCGTTGGAAAAGGGCGAGCAGGTGAAGCTGTCGGGGTTCGGCAACTTTGACCTCCGCCAGAAGAACCAGCGACCGGGACGCAATCCCAAGACGGGCGAAGAGATTCCGATTTCCGCCCGTCGCGTGGTGACGTTCCGACCGGGTCAGAAACTCAAGGTGCGAGTCGAGGGCTATGCTGGACCAAGGGAATAACACCGAGCTGCCCGCCATTCCGGCGAAGCGTTACTTCACCATCGGTGAGGTAAGCGAACTGTGTGGCGTGAAGCCGCACGTGCTGCGGTATTGGGAACAGGAATTTCCCGCACTCAATCCGGTCAAGCGTCGCGGCAACCGCCGCTATTACCAGCGTCACGACGTGCTGATGATCCGTCAGATCCGTGGCCTGCTGTATGACGAGGGCTTCACCATCACCGGCGCTCGCGCCCGGTTGGAAGGCCCGCAGGCGCGCATGGAGTCGAGCATTTCCCACCAGATCGTGCGCCAGGTGCGCATGGAGCTGGAAGAAGTCCTCGCACTGCTGCGTCGCTGAACTTTCATCACGACTTCCGGTACTACCGGCTTAGCTGGTAGACTTGTCGTCTTGCCGATCATCGGGGCGTAGCGCAGCCTGGTAGCGCATCTGCCTGGGGGGCAGAGGGTCGTGGGTTCGAATCCCGCCGTCCCGACCAATTCGGCAATAGATATGAAAACGGTGCCCTTGGGCGCCGTTTTTTTTGTTCGTTGATCCTGCGAAAGCAGGACTTCGAAGCTTTCGCAGCGGTCGTCAGCGAGCCCCGAAAGCTACTCGAAGATGGCTTCGCTGCAGCAAAGTCCTAGCTCCTTGGCAGGAATAACCAGACGTCCCTTTGCTTGTTGGCCTGATGGACAGGTCCTACACTAAACATGTGCAATATGACGTACATGTCGGGAGAGCCCCCATGAGGACCGTGAACTTCACGGAGGCAAGGAACAATCTGAAGGCAGTGGCCGATCAGGTGGCGGAGGACCATACCGCTACGCTCATCACGCGCCGCGATGCCGAGGATCTCGTGATGCTTTCGGCGAGTGACTACAACTCCATTCAAGAGATGCTGTACCTGCTCAGCTCCAGGGCGAATGCAGCGCGCCTTAGCGAGGCAATGGAAGAGGCCGACGCCGGACTGCCGGCTGCAGCCCGCGTGCTTACCCCTGACGATCTGGCTGACACGGCCCCGCGCAAGCACCAGGCCGGCAAGGTCATGGACGAGCCCAGCCATGCGGCCCCCTTGTTAATCCGCCGGCATACCGGTGTAGAGACCAAGGTCAAGGCGGGTGACTCGAAGGCCAGCCGGGTCTCGGCCGCCACTTCAGGCAAACCCAAGAAACCTTCCAAGGCCGCGCCAGCGAAGTCAGCCTCGAAGCCCAAGAAGAAGGCCTAAAGCGCCATGGACCAAGACCGGAACAGGGATGATCTGTGGTGGTCGAAGCGGGGCTGGGAAGACTACTTACATTGGCAGGCAAGCGACGCCACCAAGGTAGCTGCCATCAATGGTTTGATCAGGGATATTCGCAAGACTCCCTTTACGGGCCTGGGCAAGCCAGAACCTCTGAGGGAGAACTGGTCCGGTTGGTGGTCGCGGCGGATTACCCAGGAGCACCGCCTGGTCTATCGGCTGCTGGACCTCCCTGCTCCTGGCGTGAAGCACGCCAGGACAACCATTCGGATGATCCAGATCGCGCAGTGCAGATTCGACTACTGAACCTGCACCGCCCAACGGTCGTTTCTCAATACAGCACGCGACTGCGCAGCGTTCCCGGAATGGCCGAGAGCCGATCGCGCAGCTCACCTGACTGCTTCTCGTCCGCAGCCACGTCGATCACCACGTAACCCACTTCGCTGTCCGTCTGCAGGAACTGCGCATCGATGTTGATGTTGCCAGCGGAGAACAGCTCGTTGATGCGCGAGAGCACGCCCGGCACGTTGCGATGGATATGCAGCAGGCGGCGGCTGCGCGGGTGTTCGGGCAGCGAGACTTCGGGGAAGTTGACCGCCGAGAGGGTGGAGCCGTTGTCGCTGTAGCGCACCAGTTTTGCGGCCACTTCGATGCCGATATTGTCCTGTGCCTCGAGCGTGCTGCCGCCGATATGCGGGGTGAGGATCACGTTGTCCATGCCCACCAGGGGCGACACGAACGCGTCGTCGTTGCCCTTGGGTTCCACCGGGAACACGTCCACGGCGGCGCCGGCCAGGTGCTCCGAGCGCAGCGACGCGGCCAGCGCCTCGATATCCACCACGGTGCCGCGCGAGGCGTTGATCAGCAGCGAGCCCTTGCGCATGCGGGCCAGTTCGCGGGTGCCGATCATCAACTGCGTGGCAGGGGTTTCCGGCACGTGCAGGGTCACCACGTCGGCGCGTTCCAGCAGGTCGTCCAGGCTGTTGGCGGCGCGGGCGTTGCCCAGCGAGAGCTTGGATTCGATGTCGTGGAAGATCACGCGCATGCCCAGGCTTTCGGCCAGCACGCCGACCTGGGTGCCGATATGGCCGTAGCCCACGATGCCCAGCACCTTGTCGCGCGCCTCGAAGCTGCCGGCGGCGGACTTGGTCCAGCCGCCGCGGTGGCACAAGGCGTTCTTCTGCGGGACGCCGCGCAACAGCATGATGGTTTCAGCGATAACCAATTCCGCCACGCTGCGCGTATTGGAGTAGGGCGCGTTGAACACCGGCACGCCGAGTCGGCGGGCGCTGCCCAGGTCGACCTGGTTGGTGCCGATGCAAAAGCAGCCCACTGCAATTAGCCGTTTAGCCTGCTGAAGCACCTCATCGGTCAGGTGGGTGCGCGAGCGGATGCCGACGATATGGGCCTCGGCGATGCGGGCCTTCAGATCGGCCTCCGGCAGGGCTTTTTCGTGGTATTCGATCTGGCTGTAGCCCGCGCGCTGAAAGCTTTCCACGGCGCTGCGGCTGACGCCTTCGAGCAGGAGTACCTTGATGTCTTGTTTCGGGAACGAGGTCTTCATGGGCCGTTGCGCAATGGAGAACGCCTGCACTATGCCACGGCTTGAAGCGCTTTTGCGGCGTCGCAACACTGGACGATGCAAAGCTGCGCTGGCAGGCTTGCAGCACACCCGGGGACAACCGCATGACTGATGCTCGACTGGCCGCGCTCGCCGCTAGGCTGCCCAATCTCCGACTGCTGACCGATCCGGCCGATCTGGAGCACTACGGCCGCGACTGGACGCGTCGCTGGACCCCCGCGCCCCTGGCGATCGCGCTGCCTGGCGACGTGGCCGAAGTGCAGGCGGTGGTGCGCTGGGCCAACGAGCAGCAGGTGGCGATCGTCCCCTCGGGCGGCCGCACGGGTCTGTCAGGTGGCGCGGTGGCGGCGAACGGCGAGCTGGTGCTCAGCCTGGAGCGCATGAATCGCGTGCTCGGTTTCGATGCAGTGGATCGCACGCTCACCGTGCAGGCCGGCATGACGCTGCATGCCGTGCACGAGGCTGCCAGGGAACAGGGGCTGCTCTACCCGGTGGACTTTGCCGCGCGCGGCTCCTGCTCCATCGGCGGCAATATCGCCACCAATGCCGGGGGCATCCGGGTGATCCGCTACGGCAACACCCGCGAGTGGATTGCCGGGCTCACCGTGGTGGCGGGCAATGGCGAGTTGTTGCAGCTCAATCGCGGGCTGATCAAGAACTCCAGCGGATACGACCTGCGCCAGCTGCTGATCGGTTCGGAGGGAACGCTGGGCGTCGTGGTCGAGGCGACCCTGCGGCTTACCGATCCGCCGCCGCCGTCGCAGGTCATGTTGCTGGCGCTGCCAAACATGGAAGCGCTGATGGAAGTGTTTGCGCTGTTCCGCTCGCGGCTCACCTTGCAGGCGTTCGAGTTCTTCACCGATGCAGCGCTGCGCCATGTGTTGGCGCACGGCGCGCAGCGGGCCATCGATGGCGAACAT
>Ga0209672_100330_pt1 | contig 30805 bp, 31 predicted proteins | sample AraplaCol_mMS_r2_FD_184273 | JGI IMG/M metagenome (GOLD analysis project Ga0209672, IMG submission 184273) | Arabidopsis root microbial communities from North Carolina, USA - plate scrape CL_Col_mMS_r2 (SPAdes) (version 2) | ecosystem: Host-associated > Plants > Roots > Endosphere | place: USA...
ACATTACGCGGCGTCCCGCTGTGTTCCCTCGATTTCCGTGATGACCTTCTTCGCCCGAAGGATGGCCGAGGGGCTCATGCTCAATTCGTCGACACCGAGCCTCACGAGCGTCGGTATCATCTCCGGCTGCGACGCGGCTTCGCCGCAGACACCCACGCTGATCTTCGCACGTCGCGCCGCATCGCAAACGATGCGAATCGCCTGTAGCACGGCGAGGTGATCCGTCCGGTACAACGCGGCGAGCCGAGGATTCATTCGGTCGACGGCCATCACGTATTGCGTGAGGTCGTTCGTTCCGATCGAGAAGAAATCGGCTTCTCGCGCCAGCAAATCGGCCGTCAATACGGCGGCGGGCGTTTCGATCATGATGCCCAGCTTCGGCCGGCCGTGAGCGATGCCCTGCTCGGTCAGCTCGCCCGACAAGCGCGCCATGATCGCTTTCGTGCGGCGCACTTCCTCGATATCGTCGACCATCGGAAGCATGACGCACAGGTTGTCATGCACGGCGGCACGAAGCAACGCACGCAACTGCGGCTCGAAAATTTCGGGGCAGTCGAGACACATGCGAATCCCGCGCCAGCCTAGAAAGGGATTCTCCTCTTCTGGAAAGCGTACACCCGGCAACGGTTTATCGGCCCCCGCATCCAATGTTCGGACGATCACGGGCCAGGGCGCGAATGCGCGGGCGAGCGTCGAATACACCTCGTATTGCTCGTCTTCGGACGGCACGCGGCGTTGATCCATGAACAGCAGTTCGGTACGGAACAGTCCCACGCCCATTGCGCCGGCACGTTGAGCCGCCTCGATTTCGGCGAGCGATCCGAGGTTCGCGGCCACGTGGATTTTCTGACCACATTGTGTACTGGGTTCCACGTCCCGATACGCAAGCAGGCTCGCTTGCGCTTCGCGTTGAGCCTCCAGGCGCCGCGATATCGCCTCCTCGAGCTCAGGCGAATGATCGAGCCACAGTTCGCCGCTCGCTCCGTCGAGGGCTGCCCTGGCCGCCGTGCACAGGGTCGCGCGGTCCGCCGCCACGCCGAGAATTGCCGGAATACCGTGCGCACGCGCGATGATCGCGACATGCGAAGTCGCGCTACCCGAGGTGCAGACAATGCCGAGAATGTTCCGCAAATCAGCGCGCGCGAGATCGGGCGCGCTGAGGTCGTCGGCGAGAACGATGCTGGGGCCGGGCAGTTCGCTGAGCGAGGCTTGCGGCTTGCCGAGCAGCACGGCAGCCACCGCCCGTGTCAATCCGCGAATGTCGTCGGCGCGGCTACGCAGGTACTCGTCGGACAACGACGCAAACGCCGCTGCCAAGTCGAAGCCGCATTTCAGCGTGGCCGCCTCGGCGCTCCAATGCGAAGACACCCGCTCGCGGATGGCCCCGGCGAAGTCGTCGCTTCGCGCCACGTCTGCAATCGCGCTGAATATCTCGTCATGTTGCGCGGCGTCGCCACGCCGCTCGAGCATTACGCACAACGTTTCCTCGAGCGCGGCATCGAAGCGACACAGTTCGTCGCCTACTTCGTGCGGCGCGACGAATTGTTTATCAGCGACGATTTCCGCTTTGAAGTAGGCATACGTTTGCCCGAAAGCCAATCCCTCGCTCGCCGCCACGCCCTTGAACGAGAGGCCGGGTGGTTGAGACGCCGGCGCCTCGACGCTCGTTGCGTCGTGTGTCGTGCTCGATTGCTCGACGGCAACGCTTTTCAAAACACTGCCTGCTCCCTCGCCCGCGGCCGGCAATGCAACGCTTGCATCGGCGAGGAATTCCGCGAGTCGCCCCAGCGCTTCGCGCTCGTCCTCGCCCTCCGCGCGTATCACGATCCGCTCATTTTGCTTGATACCCAGCAGCATGAGTTTCACCGCGCTTTTTGCGTCGGCCCACGCGTCACCTCGCCCGATCTTCAGCGAACACGTAAAGCCCTTGGCGAGCTTGGCGAATTGCGTGGCGGGACGGGCGTGCAGCCCCTCATGTACCTTGACGACGACCGGTGTCTCCAGCATGACGTGCCCTTTGTTGGTTTCAGCGAACTATCGAGTCAATGGCGACGGCGACCTCACGCGTCGACGATCTCGATGACCGTGCCGCTTTTCATGCAGTCGAAGAGTCGCGCGCAGTCGACTTCCGAAACGCATATCTCGCCCGGGCGCTCCGCATTGCGCGCGCCGTTGAAATTGATCACGACGTGGCCGAGCTCGCTCACCTTGTTCCAGGCAGTCGGTCCGACCGCCGTCACGATCGCGGCGTCTTCCCCGATGCGCAAAACGGAGCCGATCCGCGGAACCTGAGGACTCGCCTGCTCCACCCGGTGCAGGACGGAGACCTCAGCGAGCTCCGGGGGCGCACCGTCGGAGTACAGGATGAGCACCCCGCCCTCGAGCAGCGCCTGAACTTCTTCTCCGATCGACGAAATAACGGTCTTGTAGTAATGCATGGTCGTTTCCGAAAGTAATCAAAGGGCGAAGCTTGCAACCCACGCGATGAGTACCGAGATCGGCCCCATGATTTGACGGCTGATGAGCACCGCGGGCACGCCGATGCGAATGGTCTCCGGCTTCGCCTCACCAAGCGCCATGCCCACGGGCACGAAGTCGCAGCCGACTTGCGTGTCGTAAGCAAAGAGGGCGGGCAGCGCCATGTGGGGAGGCACCGTTCCGTTGCCGATAGCAGGCCCGATAATGGCGGCCCCGATGACCTGAGCGATCACGGCGCCCGGTCCCAACACCGGCGATAGAAAAGGCAACCCGCAGATCGCCGACAGCACCACGAGTCCGATGATGTTCCCAGCCAACGGCGACAACACGTGCGCGAGCCCGACTCCTACGCCTGTCGAATTGATGATGCCGATCAGCATCGTCACGAACGCCATGAACGGCAGAACGTTTCGGATCACGGTATCGATGGACTTGCGGCCGCTGTTGAAAAGCACGTTGACGACTCCGCCCATGCCGCGGCCGATCGCCGTGATCCAACCGACGACGCCTCCAGCATGCGGGGGCTCGGCGACGGCCGCGGCAGCGGACGCACCGGGCACAGCGCCCGGCGCGGCAAACGGCTGCGCGAGAGCCGCGTGGACAGGCCGCGCCGCCTCATCGTCAACCGAATGGAGGTTATTGAGTTCGACACCTGAAACGTAAATGTCTTCCGTGATGAACTGAGCCAAAGGTCCGGACTGACCGACGGGGCTCAGGTTGATCGTAGGAATGCGCTTGCGCGGATATACGCCGCAGCGCGCTGTCCCACCGCAATCGATGACGACAGCGGCGATTTCCGATTCGAGTGGTGGATTGCGAAAGCCGTCGACGACGATGCCGCCCGTCATTTCCGCCAGCCGTGCGGCCACCTTCGGGATGTCGCCGCCTGTGACAGCCACGATCTTGTTACGTTCCAGCGTGGGCGTGATCACGAGCGGGCCGCCCCAGCCATTCGACCCCTTCTCGATCCGTACCGCGCGATAAGTACGCGTATCCATGTCTTCCTCCAGTTTTCCTTGTGGTATCAGAGCTTGAGCCCTTCGCGCTTCGCGATCATCCGAGTGATCGCTTCCGTCATGACGCCCTTCAACAGGTTCACCACGAGGCCGACGCCGAGATAAAACAACGCGAGTTTCGGGAGGGAGAATGGAGCAGCGTGATTCTCTGCGAGCTTGGTAATACCAGCGGCCACGCCGAGCCAAACGAACAGCTCGCCGGGGTTGCAGTGGGGAAAGAGGCCTGTGATCGGATGGCAAAGCGATACGGCAGAATCATAAAACGCCGGTTTGTGCTTTTCTTCGAGAAAAACCCCGAACGTATAGGCCATGGGGTTGGTGAGGAAAAACATTGCCAGCAGCGGCAACAGCGTATAGCGGGTAATGATGTTCTTGGAAAAGAAACGCGCGAGACCTTGGATGCGTTGCTCGCCCACGAGAGCAATGATGGTGTAGACGGCCGTTAAAAGTACGATCAAAGTCGGTAAGATTCCCGCGACAAAGCCAACAAACGTTTTGCCTCCTGCATTGAACACACCAATGAACGCCTCGGCGGCGTGCGTCAGAAACTCCAATGGATTCATGCTGCTCTCCTGATATGGAACGCTCTATTGAGTGAATTGTTATGTGATTCGTAAAACATCAAAACCAATACGGAAAACCGACAACTTCGCCGACAACTTCGACTACGACGCATTCAACAACGATTCGCTTTTGCTTTTGCTTTCGCCTGCCGTGCGGCAGGCCACTTCGAAGGCATTCCCCACTGCGTGCTTGACGCTCGACGGAAGCGTCGAGACGGCAACACGCTCGGGGAAATCCGCGGCGGCCCCCTCGCTGAGTGCGTCGAGGGCCTTGAACCGCGCGAATACTGAAAGGCCGGACATGCTGAGCACCTGCCGAACGCGCGCCTGATCGTCGATGACGACGATTGCAATCGCGCCCCGCCCGAGCCTGGCTTTGAACGAACCCGCCCCGAGAAATCCGCTACCCCACTCGTTCGCCGTTCGTCGAACGACGCTACGGTAGTGGCGCAGCTGCATCCACGAAGCAATGACCTGAAGCGCCCACATCAATGCAAGCAGCAGCAAACCAAGTCGGACGAGTTCCATTGCCTGTCTCCTTGCCGTCATGACCCAGGGGCCGAAGCGGCGTGGGCCGGCCGTACCGGCTGCCCAGCGTCTCTCTCACTTATTAATGCATATGTCGGCGCGAATGTATCCGGGAAGACGCGGTACGCAACGATGGCTACCGTAACTGCTCGCCGATCACCCGTGCCACGTCAGCGCCCGCCTCGATTTGCGGGAGGTGTCCAACGCCCGCTAATCGATGTTGTGCAATCGTTCCGGCAAGGCGATCCGCGTGCGCGATGGGCAAAATACGATCGGCCGCACCCCAGACTACACGCACCGGCACGTACAGGCTGGACAGCAGAGCGGTTATATCGAACCGGAGCCGGCCATCGCGAAAATAAACGTTCGCCATTCGCTCCAAGGCCTCGCGCCTGCCGGGGCGCGCGAGTTGCTGCTCCGCCGTCGCGACGAACGCTTCATCAATGAACGTCGCATCTTGCACGAGCTCCTCCAGCCACGCCTTGAGCGCTGCGCGATCGTTTGCCCTCGTCACCCCATTGATGAATGCCCAGTTACAGTTTTCGCCGATACCCGCTGGCGCGAGCAACGTCAGCGAGCGCACAGGGACCCTCGAAGACGCGGCCAGCTGTGTCGCCACTGCGCCCCCAAATGAATGGCCGACGAGATGCGCTTGCTCGACCTGCTCGTCGGTCAACACCGCTTCGATCGCGTGGGCGATTTCCGGCAGAGAAGACATGTCGTCGTCAGGCGATTTCCCGTGCCCGGGCAAATCGATCGCGAGCACGCCAACATCGGCGAACATGCCGGCTCCGCGCATGGCGTTCCAGAGCGGCCGCCAGCTGTTCGACTCGGCGGCAAAACCATGTACCAGGACGATCGTAGCCGCATTTCCCCTTTGCAGCCAAATACGATTGAGGCGCGCCGATCTGCCCGCCGCGGCGGTCGTACGCTGCACGAACGCCAACACGTCGTTCTTGACGATCCGTCCGAGCGGGCCCGATCCGCTGATCTCCGCCAGTGCAACGCCGCCCTCGCGCGCGAGGTGGCGTGCCGCAGGCGTTGCGCGCGTGCCGACGTTCGCCCCACGCGAGCTCGCCGTTGCCAGCTCGCGCGCACTCGGCACCGCTGGTGCGTCCGCCGTCGCGGACACCACCTCGGGCGCCTGCACGGTTGCCGCCTCGATTGCGTCCTCCGGCTCCCGCACCGCTTCGCCGGTCGCATAGATCCATGCGATGACGGTCCCGACAGGCACGGTGTCACCGACACTTGCCGTGACGTTGCGCACGATGCCCGAAGCGGGCGACTCGATCTCCATCGTCGCCTTGCTGGTCTCGATATCGAACAGCGGCTCGCCTTGCTTGACCGAATCGCCTTCGTTCACATACCAGGCGGTAATCGAACCTTCCGTCATGTCCATATCGACACGCGGGAGAATGACCTCTGTCGGCATTCTCAGATCCTCCCGCCGACGAGCCGCCGGGCCGCGTCCACGATATCGGCGACTTGCGGCACCGCAGCCCGTTCGAGCTGCGGGTTGTAGGGCAGCGGACAGTCCGCGCCGCCGAGCCGCACGATCGGCGCATCGAGTGCGTCGAATGCCTCGCTCTCGCTCACGATGGCCGCGATCTCCGAACCAATGCCCAGCTGCTGCACGCCCTCATACACGCAGATGAGCCGCGATGTTTTTTGCACACTGTCGATGATCGCCTGCCGATCGATGGGGCGAATACTGCGCAGATCGAGCACCTCGGCGTCGATGCCATCGTGCGCCAGCGTCTCCGCGGCTTCGAGCGCGCGCACGCTCATGATGGAGGTCGCGACGATCGTCAGATCCGCCCCTTGCCGACGCATCACAGCCTTGCCGAGGGGCTCGACGTAGTAGCCTTCGGGAACGACGCCCTTGCTCTTGTAGAGCAGCTTGTGCTCGAAGATCATCACCGGATCGGGATCGTCGAGCGCCGCGAGCAACAGCCCTTTCGCGTCGTGCGGCGTGCTGGGCTGAACGACCTTGAGGCCCGGTACATGCGCAAACCACGCTTCAAGGCTTTGGCTGTGTTGCGCCGCGGCGCCCGTACCGGAGCCGGCGGGAAAGCGCATGACGACAGGTACCGAGACACCGCCGCCCAACATATATCGCATCTTCGCAGCCTGATTGACGATCTGCTCCATCGCAAGCGTCGCGAAATCCGAAAACTGGAATTCATAGACAGGCCGCGAGCCAGTCATCGCCGCACCCACCGCGATACCCGCGCCGGCAAGCTCGGCAATAGGCGTATCCATCACACGTTCAGGGCCAAAGCGCTCGTACAGCCCCCCCGTTACCTGAAAAGCGCCGCCGTACACGCCGATATCCTCGCCCATCAGGAAAACACTTTCGTCGCGCTCGAGCGCAATCGCGAGTGCTTCGTTGATCGCCTGTGCGTAGGTCAGCTCGCGCACTTCGCTCATTGCCGTATTCATTGCGAGACCCCTTGTCGCGTCAGTTCGGGCGCGCCGCTATAGACGTCGCGCGTGAGCTCGCCAACCTCGGGCGAGGGGCTTTCCTGCGCGAAATCGAGGGCCGCCTTGATTTCATCTTCGACGTCGGCACGCATGACTTGCACCGCGGCGGCATCGATGAATCCACATTCCAGCAGTTGCTTTTCGAAGAGCGTAATAGGGTCGCGTGCACCCCACGATTCGATTTCCTCACGTGTGCGGTAGCGGTTTCGATCGCTCTTCGAATGCCCCCGGATGCGGTAGGTCTCGCACTCGATGAGCGTCGGGCCGCCTCCATTGCGTGCGCGCGCGATTGCGTCCGCCGCCGCCTGGAGAACGTCGCTCAAACGGTTGCCGTCGATCGTCGCACCGGGCATGTCATAGGCCGCCGCACGTTGCGAGACGTGGCTCACCGCCGTGGAGCGCTCAACCGACATCGACATGCCGTAGCGGTTGTTTTCGCAGACGAAGACGACGGGCAGCTTCCAGATGGCCGCGAAGTTCAGCGACTCATGGAACGCGCCTTCATTGTTCGCCCCATCGCCAAAGAAGCAGACCACGACGGACTGGCGACCCTGCTTTTTGATCGAGAGGGCAGCGCCTACCGCGATGGGAAGTCCGCCGCCGACGATACCGTTGGCGCCGAGATTCCCGCGGCTGACGTCGGCGATATGCATCGAACCGCCGCGGCCATGACAGTAGCCGGTTTCCTTACCGAAGAATTCGGCAAACATCCGCTTGGGGTCCGCGCCTTTTCCGATGCAGTGGCCGTGGCCACGGTGCGTGGACGTGATGTAGTCGTCGTCGTTCAGCAGCATCGTCATGCCGATCGCGGACGCTTCCTGCCCAATGGACAGATGCATCGTGCCGTGAATGAGCCCGCGCATGTAGGCCTGCTCCGCGCTCTCCTCGAAGCGACGCACGAGGATCATTTTCCGCAGCGCATCGCGCAATGCCGATTCCGGCACACGGCGGAGTATGGCCGGCGTACCATCGACCTTGTCTTCAACGCATTCCATGAATCGCTCCTTATGCGGCGGCGCGGCGCGCGCCGAGAACCAGATCGTCCTGTAGCTGGCGCAGGCGCACGATTGCCGCATTCGGATCGACAGCGCAGTTTTGGCGCGTGAGAAGCTCGCCTTTCCTGATCGGCTGCTTGACCGTGCCGCCTTCGAGCACGCCGCATGGAAGCGCGTCCTTCGCGAAGGCGTCATCGGCTGCCAGGGCCCAGGCGCGATAGGTGTACTCGCCGATCGCATCGAGATGCTCGCCGGGTTTGAGATCGCGTTTCGCGACCGCACAGACCTCGACCACGGGAACCGGCAGTGGACGCATGTCGGACTTGCCGTAGAGCGCGGCACGCGCGCAGCTGAGCGGCACTTCGAGGCTCGTCAGGTGATAGGGACGATAGAAGGTGTAATACGGTCCCTTGCCGAGCTTGAGATCATGCATGCGCTCGCGCAAACGCGGGTGCGCGAGCTCGGCCACGACGAACACGCCCGGCGCGACGCCCTTGCCGATCGTATAGTCGACTACCCCTTTCCGGCTAAGCAGGCCGCCGTCCGCAACGGGGCACAGCACCTCGTGCAACTGGTCCAACGTCGCGCAGGGGCCGTGCATGCCCGGAACGTCCGGCACGAGGCCCGTCGCGTTACCGATTGCGGCCATTTCCACGGCGGTCTTCGAACCATCGACGAATTCGACCAACATGCGCGGATTCATATTGCGAGCCTTGGCCTCGTCGGCATAGTCGTCGGGCGTCGCATCGACATTCAGCGGATTGTTCTTGCCCTTGCCGGCGGCGACGATCGGATAGCCCAGCGCGCTCACGAAATCGATCAATTCGATCGTCGAGCTGGGCTCGTCGCCGGCGCCGAGGGTGTACACGACGCCCAGGCGTTCGGCCTCGCGCCGCAGGTACGCGCCGATGGTGACATCGGCCTCGACATTCATCATGACGAGGTGCTTGCCGTGCTCCATCGCAAGCAATCCGATCTGCGCGCCGACCGCGGGCTTACCGGTTGCATCGATGACCACGTCGATCTGCTCATGCGTGCAAATCGACGCCGCATCCTGCGTGATGGCAATCGAGCCCGACTCCATGGCCCGTGAAATGTCGGCACCGCTTTCGACAATCCTGTAGCCGTCGTCGGCCTGCCGTGCGACGCGCACTGCGTCGCATGCCGCCTCGATACGCAAATCGGCAATCGCGCCGATCTCGAGCCCCTCCATTTGTCCCACTTGCGTCACGATATCGGTCCCCATTTCTCCGGAGCCGATCAAGCCGATACGGATGGGCTTGCCCGCTTGCGCGCGAGCCTGCAACGAGGCCGCAAGGCCGCTTGGCGTGATGTTCACCATCAGCAATATCTCCTGAAATTAGGGCGCTGGGAGGCGCCGAACGCTGCTTCGCCCGAGGACGCGGCGACCGTTTTCAAGGCGCTTGGCGACATCGGCCGTCGAGTTGTTTCGTGTACATTTGTCTTTTATACTAGCGATATGTTCATTCAAGGGCAAGCGCCTTGACGAGGAAAAAGTCGTTCCTCAGGGTAAGTTCGGATGAGGCGGGAAAAGCGAAAAAGCGAGGGAGGGAGAGTGCACGCCGCCGGAAACGGCGGCGCGGCGGGGTATTGCCTCGATGAGGGCCTAGTCGTTCGAGCGGAGCAGCTCCGCGGCCGCGTATTGATCGGTGATCAGTGTGGTGGGCGCGAGCAGTTTGATCGACGCTCGGAGCGCGCGCACCTTCGTCATGCCGCCTGCCGCGATGATGCGCTGCGGCACTTCCTTGACGATCGACAACGGCACGGACATCACGCGCCCGTTGATCGGATGCTCGACGATGTGCCCTTCGGCGTCGAGGAAGTTGAACAGCAGATCGCCCACCGCGCCGGCAGCGATCAACGACTCGCGATCGCTGTCCGAAATGAACTGCGAGCGATAGGCGGTCGCGTCCTTGCCCATCCCCGCCGCGCCAAGGACCACCGCATCGAGCGTGCGCGCCATGTCGAAGACATCGCGCAGACCGCAGCGCTCGATCAACGTCGCGCGCGTCTCGGGGCTATCGACGACGATCGGCGCAGTCATCAGATGGCAGTCGGCTTGATAAAGCGTCGCAAAGCGCCATGCGAATTCGGCGGGATTGAATGCGCGCGCCTTCATGATGCCGCCCAGCATCGATACGACCGAGACATTTTCCACCGGCTTTTCGCTCATATATGCGAGCGCGTTGACGAGTGTGCGTCCCCAGCCAACGCCGATCCGCATGTCCGAACGCACGATGTCGGACAAATACGCTCCCGCGGCGGCGCTGACGGGCCCCGTTGCATCGGCATCGGGCGACGACAGTGGAGCGACGAGGGCTTCCGTCAAACCGAATCGCTCCTCGAGCCTGCGCTCGAGATCGATACATTCGGCGAGCCGGTCTTGAATGACGATTCTTACTTCGTTGCGCTCACGCGCCGCCGCGAGCAGGCGTACGACGGTGACACGCCCCACCCCGAGGCGTTGTGCGATTTCCTGCTGCGTCATCTCTTCGACGTAATACATCCACGATGCGCGCAAGCGCAGCCGCCGGGCCGAACTTCGATCATCGATATCGTCTTGGCGCGGCTTGTTCGTCGCTTTCGGCACCCCTTTTTCTCCCTATTGAAAGTGACAGTCGAATCAGAACAATCGTGCTATCTTAACTTCGAATGTCGCATCGCCGAGGTAACATGGACGCAAAGCCCTTGATTCCCCGTCATATCGGCCCGGACTTGAATCAGGTCCATCTTGCGCTCGTCGATTGCGCCCGGCAGCTCCGTTACACTGCACGCAACGTTCCGGGCACGGATTCGGTCGCGACGCAAACATCCCACCGTCAATCGTCGATCCCGCGGCCTCCGTTGCCTCGTTTTCTCGGTTCAGTGGGGCACCTCGCCGATGCGTTGCTCGAGACGGCCGAGACATACGCTGGACAGGCCATTCCCCCTCTGCAGGATCACTGGAAGCTTCCCGTCGAGATCGAAATCGACGTCGAATCGCTCGCGCGTCATCCTGACGATATGAAGCGCATTCGAAGTTATTCGGCAATCTATTACGCCGCGGCGAAGCGCTTTATTCTTGGCGCCGGCGCGGCCGATGTCCTGATTTTCGAGCACCGCATCAACGAAGGGTTCATCGCGTTGTGCAAGGCTTCTCGCAGCCGGTCATCGGACGAGCAAGTCATCGTTGCGCCGCAACACCTCGCGGTGCGTGAAACTTGCCGGATGTTCGCGCGGCTCAGCCTGTTGCTGATCGAGGAACATCCGATCCGCAGCGCGCGGTTCGTGGAACTGCCGGATGTGCTGGCGCCTTGGTGGCTGATCGCCGAACCGAACGCCTACGTGTTTCTGCTGCTCGGCCTGCTTGGATGTGCAAGGAGCGTCTGCCCGGACGCGCTGCCCGCCAATCCCGACAGTGCGATGCGGCTCGCGGCGGACATTCTGGGCGCCCGCGAATCGAAATTTCGCGAGCTGCTGCGTGAGCCCACACCCGAAACGGCGCTTCAGCAAGAATTGGCATCGATCGTCAAATTCCTTTGATATGAGATTTCGGCATGCGTGACGGCTGCGCAACCCTCGAAGACCGCGGACGAAACATCTGGCAAACCGCGACCCGGCTCTCGTCGTTCAACGAATTGCTTCGCGAGCACTGCCGATCGATGAGTTCCGGGTACGGCATTTCGGTCGAGATCAACGAACGCGCGCTTACGGCTGCGTTTTTTGCCTGGGCGCAGATCGTAGAGAACCATGCATCGGATCCGCATCGGAAGACACCCGATTATTTCCAGTTTCTGGTCGGCTCCCTACTCGCGCGGTTGCTGGCAGCCCATGCGGTAGAAGCCGTGCCGGGCGTTGAAGAAGGCCGATCGAAACAGAACGGCAACGCGATCGCCGAATGGTGGCCAACGGGTTTCGCCTTGACGACGTTTTGCGTCGAGCTCGTGCGCAAAGTCATCGCTCAGGAATGCGGGCAGATCGTCACCGCGTCGCCAAAATTCGGCGATATCAAGATCTGGCAATCGTTTCGCGAGAATCTGCTCGAGGAACCGTCGATCGCCATCGCTTACTTCGATGACTTCATGGGTCTCTCCCCGAACTGGCGTAATCCGTCGTTTTTCGGTGAACGCGGCGCGGCGCAACAGTAAGAGGCTTCTGCGCACCGACGGCACGTCTTATCACCGCAAGTCCGCCGTTCGCTACTTGATCGAATCGACGAATTCGTTCGTGTAAGTCTTCGACAAATCCACGTGTTTGCCCAAGATGTTCGGATTGAAGCCGCTCAACGTCTTGAGCACCGTCTCGGGGCCGCCTTGCGGCATCTTTCCGTCCGGCGAATACATGGGTAACGACGCTTTCAACGCCTGAACGTAGAGCGCCTTATTCCCCCCGTAGTAGTCCACCGGCATTTTGGCGGCGATCTCTTCGGCGGTATGCGTTTGAATGAATCGCAGCGTCTTCACGAACGCGCGCGCGAGTTTGCCGGCCTCGGCCCTATGCGTTCGCACCCATTCGCGGGTCACGTAGAGGCTCGACGCAGGATAAGGCCCACCCAGCGCTGCTTTCGCCCCCTCAATGGTGCTCAGATCAACCAGCGGCTTAGCGTCCCCGTTCGCGCGCAACAGCGAGGTAGTCGGCTCGGTCGTCCATGCAACGTCAACGCGCTTTTGCTTGATGGCCGCAATCAAACTGTTACCGGCGCCGACAGGCAGCATGGAATATTCGTTTGTCTTGAGCCCATAGTTGGACGCAAGATATTGACCGACGAACGTGGACGAAGACCCGAGCGCCGTCACGCCCAACGTTTTCCCTTTGATGTCGCCCATATTCTTGATCTGGTCCGCTTCGTCGGATCGGACCATTTCCATGCTGCCGGGTACGAGCCCGAAAATCACGATGCTCTCCACCTCCTTTCCTTTCGTTTGCAAATCGATGGAATGATCGTAAAAGCCCACCACGGCCTGCGCCGCGCCGGCGAGCAGCTCGTTCTCCGCATCCACGCCCGCTTGCTGTGACTGCAATTCGACGTCGAGACCTTCGTCCTTGAAATACCCCAGGTTTTCGGCCAGCTTCGGTGGGAGATAAATGAGCTTGTTGATGCCGCCCACGATGATGGTGATTTTCTCGGCCGCGCCAGCGCCGGTTGCCGGCAAGGCACTCAACGCGAACACGATAGCTGCGATACGGCGGCGTGAGGACTGCATCGAAAGTCTCCTTTTTGTTTTCACTACTCAGTTTTGAATACGATGCAAACGGGACTACCCGTATGCACCGTGTGGCCCGTTGGCGTCAGATCGCCTGTTACCTTGTCGCGCATGAACTGAACGATCGTGTCCGAGCGCTCGTTGGCGACCAAGAGATCGTCTCCCGAAGGGCCGAGGCAAATGAAGCGCGGAAAATCGCCCTGTGCGTCGATCCACCGCGGCGCGTTGGGCAGGCCGCTCGCGTCATCGAGCCTGAAGGTGACGATGGAGTCGTGTCCGCGATTGGAAACGTAGAGATGCCGGCCATATGGATCGATCACGATGCCCGCAGCGCGTGTCACGCTATGAGCACGGCGCGGAATCGTCGATACGGTGTCCAGCGGCTCCAGTTCACCGGATAGGACATCGAACCGCCACGTCGTCACCGTGGAGTCCAGTTCGTTCGCGACATAGACGATGGGTAACATCGGATGGAATGCCGCGTGGCGAGGACCCGAACCCTCGCGGCAGCGATGCCCCAAGACGATCGGTTCGCCGCTTCCCATCCACCGCACGGCGAATACGGTGTCCAAGCCCTTGTCCGGGACAATGTGCCAGTCGGAATCGCAGCGGGTCGTCGCATACCGCGAAATCTGATGCGGATGCGCGCCGGCTTGTTCGGTCCTATGCGGTCCCGGTACGCCGGGCAATGGCACGACGGACGAAACAGGCAGCACCTGCCCGTCGCCGCCCAGCGGCAATCGAGCCGCCGTACCCGTCGCATAGTTGGCTACGACGAGCGAAGCACCATCGCGCGACAGCGCGAGGTGAACCGGATTGAGGCCTTCGCACGATTGCGTGCTCAACATCGACAGCCGGCCGCTCGCCGGGTCGATGCGATAACCGCTCACTTGGCTCCCGTCGCCGTGAACCGCATACAGCCTGTCCTGCCGCGCGTTCAACGCAAGAAACGAAGGATTGTCCAGCGTTGAGCAGACGTCAATGAGCGCCCAGCGTCCGCTCGTTGAGTCGATTTCGTAAATGCCGATGCCTTCGCCGCGCGCGTTCCGCTCGCGTGTCGTCCGGCAGCCGACGTATGCATGGATTCTGGGCATGGGTTCTAGCTCATGCGTTCGTGGCGTGATTGGAAGCAAGGCGCGGCATGGGAATGTCCTCTGGGTCGATTTGGAATACTTGCGTTCCATTGCATTGCATTCTATGATCACCAAACGCATTACAGCAACGCAACCGCGATCAGTACTTACCCTGGCTGCGGGATGGCGGCCCATCACCGAAGGAAGCGAGCAATGGCACAATCACATGCTGACTTTTCAGTCGCACCGCCCATTCCGGCGGTCGTGAACGACCCTTTGCCGTACGCAGCCGTACCCGACATGGACACCTTCGCCGACGCACCCGCTCTCACTCCGCTGCAAACCCGCGTGACGCGGGAGATCCTTGTGCTGGCTCGACGCGAGAACCTCGAAATCGGCGACCGTCTTTCGGAATCGATCCTGGCCGAGAAGATCGGTACGTCACGCACACCGGTCAATGTGGCGCTGCATTACCTTGCAGCCCTCGGCGTCGTCTATTACGACGCCAACCGCGGTTTTTTCATGGCGAAGCCCGCGCGGGACGTCACCGATATCGCAGACCAGTTCTTCCGGGAACCCGACGATCCGCTTTATCTGAAGATCGCAGACGATCGCCTCGCACACCGGCTGTCAGATGTCGTCACAGAAGCCGACCTAATGCGGTTGTATGAGGTCTCGCGAAGCGAGTTGCGGCGCGTTCTGTCCCGCATGCAGGAAGAAGGATGGATCGAACGCCAGATAGGCCACGGCTGGCAGTTCATGCCGGTGATCGACTCGGTCGAAGCCTATGAGGAGAGCTATCTGTTTCGGGCAGCCATCGAGCCGACCGGCATCATGTCCCCCACTTTCAGCGCCAACCGGGTGGAACTCGAAGCCTTGCGGCGCCGGCAGCAATTCATTGCGGCAGGCGGATATCTGTCGATGAACTCCGTCGAGCTCTTCGAGGCGAACAGCGAGTTTCACGAGACGATTGCAAAGTGGTCGGGTAACCGCTTCATTGCCCAATCGGTTCGACGGATGGACCGGCTCAGGCGCCTGGTCGAGTATCGGCAAGCGAGAGCGCGCAAACCCCGGCAGCACCAAGCGATCGAACATCTGGCCATCCTCGAGGCGATTGCAGGCCAGGATCTGCTGCGCGCCGCAACGCTGCTACGTGATCACATCGACGGTGCGAGGCGCGCCAAGGTTCACGCCCAGGAGATCTTCGCCCCACGGTCGTAACCGTCCTCGCAATCGCGGCCCGCGTGGCCGCTTTTTTTGGCTCGATACTGCGTTTTTTAATCACAAAATGCTTATTACCTCGCCGCGCGTCCGGCGCGCGGGACGGGGCCTACAAAAGGAGACACCCATGTCATTTCGTCGCGGCTGGATAGCCCTCTTTCTCTTCTGTCTTTCGATGATCAATTACATGGACCGCATTGCGCTGTCGATCGCGGCCAAACCGATTGCACAGGAGTTTCACCTCTCGTCCATCGGCATGGGCTACCTGTTTTCCTCGTTCGTCTGGACGTACACGCTGTTTCTGCTGCCGATGGGTTTTCTGACCGATCGGTTCGGCGCGAGAAAGATGGCGGGAGTGGGCATCGCGGTCTGGTCAGCCGCCACGGCGTTGACCGGCGCGGCGTCCAGCTTTGCCGGCTTGATGGTTGCCCGCCTCGTCATGGGTGCGGGTGAATCGAGCAGCAATCCGGTCGGCGCCAAGGTGATCCGCCAATGGATCCCGGCGGGCGAACGCGGCATGGTCAACGCCATGTTCAACAGCGGATCGTATGCGGGACCTGCTATTTGCTCGGTCATGCTCGGTTCGCTCGTCGCGCTGTTCGGATGGCGCGTCTCGTTCGTGGTGGCCGGTGCAATCGGCTTTGTCTGGTTGGCAGCATGGCTGGTTTTTTTCAACACGCCCGAGAAGGTGTCGTGGCTTGGCGCGCAAGAGCGCGACAAGATTCTCAACGAGCGCGACGCCAAGGCGTTGCACGTCGGAAATCAATCGGGCGAGTCCGGCGGTCTCCTGGCGCTGATGCGCTCCCCTACGCTCTGGGGCTTGGCGATCACGCAGGGCTGCAATGTGTACACGCAGTATCTCTTCCTGACCTGGCTGCCCAGCTACTTGCAAACGACGCGGCAGATCACCATTGCGCATACGGGCGTGCTGGCCGCCATTCCTTACGCGGCGTCCGTCGTCTTCTGCATCCTGGTGGGCCGCTTGAGCGATCGGTATCTGAAGAAGGGCGGGGTCGGGACCGGCCGCCGTCGCAACGCGGTTGCCGTTGCGATGACCACGGGCGCGACGATTCTCGCCGTTCCGTTCATTTCCAACCTGAGCGGCCTGCTTGTCATCTTCTCGATCACGCTTGCCGGCATCGCATCGACGACGTCGCTCAACTTCGCGCTGCTCAACGATTTACTGCCGAATTCGCGCGATATCGCGAAAGCGATGGCATTTCTCGTCGTGGGCGGCAATGTCTTCGGCATGATCGCCCCCATCGCGACGGGTTATGTCATTCACGCCACCGGCAGCTACAACTGGGCGTTCGGCATCGCCGGCTCGCTGCTGCTTGTAGGCGCGTTCGTCGTGCTGACGATGACGCGTGCACCGATGACGCGTAGTCAAGCGCGCACGCGAGCCGAAGCGACAGCTTGATGCGCGTTCGCGTGCCGGCGTCCCGCGCGGCGACGCTGCGAACGTCTGCCGTGAGTCGAACCACTCTATGTTTTGATTGGAGACCCCTATGTCTGTGAAAACTCCCTCGGGCGCAGCCCTGCTCAAGCCGGAGACCTTACCCGTACACGAGCGCGGCGGAGGCGCCCGAACCACGCCGCTGATTTCTCGGGAGCTCGGGTCAACGAGTTTCATCACGGGTTACACGTCATTCGACCCAGGCGTGGAGATTCCCTTCCACAGTCATAACTGCCAAGAGAGCGTCGTGTTGATGGAAGGCGAAGCCCTCCTGGACATCGACGGCCTGGAGTATCCACTGAAGCCCCACGACGTGACCTTCATTCCGCCGAACGTCAACCATCGGTTCCGCAACCTTTCGAAGACGCAGCCGATGAAGATTCTTTGGATCTACGCGACGCTCGAGGCCACCCGTACATTGACCGCGTCTGGCCAGACGAACCCCGTCGCGGCGGAACATGGCAAACGGTAAGCCCAGCGGTTGGCGCGGAAACACTTGCCGGTTCGATCGGCGGTATCACCAGGAGATTTGCATGCCACTCACCGTTCAAGCGGAGGAGCTGACACGGTTCTGTACGGCTACGCTGACGTACTTCGGCGTTCCGGAGACTGACGCCGGCCTGTTGGCCGATAGTCTCGTCACAGCCGAGCTATGGGGTCATTCGTCGCACGGGATGCTGCGCTTACCGTGGTATGTAGACCGCCTGCGAAGCGGCGTCATGACGGCCGTCACCGAGCCGCACGCTGCGCTCGACGGGGGCGCCGTTTCTGTATTGGACGGACGTCACGGAATCGGTCAGGTTCTGGCCATGAAGGCCGTTGGGCTCGGCGTCGAGCGCGCACGCCAATTCGGCATCAGCGCCGTGGCGGTCCGCAATTCGAATCACTTCGGGACAGCGGCCTACTTCACGCGCGAGGCCGCCAAGGCGGGTTGCGTCGCCTTGTTGGCCACCAATGCAAGCCCGGCCATGGCGCCCTGGGGAGGTCGCGATAAAAGCATCGGCACCAATCCCTGGTCGATTGCAGCGCCGGCTGGCCGCCGCGGGATCGCCGTAATGGATATTGCCAACACGGCAGTGGCTCGCGGCAAGGTCTACCTCGCCGCCGAGCGCGGGGTTGCGATCCCCGATAACTGGGCCGCCGACGAAAACGGCGTGCCGACGACGGATGCATCCAAGGCCATTCATGGGTTGATCCTTCCCATGGCTGGGCACAAGGGCTATGTCATCTCATTCATGATGGATGTGCTTGCCGGTGTGCTGACGGGTAGTCAGTTCGGCTCCAAGGTGGTTGGCCCCTACGACGCGACAAAACCGAGCGGATGCGGTCACCTGCTGATCACGATCGATATCGAATCCATGATGCCCCTTGCCGAATTCGAGCAACGCATCGAAGCCTTGATCGACGAAATCAAGGACGTCCCCAAAGCATACGGCGTTGAAGAGATATTTTTCCCGGGCGAACTCGAGGACCACAACCGCAAGAGGCTGACCGAATCCGGGATCACACTCGCCGACAACACCTGGCAAAGCATGACGAAGCTCTCCGCTGAAACCGGGGCGCACCTTCCTCATCCGGCGTACGCCTAATCACTCCTTCCCGACAATGATCGCGCTTATCGTCTCTCTCAAGGTCTATCCCGAACGCCTCGCTGAATTCCTATCCGCCATCGAGGAAAACGCCGCACACACGTTTGCCGACGAACCGGGTTGCAAATATTTCGATGTGACGCGGGACACCCAAGATCCGCTCCACTTCATGTTCTATGAGCTGTACGACGACGAAGCGGCCATCGCAGCCCACCGCGCCGCGCCGCATTTTGCAAAGTGGAGAGCGGCCGCCGAGCGCTGTGTGGTGAAAGGCAGCCAGATCAATACGCTTTGCACGCAGCTATTCCATCACGCTTGAGCGCGCGGTGGCGAGCAGTCGATAGCTACGCTCCGCCCGCGCCGATCCGACAGGAAAACACCATGACATTTACCATCGACACCGTGAACCCGACTGACGGTTCGACTCTGAACACCTATCGCAGTTGGTCGCCCGAGCAAATCGAACGCGCAGTGGCCGCGGGTCACACAGCCGCCCGCGCTTGGGGAAAGACGCCTCTTGCGGAGCGAGTCGCGTCCATCCATCGACTGGCCGCGGAATTGCGCCGCCAAAGCCCCTCGCTGAGCAAGCTCATTACGACCGAGATGGGCAAAATCGCCGCAGAGGCAGCCGGCGAAGTCGAGAAGTCGGCGGTGACCGCGCTCTATTACGCGGACCATGCCGCGCGAATTCTCGCTGACGAGAAGGTCGACATCGATGGCGTGGACGCCTGGATAAGCTACGAGCCCATCGGCTTGGTCTTGGCAGTCATGCCGTGGAATTTTCCGGTCTGGCAGGTCATGCGCTTTGCCATTCCATCGCTGAGCGCCGGTAATGGCGTCATCCTCAAACACTCGCCCAATGTCACCGGATGCGCGCTTGCCCTGCAGCAGTTATTCGTCGACGCGGGGTTTCCCGAGCACCTCGTCACGACGCTGGTGGTGGCCGAACCGGAAGTCCCGGGCGTCATTGAAACACTGATCGCCGACGATCGCATTGCGGCCGTGACGCTAACGGGCTCGAATCGCGCGGGGGCGGCCGTAGGCAGTGCCGCCGGGCGCGCATCGAAGAAGTCGGTCCTCGAACTGGGCGGCTCGGACGCCTTCGTCGTGCTCGACGATGCGGACATTTCGAGCGCCGTCGACGCCGCCGTCAAGGCGCGGTTCAACAATGCCGGGCAGAGCTGCGTCTGTGCCAAGCGCTTCATCGTGTCGGAGGCGATCGCCGAGCCGTTCACCGAGCAGTTCATCAAGAAGGTCGAAGCGCTCGTGGTCGGCCATCCGCTCGAAAAAGGAACGCAAATGGGCCCGCTGGCGCGCGCGGATTTGCGCGACGCGCTCGATGCCCAGGTGAAGCGCTCGATCGCGGCCGGCGCGACACTGCACACGGGCGGCGCAGTCATCGACGGCCCGGGGTACTTCTATGCACCGACCGTCCTTGGCAATACCGGCCCGGGTATCGCGGCATTCGACGAGGAGACGTTCGGACCGCTAGCGGCCATTGCTGTTGCGAAAGATGACGAGGACGCGATTCGGCTCGCGAACGCAACGCAATTCGGGCTATCGATCAGCGTCTGGTCGTCATCCACTGACCGAGCGCTCAAGATCGCCCAGGGCGTGACGACGGGCGCGGCGTTCATCAATGCGATGACCGCATCCGACGCACGCGTTCCGTTTGGCGGCACGAAGAAGTCGGGCTACGGACGAGAGCTCGCCACGGCGGGCATTCGCGAATTTACCAATGTGCGCACCTATTGGGCGATTCATCGGGCGCGATATTGATTTTGCAGACACCGTCTGCAAAAAGCCGTACCGCTCTTGATCTGAAACGATCCGGCCAGCCGCTCAGCCCTTCAATCGAACACACGCACTACGGTTGACGCCTTGGTTGCAATCAGCCACGTTCCCGCCGCCCGATGCATGACGAAGTGATCGTTGAACAGCTTATTTCCGATTCGCACTCTCACAGTCGCCGCAGAAAGGGTGTCCGAGATGTTCTCGATGGAGAGGATCGCCTCATCTCTGGGCGCACCCGTCGACTGAGGACTGGCCCTGTCGTTGATGAGTGCCGCGTATTCCGGCGACGCCAGGATCTGCAGCTGGCCTTCGTGAACCCACTGGACAAGACCGCTCGGGTGAAAAATCTTATTGAAGTCACGGCTCTTCGGCTCGTAAGCCAAATTGAAGTAATCCTCAATTAAAGCAACCACGGCTTGAGTTTGTGTCATTTTCGGATTCCTCGGCAGTTGGACGACTCGTACAATGAACGATCCTCCCGCCCTCGAATAGTGCGAACCGGTCATCGCTGCCATTACAGGAAGACATCAATCATGGAAGACCTTGCTGGAGGACTCGTAAGCGGCTTGATCGCGCTTGCAGCGCTAGCGGAGTCCAAGAGCTTCGGTCGCGCCGCATCTCGTCTGGGCAAGACGCAGCCTGCGGTAAGTCGCGCTATTCAACGATTGGAGGACCGCTTGCGCGCCAAGCTCGTGCATCGCACGAGCCGCTACGTCGAAGTGACGGAGGCTGGGCATGAGCTTCTGTCGAAAGTGCTGCCGTTACTCCAGGGGATCGAGGAGGCGGCAGCCGGAGCCTCGGACCAAACCTTAGTCGTCAAGGGAACGCTCCGTGTGGCGTGCGATGCTGCGTTCGCCCGTCTTGTGTTGGCCCCAGAGTTGGCTCAGTTTCTGAAGGATCACCCCGCTCTTCAGCTGAAGCTGGAAACGCGCAACGACCTCTCAGACCTGTTGAGCGATGGTTTCGATCTCGCGATACGATTCGGACCGCCATCCATTTCAACTTTGGTCTGTCGCAGGCTGTACAGTCCGCGGGTACTGACGGTAGCCGCGCCGTCTTACCTGGAGCAACGCGGGCGACCGAAGTCGCCGAAGGATCTGGCCGATGGCGGCCATGAGTGCATCCTGGCCATCGATCCGGCGACCGGCAGGCCATTCCAATGGGAGTTCTGGCGTGGCGACGAAAAGGTGAAGGTGGCCGTGAGCGGGAATCTGACAGTCACGGACGCAGGCACTAAACTCGGAGCCTGTCTTGCGGGCTACGGGATCGCTCAGGTTATCGATCTCGGAATTGACGCGCACCTGCGTGCCGGCACGCTGGAGCCCATTTTGACGGATTGGCCGGACGAGACATTCCCGCTTTACGTCTATTACCCCAGCCGGAACCACGTTCCGGCCAAGGTGAGGGCGTTCATCGACTTTGTCGTCAGCATGATGCCGGGCGCTGCAACCGCCACGTTCGGTCGAGAGGGAATCTTCGCCGCACCCTAGGGACGCAGGGCGTTACACGGACCGAGCCCCCGGTAGGTAGCTCGCCTGCAATGCAGTGCAACGCTCGCGCAGGAAGACATGCAATGCGTTGATCGCCGGCGTCAGTTGTGCGCGGTGAGCGCAGATCAGGTGCAGCGGCGCGGGCTCGCCATACTCCGGCGGAAATAACTCCACCAGCCGGCCGGCCTTCAAATCGTCGATGAGGTCCAGTCGCGACTTGTAGACAACGCCTTCCCCCGCTATCGCCCAACGACGAACGGCGTCGGCATCATCGCTGATGCGATTGCCCGTCACTGCCACGATGCGCTCGCCGCCAGGCGGCGTAAAGCGCCACCGCTCATGTATCTGCTCGCTCCAGACGTAGCGGAGGCAATTGTGCCGCCGCAGGTCCTCGACTTTAGCCGGCGCGCCATGTCGTTGAACGTATGACGGCGCGGCACACAATGCCCGGCGGTTGTTATCGACCAGCTTCATGGCGAGCAACGACGAATCAGGCAGCGCCCCATAGCGCACGACAGCATCGATCGGTTGACGGATGAGGTCGGCCGCACGGTCGCTCATTCTCACGTGCAGCGACACTCCAGGGTGCAGGTGCTGAAATTCGTCGAGCCACGGCAACAGCAGGTTTCGACCGAAGTCCGACGGTGCAGACAGCCGCAGCGGGCCGGACAGCGCCCCCCGTCCGTCTGCCAGGGCCTGCTCGCCTTGCTCCAGCGCACCGATCATGATCCGCGCATGCGGCAAGTAGCGCTCCCCGGCCTCCGAGAGCTGCATGCTGCGCGTCGAACGGGTGAACAAGCGCGTGTCCAGCGCCTTTTCGAGCCGCTGCACCGACGCACTCGCATGAGCGGGCGCGATATTCAGCTGACGTGCCGCCTCCGAAAAGCTTCCGCAGTCCACCGTGTGCACGAAGATCTGGACGTCGTCGAGTCGAATCATTTTCATTGAAATGACGAAAGTGTTTGGTCGGGACGCGTATTTATCGGCATATCGGCGAAAGATAACATGAGCCCCAACATCCTTCCTCCTTGGAGATCACGTATATGAAAGCCATTGCCTTCTATCAAAACCATCCGATCAGCCATCCGCAAGCGTTGCAGGATGTCGAGCTGCCGACGCCGGAGCTGCGCGACCATGATCTGTTGGTGGAAGTCAGAGCCGTGTCGGTCAACCCGGTCGACACCAAAATTCGCGCCGGTGGAGATATTCCGGAAGGCGCTGCCCGCGTCGCCGGCTGGGACGCAGCGGGAATCGTCCGAGCAACCGGTGCGTTAGCCTCGCGCTTCAAGCCGGGCGACCGTGTCTGGTATGCCGGTGACATCACGCGGCCCGGCAGCAACAGCGAACTGCACGCGGTGGACGAGCGCATCGTCGGACCCATGCCCACATCGCTGGACTTCGCTGAGGCCGCGTCGTTGCCGCTGACGACGATCACGGCGTGGGAGCTGCTGTTCGACCGCTTGCGTGTTCAGGCGGCGGACCCGAGCGACAACAACGTGCTGCTCGTCATTGGCGCGGCGGGCGGCGTCGGCTCGATTCTCACCCAGTTGGCACGCGAGTTGACCGGCATGACGGTTGTCGGCACGGCCTCGCGGCCCGAAACCCGGGAGTGGGTCCTCGCACATGGCGCGCATTTCGTTATCGATCACCGCCAGGACTGGGGACATCAGCTGGCTGCGCTCGGCATCGAGCACGTCACCCACGTTGCCGGGTTGAACAACAGCGCCGCCTATGTGCCGCAAATCGCCGCCGTGCTGCGCCCGGAAGGCCAGTTCGCACTCATCGACGACCCGGTGGATCTGGACATCGGCCCGTTCAAGGGGAAATCCATTTCGATTCACTGGGAGCTGATGTTCACCCGCGCAATGTACACCACCGACACCATGGCACGGCAACACGCCTTGCTGCGGCGCGCGGCGCAGCTCGTCGACCAGGGCCGGCTCAAGCACACCCTGACCCGACGCATTGACGGCATGAACGCCGCCGGCCTCATCGAAGCGCATGCGCTGGTCGAGGCGGGCAACATGATGGGCAAGGTCGTCGTCGCTAACCGCTAATCCCTTTTGACGAGGAGCATCAACATGACATCGCAAATCATCAGCACGGCCACGATCAGCCTCGAAGCCGCGCAAGCACTGCTCGAACAAGCACGCCGCGCGTGCGCCGCGCATGGGTTCGCCGCGACCATCGCGATTACCGATGCAGGCGGTCACCTGCGTGCGTTCGAGCGCGCGGATTCGGCGCCGTTCCTGACCGTTGACGTCGCCATCGACAAGGCATGGACCGCCGCGTCGTTCGGCATGGCCACGCAGCAATGGAATCAGTACATGGCCGAGCCCGCCGTTGCGCCGCTGGCGCACCACCCGCGGCTGACGCCGGTCGGCGGTGGCGTACCGATCTTCCATGAAGGGCAGATCGTGGGTGGCATCGGTATTTCTGGCGGAACATCGGCTCAAGACCATGAGGCCGCTGAGGAGGCGCTGCGTCAAGCCGGGTTTTTGCAGTAAGCCTGGGCTGCGATCCCGTGCGATGATGTGTCATGGCGAACATGAGACATGCTATGACACCCCCCTTCGACGAGGCGACAACGGCGGCGATCGCAGCGTTTGCTCAACTGGATTTCGACACGGCAATGCAGGCGATGCGCGCCGAAGCCGACTATGACTATGAACGGGACCAATGGATCTCGCGCTACATCGAGGAGCACGGCGGCGGTGATGACGATGCCGCATACGACGCCTTGCACGCGCAGGCTCAGACCACCCCCGAATACGCGCAATTCATCGATGCGCTTCGCAAGGAACTGCTCGATTACTTCGGCGTAGCCGACGCTGAACTGGAGTGTGTGATCCTGCTGCGCAGCGACGACAGCGATGAGCTTTGGGCTGAAGTCAACCGCAGGCGAAGCGCGCTGGGAACGGGGGAGGTGCGCGGCGATCTCTGATCGCCGCCCCCGATCGAATTGCTACGTCCCGAACGCGGCCCGCAGCGCGGCCGCCGCGTCGTCCAATGCACGCTTGCTGTCGTCGAACGGCCATCGAATGAACTCATGGATCATTCCCTCGTATCTTTTCACCGTGACCACCACACCGGCCTCGCGAAGCCGTTCACCGTATTGCTCGCCTTCGTCACGGAGGGCGTCATATTCGGCGGTGATGACGAGCGCGGCAGGCAAACGCGTGAGGTCGGTCGCAAGTAGCGGCGATACGCACGGGTCGAGCTTCTCTTGCTCGTTGTTCAGATAGCAGTCCATGAACCAGCCCTTTGTGGCCCGGCTGATGTTGCCGTATTCGCCTGCAAACTCTCGGATCGAACGGTTCGACCGCCTGAAATCGAGATCCGGATAGATCAACAACTGGAACAGAATCGCGGGGCCACCCGCGTCCCGCGCCTGGAGCGCGACCCCTGCAGCCAGATTTCCTCCGGCGCTATCCCCGCAGACCGCGAGCTTCGCGCCATCCCCGCCGAATGTCGGCGCATGTGCGACAACCCATCGCACGGCGGCATAGGCCGCCCGTGGTGCCGCGGGATATTTGTGCTCGGGCGCCAACGGGTAATCAACCGCAACGACCACGCTGCCGCTGCCATTCGCCAGCGCCCGCGCGAGCCCGTCATGTGTATCGAGATCGCCCAGGACGAACCCGCCGCCGTGAAAGAAGACGACGACGGGCCGAAGTTCTCCTGGCGCCGGATGGTAGATGCGCAAACGCAGCTCACCCGCATCGGTATGGGCGACACGGTCCTGCACGCTGGCAACAGCCACCGGCTCGCCGAGGCTTTGCGACATCCGTCGCATGCCTTCGCGGACTCGCGCAAGCGGTAGGGTGTGCAGCTCGGCGAAGCTCGTCGCGGCCAGGCGCTCGAGATGGGTCTGTACCTGAGGATGCAATGGCATGGCAAACGCTCCTTGAGTGAACCGGATCACCCGGCATTCTGCGAGAATGCAACTTGAAGCCAGGTTCAAGTCAAGGGAGAATCGCCATGCTGCTCGATATCGCAGAAGTCGCCCGGCAATCGGGCCTCGCTCCGTCAGCGCTTCGCTTTTATGAGAAGCGTAAATTGATCGCGTCGCGCGGCCGGAATGGTTTGCGTCGCACCTTCGACGCTGACGTTCTCAGCCGGCTGGCGCTGATCACGTGCGCCAGATCGGCGGGTTTTTCGCTCACGCAGATCGGACGGTTTCTCGCAGCCAGGCCGAACGACACCGATCTGCGTGCGCGTCTGGTCGAGCAGGCGAAGATCATCGACGAGGAAATCGAGCGGCTCACGCGTATGCGCGACGGCCTGAGGCACGCGGCAAAGTGCAAGCATGATCCGCTCGTGGAATGCCCGAAGTTCAAGGCGTTTTTTGGCGAACCGGCGCCTAGGCGGGCCCAGGCGCACGGAGCGGCGTCAGCAGGTTGACGTGTCCCGGCCGGGGCCGGGCTGCAACGCCGGAGACCAAACGATCAAAAGTTGAATTGGTCGATATTGCCGGCGTTGAACGTCTGAGGCGGCCCGAGAATGACCTCGCCGTCCTTGCCGATCGTGCGCGTACCGAGTTTGCCGGCGGAGAACGTTTCACCGGGCTTGCCACTGATCGCGCCCGATGCGAGGTTCGCGGCGGCATACGCGGCCAGGTACCCGAGCTGACCCGGATCCCACAGTTGGAATGCCTTGACGGTGCCGTTCTTGACGAACTCGCGCATCTGGTTGGGCGTACCGAGCCCTGTCACGACAACCTTGCCCTTGCTCGTCGACGACGAGATATACCGTGCCGCCGCCGCAATCCCAACCGACGTCGGCGCGATGATGGCTTTCAAGTTCGGATAAGCCTGCAACAAGCCCTGCGTTTCGACGAACGATTGTTGGTCATCGTCGTTACCGTACGCGATCTTGACGAGCTTCATCTTCGCGTACTCGGGCTTTTTGAGTTCTTCCTTCATCCATCCAATCCACGTGTTCTGATTCGTCGCGTTAGGCGTAGCCGACAGAATCGCGAATTCGCCTTCGTTGCCCATCATGCTGGCCGCCAACTGAATCTGCGCGCGGCCGATGTTCTCGGCATTCGTTTGATTGACGAAGATCTGGCGGCCCGCGGGCGCCGTATCCGAATCGAACGTTACGACCTTGATGCCACGCGCCATCGCCCGCTTCAGATACGGGACCAGCGCATTGGGATCATTGGCCGCGATGACGATCGCATCGACGCGCTGCGTCGTCAGCGTGTTGATGTATTGAACCTGCGACGACGCGCCCGCATCCGATGGGCCCACCACCTTGCCGTCACCCTTGAATTCCTTGATCGCGGACAGCCCCCCGTTATCCGCGGTCACTTCATAGGGGTTGTTGATCTGCTTGGGCACGAATGCGACTTTCAGGCCCTCCTTGATGCCCGCCGCGCCGGCCGCGGATACGAGCCCAAACAGCAAGCCGACACAGGTCGCCGCAGCGGCGGCGCGTAAGGTGTTGCGCATCGTTCGTCTCCTCATGACTGCTTTCACTTGAATGGCCGGACGCCTATCCGGCCGCTTTGATATCGCTGCTCGCCAACCGCCTATTCGTCAACGCCTCGCCGCGACGAGCCGCTTGTCCCGGCGCGCACGCCAACCGGCTACGAGGTTCGGAATGAGGACGGACGACAGCAACAGCAATCCGGTCACGATCGTCAGCGTTTCGCTCGACACATCGACAAGCGTCAACGCGTTCCTGAGCACACCGACGATCAAAAGCGAGAGCAACACCCCGTAGAGCGAACCGCGTCCACCGAAGATGCTGACGCCGCCGAACAACACCGCGGCAATGACGGCGAGTTCGAAGCCTTCGCCGTTGTCGCCACGTGCACTCGTGAAGCGCAGCGTAAAAATGATGCCCGCGATGGCGCTCACCAGGCCCGACAGCACGAACAGTCGCAGCTTGGCTTTGCCCACGTCGATGCCGGAAAACCGTGCGGCGGAGGAATTGGCGCCGATGGCGTACAGGCTGCGTCCGAACGGCGTCGCATGCAGGACGATGCCGAACAGTGCGGCACCCACGATGACGATCGCGAACGGCTGCGGAATGAACGTGGCGCCGAGCGTGTTCATCCCGAACGCCGTATATGAAGCGGGAAAATCCGCCACCGCTTGATCGCCGAGCAGGACGTAAGCGATACCCCGAAAAAGCGCGAGCGTGCCGATCGTGACCGCGAGCGACGGCAGCTCGAGCCTTACCACGAGCCAACCGTTCAACGCACCGGCCATCGCGCCGCCAACAACGACGAGCACCATCACGAGCGGCATCGGCAAACCCATGTGCCACAACACGCCCATCAATGCGCTCGACGCGCCCAGCACGGAAGCCACCGAGAGATCGATCTCGCCCGTCACGATGATGAATGTCATCGGCAGCGCCATCAGCGAGATCTCGGTGATGTCGAGCAGGATGTTGCTGAGGTTGTCCGTTTGCAGAAATACCGATGACAGGAGACGCCCAAGCGCGAGCGAGCCGGCGAGAATCACCGTGAGCAAGACCTCCCACGTCAAGTGGGCGGTGTGCTTGCGAGCCGTTACAGCAGGAACGATATCAACCATGATCGCGCTTTCTCATCATGCGTTTTGCGAGGGAACGGGCAAGGAGCGTATCGGTTGTCACGGCGGCCACGATCAGCGCGCCTTGGATCGCCTGCTGCCAGAACGGGGATATCTGCAACACCACCAGTGCGATGTTGATGACGCCCAATACGAGTGCGCCGAGCGTCGCACCTAAAATCGTGCCGGCGCCGCCGTTGATTGCAACGCTGCCGACGACTGCCGCGGCCACGACCTGCAGCTCGATACCTTTCGCGGTACTCGCGTCCACTGTGCCGAAGCGCGCCAGCCACAACCCGCCCGCGAGTCCCGCGATGGCGCCCGAGATCAGAAAGCCGACCATCACTCTGCGCTCGACGTGAATGCCCGCCAGGCGGGCGGCCTCCGGATTGGAGCCGATCGCGTAGTGCTCGCGGCCGCCGCGGAACGATTTCAGGTACACGCCAAGGCAGGCGAGGACGAGCACGGCGATCAGCACCAGCGTGGGTATCCCGAACGCAGTGCCGGTTGCAAGTTTCGAGAATGCGTCGGGCAGGCTGCTGGCGTTGATTTGGCCGCCGTTGACCCACGCATAATCGGCGCCGCGAAAGATATAGAGCGTCGAAAGCGTGGCGACGAGCGAAGGAACGCGCCCGATTGCCACGAGTGCTCCATTGATCGATCCTGCGGCAAGCCCGATAGCCACCGCCGCCATCAACGCAACCGGCACCGGCAGGTGAGGGAACGCAACATACAGGCAGCCCACGCCATAGGCGCTCACGCCGACCACCGACCCGATCGAAAGATCGATGTGCCGCATCAGCATGACGACGGTCATGCCCGCCGTCAGCAATCCGACGATCGCCACATTCAGCAATACGTCGCGTAGATTCTGCAGGTTGAGAAATTGCGGACGGGCGATGCCGGTGCATGCAACCAGCGCGATAAGCACGACGAACAGCGCGGTCTCCCGGCGCTTGCCCAACTGCGCCAGCCACGTCGATATTGCGGGCGCGGCAGGGGGAGTCTCTTGATCCATCGTATTGGCGCGAATGATCATGCCGCTCGTCCGAAATGAATGTTGGCCTGCCCGAGTGCGGCGCTCATGATTCTCTCCTCGTTCGCATCGGCGCGACCGATCTCCGCGCTGATCCGCCCTTCATGCATGACGAGCACACGGTCTGCCATCCCAAGGACTTCAGGCAACTCGCTCGATATCATCAGCACCGCCATCCCGTTGCGCACGAGATCGGACAGTGCGGCGTAGACCTCCGCTTTAGCGCCGACGTCGATTCCGCGTGTCGGCTCGTCGATGATCAACACTTGCGGCCCTGTCGCCAGCCATTTTCCGAGCACGACTTTCTGTTGATTCCCCCCCGACAGCGTCCCCACCGGCGCTAGCAGATCGCTCGCCTTGAGGCGTAGCCGCTTACCCCAATCGCTGGCCAACGACACCTCTTTCCCGCTCGAAATGAGCCCGAAGCGGGTCAGGCGGCTCAGTACGGTCATCGATGCATTGCGCGCAATACTGAGCTCCAGTGCGAGCCCTTGCTGGCGGCGGTCCTCGGGCACCATCGCGAGACCCGCCTTGACCGCGAGCGCGGGTTTGCCCGGCGTGAGACGGTGGCCGTCCACCACCACCTCTCCGCTGTCGAACCGATCGATGCCGAAGATCGCGCGCGCAACTTCGCTGCGGCCGGCACCGACCAACCCGGCCAGCGCAACGATTTCGCCCGCCCGTACATCGAACGACACGTCCTTGAACACGCCGGTGCGTGCAAGACCGCGGACCGAGAGCTTGACGTCGCCGGGCTCGACGTCGGCTTTCGGGTAGAACGTCTCCAAGTCACGCCCCACCATCTTCGCGACGATATCCGCAGTCGTCATGTCGGCCGTCGGCGCGTCGAAAACTTTCGCACCGTCGCGCATGATCGTCACGTGCTGCGTCAGCGCGAAGACTTCCTCCAGCCGATGCGTAATGAACAGAATGGCCGCACCGCGTTCGCGCAATCCACGTACGATCGTGAACAGCCGCTCCACTTCCGGTAGAGACAACGCCGCAGTGGGTTCGTCCATGATCAGGACGTTCGCCTTCAGCGACAGCGCCTTCGCGATCTCGATCACTTGCTGATCGGCGATGGAAAGACCTCGCACGATTTGCCGCGGATTCAGGTCGACACCGAGCGAAGCAAGGAGGCTGCCGACTTCGCGGCTCATCGCGTCGTAATCGATGCGGCCGATCCGATCCACCGGTTGGCGGCCCATGAAGATGTTCTCCGCGATCGACAAATCGAAGAACAACGTGGGCTCCTGATAGATCACCGCGATGCCGGCATCACGCGCGTCGGCCGGTGAAGAAAAGCGCCGCACACTGCCGTCGACCAGCA
>Ga0209672_100331_pt1 | contig 30743 bp, 22 predicted proteins | sample AraplaCol_mMS_r2_FD_184273 | JGI IMG/M metagenome (GOLD analysis project Ga0209672, IMG submission 184273) | Arabidopsis root microbial communities from North Carolina, USA - plate scrape CL_Col_mMS_r2 (SPAdes) (version 2) | ecosystem: Host-associated > Plants > Roots > Endosphere | place: USA...
CTCACTACTGCGGCAAGTGCCGTGCTTGCGCTGTGTTTTACCGCCTGCGGATCGTCGACACCGGCCATGTCCGGGGGCGTTTATCTGGGCGGCGTGGCAAACGCAACGGTTTCCATCTATGCGCTGAACGCGGATGGCAGTGTGGCGCAAGAGCCGCTCGCCACTGCCACCACGGCAAGCGATGGTTCCTTCGCGCTGCGGCGGTCGTTGGGCTTTCCGCTCTTCGTCCGCGTAACCGGCGGGAACTACGAAGAGGAATCCACGGGACAGAGCGCCGCACTCTCCGGCGAACTGGATGCCGTCTATTTGTCGGCCCCGTCGCAAATGGTGGTATCGCCTTACTCCAACGCTGTCGTCTCCGACGCTCGCTCCGCCGGCGGTCTCACGGCGGACAACATCGCGGCGGCCGCGTCGCGCGTGAATGCGTTCGCCGGCAACATCGACGTGCAGCAGACTCCCCCCACGTTCGTCGCAACGGGCGCATCGACCGACGTCACGCCCGGCGCGCTCATGGCGCTCGCGCTTGGCGCCGAATCGCAAAGCCGCACATCGTCCGGTCTTTCGATTGCAGAGAGCACGGCCAATATCGTCGCGCAGGCGGCCAACGGCGATACCCTCACCGCGTGTAACGCAGGTGCCGGCGACATCGCATCGGACGGCACCGTCGCAGCGCCTGTCGCCGCCAATTGTGCAATCACCGTCGGTGCGGCGGATTACATCGGCGGCACTCGCAACCGCTCAGGTATCGCATCGATCTCGAAGATCGATCCTGTCATTCCCGGTAACGCGTCTACTGTCAGCGTAAGCGGCGCGGCTTGCCACGATCGCATCGCGCTGCTGAGCGAGCAATTCGCCCTGTTCACGAGCCGCAAGAATGCCGTTCAGGCGCTGCTGGGCAACGGCGTGACGGCGGATAACTGGGTCAGCTATGCGGGCAGCGGCACATGGGGTCCGCATGCTGCTGTGTACGGTGCAGTTTCCACCACCTCATGCGGTGACGATGTGGCGACGTTTCAACGCGAACTCGTCATGGCCGCGGAGAACTATTGGGTGGATCAAGGCATCAACTATTGCCACCATCACCTTCCCGGTTGGTTGCCTCCGGTGAGTCCCGCTAAATTCCGCAACTCGTCGTCAGGCAGCACATCGGGCGGAGGCAGTTCGGGTATGACCTGCACTGCGAACCGCAAGAGCGATGGATCGCAAAGTCTCGCCGCACTGACGCACGATGAAGTCAACTGGCAAGGCGTGGACTGCTCCGACTTTACGTCATGGGTGTATGACTTCGCGGGCGTGACGCACGATGGCGGCAATCTGGAAACGGGCATCGGTACGCAGGCATGCTCGACAGGCGACGATCCGTTGGTAGACAAACAGCAACCGGGCGTGCTGCTCGACATCAACCAGGGCAATATCGCGAGCCTTGTCGATCACCTGCGCCCCGGCGATCTGCTTTACATCACGCAAACCGCTCCGCTTGCAGCCGGCTCCGCACCCTCGAACGTGACCAACGGCTACATCGTTTCACACGTCATCACCTGGACAGGCAAGCACTTCAGCGAGCTGCGAAATGGCCCGGACGGCAGTCTCTACGATCCGGCCAGCGCTGGAGCGCGCGGCTCGCGTCTGGGGGCGGATATTGCATCGTATTTGAAGAGCGTGACCCCGGGGCAGAGGATTTTGCCGTCGGAGTTGGGCAGTACGGACAAGGATCCGTGGATGATCATCGACAGTCACTTCGCGGGCCCCGCGTATCGTCCGTTCGTGCTTCCCACGGCGGCTATGAAAGCGGATTGGTATGCGCTGAGCCTGTCGCATGTACGGCGCATCATCGACGCCGATTCCGCACGCACCGACCCGGTTCTAGCACCGCTCATCATTGGGCAGGTCAGTACGACTGATGGGGACTATGGCAAGGTCGTGACGTTCAGCTCGCCACAGTCGCGTGCGTCGTCGGGCGGTTATAAGCTCATTTATCAGCGGCCGACGAAGAACGCCATTCCGACGTGTTATCGGGTGGGGAGTGCTTCCGCTACGCCGTGAAGTCCTGATTGATACTTACCCTCGACTTCGAAGCTGAGATCACCGGCGTCCAGTTCGCCTTGATATGATCGCGTCCGGAAACCATGCGTAGCATGAACCTCGCGACGTTCGATCGCGCAGGTAGAAAACGAGGGTGAGATGAGATCGCTACTGATCGCTTTAACGATCGCCTTGAGTTGTGGGTGTGCCGCGGCTGCCGAGAGCGCTTTGACCATTGCGAGCGGCGACTATGGCGACGGCATGCTGATCGGCTTCGATCCCTCGACAAAAGCCGTAAGGGGCTACTTCTCGTCCGAAACCGGTCAAGGTCGGTTCAACTGCATTTTCTATCTGAAAGGCAGACTGAGCAGCTCCCCGGCGTCCATTTCAACTTACTTTCCAGAGACGCCCAACGACAAAATCAACGGCAAGCTGTTGGTGAAGGCACACGATAGCGTCCTGGTGCGGTTGTCGACCGAGCCCGGGGGCTGCTGGAACGTGCTGCACTTTGCCGATGACGATCAGCCGGCGGAATTCACGCTAGTGGCCAAACATCCGTGGGTCTCGATTGCAGTCATCAAAAGCGACCGAGCCTACTTCTTCGATGCGCCCGCGGCTTCGGTGCATCGCAAAGCTTACCTCGTGCAGGGCGACGCGGTGGGGGTTCGTGGAGTGCAGCCGGGTTGGCTGCAAGTGGATTTCGTGGGAGGTCGCAAGATGGTGTCCGGGTGGGTCAGACAGTCGGACGTTTATCCTGACGACTAGCGCTTCACCGATCGAAAGTGGTCGGGCCGAACGCCAACGACGTTTAAACTATGCGCGACGCTTCGCACAATGTCACACATCAATCATGATCGGCCACGTTGAACTCTTGTCGCGCCTGGTACTCGCGGCCCTGCTTGGCAGCGTCATCGGCTTCGAGCGCGAGCGCCTGAACTGGGCGGCGGGCTTGCGCACCCACATGCTCGTGTGCGTTGGCGCCACTTTGATCATGCTCGTCTCCGCCTTCGGTTTTGCCGACGCACTCGGTCAAAAAAACGTTGTGCTGGATCCGTCGCGGGTAGCGGCACAAGTCGTCTCGGGTATCGGTTTTCTCGGCGCAGGATCGATTCTGTTGCGGGGCGAGATTGTTCGGGGGTTGACCACCGCAGCGAGTCTCTGGTCAGTCGCAGGCATTGGTCTCGCTGTGGGCGGTGGCATGTACACCGCTGCAGTCGGTGCAACAGTCATCATTCTCGTGATTCTCGCGGGCGTAAAGCCGATCGAGCGCCGTTTTATCTCCGTCAAGCAGCAACGCAGAATCGAGCTTCTGGCTGAACGCGGTTGCGTTTCCCTTGATAGCGTGCACGGCGCGCTAGGCACGGGAAGTGTTCGGGTCAAACAGTTCATCGTTCAGCAATCCGAAGACGACCCGGAGCTCGATGAGGTGTCCATTGCCCTCTCGCGTGCGACCGATATCGAATACGACGCTATCTGCGCGAGGCTTGAGGGTATGTCGGGCGTAAGGGAGTGTCGGCGAGCGAAGTGAGGATCAGTACCTTCATCGCTTACTTGCTGCTGCGTCGCTAAGGGCTCTTTTCAACCTGCGCAATGCGTTACTTTGGTGTAGCTGAGATTGACGCGAGCACTGTTCATCTGTAGCCGGAACCGGCTTCGGAGCCCAACCGCGGAAGAGGTATTTTCCTCTTGGCTTGGCGTCGAAGCGGATTCAGCGGGCCTTGCTCCCGATGCGATAACGCTCGTGTCGGCCGAGCAGATCGCGTGGGCGGAGATAATCTTCGTCATGGAACGCGCGCACAAGGTGAAATTGTCGAAGAAGTTCGGTTCACTTCTGAAAGGAAAAACCGTTGTCTGCCTCGACATTCCCGACAAGTATGCGTTTATGCAACTGGAACTCATCGCCGTACTGGAACAAAGGGCTGGAAGATTTTTGCGGTCGTGAGCGGGTCGAATGGGCACCCACGACAGATTCGGATGCGAGCGCGGAATCGGCGCATGGGCGTGAGATGGACCCGACTGGCTTTCGTCAAAGCCAGCGCACGCGGCTAGAAGGACGAAGCCGGTACAAGGAGGTTTAGCGCGAGTGCGCGTATGATCGCACTTTAAATCCGCTCGATTCGGCATGCTTGCGCTCAAACTAACGCTTGTTCCGCTGTTCTTGCTCGTCGTTTCAATGTCAGGCAAGTGGTGGGGGCCATCGATTGCCGGCTGGTTGGCTGGTCTACCCGTTGTCGCGGGGCCGATTTTGTTCATCCTCGTGCTCTCCCATGGCGCGACGTTCGGCGCGCATGCCGCGACACTTTCGCTCTCCGCAATCCTCGCCTCAGAAGCGTTCAATTTCGCCTATGCATGGACCTGCCGCTTACATTCATGGCCGATAGCCTTAGCTGCTGGACTCGTTACCTGGTTCATGGCGGCATGTGGCTTATCAATGCTGCCAACATCACCGATTTGGGCGGCCGCCGTGGCCTTCGCTGCAGTGTGCTTCGGCCAGTCCTTCTTGCCGCGCAGTTCGGCTAGCACGGCAGGTGGTCCCCTTGCGCGGTCTGACCTAATAGGCCGAATGGTTGCTGGTGCGGTCCTATCGCTGCTGGTCACTTCGTTATCCGGGCGGGTGGGACCTGCATGGAGCGGTTTGCTCGCGGTATTTCCACTGCTCGGAATCGTCTTGTCGGTCTCATCGCACCGCGCACACGGCCCGGCTTATGTGATTTCACTGCTTCGAGGCATGGTGCTTGGCAGGTTCTCGTTTGCCGCCTTTTGCTTGCTGCTTTCGTTCTCGCTACCTTATCAGCGTCCATTCGTAGCGTTCGCGGAGGCGTCAGTGTTGGCGATGATCGTGCAGTGGGGTACCAAGCGACTGGCCACGATGCAGCGAGCAAAGATTTCGGAGCCGAACGTCGTTGCTACCGATTGACGTGCCAACGATGCGCCCGCTTCGACGCTTGCTGAACATCCGCTTGCAGTCGAAACGGGCGGCCCAACGCCTTGCGCCGCAAAGTTACCCAACCATCCCGGCGGCGAAGTCGCGGTACGAGCGGAGCGGGCGGCCCAGAATGCTGACAAGTCGCTCGACATCGCCGCTCTCCGGCACCATGCCGTCGCTAACGAAACGTTCGGCCATCAGGCGCATTTCATACGCCATCCACTTTGGCAAGAAGTTCGCCGAATTCTGCTCGAACGGGGTGGGATCGTCTCCGCCGTAGGCAACCGCACGGCCAAGAAGCTCGGACCAGATCGACGCCAGTTTTGAACCGGTCAACGTGTCGGGCCCAACGAGATTGATGACATCGATAGGCAGGTTGCCGGCCGCCCTATCCCGACGCAGCAGTTCGATTGCCGCAACCTCCGCAATGTCGCCGGTGTCGACCATCGCGACTCCCTTGCTGCCAATGGGCATCGGGTAGACGCCGTGATTGACGAGAACGTCCTTGATCATCAGATCGTTGTCCATGAAGTAGGCCGGACGCAGGATGGTGGCACTGAGGCCCATCTGTTCGATCGTCCGCTCGGCGCCCGACTTCACTGCAAAATGCGGCACGTTCGCAAAGCGCTCGGCGTGCATGACCGACAAGTAAACCACGCGCTCGATGCCCGACTCACGAGCAACGTTGAGCGTGATGAGCGCCTGCGTGAATTCGTCGCCTGCCACGGCGTTGAGCAGGAACAGTGTGCGGACACCGGCGAACGCTCTGCGCAGAGAGTCGATATCGAGCATGTCGCCCTGTACGACAGCCACTCCGGCCGGAAAGTCGGCCTTCGAGGGATCGCGCGCGAGCACGCGCACATCGGCTCCGCGGGTGACGAGCTGGTTGACGACCTTGCGGCCGACACGGCCGGTGGCGCCGGTAACGATGATAGTCATGGTGTTACTCCTAAAGTTGTTTGCGACGCCTCAAAGGTAAGTGATCCATGTGCGAGCCGGAAGATGCTATAAAGAGATGGGGTGTCTCATTGGTGGAACACATGGATCTTCTCGCTCTCGCTGATTTCAATCTGGTCGCCCGTCACGGGAGCTTCGGCGAGGCCGCTCGTGCGGCGGAGCGCCCGAAGGCCACGCTCTCGCGCCGGGTGAGCGAACTCGAAAGCAGCCTCGGTCTCCGGCTCTTTGAACGAGGATCGCGGGGATTGAAACTCACACAGGAAGGACGTGCCCTTTACGAGCGGACGGGTACGCTGCTCGCGGAGCTGACTGACAGCGCCGCCGCCATCGCGTCCGGTAGCGAACAACCGCGGGGCCGTCTGCGCATCAGCGCGCCGGCGCTCTTTTCTCAGATGGCGATGGGCAAGCTCGTCGCCACATTCGTGCTGAAATATCCGGAGATTCGGGTAGAAGTGACGACGGAAGATCGACCCGTCGATATGGTTGAGGAAGGGTATGACCTAGTGATTCGGGTCAACCCAGATCCAGATGAGAGCCTGATCGGCCGAGTATTTCTGCGCGACCGACTGGTCATCGTGGCTAAACCCGGTTTTGCGCGACCGACGCAGGACTCGAGTGTTCCGGCCATCCTTCGCGGGGGAAATGATCGGATTGCTTCGTGGGATGTCACGGGTCCGAGCGGGAAATCGCGGATATCGATCGACCCTGTTGCTTACCTGTCGTCGTTGATCATGGTCCGCGATACGGTGCGTTTCGGCGTGGGTGCAGCGAGCCTGCCGATGTCGCTCGTGAGCCGGGACATCGCAGCCGGCAGGCTTGCGCATTGGGGCGATCTGGATGGACCCGACATTGCACTGTGGACGCTTTATCCGTCCCGGCGCTTGTTGAGCGCTCGTGTTTCTGCTTTTCTCCATCACCTTAGGGAAGCGTTCCCACTGGGGAGACCGGAGGAATTGGCGGGATTTATAGAATCGGAGTCGTGAGACTGATGCGCACGACAGGGTCTTTTGCGCCGTACACCCAGTGGCTCAGTATTACTTTGCGCGCATACCGTGCGCAGTTCATCGAAGTGCAAACAACGATCAGCGAGGGTGCGGCCTCTGCGTATTCGCATGGCTTCGAGTTGTCTCGACGGCGCGGGAACACATGTTTCACATGAATCCACGCCCCGAGAACCAGCGACAGCGATGTGCGCACCTCATTATTCAGTTGGTGCATCGCTGGGCCGCGCCAGGAATCGCACGTGTCTTCAAGATGTGACTCGGAGTACTCGTCTTTAAGATCGAGGAATTCGAGAGCGTAGGGTCCTTCATCGCCTGGTGCGGCCTGACCGAATCACTGGCTTGCGGGCGACTGCCTTGTTCCAGCATCGCGCGCGTGTTCTTGGAAAGCAGGGCACGGCGTGGTACTGGCTCGCGATTTGGCGATCGAGCTAGCGCACGCTCCAGCCGCCGCGCCGGGGCTCGCCCTCGTAGAACTCGCGCTCTCTTCGGAGCCGGTGCGGCGTACCAAATGAACGTAATCCGACCATGACAGCGGGAACGTCGTGGCGAACTGCTCGAGGCTCAGCGTCCAAGACAGCGTTTCGGCTTTTCAGGCACGACCTTCGGTGGGAACTTCCGAGACAGCGTCTCGGAAATTCGGTCGGGCGGGTAGGCCAGATAGAACAGGCACATCTGCTCCAGGCGATCTTCGCTTCTCTCTAAAAGAGCATCATCGTGGGTCGTGTACCGTTTTCGATAGTCTGGCTTTAAGGCCTGTTTTGACGGCCTTCTTGCAAACCGTACGACGCTTGTGCTATTGGTTCGCCCCTGAATACAAAAAATGCCGAGGGCAGCACCAGCATGAAACGTAGCTATCTATTAGTCGGCGATAAGTCGTCCGTCGGCGGCACGGTGACGGACGGCATCCCGATGATGAAGCATCACGGTACTGAGCTCACCTACGTCGGAGCACCCGTCGCGTGTCCGGCTTGCAAATCGATCGGACGCATCGTCCCGAAAGGTCCTCGCTGGCCTGCTTCGATGATGGGCAAAGAGCCTGCGCTCGAGGGAGACATCTGCGAGTGCAAATGCGCCCCGCGTCCCACGATGGTCGCCTCGCAGTTCGACAGGTACCAACGCTTCGACGCCCATCAACTAGCGAGCATGGGTTTCGGTCCGACAGGCAACTCCCTCGCGGACGAGCCGGCAAGCGAGCACTGGATTCGGTTCTCTCTGAGAGATGCTGGCAGTTGCGAAGGCTTACGTTGCCACGCTCACTTCGCCGACGGCTCCGTCGAAGAGGGCATTTTCGATTCCGACAGCAAAGTGCATTTTGACCGCCCCAACGCCTCCGCATGTCAGAAGGTCGACGTGGTGCTCGCGGGCGGTCAGACCGGCGGTCAGTCAGTTATGGGCAACATCCTGATGGCAATGGTGGGGTGAACATGGCGGATATGACAGCACCCAAGAACACGGTTGCCAATGGCTCATTCAATACCCAGCTCGTTCACGACATCAAGAGCGATCTGCTGGAAGCGGCTATCGCCGACTACGAGGCAATCGCCACGACCTTCGCCGCCAATGCGATCAGCGATGACAAGGTTCGCCAACAATACAGCAAGCACATCAGGGAAATCTCCGATCAAGTGAGGCAGGAGGTCGCCAATGGCAACATGACTGTGAAGGAGGGTGCCGAATATTGCAGCCAACTGCGCGACAAGCTCTTCGTCGAGTACCGCAAGTACACGTCCGCAGTAGGAGTCGCAAAGGCCGAAGCACTGAAGCTCAAGTCGAGAGGATTCGACTACTACCTGAACAAGTACGCTCAGGCTCGGTTCAGCAAGAACTTCGATGCACTGACGACTGAAGAGCGTAATGCTGTCTACTACACTGTGCTGAAGAAAGCCGGCGGCGCCAATGCCGACGTGTCAGTCAAGGTCCGACGGTTGCGCGTCAGCGCCCGCGTCGCCATCCTTTTCACGGCCATTATCGCGACCGGCGAGGTCATAGGCGCCAAGGACAAAGTGAAAGAGGCCGCGCGGCAGGGAAGCATCATTGCTGGTGGCATGATTGGTGGAAGCCTTGCAGGGCTCGCCGTCTCATTCGTTTGCGGCCCCGCCGAGCCCGCTTGCGCTATCGCGTTGGTGTTCATCGGGAGCAACCTCGGGGGAATGGCGGCCGAAGCGGGAAACGACCTGTACCAGGAAGAACTGGCCGTTTTCATGCGGTGGATGAACGACTGAGCGGAATGCCGGAATATGTCGACGTCAATATTTATCGTTCTTTTCGTGCTCTTCGTCAGTGCCGCCGTGTTGATTATCATCAATCTCACGGGTGATCCCGGTATCGACTACTGGGACCTTGATGGGGAGAACAAATCTCCTGTGTCCAGGCTCGACGTGCTGCGAAACAAGCCGGTGTTTTATGGCGCTGGCGCCGTACTCATCAGTACCTTCATCGCTTACTTGCTGCTACGCGGGTAAGAGCTCCTTTCAACGTGCGCAATGCGTTACCTTGGTGTAGCTGAAATTGACGCGAGCACTGTTCATCTGTAGCCGGAACCGGCTTCGGAGCCCGACGGCGGAAGAGATATTTTCCTCTTGGCTCGGCGTCGAAGCAGATTCAGCGGGCCTCGCTCCCGACGCGACAACGATCGTGTCGGCCGAGCAGATCGCGTGGGCGGAGATAATCTTCGTCATGGAACGCGCGCACAAGGTCAAATTGTCGAAGAAGTTCGGTTCACTCCTGAAAGGAAAAACGGTTGTGTGCCTCGACATTCCCGACAAGTATGCGTTTATGCAACCGGAACTGATAGCCGTACTGGAACAAAGAGCTGGAAGGTTTTTGCGGTCGTGAGCGGGGTCGAGTGGGCACCCACGACAGATTCGGATGCGCGCATGCGGCAGCGGTGGCGGCCGGCGTCAGGGCCCTACGCCGGCAACAACTCTTCACAGTGTCGAGGCAGTACTGGCGACTCGCTAACACTGTGCGTACCGTGACGTCCCCGCAGCACTCCTCGTCGGACGAGCAAAACGCTATTTTAGGATACTGGCTGATCGTAAAATAACGCCTTTCCTTATTTTACGATCCTGCATCTGATGAAGCGAAGCGCTCAAGGTCGTTACCTCACCGTCTCCACCGTTGGCGAAAGGGTTCGGTCGTTCGTTCCGGCGGCTCTGCCGCCGCGCCCGCCAATCGACTGGACTCCGGAGCTACGCAACAAGTTCGATCAGGCATTGCTTGCGCTGGGTCGACTGGACAGCGTGTCAACGTTGCTGCCCGATACCTCGTTATTCCTCTATATGTACGTGCGAAAGGAGGCGGTGTTATCGTCGATGATCGAGGGCACACAGTCCTCGCTTTCGGATTTGCTCCTTTTCGAACTCGACGAAGCGCCAGGCGTCGCCCTCGACGATGTACGCGAGGTCAGCAATTATGTCGCCGCGTTGGATCACGGGTTGCGTCGGTTACGAAACGGTCTGCCCCTGTCGCTACGATTGGTCCGTGAGGTGCACTCGGTGCTCCTCGCGAAAGGCCGCGGTAGCCGCCTGACGCCGGGGGAGTTCCGGCGAACGCAAAATTGGATTGGCGGCACCCGCCCCGGTAACGCTGCATTCGTGCCGCCACCGCCCGAACACGTGTTGGAATGCATGAGCAAGCTCGAACTGTTCTTGCATGACCACCCCCTGTCGACGCCGGTGCTAGTCAAAGCAGCACTTGCGCACGTCCAGTTCGAAACCATCCACCCGTTCCTCGATGGCAACGGCCGTCTTGGACGGTTGCTGATCACTTTGCTGCTATGCGAGCAACAGGTGCTGAGCGAACCGATGCTATATCTCAGCCTGTACTTCAAAACCCATCGCCAGTGTTACTACGAACTGCTCAACAAGGTCCGCCTGGACGGCGACTGGGAAGCTTGGCTAGACTTCTTCGCTGACGCCGTGATCGTGACCGCGACACAAGCGGTGGACACTGCACGTCAACTCCTCGCCCGTTCAGATCGCGACAGAGATGCGATAGGGACGCTCGGCCGCGCCACGCCCTCGGCTTTGCAAGTTCATAGGGCTCTGATGGAACATCCGATCGCGACCCCTGCCCGGCTTGTCGAAAAGACCGCTCTCACACCGGCTACGGTCAACAAGTCGCTGATGCTTCTTGAGGGGCTCGGTATCGTGCGAGAACTCACCGCGCAGAAGCGCAATCGGTTATTCAGTTACGACGGTTATATCGAGCTCATGAACCGGGGCACCGAGATTCCCGGGACATAAAAAGTTCGCGCGCTCGTCAGCTGCAAACCACATACGCCGCAACGGGTGGGAGTAACGCCCCCGGCGCGCCGTCAGGCAGCAGTTGGCCGATAGTGTTGAAAAACTCGTCGGCTACGCGTCGCGCGAGGTTTTCAGCGGTCCGCTTACCCTTGGCGGATGCTCACGAGCGGTTTATACCCCGATCTGAGAGGTCGATTTTCCGAGCGCCGCGCATGTAGCGAAGCAACCGGAGTTTTTCGATACTATCGGCCAGGAGAGACCAGTCAACGCTAACGACTGAATCGTTGAGAATCTGATTTCTCGACAGGAATCGTGGTCGCCTCGCATCGATCACCGAAAGAGTCGACAATGTGAAGTTGCGTCGCTTTACATCTCGGAGAATTTCTAGCGCTAGCTATTGCCTAACACCGGTTATACGGTCGATAAGTTATCATGGCGAGCACCAGTAGCCACTAGACGCATTCGACGTGTAGGACGGCGAGGTTCATAATTTTGTAGGGCGCTCCATACGCTCATGGGACAAGAAACAAAACCGGTTGCCGTTGCACAGGGAGTAGCCACGCCCTTAGGCCAAGAAGCAAGTACCGTCAGCGTGGTACCGAGCGGTTCATACGCTAACTTCTTGACCGATTACCATATTGGTGATCATGCTGGCATGCTAGGCGTCCTGGTTTCGATTGTCGGGCTTTGGTTGACCTATCGTGAAGCGAAGCGGTCGCGGACGGCTGCCGAAGCGGCCCGTGACGCAGCCAGAGACGCGCGGCGTGGTCGGCTACTGGTTGATGTGTCGATGGACCTGTCAGCCATTTACGAGCAGCTGTCACAGTTGAAGCAGACTATTCGCAGCGAGGAATGGGCTTCGATTTCGAGGCAGATTGATTCGCTTTGTCGAAGTCTGGAAGCAGTGCGACAAGCGATGCTAATTGATGGAAGCGAACCGGACTTCACACAGGCAGACTGCGACATAGTAAAAGAGGCGTCGATCAAGCTTCGAGAGTTCGAAACAATGCTCACGAAGAAAAACGCAAAACCTCCTGTGGAGGAGAAGTCTCAAAATGCGTTACAAAAGCAAATTGTCACTCCGCTGACAATGGTAATCGATGAAATTACACGCCTTCAGCATAGGGCTAAATTGATTTCGGCTAAGAGGTAGGTATGGATTCGGAAAAGGAAAGGGTCGCATCGTCTTTACGTGGGCTCGTCGCGAGGACCGCGAAGGGCAAGGTCAAATGGATCGAATCCGAAAGCGATGGATTTTATACCGACAGCATGGGTATTCGCATATGGATTGATGCTCGGGAAGGTAGCTTCGAGGGGGAAGATTATGTTATTTCCTTTTATTCACTGCCAGAAAATTCTCAAATTTTCGAATTCACAGATGTTGATTTAAAAGATGTGCTTCAAAATTCGTTTCTTGTTATGCGCGGACTTTACCAGCAAGCTCGTTTAATGGCGCGTGGCTATCGAGACAAACTGGACCAAGTTCTGGACGACCTTATAAAAGACGATCCGGACCACATCCCATTTTGATCGCATTCGCGTATCACGCCGGTCGAAGTTCGACGCGCGCTAGTTCCACCAAGACGCCGCGTTTCGGCTCCGAAGGACTGGGGTTTGACGAGCACGGGAAGCTCACGAGCGGTTTATGCGCCGATCTGAGAGGTCGATTTTTCGCAAAACGCCCGAGCGTACTCGGGCGTTTTGCTTTCAATCGCAGGCAGACCGTTCATGATCTGCCGCAGCGATTGTTCTTTACTGGGTGCGGTCTTCCGTTGTTACCTCGGCCGACAATATTCAAACATCAATATTCCCCGCCCGCAGCGCATTACTTTCAATAAACGCGCGCCGCGGCTCGACCTCATCACCCATGAGCGTAGTAAAGATCCCATCGGCGGCAATAGCATCCTCGATCTGCACGCGCAGCAACCGCCGCACGTTCGGATCCATGGTCGTTTCCCAAAGCTGCGAAGGGTTCATCTCGCCAAGCCCCTTATACCGCTGCTTGGAAACATTCCGCTCGGCATCAGCAATCAACCACCGCATAGCGCTCTTGAAGTCACTAACAGCCATACTCCGCTCACCACGCTTGATCACGGCCCCAGCCCCGATCAACCCCTTGAACGTATTAGCGGTATTCACAAGCTGCAGATAATCGGCCGTCAACAAGAACTCCTCGTCGATCACGGAGACCTTCACATTCCCATGATGACGCCGCTCGATGCGCAGCGAGCGCAGCTCACGCACCGGGTCATACTGCGGAAACACGCTAACCTCGGGCTTCAACGGATCGCTACGCAACGCCGCCTGCAGCGCTTCAGCCGAAGCCGCCGCGGCAGACTCGCCACTCGTCAATTCGATGGTCACGCCATCCATGATGGCTTCCAGCGCGCTCGCATCATAAATCCGCGCCAGCCGCTCCACCACGCCTTGCGCGAGCAAATACGACCGCGCCAATTCCCCCAACGCATCGCCGGCAATCGCCGCAGCGCCTTCATTCGGCACCAGCTCCGACCCTTGCAGTGCGAGCCTCAACATATGCGCATTCAGCTCGGCCGCATCCTTCAGATACCGCTCGTCCTTCCCAGCCTTGACCTTATAAAGCGGCGGCTGCGCGATATAGATGTACCCGCGCTCGATCATCTCCGGCATTTGCCGATAGAAGAACGTCAACAGCAGCGTCCGAATATGGGCACCGTCCACATCGGCATCGGTCATGATGATGATGCGGTGATACCGCAGCTTATCGAGGTTGTAATCGTCCTTGCCGATCCCACAGCCCAGCGCGGTAATCAACGTAACGATCTGCTCGGAAGAAAGCAGCTTGTCATAGCGAGCCTTCTCCACATTGAGCACCTTGCCGCGCAACGGCAAAATCGCTTGAAACTTGCGATCGCGGCCTTGCTTCGCCGACCCGCCCGCCGAATCACCCTCGACGATATAAATCTCCGATTTCGCCGGATCCTTCTCCTGGCAATCGGCCAGCTTACCGGGCAAGCCCACGCCATCGAGCACACCTTTACGCCGCGTCATCTCACGCGCTTTCCGTGCAGCATCGCGCGCACGCGCGGCATCCACGATCTTGCCGCAGATGATCTTCGCGTCGGTCGGCGTCTCGAGCAAAAACTCTTCGAGCGCCTTCGCCACGACCTCTTCCACCGGCGCCCGCACTTCCGACGAAACGAGCTTGTCCTTAGTCTGCGAACTGAACTTCGGCTCGGGCACCTTCACGGACAAGACGCACGACAACCCCTCACGCATGTCATCGCCCGACGTCTCCACCTTGGCCTTCTTCGCAATCTCTTGATCGACAATGTACTTGTTGATCACGCGCGTCATCGCCGCACGCAAGCCCGTCAAATGGGTACCACCGTCACGCTGCGGAATATTGTTCGTGAAGCACAGCACGTTTTCGTTGTAGCTGTCGTTCCACTGCATCGCCACTTCCACGCCAACGCTATCCTTCTCGCCCACGACATGGAAAATCGTCGGATGCAGAACGGTCTTCGTCTTGTTGATGTATTCGACGAAACCCTTCACGCCACCCACGAACGCGAAATCCTCTTCCTTGCCGGTGCGCTGATCAGTAAGGCGAATCCGCACACCGTTATTGAGGAACGAAAGCTCGCGAATCCGCTTGGCCAGGATGTCGTAGTGATATTCGACGTTGCCGAAGATGGTCTCATCGGCCATGAAATGCACTTCGGTGCCGCGCTTTTCGGTATCGCCAAGGAACTGCATCGGCGAGATACGCTCGCCGTCCACTTCCTCGATCACGCGGTTTTGCGGCACCCCACGATGAAATTCCATGAAGTGCTTCTTGCCGTCGCGGCGCACCGTCAGCCGCAGCCAGCCCGACAGCGCGTTCACGCACGACACGCCCACACCGTGCAACCCGCCCGACACCTTGTAGCTGTTCTGATCGAACTTGCCGCCCGCATGCAGCTCCGTCATCACGATCTCGGCCGCGCTGCGCTTGGGATCGTGCTTGTCGTCGAGCTTGACGCCCGTAGGAATGCCGCGGCCGTTGTCGATCACGGAAATCGAATTGTCGGCGTGGATCGTCACCTGGATGTCGTTGCAATATCCGGCCAACGCCTCGTCGATCGAGTTGTCGAGCACTTCGAAGACGAGATGATGCAAACCGGTGCCGTCCGACGTGTCGCCGATATACATCCCGGGCCGCTTGCGGACCGCCTCCAGACCTTCGAGGATCTGAATCGAGGAGGCGCCGTAGCTGTTATCGGGTTGCGAATTGTGCTGTTCACTCATGGATATCTTCCGGTTCTGCATCTACTGCTGGGTACTACACACGGTATTTCGGTGTGCCAAAGAAACGCCAAAGGGGCGCTGCGCCCCTTGGTCTTGGCTGCTTTCCGGCCGTCGGATCAAATGCGCATCGGCATGACGACGTACTTGAAGTCCTCGTTTTCCGGAATCGTGATCAAGGCGCTGGAGCTCGCATCGGCCACGCTCACTTGCAACATGTCGACCTTCAGGTTCGCCAGGACGTCGAGCAAATACGTGACGTTGAACCCCATGTCGATGGCGTCGCCCTGATAGGCGATCTCGAGCTCTTCTTGCGCCTCTTCCTGATCGGCATTCGTCGACATGATCTTCAACTGCCCCGGCTCGATCACGCAGCGCACGCCCTTGAACTTGTCCGACGTCAAAATGGCCGCGCGCTGCAGCGAACGCTGCAATTCGTCGCGACCGATCACGAACGTGTTCTTGTGCGCCTTCGGAATGACGCGCTGGAAATCAGGGAACTTGCCCTCCACGAGCTTCGACACGAGCTCGACCTGGCCGAACGTGAATTTCGCCTGCGTCGACGCAATGTCGATCGTCACGACATCGTCGATGTCTTCGAGCAACCGCTGCAATTCGAGAATCGTCTTGCGCGGCACGATCACTTCCTGGCGAGCGAACTCGCCCTCGATCTTCATCGACGAATACGCCAAACGATGGCCGTCAGTGGCCACCGCCATCAACCGGCCGCCGTCGACCACGAGCAGCATGCCGTTCAGGTAATAACGGATGTCCTGCTGCGCCATGGCGAAATGCACCATGCCGAGCAACTGGCGGAATGTCTTTTGCGGCACGGCGAGGCTCGCGCCGTAGTCCTTCGCCTGGGCGACAGTCGGGAATTCGTCGGCGGCGAGCGTCTGCAGCGCAAAACGGCTCTTGCCCGATTGCACCGTCAGCCGCTTGTCCGCCAGCGTGAGGCTCACCTGCCCGTCGGGCATCGCGCGCAGGATATCGAGCAACTTGCGCGCGGCGACGGTGGTCGCAACCGATTCGCCTCCCACACCGAAATCGGCCCGCGTCGTAATCTGCAACTCGAGGTCGGTCGACAGAAACGACACGTCCGGACCGTTCTTGGTGATCAGCAGATTCGCGAGGATCGGCAACGTATGGCGGCGTTCGACAATGCCGCTAACGGTTTGCAGCGGCCTGAGGAGGTTGTCTCGTTCGGTCTTGACCAGTTGCATAGGGTTCCTTCGTTGATAGGACGGCAGGGTCCAGCCGCCTCGCCCGGCAGATTCGTCGACTCAAACGCCAACGCCCCGCATTTCTCCGCGCTTTGTGCCCAGTTCCCGCACTTTCCCACCGCCCGCGCAGCCAGGGCGGCTAAACCAATATTGTGCCTGAAAAAGAAACCGACTCCGCTAAATCGGAGGTAAGGCCCGCCATACCCCGGACGCGCCCGCCCGAGCCCCGCTCAGCCCTTCAGCGTTTGCTCGAGCACGTGCAATTCATGGTTCAACTGCGCGTCCTTGCCCCGCTCGTCCGCGATCTTGCGCACCGCGTGCAGCACCGTCGTGTGATCGCGTCCGCCGAAGAGCTCGCCGATCTCAGGCAAGCTCTTCTGCGTCAATTCCTTCGCGAGATACATCGCAATCTGGCGCGGCCGCGCAATATTGGCGGGCCGTTTCTTCGAATACATATCGGCGACTTTGATGTTGTAGAAGTCGGCGACGGTCTTCTGGATGTTCTCGACGGAAATCTGCCGGTTCTGTACGGTCAAGAGATCCTTCAGCGCCTCCTTGGTCAGCTCGATGGAAATCTCGCGGCCGTGGAATTTCGAATAAGCCAGGATCTTGCGCAGCGCGCCCTCGAGCTCGCGCACGTTCGAGCGCAGGTGCTTGGCCACGAAAAACGCGACGTCCTCCGACAGACTCACGCCTTCCGATTGCGCCTTGCGCATCAGAATGGCCACACGCATTTCGAGCTCGGGCGGCTCGATGGCCACGGTGAGTCCCGAGTCGAAGCGCGAGATGAGACGATCGTCGATACCCGAAATCTCCTTCGGATACGTGTCGCTCGTGATGATCACCTGCGCCTTGTTGGCGACGAGCGCCTCGAACGCGTAGAAGAACTCTTCCTGCGTGCGCGACTTGCCCGAAAAGAACTGAATATCGTCGATGAGCAGCAGATCGAGCGAATGGTAGTAACGCTTGAAATCGTCGAACGCCTTGCGTTGGTAGGCCTTCACGACATCGGACACATATTGCTCGGCGTGGATGTAGCGAATCCGCGCGCCGGCCTTGTCCTGCAATAACTGGTTGCCGATAGCATGGATCAAATGCGTCTTGCCGAGCCCCACGCCGCCGTACAGAAACAGCGGGTTGTACGACACGCCGGGATTGTCCGCCACCTGAATCGCCGCGGCGCGCGCCAGCTGGTTCGCTTTACCGGTCACGAAGTTGTCGAAGGTCAGCACGGGGTTGAGCTTCGAGCGCTCGTACATCGAATCGGTTTCGGGACCGCCCGGTGCGGAGGCCGCGCCCGGACGCCACGTACGCCGCGCGGCCGCGGCCTCGCTTGCATCGACGCTCGGCAAGTCGATATCGGCGCCATCATCGGCCGCCTGCGCGCCGATGCCACCGCCGCCCGCGCCCGCCGGGACACGCACGGCGTTCGGTTCGACTCGCGAGGCACCCACGGCGGGCGGGCCGCCGTTTCCATTGGCCGACAAGGCCGCCGCCACGGAAGCCGGAACACGCGGCAGGGGCACGGAGGAGGCGCCGACCGAGGCGCGCAAACCGGCCTTCGGATCCAATACGAACTGGACTTCCACGGGCGCTTGCCAATAGTCGCGTGCGAGATCGGAGATGCGGCCCGAAAACTGGCTCTTGACCCAATCGAGCTTGAAGCGGTTCGGCGCAGCGATGGACAGCGTGTTCGCGGCGGCATCGAAGGCAACCGGGGCCAACGGTTTGATCCACGTCACGTACTGCTGGGGCGTCAATTCACGCTCCAGCAGTGCGGAACAGTGTTGCCAGAATTCGTTCATCAAGGTGACGTCGTTTTTAGTGCACGGACACTCGCCGCCGCCTTTGTCGCGCGATGCGCCCAAAGGACCCGGACCGGCCAGGCGAGCCCGCCACAAATCCTTTCGCGACAAGTACTTGCGGCGAATCAGCGAACTCGTGGCGACGTGCAGGATTCTTGAGATAAGGCGAGATTCTACCGCCAAAACCGGCCGGTCAGGGAGTTATCCACAGGGCCGGATCGTGCGCCGCATGCGCGCCGGCAAGGCTTGCGCACGCATCCGAAGTCAACGTAACGTATTGACGGCCAAAAGAAAACCGGTTTAAATAGCGGGTTCCCGCGAAAGCGAAAACTGATTCCCGGTCCCGTCAACTGCCTCGCAGCGTTGTCCTGCAAGGCTGCAAGCGCGCTGAAAGCGCCCAAGCGAACGCGGTCCATTCTCCAGTGAGAGCGACATGAAACGTACCTACCAACCTTCCGTGACGCGCCGCAAGCGCACCCATGGTTTCCGCGTTCGCATGAAGACCGTCGGCGGCCGCAAAGTGATCAACGCCCGTCGCGCGAAGGGCCGTAAGCGTCTCGCCATCTAAGGCGCCTGGGCGCGTCGCGTCAGGCGCCCGCGGCAACGCGGGGACATGCGCACGCCGCCGTCGGGCCGAGTCCGTTGCGAGCGCGAGCCGTCTTCCCCAAAGCCGCGAGGCTTCTCAAAACGGATGAGTTTTCATCCGTTTTTCGTTTACGCCCGTGGCGCCGAACGGCGCACTTCGTCGTCTACGCCAGGCCAACCGGCAACAATGCACGGCTGGGCCTCGTGACCGGCAAGAAGTTCGCGCCGCGTGCGGCCACGCGCAATCTCGTGCGGCGCCTCGCGCGCGAAGCGTTTCGCCTGCGCCGGGATGATTTCGGCGGCTGGGACATACTGCTGCGCCTCTCGACACGCTTCGACAAGGCTGCGTATCCGAGCGCCGTGTCGGGACCGCTCAAAGCGCTCGTGCGTGCCGAGATCGACACGTTGCTCGACAAGGCGGCACGCGAGATCGTGCGCCGCGAAGAGAGCGCCGCGGCGACGGAGCCAGCGCCCGAGCGCCCCGAATCGGGGCCCGCGAGCGGTGCGCAAGACGACCGAAGTTCGGGGCGGCCATGAAAGCCGCTTCATTGCCATGCAAACGGTACTGATCGCATTACTGCGCTTGTACAAGATTGCCGTGAGCCCTCTGCTCGGCAGCCGCTGCCGTTTTTATCCTTCCTGTTCCGATTACGCACGCGAGGCAATCCAGTATCATGGCGCCGCGCGCGGGAGTTACCTCGCGCTCAAGCGGCTGTGCCGCTGTCATCCCTTTTCCGCGGGCGGGATCGATCTCGTTCCACCCGCACCCTCGAAAAAGCGCTGAAGCGCCGCTTTATCGACTCTGAGACCACGCATGGATATCAAACGCACCGTCCTATGGGCGATCTTCTTCGTGTCAGCGATCATGCTGTTCGACAACTGGCAACGCGAGCACGGTCGCCCGTCGATGTTCTTCCCGAACCCGGCCGCCACGCACAGTGCGAGCACCGGCTCGACGCCGGCCAGCTCGAGCAGCGCCGCGTCGGCCGCGGGCCAGGCGGGCGGCACGCCGTCGGCACCGGGAGTCGCGGCGCCGGGCACGGTGGCGGGCGCAACGCAACCGGCCGCTCAGCTGATCTCGTTCAGCACGGACGTCTATCAGGGCGAAATCGATACGCGCGGCGGCACCCTCGAAAAACTCACGCTCACGCGCAACAGCGATCCGAAGCAGGCCGACCTGAACGAGACGCTGTTCGACCGCACGCCCACCCACACCTACCTTGCACGCACGGGTGTGATCGCGAGCGGCGCGGAGCTGCCTTATCACAATGACATCTTCACGCCCGTGCCGGGTCCGCGTGCGCTGACGGGCGATCAGAAGTCGTTTCAGATCAGTCTCGAATCACCGGTCAAGGGCGGCGTGAAAGTCATCAAGACTTACACGTTCACGCGCGGCAGCTATGTGATCGGCGTCGATACGAAAGTCGAGAACGTCGGGACGGCACCGGTCACGCCGACGGTCTACATGGAGCTCGTGCGCGACAGCCAGCCCGTCGAAACGCCGCGCTTCTCGCACACCTTCATCGGGCCCGCCGTCTATACGAACGAGCACCACTTCCAGAAGATTTCGTTCAGCGATATCGACAAGAAGAAGGCCGAGTATGCGAGCTCGGCCAACAACGGCTGGGTCGCGATGGTGCAGCACTACTTCGCTACGGCCTGGATTCCGGCCGAAGGCGTCAAACGAACCAATTACGTCGAGCAGATCGACCCGACGCTTTACCGCGTAGGCGTGCAACAGCCGCTGGCCACGCTCGCGCCGGGGCAATCGGCCGATGTATCGGCGCGGCTTTTCGCGGGCCCCGAGGAAGAGCGCGTGCTCGAAGGGATCGCACCGGGCCTCGATCTCGTGAAGGATTACGGCTGGGTCACGATCATTGCGAAGCCGTTGTTCTGGCTGCTCGAGAAGATTTACGGTTTCGTCGGCAACTGGGGCTGGGCGATCGTATTGCTCACGCTGTTGATCAAGGCCGTCTTCTTCCCGCTCTCCGCGGCGAGCTACAAGTCGATGGCGCGGATGAAGGAAATCACGCCGCGCATGCAGGCGCTGCGCGAACGCTTCAAGGGCGATCCGCAAAAGATGAATGCGGCGCTCATGGAGCTGTACAAGACCGAGAAAGTCAATCCGTTCGGCGGCTGCCTGCCGATCGTCGTGCAGATTCCGGTGTTCATCTCGCTGTACTGGGTGCTGCTCTCATCGGTGGAAATGCGCGGCGCACCGTGGATACTCTGGATTCACGATCTCTCGCAACAAGATCCGTTCTACATCCTGCCCGTGCTGATGGCGGTCTCGATGTTCGTGCAGACGAAGCTGAACCCGACGCCGCCCGATCCCGTGCAGGCGAAGATGATGATGTTCATGCCGATCGCGTTCTCGGTCATGTTCTTCTTCTTCCCGTCGGGTCTGGTGCTCTACTACGTCGTCAACAACGTGCTCTCGATCGCGCAGCAGTACTACATCACGCGGATGATGGGCGCCAAGAAGAAAGAGAAGACGGCTTGATGCGGATTTGAACGACGCTTGCGGCCTCGCCGCATCGGCTCAAAAAAATCGCCCAGTTCAAGTGTTGAACCGGGCGATTTTTTTTGGGGGCGCGGATTCCTTACGATTCCGAGCCGTCGCCGTAGAACTGTTCGATCAACTCTTGCACGAGATAGCGGTGATGCGGAGAAAGCGCTTCGATCTTCGAAGCGAGTTCGATCGCTTCTTCCGTCAGCGGGTATTTTTCGTCGCGCGGCAGCGGCTTCGGCGTCGTCCGGGCCGATGGGCTGGGAGGCGGGCCATAGTGAAGCCAGTGCACATCGACGCGCAGCCAATTCGCCAGTGTTTCGAGCTTGTCGGCCGTAGGAATAGTGCGGCCCGTGAGCCATTTATGCGCGGTCTGCGGAGAGACCGGCTGGCCGCCGCGATGGCGCAGATTGAACTGCAACGCGAGCTGCGTCCCGCCCGTCGCTTTTTCGGGGCTGCGCTGCAAAGCGAACTTGAGGCGTTCCGAGAACGCCGCTTTTTCTTCCGCGGTCGGCATTGCAAAATTGTGCAATCGAGCCAGTGCGAGGAAGACAACCGCTCAAGCCAATTTGAGCCTGCATAGGCACTGTTTTAGCCAGAATGCGTAGGCGGCAGGCGCTCCGGCTCGGGCCAACCGCCGCGGGGAACTCCCGCTGGAACGGGTGTCTTCGCATAATCTTGAGCAGCGCACGCTCAGTTGGTCCGAAGAATACACTATCCCGATTGAGATAAATCTAATTAGTGGTAGGGGCGAGATTGCGGCGGTCCGCCGGGCCGCAGGACGCGCTGGCGGCGCGCTACAATGCCGCTCCTATTCTTTTCGCCTTATGCGCGCGATGCGCAAGACGGTTCTCACTGCATTACGCGTATGACCATGCTCGCCACCGATTCGGATCCGATCGTCGCAATCGCCACCGCGCCCGGGCGTGGAGGGATCGGCGTGGTCCGCATCTCATGCGGCCGCGCAGGTCATGCGGCGGCGCAGATGCTGATGCGTGGGCTCTTCGCCCAGATACTGGAACCGCGTCATGCGAGTTACGTGCCGTTCGTCGATGCGGGTGGCAACGTCCTCGACCGCGGCATCGGCCTTTATTTTCCCGCCCCGCATTCGTACACCGGCGAGCACGTGATCGAGTTGCAGGGGCACGGCGGCCCAATCGTCTTGCAACTGGTGGTGCAATCCTGCCTCGATGCAGGCAAGCCATTCGGTTTGCGTCTGGCCGAGCCCGGCGAGTTTACGCGGCGAGCGTTCCTCAACGACAAGCTCGACCTTGCGCAGGCCGAGGCCGTGGCGGATCTGATCGAGGCCAGTACGGAAGCGGCGGCGCGCTCGGCCGGCCGCTCGCTCGAGGGCGCGTTTTCGCGCGATATTCACGCGCTGGTCGAGGAAGTCATTGCACTGCGGATGCTGGTAGAGGCAACGCTCGACTTTCCCGAGGAAGAGATCGATTTTCTCGAGGCGGCCGACGCGCGCGGCAAGCTCGCGCATATTCGCGAGCGGCTTGCGCAGGTGCTCGGCGAAGCGCGCCAAGGCGCGTTGTTACGAGAGGGGCTCGCCGTCGTACTGGCGGGGCAGCCGAACGTCGGCAAGTCCTCCTTGCTCAATGCGCTCGCGGGCGCCGAACTGGCGATCGTGACGCCGATTGCGGGTACGACGCGCGACAAAGTTGCGCAGACGATCCAGATCGAAGGCATTCCGCTGCATATCATCGATACGGCGGGGCTGCGCGATACCGAGGATGAAGTCGAGAAGATCGGCATCGAGCGGACGTGGAACGAGATCGAAAAAGCCGACGTCGTATTGCACTTGCTCGATGCCCGTACGGGAATGACACCGGACGACAACGTCATTGCCGCGCGTTTTCCGAGTGGCGTGCCGGTGGTGCGCGTGCTGAACAAGACGGATTTGACCGGACTGGCGCCGGCGATCAACCGGCTCGGCACGACGTCAGCCGATAGCGAGATGTGCGAGATCGCGCTCTCGGCCAAGAAGGGAGAAGGAATTGATTTGCTGCGCGCGGAGCTCTTGCGCATCGCGGGCTGGCAGGCGGGAACCGAAAGCGTTTATCTCGCGCGCGAGCGGCACCTGAGTGCGCTGCGCGCGGCGCAAGATCATCTTGCGCTGGCATCCGAGCATGGCGAAGCGGGCAATCAATCGCTCGATCTCTTTGCGGAAGAACTTCGGCTCACGCAGGAGGCGCTCAATTCGATTACCGGTGAGTTCAGCTCCGACGATCTGCTGGGCGTGATTTTCAGCCGGTTTTGTATTGGAAAATAAGCCGTTGCCGAGCGCCTGACGACGCAAGCGAACTATATCGACCTCAGCGCCCCGCCACGGACATGACAACCCACTCCGTGACCGGCATGCCCGGACTGAAGCTGGAGCAACGCCGTCTCGCATCCCAGATAGCTGTTTCGTAGCAGTTCGAGGCGCACCTCACCCTCTCCCACGAAAGCGCCGGACCCGCGTCGGTACCGCGCGCCTAAAGTGTGCTCATGGCTCGCACTGCGCGACAGGGAGACCGAGATCATGACGGATGCTGCTACCCGCTACACACTTACCCTGTCGTGCGCCGACCGCGTCGGCATCGCCGCTGCCGTCAATATGTTTTTGGCGGAGCACCAGAGTGCCGTTCTCGGCGCTAGCTACTACGTCGATGAATCGCACCGGCGTTTCTTCGCACGGCAGGAAATCGTGCCCTCGCCCTCGTTCACGCTGGATGCTTTCCGCCAACGCTTCGCGCCGATCGCTCGGGCTTTTCAGATGGAATGGACCGCGTCCGAGCAACGGCAAAAAAAGCGCGTCGTCATTCTGGTATCGAAGTTCGGCCACTGCCTGCACGATCTTTTCGAGCGTTGGCAAGCCGGCGAATTACCCGCCGACATTCCTTGCGTCATCTCGAACCATGAAGCGCAGCGGGAGTTCGTCGAACGACACGGCGTGCCGTTTCACCACGTGCCCATCGATGCGGACAACAAGCCAGCCGCGTACGAGCATATCGGCCGCTTGTTCGAAGACGCGCGCGGCGATGTGATGGTGCTCGCCCGCTTCATGCAGGTCATTCCGGAGCCGCTTTGCGCAGCTTATCCCGGACGCATCATCAATATCCACCACTCGTTCTTGCCGAGCTTCGCCGGCGCGCGCCCCTATCACCAGGCGCATCAACGCGGCGTGAAGCTCGTTGGCGCGACCAGTCACTACGTCACGCCCGCGCTTGATCAGGGGCCGATCATCGAACAGGACGTGATTCGTGTGAGTCATGCGGACAGCGCGGATCGCATCGTGCAGCTCGGTCGCGACATCGAAAAAAGCGTGCTTGCACGCAGCCTCCTCTATCACCTCGAAGACCGTGTGCTGATTCACGGCAATCACACTGTCGTGTTTCGCTGAGCGGTACGCATCGCGTGTCGCATGACCACCGTCCGCCATGCGCACAACCGCGTTACGTGCCCTGCGCAAGCGCTGCCATCTGCACGGCGTTCATCGCTCCGCGGTAGATGCGCAATTCGTCGATCGATCCCGCGAAATACGGATCGGCGGGGAACTGCGAGCGGCCGATCCAGTTCTGGGCTGTCTCGCCGATGCGCCAAGGCGCGAAAATGACATCGCTGGAGCTTCCAACTGATACGCCGTTGACATAGAGCGTTGCCGTCGTGCCCGAGAGCGTGACCGCGACATGGGTCCATTGATTCGTCGGCAACGCGGCGTTGCCGTCGATGCGACGTTCGCCGTGCGGACCGTTCGTCGTAATCGCAAATCGCACGAAGCCCGCGCCACCCATCGGCGTGAGCATCATGTACCGGCCGGTGCCGGAGCCAAAATCGAAGATGCGTGCCCAGCGCGCTGCCTTCGTCCAATAGACCCATGTGGCAATCGTGAAGTCGGAGACATCGATCATGAGATCGTTCGGCAAGCTCACATAACCGCTCGCTCCGTCGAGTGCCACCGCATTGTCGAGTTTGCCCACACCGTGCGAGACGCCCCCCATCAGCGTGCCGGAGTGGCCGTTGCCGCTCGCATCAGCCGCACTCGTGCCGCCCGTCTCATCGAACGTCAAATCGGTATGCAACGCGATGGAGGTCACAGCGACGGCTTCGTTCGAATTCGAGCTCTCGCCCGAAGCGGTGCTTGCACTGACGACGTAATACCACGTGCCAGCCGCCGGACTGTCGGTGTAGGTAAGAGGATCCGCGATGCCCGTTGCAATCGTGCTGTACGGGCCGCCTGAATTCGCGGCGCGTTTGACGTTATAACTCGTACCGTTCGATACGCCCCACCATGAAAGCACGACCCGGCCCGCGCTCGAATAAGCCGTGAGGCCGCTCGGTGCGGCCGCGGGCGTGCCCGCGTCGCGTGTGCAGGTCAACGTGCCGTAGCCGAGCTGATCGTAGCCACCGCTATTCGGCCCGTAGTTTCCCCCGCCGCCCTCGGGTTGGATCTTCAGCGCGAACTGCTTCGACCAGGGCGCGGCAAGGCCTTTGCGGTTCACATAGTGGTTGTAGACGAGCGCCCAACAGGGGCGAACCGTACCCTGGCCCCCGGTCGAGAACGCCGTTTGCGTGACGTCGACGTTCGAATAAGTGACGTAGGGCACGGTGTAATAAGTGGTCCCGTCAGGCCGCAGCAGGTTGGCCTTGGCAACATACTCGGCGCCCGCGAGGAACCGGTTGTTGTCATGACCGTAGAGGTCGATGCCCTGATTCCAGGCCATTTCACAGATGGCGCCGCCAAGCGCGATGCCGAGCGTGTTATGTCCTTGATCACGTCCGGTCTCCTGCCACTGTCCCAGGTAGCCCGGGTGGACGTAGTACACCGCTTGAGCGATGGCGCCATTGCCCGGGCCGTTCAGGAAATAGTTCACGGCCTCGTCGAAAAGGGAATGATCGTCGCAGAGCACCCCGATGGCCATGACCGACGCGAGATTGCAGAGATCCCAATTGGCCCAGTAGTGCGTGATCTCCGTGCCGTTGTGGCGATTCAGGAAGTCGTGATTGATGGGATAGAAGATGTTGCGCATCATCGCCTGAAATGCATCGAGATCCGCGGGGGCCCAGCCCGTGTAATTGCGCATGATCTCGCCCGCGTTCGCAAACTCGTAGCCGTAGAGGCCCGCGGCCAGGTCGACGTTGCTATCACCGCCGAGGCGTTGCAGCGTCGACGACCACGCGTTCATGATTTGCACCGCTTTGTCGGCGTAGCGCTTGTCGCCGCTGATCTTCCATCGCAACGCGCAGGCGTAGGCTGCCGCGACATCGTTATAGAGCACCCCGTAGTTCTGCGGGCCCGTGCCGCCGCGATCGACCTCGATTTGAGGGCGCGGCGTCCACGACAAGCTGGCGTGGCTGTTGGCGATCAGGACGTTCCAGCCGTCGATCCAAGGCGACGCTTGTGCCGAGACTTTCAACGCCATTCGGTCGAAGTCGCCCTGTGTATGCAACAGCCCAGGATGAACGAACGCACCGCTCGTCGCGACATCGACAGCGCCGGTGGCGACATGTGCCAAGGCGCCGCCGGCCCCGACGGCGCGCGTGCCCGCGCTCGTCGCGCGACTCACCGATGCGCCGGCACTGCCGCTTTCGCCGCTACACGCTGATAGCACCAGCGCGCCGAGGCTATAGAGAAATGTGCGCCGCGAGACCCCCGTTTCCTGCGCGTTCTTCTTCATGTCGTCCATGTGTTGGCTTTCCGTGAATGAGTGGTGGCCGTCGATCGATCGCATTGGAAAAGCAAACGTTTGCGCGCAGGCGCGCGTGCTTGCAACCAAGAGATTCGATTGTTGCGTTAACGGAGCCGCAATTGCCTTTTATTAGCGGGATCGCGGGTAGTCATCGACGGAAATTCGGGTAGGGGAAATCTGAGCGCCGTGAGCCGCGCTCGACATTCCGACGGCGCAGTCACGCCGCTGTCACGATCGGGAAACGATAGAACGATTCGCTGCGATTATTCGTCGAGCCGTAGCTCCCTTCGTCATGACGCATTCGTGTATCCGCGACGTCTGCACAATATCGTCAACCTTCGTGGTCGCGTCATCCTGCGCGCCGCCTGCGAAGCTTTTGCCTTATTCGACAACACGTTCATCCCGGCATTATGCGAATGCCGGTCTGGCAATTTGAGGGTGGTCGTCACAATGACCAAAATCCGAAGCGGTGGAGCAAGTTCGTCTGGAGACCGAGAGCAAGATGGTGTCGGCGACTCCCGGCAAAAAACGCCTGGCGGACCTGCCCCTTCTCCGAGACCGAAGGAACTCAGCGGTGGAATCGAGCTGCCCGCCGCAACCCAAGACGGCTCGCTTGTCCCGGCATCGCGCGCGTCGTCGCACGGATTCAGGATCGGTCGACAGAAAGAGATCGTGGCCACCGGATTCGCGTCCGACGCCGCGGTCAAAATGCTTGCCGATCATTTGTCGCAACACAGGCAAAAACTGGGCATCGTGCCGGCGCAGGTGGCCGATGCTGAAGTAATCGAAAGCCGCCTTGCGAAAGGCAAGCCGCTACCGCAGTTGCCTGGTTACGCAACCTGGACGGGTGTCATCGATCGCACAGGCAAAGTGCAGTCGAACGACGAAGCGCTGGTGCTGCTGCTCGGGCAATTGGACCCGCATGCGCTCAGTGCGCGCGATATCCCCAAAGATGGCTTGCCGATCACTGTATTGGCGAAGAACCCCTGGACCGCGGACGCTCATGAGGCGTACCTCACCGAGCGGATCATCGACCATTTCAAGGCCGCGGGAACGATAGCTGACAAGAAGGACCGCGTTTTTGAATTCCAGGAAACAGTCACTTGGCCGTTCTTCCATGATCTGATCGCGGGCGAACAGCCGGCGCTGGCCAACCGCGCGCTCGCGAACGACATATTGGAACTGCCCGGCTATGACATCGTCGCACCCGAAATCAGTCAGCGTACGCTCGATTCACTGAAGAGCAACATAGCTGCCCAGCGCCTGAGGCTCTTGGGAGTCGACCTCGCCGAATTGCAGTATTCAGGACGCGCAGATTGGAAAGACACTGCGGTATCGCTGAGCCTTTCGTCCATGATCGGCTCGGGCGGAGACTTCGTGATCCACAGAATCTTTCCGGAACACGCGCCGCACAACGTGGTCGCCTATCTCGCCGAGAGTGGAGCAAAAATACTGTTGCTGCTCCTGACGGACATCGGGGATAACGCCATCGGAGAGTTGGAGACAGCGCGAGGCGATTTGCTCGCGAATAATATGACGCCCTCCCTGAAGACTTTTACGGGCGCGGAGAGCCTTCACGAAGTGGCGATCAATCTGCTGAAGGGTCGCGGCGTACTCAACGGCGAGGGGCGCATTTTTGCCAAACGAGCGCTGACGGCCGGCTTGAAGGGAGCCAGTCTCGGAGCGCCGTTCGCCACGGGGCTCGGATTCGTGATTACGACCAATGGCATGGACCCTGTCATGCAAGCGCCGCTTGGCGGGGCTTTGTCCACAGGATTCGCACTCTCGATTCCGTTCGACTTCCGATCCGCCATGAAGCAAGTGCAGTCGGCCGTGCTCCAACTCATGGACGAGGGCAAGATACGGGCCCCAGAGGGCGGATTCGCCGACGAGCAAGAGACGATGCGCCATACGCGCGACATCGCGCTTCAAGAGCTCGTCTCGCGGCAGAGCAACAGCTCTTCCGCAAGGGCTTTCAGCGTGGCGCCAGCCATAAACGGCGGACTATTGGCTACTACGCTGCTTGGCGTTCCGCCGGAAGTTGCCGAAATGATATTTATGGGGATGGCTCCCCCGATGGAGAACATATCGAAACTGGTGGGGACGATCTGGGAGACCAAGGTCGAGCGCCCCCATTCGATGGACAGTCTAAGGACTCTAGTGCTGGCCACGCCCGGCGGGTTCAGCGAGCCGGCTCACGAAACAAAACTGGCTCAGGCTTTCGCGCGTCCCTGGCCGAGTAAAGTTGCCCGGGCGATCACCGTGCGCGTCAAACCGCCCCGTGACGCAACTCCAGTCGTCGACACCGAAGAGATCGCAGGCGCATAGCGATGCCGGGCGAAGACTCGTCGCGCCGAGCTCGGGCGCGGTGACGCTGGCGGCGACGCATTGAACGCACATCGATCGGTTCGCCTCATAAAAAAACCCCGAGAACGCGCATACGTTCCCGGGGTTTCTACGCTTGACGATTCCGCCGCGCCGGCTTACTTCCCGCCCACGCTTTGCAGCGGCTTCCACTGGCCGCCTTCGACCTTGTAGATCGTGATGCCGCCGTTCTTCAGATCGCCCTTTGCGTCATACTCCAGGCTCTTCGTCGTCACCCCGGCCATATCGGTCTTGGCCAGCACCGGCAGATATTTCACCGGATCGGTCGAGTTGGCCTTTTCCATCGCCTTCATCATCGCCATCGCACCGTCGTACGCGTACGGCGAATAGGTTTCGACGTCCTGGTTGAAGCGCTTCTTGTACTTCAGAACGTAGTCCTTGCCACCGGGCATGTCGTCAAGCGGCAGACCCGCGAGCGAAGCGATCGTGCCTTCTGCTGCGGGGCCGGCGATCTTCAGGAACGTCGGCGTATGGACCATCTCGCCACCCATCAGCGGCGCCTTGATGCCGAGCGACTTCATCTGCTTCACCATGGGGCCCGCTTGCGAATCGGCGCCACCGTAATACACGAGATCGGGGTTGGCCGACTTCAGCTTCGTCAAAATCGCCTTGAAGTCGACAGCCTTGTCGTTCGTGAACTCGCGATCGACGATCGTTGCGCCGGCCGCCTTTGCAGCTTTCTGGAACTGATCGGCAAGACCCTGGCCGTAAGCCGTGCGGTCATCGACGATCGCGATCTTCTTCATACCCAGGTTCTTCACCGCGAACGTGCCCGCCACCGAGCCCTGCTGCGTATCGGAGGTCATCATACGGAACGTCGTCTTGAAACCTTGCTGCGTGTACTCGGGTGCCGTCGCCATGGCGATCTGCGGAATGCCCGCATTCGCGTAGATACGGGAGGCCGGAATCGTCGTTCCCGAGTTGAAGTGGCCCAGCATGCCCTTGATGCCATCGTCGACGAGCTTTTGCGCCACTGTCGTGCCCGTGCGCGGGTCGGCCTGATCGTCGGCCGAATCGAGCACGAAGCGCACCGGCTTGCCGCCGATCACAGGCTTCGTCGCGTTCATTTCTTCCACAGCCAGCGTGATGCCGTTCTGGAAGTCGGCGCCGTAGTGCGCCTGCGCACCCGTCATCGG
>Ga0209672_100333_pt1 | contig 30540 bp, 30 predicted proteins | sample AraplaCol_mMS_r2_FD_184273 | JGI IMG/M metagenome (GOLD analysis project Ga0209672, IMG submission 184273) | Arabidopsis root microbial communities from North Carolina, USA - plate scrape CL_Col_mMS_r2 (SPAdes) (version 2) | ecosystem: Host-associated > Plants > Roots > Endosphere | place: USA...
GCTGTCCGACGATGAACCTACACGGAACACGACATTTCTATTTAGCGGAAACCCGACATCTGAACTTTGGACCTACACCCAATCGAGTGATAATTCATGTTATGTCAAATTACATAACGGCGACACGACGTATCCCGACGGGGTCCACGCGAGCAATCTTGTGCCCCATCGCCTGGCTTCTTTATGAGCCAGGCGCCCGGAAAAAACCACGGCCTTGCCGCAGTCTGCTCATCTTTTCGGTGTCGTGCTTGCCGCCACAGTCCCGTTGGGAGCCATGATTCCCAGCAACCACGAAAAGTCCTGTTTATTCCAACCGGCCAACGGCGATGGCGTTCCCACCGCTGGAGTGCCAGGAAACGCCCCAAAATTGGGATTCTCCACGATGGGATCAGTGTTGCTGGTAAAGGCCGCGTAGGAATGGCATGTCATGCATGAACCTTGTTGCGGAGGAACCTGCGCGTTGAATTCGATGAACGAATTGCTGAGCATCACCGCGGCGCGGTTCTGATCGAGATACTCCGTTTGTACCCCCACGAGACGATAGTTGGAGAATGCGCGCGGCAGCGCAGCCTCGTCCATCAGTGCAATCAGTTGCGACGTCCTGCCCGTACGTTGGCCGGTACTCGCGGATAGCGAGCCCCACGGATCGACGCAGTTTGAGTAGAGCTGGGGGTTGCAACGATTGGGGTTGGTGATCGTGCTTTGAGGCTCGAATGTTGCCCATATCCAATTCGGGCGTAGCTTTGAGGTAATATGCATTCCAACTAACGCGTAGCATTCTCCGCCAATTTTTTTCTACATAAAAATCAACAGGCTTGTTGTCACAGCTAAACCCAGGATTAATCGAGCTCGCTGGGAGCCAGTCTGCTTTAATTTCGATCGAGGTTTTTGGAAGCGATAATGGGCCGTTGCTATAAATATAGGAGCTCTGCCCCGGAAGCGTCTGCAGACTGTACTTTACATTTCTCCCTTTGGGGGACGTAATGAAATCGGACTCCGCTTGATTTACGTGAACTTCCTCGCAAAACTGAGGGTTGGCTGATAGATTTTTAGGTACAAACGGCAGCAACGCATTGTTTTGAGTGGTTTTTTGGCTTGTCATCGGCTGACAAAGGGCGGGCAGATCTCGCGTTCGGGAAGCCAACACGCTCGCATGTAATCGTTGTTGCCCCTCTTGATTCGTACAATCTTGGCCTCCATGCAAGAGGCATGTTTGCTCTGCCCACGTTTCCCATGCCCGCGGCGAGCCTTCCTTGTTGCTGGCACAGTTCGCCGCAACAAAAATCTGCCACATAAAATGCTGAAATGCGTTCGGCTCTTTAGGTAGCTCAGCGGGGATATGACAAGCCTGCGCTCCTGAAGCGGGCGTGCCGGTATCAGCATAGGCCGGGGCGGAGGAGAACAAAAAAATTGCCATAATCGCTGATGACCATAGCATCAAAAAACGATGTGCCTTCATTTTTACCCCTTATAGGCCACGAAATTGCGTAAAAACAGGGAGCAGTGACTACTCGCATCCACGAGGATATTCCTTTCGGACCCAAAACGGCCTGGCAGAATTGCTAGCCCACTATCATGTTCGTCCAGCTTACGGATCAAACCCGCATTTGCGAAATCATTAACGGCTATTTATTCGAGAATCACTGAGAACGTTGCTGCGCCCGCTCGCGGGAGAAGATGCGCGCTCGCCCCCGCCTCATTCGTCAATCGAAACCGCAAATTCCGGAGTGCGCGCGGCCAGCCGTAACGCTAGATTGAATACATAGACTCGACCAAGGAGCACGCCGTGACTGCAGCGCCTCGCCTTTCCGCCCTCGCCCGATCAGCCCGACATGCACGCGACAACGATTTACCCGCGCGCCCCGAAACCGCGGCGCAAATCCAGGCGCTCGACTGGTACACGGTGGGACAATCGCTCGACGAATCGGGGGTTGCCGTCATTCAGGGCCTCTTATCGCAGTCCCAATGCGAAGCCCTCCGCAGCTCGTACGCCGACACGCTGCGGTTTCGAAGCCGTATCGTCATGACTCGGCACGGGTTCGGTCGCGGCGAATACCAGTACTTCGCCTACCCGCTTCCTGCCCTCGTACAAAGTCTGCGTGAAAGGCTTTATCCGTTCCTCGTGCCAATCGCAAACCGCTGGAATGAAGTGCTCGGCATCGCGGCACGATACCCACGAACGCACGACGCATTCCTCAGACGTTGCCATGAAGCCGGCCAAGTGCGCCCCACTCCTTTGCTACTCCAATACGGCGAAGGTGACTACAATTGTCTCCATCAAGACCTCTACGGCGAGCACGTCTTTCCGCTCCAGGTCGCGATTCTCCTGTCGCAGGCAGGACGAGATTTTTCGGGCGGCGAGTTCGTGCTGACCGAACAGCGGCCTCGCATGCAATCGCGTGTGGAGGTCGTGCCACTCACGCAGGGCGATGCCGCGGTATTTGCAGTCAATTACCGTCCGGCCCAGGGTTCCCGAGGCGCTTATCGCGTCAATATGCGTCACGGTGTGAGTCGCCTGCGCTCGGGGCACCGACATACGGTCGGTATCATTTTTCACGACGCGCTCTAACGCTCAAGCGCCAGTGTGCGGCAAACCGGCGCTAACGGATGCCGATGTATTCGTTATTTAAAGATCGCGCGGAAGCAGGTCGCATGCTGGCCGAGCGGCTGAAAGATAAAGCCGGCGCCGGCTTGCTCGTGCTCGCACTACCGCGCGGCGGTGTCCCAGTAGCATACGAGGTTGCCATAGCACTGGGAGCTGAACTCGACGTGCTCACCGTGCGCAAACTCGGCGTGCCGGGACAACGCGAACTTGCCATGGGCGCAATCGCACCTGGCGGCGCGCAATTCGTCGATCGCGAAATCATGCGTTCGGCCCAGGTGTCGCAGGCCCAGTTCAACGCGGTGCTCGCCGAAGAGCAGGCGGAACTCGCCCGCAGGGAAACGCTCTACCGCGGCGATCGCGCGCCGGCGGATGTCAAAGGAAAGCGGATCATCCTCATCGACGATGGCATGGCCACAGGCGCTACCCTCCACGCCGCACTCCAGGCATTGCGCCAACGGGAGCCGGCGCGTATCACTATCGCCCTACCCGTCGCGCCCGTCGGGAGCGAAAGGCAGTTCGACGATGTTGCAGAGGAATTCGTCTGTATCGCACAGCCGACGCTTTTTTTCAGCGTCGGCCAGCACTACGACCTGTTCGAGCAGACGACGGACGACGAAGTCCGCCACCTCCTCGCAAGTGCGTCCGACCGATAAGGTGGGCTGTTGAGAGCGACAACGCCGCGACAATCAAAGCCGCAGCTCGGGCGCCGTGTATCGGCACTCGTAGCGCTTTCGCATCGTGCCGTTTTCGTCGACGCTTTCCAGATAAACGTCGAACTGCCAGAGCCTGGCCATGTGCCGGAGCACTTCTTCGGTATCCCCGGACAAATGCCGGTTGTCGCTCATGAAGTGCCGCAGCGTCAGGCTCCGGTCGCCGCGCGTATTGACCGACCAGACCTGAATGTTCGGCTCGCGATGGTGCATGTCGTATTGCCGCGACAGCGACTGCCGCACATGCTGATAGCCGCTCTCGTCATGGATGGCCGAGACTTCCAGCGCCTCGCGCGTATCATCGTCGAGCACCGAAAACAGCCGCATATCGCGTATGAGCTGCGGCGAGAGATATTGCGCGATGAAGCTCTCGTCTTTGAAGTTGCGCATCGCATAGTGCAGCGTCTGCAGCCACGGCGATCCGGCAATGTCCGGGAACCACTTGCGGTCTTCTTCGGTGGGCGATTCGCAGATGCGGCGGATGTCGCTCATCATCGAAAAGCCCAGCGCGTAGGGATTGATCCCGCTGTAATACGGTTTCGTGACCGGGGGTTGATAGATGACGTTGCTGTGCGAATGGAGAAACTCCATCATGAAGCCGTCTTCGAGCAAGCCCTGGTTGTACATCGTGTTGAGCAGCGTGTAGTGCCAGAACGTCGCCCAACCTTCGTTCATCACCTGCGTTTGCCGCTGCGGGTAGAAGTACTGTCCGATCTTGCGCACGATGCGGATCACTTCGCGCTCCCAAGGCTCGAGCAGCGGGGCGTTCTTTTCCGCGAAATACAGCAGGTTTTCCTGCGGCTCCGGCGGATAACGCTCCTCTTCTTCCGCGGCAAGCGGCGTGTGGTGCGCGGGAAGCGTGCGCCACAATTCGTTCACCTGTGATTGCAAATACGCTTCGCGCTCTCGGCGCAGCTCGGCTTCCTTCGCAAGCGACGGTTTTTGCGGCCGTTTGTAGCGATCGACGCCATAGTTCATCAACGCATGGCACGAATCGAGCAATTCCTCGACGCGATCAAGCCCGTAACGCTCCTCGCACTCGGCAATGTAATTCTTCGCGTAGACCAGGTAGTCGATGATCGCGTGCGCATCGGTCCAGAGCTTGAAGAGATAGTTGCCCTTGAAAAACGAGTTGTGCCCGTACGCCGCATGGGCGATCACGAGCGCCTGCATCGTCATCGTGTTCTCTTCCATCAGATACGCGATGCAAGGATTCGAATTGATGACGATTTCGTAGGCCAGTCCCATCTGTCCCCGACGATAGCTCTTTTCCGTCGAGAGGAAGTGTTTGCCGAACGACCAATGGCGATAATTGACCGGCATGCCCACGGACGCATAGGCGTCCATCATCTGCTCTGCACTGATCAGTTCGAGCTGGATCGGATAGACATCGAGCTGGTACTGCTCGGCGACCTGGGCAATATGCGTGTCGTACTCTTCGATCAGCTCGAAAGTCCAGTCGGACGGCCACGGCAGCGGTCTGCGGTCGGCAACGTTCATGCGAGATTCCTTCGGCTGCACGGTGGGCGCATCGACGGGGCGGCGCGCCGGATCGATATCGGCGCGCTTGCCCTGCTCGTGCGACCCGCTTGCGTGGGAGCCCTTGCGGCGACGCTCCGGCTGATATCCACGCGATTCGTTATGCAGATGCTTAGTAGTCATGCGATGCCACCTGCTTTTCGAACAGCTCCCTGAATACAGGGTAGATATCGGCTGCGGCATCCACCTTCTTCATAGCAAGATGCGGCTGCGTCATGGCCAGCTGCGCATACTCCACCCAGAGATTCTGCTCCTCGGGTGCGACTTGAATATACGCGAAGTAGCGGACCTTTTGCAGGATATCGTCCTGCAAAATCCGACGGCACTTCGGTGAATCGTCCGTCCAATTGTCGCCGTCCGACGCTTGCGCACCGTAGATATTCCATTCGGTCGGAGAATAGCGCTCGTCCACGATCTTGCGCATGAGCTCCAGCGCGCTCGAGACGACCGTGCCGCCACTTTCCGTCGAATGAAAGAAGGTGTCTTCATCGACCTCTTCGGCCCGTGTATGGTGCCGGATGAAGACGACTTCGATCTTCTCGTAGTTCCGTTTCAGAAAGAGGTAAAGCAGGATGAAGAAGCGTTTGGCGAGATCTTTGCGCTGCTCGTCCATCGACCCGGACACATCCATCAGGCAAAACATGACCGCCTGACTCGAGGGCTGCGGCTGTTTGACGCGATTGATATAGCGGAGGTCAAACGGATCGATGAACGGAATCCGCCAGATGCGGCCGCGCAAATGATGGACTTCTTCTTCGAGGCGCCGGACTTCTTCGCTGTTGTCTCCAGGCTCGTTCTTGAGGGCCTCGAGCTCCTGCTCGAGTTCGCGCAGTTGATTGACGAGCGGCGCGCCCAGCGCGATGCGGCGCCCGAGCGCACTGCGCAGCGAGCGGACGACATCGATGTTGTTCGGCGTTCCCTCGGCCGCCCAGCCCGCACGAATGTTTTTCCACGTGGGAACGGCGAGCAGATGGGTCTTGACGAGCCGCGGCAGCTCGAGATCGTCGAAGAAGTACTGCATGAACTCTTCGCGGGAAAGCTCGAAAACGAAATCGTCCTGCCCTTCCCCTTCGTTGCTGGCCTGGCTGCCGCCGCCTCCGCTTCCCCCGTTCGGGCGCGGGATCTTGTCGCCGCGCACGTAGTCCTCGTTGCCGGGGTGCACCATCTCGCGCCGACCAGCCTGGCCGTGCCGGAACGCCGGCTCGGCGATATCCTTACGCGGAATCGTGATGCTCTGCGTGCTTTGAATGTCCTTGATACTGCGGTCGCGCACCGCTTCCGAAACAGCACGCCGAATGTAGTTCTTTACGCGCCGCAAAAAGCGTTCGCGGTTCGCAATGCTCTTGTTCTTCCCTGCCAGCCTGCGGTCGATGATTTGGTGAAGCACATCCAGTCTCCCGCTTTCAATTCCTCAAAGCGATATGCGCAGCCGCCGAGCAGGCAACATGCCTGTGCACCGCGCGTACCGCGAAACGCCTGGCCGGCAGTGGCCAGCCAGGCGCTGCGCCCTTCGTTACGAGGACTTGCGCACCCGCAAGTACCAGTCGCACAACAGGCGTACTTGTTTCGGCGTATAGCCTTTCGCAACCATCCGATTGACGAAGTCTTCGTGCTTGCGTTGCTCCTCGGCCGAGCCCTTTGCATTGAACGAAATGACCGGCAACAGTTCCTCGGTGTTCGAGAACATCTTCTTCTCGATCACGACACGCAGCTTCTCGTAGCTGACCCACGCCGGATTCTTGCCACCGTTTGCCGCCCGTGCGCGCAACACGAAATTGACGATTTCGTTGCGGAAATCCTTCGGATTGCTGATGCCCGCCGGTTTTTCGATCTTTTCCAGCTCCGCGTTGAGCGCGGCGCGGTCGAAGCTCTCGCCCGTGTCGTGGTCGCGGAATTCCTGGTCCTGGATCCAGAAGTCGGCATAGGTGACATAACGATCGAAGATGTTCTGACCGTACTCCGAATACGATTCGAGGTATGCGGTCTGAATCTCCTTGCCGATGAATTCGGCGTAGCGCGAAGCGAGCAGATCCTTCACGAAAGACAAATATTTCTGCTCTGTCTCCGGCGGGAACTGCTCCCGCTCGACCTGTTGCTCCAGCACGTACATGAGGTGAACAGGGTTCGCCGCCACCTCCGCCGTATCGAAGTTGAACACGCGCGAGAGAATCTTGAACGCAAAGCGCGTGGACACGCCCGTCATACCCTCGTCCACACCCGCGTAATCGCGGTATTCCTGGTACGACTTCGCTTTGGGATCGGTGTCCTTCAGATTCTCGCCGTCGTAGACCTGCATCTTGGAGAACAGGTTCGAGTTCTCGGGCTCTTGCAAGCGCGTAAGCACGGAGAACTGCGCCATCATCTTCAGCGTGCCGGGCGCACAGACCGCGTCGGCCAGCGAGGAGTTGCGGATCAGCTTCTCGTAGATCTTGATTTCTTCGGACACACGCAGGCAATACGGAACCTTCACGACGAAAATACGGTCGAGCAAAGCCTCGTTGTTGCGATTGTTTCTGAACGCCTTCCACTCGGACTCATTCGAGTGCGCGAGGATAATGCCGTCGAACGGTATCGCACCGAAGCCTTCGGTACCTTTGAAGTTGCCCTCTTGCGTCGCCGTCAGCAGCGGGTGCAGCACTTTGATCGGCGCCTTGAACATCTCGACGAATTCGAGCAAGCCCTGATTCGCGAGACACAGTCCACCGGAGTAGCTGTAGGCATCGGCGTCGTCCTGCGCATACTGCTCGAGCTTGCGGATATCGACCTTGCCCACGAGCGAGGAGATGTCCTGATTGTTCTCGTCGCCCGGTTCGGTCTTCGCAATACCGATTTGACGCAGAATCGAAGGATGCCGGCGCACCACGCGGAACTTGCGGATGTCGCCGTTGTACTCGTGCAGCCGCTTCACCGCCCACGGGCTCAGAATGCTCTTGAGGTAGCGGCGCGGAATGCCGTACTGCTCCTCGAGAATCGGGCCGTCTTCGTCGTAGTCGAAGAGCCCGAGCGGCGACTCGTTGACCGGCGAACCCTTGATCGAATAAAACGGCACGCGCTCCATGAGCTGCTTGAGCCGCTCGGCGATCGACGACTTGCCGCCGCCTACAGGACCCAACAGGTAGAGAATCTGCTTTTTCTCTTCGAGGCCTTGTGCCGCATGACGAAAGTACGCGACAACCTGCTCGATGACGTCTTCCATCCCGTAGAACTCGCGAAACGCGGGATAGACTTTGATGACCTTGTTCGCGAAGATTCGCGACAAGCGTGGATCGTTGCGTGTATCGACCTGCTCCGGCTCCCCGATAGCCGTCAACATGCGTTCGCTGGCGGTGGCGTACGCGGCGGGATTGTCTTTGCAGAGCGCGAGGTACTCCTCGAGCGAGAACTCCTCCTCTCGCGTTTTTTCGAAGCGGTTCGCGAAACTGCTGTAAATATCCATGCTCCCTCCTCGCCGAAGTATGCGGTCGATGCCGTCTCCAGGCCACTATACCGAAACGACCTCGCTCGAATTCATCCTAAACCCTTTTAAATTATTTTTCACGGCTTACGTTGTTCACGTGACTACTAACTTGGAGATGCCAGCTCGCTCGCCTACAATCTACGCCCGCGCGCTCTCTTGCTCTCGCTGCGCTTCATGCTCCCACCTTCGTATACGTTGCAGGTGTCACATTGGTCGACACGTGTACGCTTCCGTTACAACTTTTCGCGATCGAGTGCAGCGGCGAAAAAATGCTGCGCTCCGCGCCTCTTGCGTCCCTATTAAGGGTGCTCGCGAACCCGTCACATGTCGATGCGCGCCACCACGTTTCGTGCCGGCTCCTGCTTTGCGCTTATCAGGATTAACGGCCGGTGCGAATGAGCGCTTAAGCGATTTTTGCGGATGCGCCCCCCGAGGAAACCCGCGGCGGGCGCTGGTGAGGAGTGTATCGGTCAGCCAACTGCCGCGTCGAGCTCTGCGCGTGTCGGAATCGAGGGCTGCGCACCTGCCCGCGTCACGGAGATCGCGGCCGCGCGTTGTGCGAACCGCAGGGCGGCGTCGGTGCTCGCGCCGTGCGCCAGCTGAGCGGCGAATGCGCCGATGAATGTGTCGCCTGCAGCCGTGGTGTCGACGGCGCTCACGCGCGGTGCGGGTACATGCACCGGCTCGCCGCCGAATGCTGCGACTACGCCGGCGGCGCCCAGCGTGATCAACACATTGCGCGCTCCTTGCGCGACGAGCGCCTGGGCGGCCACGAGTGCATCCTGGGGCGAGCCGATCGGCAAGCCCGTGAGCGTCGCCGCTTCCAGCTCGTTCGGAATGAGGTAGTCGATGAGCGGCAGCCACTGTGCCGGCAACGGCCCGGTGACGGGCGCAGGGTTCAGAATGACCGTCTTGTTCAGCCGGCGGGCTGCCGCGAGGGTAGCCGCGACGGTCGCCGGAGGCGTTTCGAGCTGGCATACGACGACAGCCGCCTCGGCCAGCACCGGTTCGTGGCCCGAGATGTCGTCCGGCGTCAGCTCGCCGTTACTGCCCGCCACGATGACGATCGAATTGCGGCCGTCATCGTCGACCAGGATGAGCGCGACGCCGGTAGGCGCCGACGCCGTCGCCGCGAGCGCCCGGCAGTCGATGCCTTCCCGTTCGAGCCCGGCGCGCAACGTTGCGCCATTGGCATCCGGGCCAATCCGGCCGATCATCGAAACCTGTGCGCCGAGTCGCGCCGCCGCGACCGCCTGGTTACCTCCCTTGCCGCCGGGTACCTGCGCGAACGTCTGTCCGGCGAGCGTCTCCCCGGGCAGCGGCATGCGCGGCACGCGCGCGACGAGATCCATATTGAGACTGCCGACCACGGCCACGCGCGCGGTACGGCCCGCGGGGTCCGGCAAAACGCCCGCGCCCGCCGGCCCGTTCGCTGCTGTCATCGTGTTTTTCTCCTTGGAACTTGCGGTGCCTAGACGTACTGCGGCGCACCCGCATAGACCGCCGTTGATTCGCGCAACATGAGGCGCGGGGATACGACGCGACGCTGAGTCGGCCCCGACATCGCACCGCTGATCCGCGCGATCAGCATCTTCGCCGCCGCCTCGCCGAGCGCGCGTACCGAATGTCCAACCGTGGAGAGCGCAGGATAGGTGTACGCGGCGAGTTCGATGTCATCGAAACCGATGATCGAGCACTGCCGCGGTACGGCGATACCGCGTTCAGCCGCGACGCGCAGCGCGCCGATACCCATCATGTCGTTGCAGGCGAAGATTGCGCTCGGTCGCACGGTGTCGAAAAGGCGCCCTGCCGCGTCCTGCCCTCCCGGGCCCGAAAAGTCACTTTCGACGATGGCCGCCGGCTCGATCTCGATACCGCGTTCGGACATCGCCCGCAAGAAGCCGTGCACGCGCATGGCACTGACGGCCGTCGTTACGGGCCCCGAGATGCACCCGATTCTGACATGCCCGAGTTCGAGCAGGTGGCGTGTCGCGAGATAGGCGCCCCGTTCGTGATCGATCTGCACGAGGTCGGCCAGGAGGCCCTCGATGTTGCGATCGACAACGACGAGCGGCTCGCGCGCATCGGCCAGGCTGGCGGCCAGCACGGCGTCCTCGCCCGCCGAGGCGACGATGAGCCCGTCGATACGCTTTTCTTGCAGCACGCGCAGATAGTTGCGCTGTTTGGCGGGATCGTCGTCGGAGTTGCAAAAGAACATGCAGTAGCCTTCGCGCGCGCAACCGTCCTCGATGCCGCGCGCCAGTTCGGCAAAGTACGGATCGCTGCTGTTCGGCACGACGAGCCCGATCGTGGCCGTGGTCTTGGCCTTCAGCGAACGCGCGACGGCCGACGGCACGTAGTTGAGTTGGCTGATCGCCCGCTCGACTTTCGCGCGCACATCCGCGGACACCGGCCGCGTGTTGTTGACCACGTGCGATACCGTGGTGAACGACACGCCCGCAATGGCCGCCACATCCTTGATCGTCGCCATAACCCGTTCTCTCTCTCGCTTGTTTTTCTTTGCCGCGGTCAGACCGCCTTCGTGCCCTGTTCTCTTCGCCTTACCCCACCGCGCCCGGCCTGTCGCAGCGAAGCATGGCCTCTCAACTGCGTTTGCGGCTTCGGTAAGTGTCGAGCACCACCGCAACCACGATGACGGCCCCGGTAATGATCCGCTTCGTCGGTTCGTTGGCCCCCACTTGCGCGAGGCCCGCCGCGAGCACCGAAATGATCAGCACTCCGAAGAACGTGCTGATAACCGAGCCGCGTCCGCCCATCAGACTCGTCCCGCCGATCACCACCGCGGCAATGACCTGCAGTTCGGCGCCGACACCCGCGTTCGGGTCGGCCGCTTCGAGGCGCGATACCTGAAACAGCGCGGCAAGCCCGGCGAGCGCACCCATCAGCGCAAATACCGCGACCTTATAGGGTCGCGGATCGACGCCCGCGAGCCGTACGGCTTCCTCGTTCGTTCCAATTCCCACCAAATGGCGGCCGAAGACGGTGCGGCTCAGTACGACCTGAGCGGCGATCATGACCGCCACGGCAATCAGAAACGCCGGTGAAATGCCGACGGCGATCGGGTTGGACAGGAAATCGAATGCATCGCCGATATAGGCCGTGCGTGAATTCGTCATCTGATAAGCCAGCCCGCGCGCCGCTTCCAGCACGCCGAGCGAGACGATGAACGACGGAATCCGCCAGCCGACCGTCACGCCGCCGGTGATCGAGCCGGTCACCGCCGCGGCCGTCATGCCGGCCAGCGCGGCGGGCACGGGCGGCCAGTGCCATTGGAGCGCGGCCACGCTGACCACCGATGCGGATAGCGCCAGGACGGAACCCACCGACAAATCGATGCCGGCGACGATCAGCACGAACGTCATCCCGACGGACATCACCACGAGGTCAGGAATCTGGTTGGCGATCGTGCTGAACGTATCGTAAGTCAGGAAATGCGAGCTCAGCATCGAAAAGAGCGCAACCATGACCGCCAGCGCGCCGGCAAGGCCGAGGTAATTCGACAGTCCGAGCCGCGTGCCGCCCGGCTTCACGCTCGGCGTCTCGTCTGCAAGAACGGGCGCACCCTCGGGGCGCGCGGATGGATCGGTCATGAAGCACTCCGTGCGTCTTGTTCGTGATCGGGGGCTCTGTCACGAGCCCCATTCATATGGCCTGCGAACGCCGCGGCAAGCAGCGCGTCCTGGCTCCATTCGTCGCGCTGGAACATGCCCGTCAAGCGGCCAGCCGACATCACCGCGATCCGGTCGCAAATCAGCATCAGTTCGCGCAGATCGCTCGAAACGACGACGAGTGCCCGTCCCTCGCGCGCGAGCGCGCCCATCAAGCCGTAAATATCAAACTTCGCGCCGACGTCGATGCCGCGGGTCGGCTCGTCGAACAGCAGCACATCGGCGTCGCGCGCGAGCCAGCGCCCGATCACGACCTTTTGCTGGTTGCCGCCCGAAAGCTCTCCCACCGGCTGGGCCGGCCCGCTCGCGCGCACGCGCAGCGCATCCATTTGGGTGCGCGCGAGCGCCTGCTCGCGCCGCGCGTCGACGAAGCCCCAGCGCGCCACGCTGCCGACATTGCCGAGCGAGACATTCGCTGCGATCGAATGCGGCAGGAGCAGCCCCTCGCCCTTACGGTCCTCGGTGATCAGCGCGATGCCATGACGCACCGCGTCGGCGGGCGAACGGATGGGCACCGGTACGGGCGGACGCCCCACCGAAACCGTGCCTCGATCGGCGCGATCCGCGCCATAGATCAGCCGCATGAGTTCGGTGCGGCCTGCGCCGATCAGCCCGCTCACCCCCAGTATCTCGCCTTCGCGCACATCGAACGAGACGTCGCGCACGACATCGCCGCGTCCGAGCCCATCAACTTTCAAGAGCGGGCCGCCGATCCTGCGCTCGCCCAGGTCGATGCGCTCGCCGAGCACCCGGCCGACCATCAGTGTTACGAGCCGCTCGCTCGTCACGTCAGCCATCGCGGCGGTATGGACGAGTCGGCCATCGCGCAGCACCGCTACACGATCCGCGATTCGCGCGAGCTCTTCGAGCCTGTGCGAAATGTAGACGATCGCGACACCGTTTGCCTTCAGGCGCGCGATTTGGTCGAACAGCAGATCGACCTCGCGATCCGTCAGCATGGCGGTCGGTTCGTCGAGGATCAGCACGCGCGTCTCGCCAATCAGATTGCGCGCGATCTCGACCATCTGCTGGTGGCCGATGCCGAGCGCGCCGACGGGCGTGCCGGGATCGATCGAATCCAGCCCGACGCGTGCCATCGCTCGCTGCGCGTCGCGAGCCAGGCGCCGACGGTCGATCCAGCCGAGCGCCCGCGGCCCGCGGCGCGGCAAGCTGTCGAAAAAGAGATTTTCGGCGACAGTGAGCGTCGGCAGCAGATTCAACTCCTGCATGACCATGCGCACGCCGAGCGCCTCGGCTTCATGACGGCTCACGGGCGCATACGCCTTGCCGCCGAGCCGCATCGTTCCCGCCGTCGGCGCAACGAGGCCGCCGATGATTTTCGAGAGCGTGCTTTTGCCAGCACCGTTCTCGCCCGTCAAGGCCAGCACTTCGCCTGCGCGAAGCGCTAGCGTTACATCGCCCAGCACCGGCTCGGCATAGGTTTTGCCGATGCCGCTCACGGCAAGCACTGCGTCCGTATCGTCTGCGTCGGTCGAATCCATCGCGATCCTGTTCTCGAGGCCGCCCATCCCATTGCCGCGCCATCGCGCGCCACACCGGCCTGTCGCACCACGCCTATTCTCACGGATAACGGCAGCAGCGCGCGATACTTGAGTATTCGCCTGAGGAGTGGACCGGGCCGCGAGCCCGGCCCGGTGCGGCTTGCGCGGCGTTACTTGACGACGCCGGCCTTGGTCACGAGGTCGACCGGCGTTTCGACGACGCTCGACAGCTCCGCCTGCTTCTTGTGCTCGGCGATCGCCTTGAGCGCGGTGTCGATACCGAATACGGCTTGTTTGGCGGCATATTGATCGGCAGTGGCGAGAATGCGCCCGTCTTTGAGCATGGGCTTGATGGCGCCGATGTTGTCATAGCCGACGACGTACACCTTGCCTTGCTTGCCCGCGGCACGCACGGCCGAGACCGCACCGATCGCCATGTTGTCGTTGCCGCACAGCAGTGCCTTCAAGTTTGGATACTGGTTCAGCATGGCCGAGGCAATCGCGTTGCCCTTGTCGATCTCCCACTCGCCGGATTGCACGGATACGACCTTCGCGCCGACTTTCTGCATGGCGGCTTTGAACCCGGCGGTGCGCTGCTGAGCGTTGGTCGTGGTCGAAACGCCCTCGATGATGCCGACCTCGTCCCCTGCTTTGAGCTTCTTCGCGAGTTCGTCGCCGACCTTCTCGGCACCCTTGGCGTTGTCCGGGCCGACAAACGGCACATTCAGGTCTTTCGACTTGAGTACGTCGGGGTCGAGCCGATTATCGATATTGACGACGATGATGCCGGCATCGACGGCTTTCTTGACGACCGGCACGAGCGCCTTCGAATCGGCCGGTGCGAGCACGATCGCATCGACCTTCGAATTGATCATTTGCTCCACGATGTTGATCTGCGCCGCCGTATCGGTCTCGTTCTTGATGCCGTTCGTAATCAGGTCGAACTTGCCGGCGTTGTGCTTCTGATAGTCCTTCGCGCCAGTCTCCATGGTCAGGAAGAACTCGTTGGCGAGCGATTTCATGACGAGCGCCACCTTCGGCTTCTTGGCCGCCTGCGCGGCAGCGTCGGTAGCGGCAAACGGCGCGGCGGCGACAGCAACGAGGCTCGCGACAACGGCAAGAACGCGGCGACGGGTTCGGTGAACCATGAGCTTCTCCTTTTTTCGCATATTGATCAGGCTCGCTAAAGCCTGAATTTTGGATGTGAACGTACGCTCGACAACACCGGTATCGCCGCGTGCAATACGGGCGACGAGGCTGGGCGGCATACCGCGCGCAGCACGCGATCCGGACCCCATATGCTGGACCGTTCCGCGGGCGCGCGCAAGGAGAAAGGGAAAGAAAGAGGCGGAGTTAGAGTTTCTCGACGGAAGAGCCGTCGACCTTGCCGTCAATGATGTCGCGGGCGTACTGCAGACCGAGCTTGTGGGCGGCGATCTGATCGTCGAGCGGTTCGTGCTCCGGCACGCCGAACATCTCGGATTTGCCGCGCTCGCCGCTTGCATTGCGCGAAATCATGACGACGATATCGAAATGCCGGGGCGCGCTGGGCGCCTCGTCGGGCTCTTTGGCGCGCCGCAACGCCTGCACGCCGATCGAAAACCCTTTGTACTGCTCCGTGAATGGTTCCGACATGGACCGAACCCCCGTGCGGATGCACAATCAATGTGGATAATCGCCCGCTCCGCGCCTCTCGCGCGGATCCGCGGCTCTCGCCACATGCAAGACCCGTTCCGTGTGTCGATGACGCTTGGCTGAGCGCGGCGCGCTCCCAATCGGCATGTCGCGGGCGGGAAATGCCGGAGCATTTGAAGAAATTACGCACCGTCGGCGGCGGAGCGTCCAGGTGCCGCGACGATTCGTCGCATTTCTTCTATGATGGCTGCCAAGACGGCCCGCTACCTATACCTCGATCAAGACGCCAGGGGCCGACGTCTCGTCGTTGATGCGCAAAGCAAAAGCGGAGGCACGAATGGCATGGAGACAAAACCGGTGGCTCAAGCGCTGGATCATTACGATCCTGGTTTGGGCTGTCCCGGTGGCGCTGGTCGCGATACATGAGATCCGTGAGGAAATGGCCTACAACATCGTTGACCGGGACCGTGCGCTGACCACCTGGGTATTCAGCGATGCGCAGCGGGCGGCGGGCGCCCCGGCTCGCTGCCACGGCACGCCTGACGAAGCGCGTGCCGCCGGTTGTCCACGCGAAGTCCTCGACGCCAATGCGCCGCGCCAACAAGCGGCCTTGGACGAATATATCGTGCGGCGCAATACGCTCGCGGGGTACCTCTGGCATGCTTTCGTGGGCTACTGGGTCGTGCCGGCCGCTTTTCTATTCGCGCTGGGTCTGCTCGTGGCGGGTGTCAGGCGAGCGCTGCGCCGACCGCCTGTACCGAAACGCCCGGTCGCTCACTGATTTCCCCTTCAACGCCATTCCATTCGCTGCCCGGCAGCCATATTGGTGCGCGGGCGGCCCGGACGTCGACCGACGCGAAATCGGGACAGGTATGGGCATGCACCGTGCTTGTCGCTTGACACGCGTGCAACGCGTGGGATCGACGCTTCGTCCAAACCTGCCGTCGAAGGTTTGACCGACGGATCAACACGGAGAATGAGCCATGAACAAACAACGCTTCATGCTGAAGGCCGCAACCGCGGTGGTAGCCGGCGGCCTCGCACTCGCGGGCTGCACCACGACCACGAATAACGGCAATCCCGTCGGGCAAAGCCCCGGCAGCACGACATCCAAACGGCAGGAAATCAATAGCGGCGTGGATGCGGCATTGTCGCGGATGTACGCGCAGGTGCCGGGCTCCCGCGAGTTGGTCTCGAGGGCCCGCGGTGTCCTGGTGTTCCCGAAGGTCCTGCAAGCGGGATTCGTGGTCGGCGGCGAGTTCGGCGAAGGAGCGTTGCGCACGGGCGGAACGACGCAGGGATACTACAACCTCGTGTCCGGCTCCTTTGGCCTGCAGGCGGGCGCGCAATCGAAGACCGTCGTCTTTCTCTTCATGACCGACGATGCACTGAAGGCGTTCCAGCAGCGGCAAGGATGGTCGGTCGGGGGCGACGCTTCGGTCGCGCTGCTGAAAATGGGAGCGAACGGCGCGGTTGACACCACGACCGCCACGAAGCCGGTCGAGGTCATCGTCATGACCAACGCAGGCCTCATGGGCGACCTTTCGTTGCAAGGCATGAAGATCTCGCGTATCAACCTCTGAGGTAGCCGCTTCACCTTCGCGCGGCGCGTTCGCGCCGCGCCTGCCTTCCCCTCCCGAGTACCACGCCTGCCCTCAATTCGATTTCGAATCGATCACCTTGAAACGTGAACGTTTCTGAGCTCGAATGACCGTCTGGTAGGCCTCGAGGTATTGCCGGGCCATGAAGTGCGACGTGAAGCGTTCCTCGAAGCGCTTGCGCACGCCTTCGCGCGATAGCGTGTGCAGGCGATTGACCGCAGCCACGGCGCTGATCTCGTCCTCGACGATGAAACCCGAGATGCCTTCGTCGATGACCTCGGGCACGGAGCCGCGATTGAACGCAATCACCGGCGTGCCGCAGGCCATCGCCTCGATCATGACGAGACCAAACGGCTCAGGCCAATCGACCGGGAAAAGCAACGCATGCGCGCCCGACAAAAACGTCGCCTTCTGGTCATCGGCGATCTCGCCGATGTACTCGACGTGCGGCAGCTCGAAAAGCGGCTTGATGTCCCGCTCGAAATACTCGCGGTCCGCCGCGTCGATCTTCGCCGCGATCCGGATAGGCAAGCCGCAATGCGCTGCGATCCGTATCGCCGTGTCGACGCGCTTTTCCGGTGAAATCCGGCCGAGGAACGCCAGGTATTTCTGTTCGACGGGTTGGGGCTCGTACAGCGTGCGCGGCAGGCCGTGGTAGACCGTCGTCAGCCATTTCGCCTGCGGCATCGGATGGCGTTGAGCGTTCGAGATCGAGATGACCGGCGCCGTATTGAACGTGTCGAAAACGGGCTGTTGCTCGGGCAGATCGAGTCGGCCGTGCAGCGTCGTGACGAACGGTGTGTCCTGCCGGTTGAAGAGCGAAAACGAGTAGTAGTCCATATGGAAATGGAGTACATCGAACTCCTCGGCACGGCGCCTCACCAGTTCCATCAACAGCATATGCGGAGCAATACGGTCGCGAATGGCCGGATCGAGCCGCAGGGCCCGCGGCCAAACAGCCTCGAGCTTCGCACTCGTTTTCGAATCGCCGCTCGCGAAAAGCGTGACGTCGTGGCCCAGATCCACGAGCGCCTCCGTAATGTACGAAACGACGCGCTCAGTACCGCCATAAAGCTTCGGCGGAACAGATTCAGTCAAGGGTGCGATCTGCGCAATCTTCATTCGGTGAACTCCATGCAAGCGGGCGAGACTCCGGACAAGGCGACGCCCGGAGCGCCACGTCGGTTCAACCGATCAGGGCGAGACCCGGGCCGTTCGCATCGCGCCGGCACTCGAGCCTTCATTATTGAGTACGGCTCTCGGAGACAAACGCACCATTTTCACTTATTCCCGGCTGTTACAGTCGGGAAACATACGCTCGGATCGTGAGCGCCCGGTTCAATCGTGTTTGCACGGGAAAGCCTTGCCGAGCCCGAGCGAAACGCTCGTACTCGCGTTGTAATCGGCAAGCTTGGGGTTGTCGGCGACGTATTTACGCACCGCATCGACCAGCTTTTGCGGCTTGACGTCGGGCGGCAGGCAGAAATACTGGCCCACGCGCGGCCCTGTCGTGCCGCCGATCGCGTCGATGGTGTTATAGACGCCGTCCGCGACGCCCAGTATGTAGGCCTTGCATGCCGCGCGAGAGACCGTATCGGTTCGGCCGCACAGTCCACTGAGGTCGCTCCCCGAAAACGCGAACGCCGCCACCGGTGTGGCGAGTGCCCCAAGGCATATCAAAGCCCGCAACATGGTTATCCTTTTCTCCGAGCGGTAAATGCGCGGGCAACGAACCGGCCGCCCCGCCAAGTCGGCACGGCGCCTGCCGTACCAAAAAACGCTTATTTTGCACTGTTTTGCCCACTTGCAGGGGCGGCGCCCGGCGCACTTGCGGCATCGCGGGCGAACATCGCCTCCAGCCCTTCGGTTGCATCCTTCGCGTGATATTGCTTCGCGAAGTCCAGCGCGGTCATGCCGATCTGGTTCTTGACACGCGCGTCCGCCCCCGCGTCGAGCAGCACCTTCATCGTCGTAATATGGTTGCCCCGCGCAGCCATCATGAGCGGAGTGGTGCCGTTCGGCGACGGCGTATCCAGATAGGCCGAATGGTCGATCAACAGCTGGACGACATCGTCGTGCCCGTTTGCCGCGGCATAGTGCAATGGCGCCCAGCCCTTTTTGTTGACTTCGGCATCTTTGTCGATGAGCAATTTGACGAGACCGATATCCCCGTTCAGCGCCGCCAGCATCAGGGCGTTCTCATCGGCGGCGTCGGTCTGGTCCAGGTCGGTCTTCGGGTTGGACGCCAACAGTTTTGCGACCTTGTCCGATTTTTCCCGCGCGGCCAGGACGATTAGCGGCATGTGCAGTTTATCCGGCGTCGTCATGTTCGGGTCGATGCCTTGCGCGAGCAGCTTGGCAATGCGCTTGTCGTCGTCGAATTTGACGGCTTTCACGATACTGTCCGTATCGGCCGCGTAGGCCGGCGCGACCGTCGCGAGCGCAACGAGCGCCGCCGAGCATGCGGGAAGCGCGCGACGCAGGAAATTCGCGAATGTCAGCCAGGAGGCGGCGCGGCGGGGGCGTTCGATGGACGGCAGGGTAAGCGTGTTCATAGGCAAATATCGGTTTCCTTTCTGTTGCCTGACAAAGGCGATCGTTTCGGTCAGTTCTCGGATGACTGAGCGCTGGCAAACAGCCGGAAGAAATTCCGGGTCGTTGCCTCGGCGAGTGCTTCCTTGGGCATATCGCGAATCTGTGCGATGAAAGCTCCGACATGGCTGACGTACGCAGGTTCATTGGGCTTTCCACGATAGGGAACCGGCGCGAGGTACGGCGAATCGGTTTCGATCAGGAGTCGTTCGAGCGGCACACGCCGCGCGACGTCCTGCACATCGGCCGCGCTCTTGAATGTCACGATCCCCGACAGTGAAATGTGGAAGTTCTGCGCCAGCGCGCGCTCGGCAACGGGCCAGGGTTCCGTAAAGCAATGCATGACCCCGCCCGGCACGTGAGCGCCCTCTTGCTCCATGATCCGCAGCGTATCGTCGGCCGAGGCCCGCGTATGGACGATGAGCGGCTTCATGCTCGCGCGCGCGGCGCGGATGTGGGTGCGAAAGCGCTCGCGCTGCCATTCCATGTCGGCGATCGATCGGCCTTCGAGACGGTAGTAATCGAGCCCGGTCTCGCCGATCGCCACGACCTTCGGATGCTTCGCGAGCTCGATCAGTTCGGCCACGGTAGGTTCTCGCGCGTCCTCATGATCGGGATGCACCCCTACCGAGGCGAAGATGTTCTCATGTGCCGAAGCGATGTCGAGCACCGCCGGCAGCGTTTCCAGATCGACGCTGACGCAAAGCGCATGCGAGACCTGCTGAGCACGCATGTTCTCGAGCACTTCGGGCAGGCGATCGGCCAGCCCTTCGAAATTGATGTGGCAATGAGAGTCGACGAACATCCTGGGTTCCTATGCGCAACGGCCAAGCCGATGAGTTATGCAATCCGCTTGCCAAGAATGACGAGATCGCGCTCGACACCGTCCAGCACCGCCACCCGCGGCAGGCTGCCCCAGCTTTCGAAGCCTGCTCGGCGAAACAAGGCGAGACTCGGGGAATTGTGGCCGAAGATGAATCCGAGCAGCGTATCGATCTGAAGGCGCGGCGCGGCTTCGAGCGCGGCCGCGAGAAGCCGTGCTCCGAGCCCTTGGCCCCGCGCCCGCTCGTCGAGATAAATACTGAGTTCGGCCGTGCGCGCATAGGCGGGACGTCCGTAAAAGTCTGAAAAGCTGAGCCAGCCGATGACGCGCTGCGCGCCATCGGGGCCGCCCGCGTCCGGCTGCTCGACCACCCAGAGCGGCCGGCGCGCCGCACCGTGCGCGTGAAACCATGGCAGGCGGCTTTCGACCGTCACGGGTTCGAGGTCGGCCGTGACCAGGCGCGAGGCGATCGTCGAGTTGTAGATCGCGACGATCGCGGGGAGATCGTCGAGGGCGGCATCGCGAATCGGCAGGGACATGGATGGGCTCGTTTCAAGCGGGGGCGGAGTGAACGAAGAGTTCCCGGTAACCGAGAAATAGCGCCTCGAAGACGAGACGCGCGTTGAGCGGATGATTCTCGACGGCACGTTCGCGCGCAACGGTCGTCATATAGCGAGCGAAAGCGTTGGCGTCGACTCGGGCGGCGCAGCGTGCGAGATCGCGCGCCGCGGCCGGAAAATAGCGCGGCCGTTGCGCGGTGCGCTCGGCGAGCAAATCGTAGAGCCAGCGCTGCAGCCAACCCAGCACCACGGGTACCGGAAGCTTTTGCAGCGCTTCGGCGCAAGCGAATGCGTCGCATTGCTCGCCCGCGGCAAGCTGTTTGAGCGTGAACTCGCGCAGCGGCCGGTTTTCGTCAGCGGCAAGCGCCAGCGCGGCAAGCGGCGCGCCGCCCGCAACCGCGAGCAGCGCGTCGGCATCGGCGACGCCCTGCCGCGCCAGCCATTCGCGCGCGAGCTCGGGCTCGGGCGTCGACATCGGCCATTGGCGGCAACGGCTGACGATCGTCGGCAAAAGCCTGTCGAGGCGCGCGGAAACGAGCAGGAAGACGACGCCGGGCGGCGGCTCCTCGAGTGTTTTCAGCAGCGCGTTGGCCGCCGCCGCGTTGAGCGCTTCCGCGGGATAGACGAGCACGACGCGCGCGCCCCCGCGATGTGCGCCGACGCCGCAAAAATCGAGCAGCGCGCGCACCTGCTCGATCTTGATTTCCTTGCTCAGCGTTCGCGTCTTTTTGCCGTCCTCGGTGTCCGCTTTCTCGTCCGTGTCGGCCGAAGCCGCCGGGGCGCCCAGCTGCGAGGCCAGCGCTTCGGGAAAGAGCGCCCGATAGTCCGGATGGTTGCCCTGTACGAACCAATTGCACGCCGCACAGGCACCGCAAGGTTCACCGCCCTCGCGCGGTGCCTCGCACAGCAGGCCTTGCGCCAGGTGCTGCGCGAAACGAAGCTTGCCGATGCCGGCCTGGCCATGCAGCAAAAGGGCATGCGGCCACTGTCCGCGCAAGCGCTGCAAGCGGTTCCAGTCGTCCTGCTGCCAAGGATGGATCATCGTCGAATCGTCCAGACGTTGTGTTTCAAGGAAAAGCCGCGCGGGTGCGGGCCTGTCCCGGCGAACTCACTTCAAAGCGCGGACACGAGCCGCGCGAGCTGCTCCCGGATTGCTTCGATGCCCTGTGTAGCATCGACGAGCGCGAACCGGTGCGGAGCCTCTTGCGCACGCCGCAGGTATTCGGCGCGCGTGCGCTCGAAGAACGCGAGCGTCTCGCTCTCGAACTTGTCGGGCGCGCGTACCGCGCCGCGCCGGGCGCTGGCCGTTTGCGGCGGCACATCGAAAAGCACGGTCAGATCCGGTTGAAACCCGCCTTGCACCCAGCGTTCGAGCGTCTCGAGCTTGTCGCGCGGCAAACCGCGGCCGCCCCCCTGGTAGGCGAACGTGGCATCGGTGAACCGGTCACTCAAGACCCAATCGCCGCGTGTGAGCGCCGGCTCGATCACCTGCGCCAGATGTTCGCGGCGCGCCGCGAACATCAGGAGCGCCTCGGTCTCGAGATCCATCTGCTGATGCAGCAGCAGTTCGCGCAATGCCTCGCCGAGCGGCGTACCGCCGGGCTCGCGCGTCGTCACGACGGCACTGCCGGCCGGGCCGAGCCTGCCTTCGAGACGCTCGCGGAACCAGGTCAAATGCGTCGTCTTGCCCGCTCCGTCGATGCCTTCGAATGTGATGAATTTGCCGCGCGCCATTTAAGGTTGACCTCGAATATATTTATCGACCGCCTTGTTGTGGTCGCCAAGCGTATCGGAGAAGACGCTGGTGCCGTCCCCGCGCGATACGAAATACAGCGCGCCCGTTGCCGCCGGCTTCGTCGCGGCCTCGAGCGAAGCCGCACCGGCCAGGGCGATCGGCGTAGGCGGCAAACCGCGTCGCATGTAGGTGTTGTAGGGCGTGTCGGTTTGCAAGTCGTGCTTGCGCAGCCGGCCGGCATAGGCTCCGCCGAGGCCGTAAATCACCGACGGGTCCGTTTGCAGCGGCATGCCGATGCGCAGCCGATTGGCGAAGACGGCCGCCACGAGCGGACGGTCCGAGGCCTTGCCGGTCTCCTTTTCGACGAGCGAGGCCATCGTGAGCGCCTCGTACGGCGTCTGGTACGGCAAACCGGGGGCGCGCTCGGCCCAGACGCGCGCAAGCTGCTGCTGCATCAGCCGGTAGGCGCGCCGGTAGACGTCGATATCGCTCGATCCTTTGTCGAACAAGTAGGTATCGGGGAAGAAAAGCCCCTCGGCATTCGTGAGGTCCTTTTCCTGCGCCCCGATCGCGGCGAGCAATTGCGCGTCCGTCATGCCCGCGGTGTCGTGCTTGAGCGAGGGGTCGGCATCGATCTCGGCGCGCATACGCTTGAACGACCAGCCTTCGATGATGGTGACGACGTCTTCGTTCGTGTCGCCGAGCGCCAGCTTTTGCAGCACGTCATAGGGCGTCACGCCGCTTTTGAACTCGTAGTTGCCGGACTTCAGCCGCGTTTGCAAGCCCAGCGCGCGCGTCATCAGGACGAACGGTTCAGGCGCGAGCGCCACGCCTCCGTGCACGAGCTGCAACGCCACGCTGCGCACGCTGCTGTGCGGTTTGATCGTGACATCGACGACGGGGCCCGAGAGCGTGACCGGGCTCGTGGCCCAGTAATATCCGCCGCCCGCCGCGGCGGCAAGCAAAACGACGGCAACTGCACCGAGGGCAAAGCATTTCTTCAAAAGGGACATGGAAACAAGGCTCGGGTAGACCCCATATAATAGCTTGCTCGCATCAGCCCAAGTCAGGATTGACCGGATATCGAATCCATGAACGCCCCCAACGCATCCGATGTACCCCCCGCTTCACCCTCGCCTGCCCTCGTCCGTCCTGAGGCGGGCGAATTCGACGCGGTTCTCGCGCGCGGCGCTTTCATGCCGCTAGATCAGTTTGGTGTGATCGAGGCCACGGGAGACGACGCCGCGAGCTTCCTTCACGGGCAGCTGACGAACGACGTGCAACACCTCGATGCGGCCAGCGCGCGGCTCGCCGGGTATTGTTCGCCGAAAGGCCGCCTCATCGCCTCGATGCTCACCTGGCGTGCCGGGCAATCGATTCGCCTGCTCGTCGCGCGAACCGTTTGCGCGAGTGTTCAAAAGCGGCTGTCGATGTTCGTCTTGCGCGCGAAGGCAAAGCTCGTCGACATCACCGATAGTGTCGCCGTCATCGGTTTCGCGGGCGATGTGCGCGACGCGCTCTCCAGCGTGTTCGAAGCGCTGCCCGACGGCGTGCATATCCAGGTCGCCGGTCCGTTGGGCTCGCTCGTACGGGTGCCCGATGCCAATGGCCGCGCCCGCTATCTATGGATCGGCCCAAAAGCTGAAGTCGAGGCATGCCTGCCCGCGCTCGCTGCCCGTCTTTCGCGTACGTCCCCGGCCGTTTGGGATTGGCTCGACATCCGCGCCGGCGAGCCGCGCATCACCACGGAAGTGGTCGAACAGTTCGTGCCGCAAATGGTCAATTTCGACGTCTTGGGTGGCGTGAACTTTCGTAAAGGCTGCTATCCGGGACAAGAGGTCGTCGCGCGCAGCCAGTACCGCGGCACGATCAAGCGGCGCACCGCACTGGCGCATATCGCCAGCGACAGCGCCCAGGTGCGGGCCGCAGCGGAACTCTTCGATGCGGCCGATCCGGGCCAGCCGTGCGGGATGATCGTCAATCTGGCGGCCGCGCCGCAAGGCGGTTTCGATGCGCTCGTCGAGATCAAGCTGACATCGCTGGAAGCAGGCGCGATCCGCGTGGGCACGGCCGAGGGCCCCGAACTCGTGTTCGAGCCGCTGCCGTACGCGCTGCCCGCGGAAGCCTGACGCTGCACCATGTGCCTCATCGTCTTCGACTGGCGGCCCGATACGGCGCATGGCCCGCTTTTCACGCTGGCCGCCAATCGCGATGAGTACTTCCGGCGGGAGACTGCGCCACTCGGATGGTGGCCCGATCTGCCGCAGATATTGGCGGGTCGCGATCTCGCGGGCGGCGGCACCTGGCTCGGGGTGTCGCGCGACGGGCGCTTTGCCGCGCTCACGAATTACCGCGCGCCGCACGATATGCGGCCCGACGCCCCGACGCGCGGCATGCTCGTCGCGGACTATCTTGCCGGCGAGCGGCTTGCTCCGCTCGACTATCTCGCGCGCGTTGCCGAGCGAGGTGCGATGTACAACGGGTTCAATCTGCTGGCAGGCGATTTCGTTCGGCGCGAGCTCGCGTGGTATTGCAACCGCGGCGACGCGCCGCCAGCGTTGCTGCCGGCCGGTGCACACGGAATTTCGAATGCGGTGCTCGACACGCCGTGGCCAAAGCTCGCGCGAAAGCGCGCCGAACTGGCCACACTGACCGGCACTGCCCCTGGGCGTACATCGGGACGCGCCCCCCTTGCGGCGCTCACCGAATTGATGCTTGACCGGCAGACCGCCAGCGACGACACACTGCCCTCCACCGGCATCCCGCTCGAGCGCGAACGCGCGCTATCGGCGGCATTCATCGAGACGCCCGATTACGGCACGCGCGGCACCACCGCCTTGCGTGTCGATGTCGAGCACGAGCGCTTCCAGGTCCATATCGCCGAGCGCAGCGACGATGACGGGTCGCACCGCCTACGCCGCCCTGGCGACTTCGAGCGCGCCTTCGAATTCGAAGTCGACTGCAGTGCGTCGGCGGCCGAGCGTTAAGGGCCAGTGCTAATAATCAATGCTCGGATCGCTCGGCTCACGTTGCGCCTCGATATCTTCATGCCGTAGGCGGATGCTGGGCAAAATCGCCTCATGCGTGAACACGTAAAAGCGCTCGGCGCGCACCGCACCGAATGTGGCCTCGGCGATATCGGCGGCACTGAGCCGCCCGGCCCGGACGGCTTTGCGCAACTGACGTGCGGCGAGAATCTGCGATGCGCTCGGCGCCGCATCGTTGCGCCAGCGCGCCGGGCGCGCGCGTTCGGCATCGGCAATGCCTGTCGGCGCGAACGCTGGGCTCAGCAACGAGCAACCCACTCGTGCACCCACCTTGCGCAGGTCGTGATAAAGCGTCTCGGTCAATCCGACAACCGCATGCTTCGAGGCGTTATAGACGCTCATCAAGGGTGGCGAGAGAAATCCCGCGACGGATGCCGTGTTAACGATATGCGCAGGCTCGTCCTGCCGAATCATGATCGGCGTAAACACGCGCACACCATGGGCTACGCCCATCACGTTCACGCCGAGCACCCACGCCCAGTCGTTAGCGCTCATCTCCCATGCGAGACCGCTTGCGCCCACGCCGGCATTGTTGAATAGCAGATGCACCTTGCCGTAGGTATCGAGCGTCTTGCGCGCGAGTGCTTCGAGCGCGCCGGCATCGGAGACGTCGGTGGGCACCGAGACAACCTCGGCGCCGGCCGCGGCAAGCGTCGTGGCCGTATCGGCCAGTGCCTCGGGATCGATATCCGCCAGCACGAGCCGCATGCCGAGCGCGGCGCCCTTTTCGGCAAACGCCCGGCCCAGCCCGCTGGCCGCACCGGTAATGACGGCAACCTTGCCTTCGAACGCCTGCATGACGAATTCAGATCCTTCAAATGAGTTTGACGAGCTGCTTGCCGAAATTGTGCCCTTTGAGCAGGCCCATCAAGGCTTCCGGAGCACGTTCGAGCCCCTCGACCACGCTTTCGCGATAGTGCAGTTTCTTTTGCGAAACGAGTGACGCGAGTTCGGCCAACGCCTGTGGCCAGATATCCATATGCTCCATGATGATGAAGCCCTGCAGCGTAAGGCGCATCGTCAAGATCAGCGCGGGATGGCGAAGCGGCTGAGGCTCGCCGTCGTAGCCGGCGATCATGCCGCATAACGCGATACGCCCGAAGGCGTTCATGCGCGCAAGCGTCGCGTCGAGCGTGGCGCCGCCGACGTTTTCGAAGCAGCCATCGACGCCCTCGGGCGTGGCAGCCGCGAGGTCCTCGTGAAGCTTGCCGCCCTTATAGTCGATACAGGCATCGAAGCCGAGCGTCTGCGTTACGTAGCGGCACTTCTCGGCGCCGCCGGCAATGCCCACGGCGCGGCATCCCGCCAGTTTCGCCAACTGGCCCACCACGCTACCCACCGCGCCGCTGGCTGCGCTGACGACGATCGTCTGCCCCGCGCGCGGCGCGATGATCTTGTTGAGACCGTACCATGCCGTTACGCCCGGCATTCCTGCGACGCCTAGATAGGCAGAGAGCGGGATCGCCGTATCGTCGACCTTCGCAACCCCCGCGCCATCGGACGTGCCGAACTCCTGCCAACCGAACGCGCCGGTCACCTTCTCGCCGACGGCAAAGCGCGCGTTGCGCGATTCGACGACTTCCCCGGCTGTGGCGCCGACCATCACTTCGCCGAGCGGCTGCGGCGCGGCGTAGGACTTCGTCTCGTTCATCCGGCCGCGCATATACGGATCGATCGACAACCAGTGATTGCGTACGCGAAACTGCCCTTCGGCGAGCGGCGCGAGCGGCGTTGAAACGAGCTGGAAGTTATCGGCCGCCATCGCGCCTTGCGGACGCGAGACGAGCAGCAGGCGGCGGTTCATCTGAGTCATGGCGATGTCCTCCTTCGATAGACGTGCGGCGAGCGGCACGCTCGAACGACGAACGAGCGAACTTGGCGCCGCAGCCGCGGCGTTCTCACTGGTCAGCCGTCGCTCGGGCCGGGTTTGCCCACTGGGGCGGGCCGCCTTCGCTGCTCGACAATGTCGCGGCCGACGGCCAAACGCCGCATATATTTGAATGTGCCCAGCGCCTTGGCGACGAAATGCCCTTCACTGTCGCGCACTTCGCCTTCGCAGTACGCCATCGTCGTGGAGCGATGCAACACACGCCCGAACGCGCGTAACTCACCACGCCCCGGCTGTAGGAAGTTGACCTTCATTTCGACGGTGACGACGCCGATGCCGTCGCCGGCCAGACTGCGCGCAGCCGTGGCGAGCGCAACATCGGCGAGCGTCATCGTGACGCCGCCGTGCGCGACTTGCCACGTGTTCATATGCGTTGGATCGAGCTGCAACTCGACTTCGCTTGCGCCATCGGCGGCCGCGACGAGGCGTACGCCGAGGTGATCGACGAACGGGCTTTCGATCACGTTCGCTTGGCGGGCTTCATGCGGCGTATTCGGCATTACGTGCTCTTGGGCGGCAAGTACGGTTCAGCATTCGTAATCGACGCACTGGCGCGATTCGCGCACGGCGCCGACGAACGCCTTGAGCGCTTCGTGTGTCGGGTGGACCTGGTATGCATCGAGCGCCGCTTTGTCGGCGAAATCGGACACGAGGACCACGTCGTAGGTCGATTCGAGCCCCGGCGCCGCAATGCCGACCTCGATGCGCACGATGCCCGGCACGATGTCGCTGCAACCCTCGAGTTTTTCCTTCAGCTTCAATGCGTTTTCGGCACGCGTCGCGCCTTCGGCCGTTTCCTTCAATTTCCACATTACGATGTGTCGAATCACGCTGAGCTCCGTTCGTTTCGGGACGGCCGGCGGTCGCCGACGGCCGGCCTCTCAATTGCCAGCGACGGATGATACCTGTTTCGCCTCGAGCCCGTTTCGCCGCCCTCGGCCGCTCAGGTGAACGCGTGCTCGACGCGCGCACGCACGACGCCGGCCCCCTCCATGTCTCGCCAGGCGCGCTCGAGCGAGCCGTCGAGGTCGATGGCACGGCAGCCGTCTTCGACGACGACCGCCTCGAAACCCGCGGCCCGTGCATCGAGCGCGGTCCACGCCACGCAATAATCGGTTGCGAGCCCACAGCACCAGACGCGCTTGACTCCCGACTCGCGCAAATAGCCGGCCAGCCCGGTCGGCGTTTCGCGATCGGCTTCGACGAAGGCTGAATAGCTGTCGATCGTGCGGCGATAGCCTTTGCGAATGACGAGCCTCGCATGCGCGATATCCAACGCCTCGTGCAGCGCGGCACCCTTCGTGCCCTGTACGCAATGCACGGGCCACAGCACCTGGTCGCCATAGGGCAGCGCGATCCGCTCGAACGGGGCTTTGCCGGCATGAGTCGCGGCGAACGACACGTGATCGCGCGGGTGCCAGTCCTGCGTCAGGACGACATGCTCGAACGTGCGAGCGAGCCGATTCGCGACGGGCACGACTTCGTCGCCGCGCGCGACGGCCAGCGCGCCGCCCGGCATGAAGTCGTTTTGCAAATCGATCACCAGCAGCGCTTCGTCTTGCCCTTTCATCTCACTTCTCCGTCGGCCACATGTGCTGCCGGAAACTCTCGCGCAGCTTCATCTTCGATAGTTTGCCCGTCGCCGTATGGGGCAACTCGGGCACGAAAACAACGTCGTCGGGGATCCACCACTTCGCCAGCTTGCCTTCATAGAACGCAAGCAGCGCCTCGCGCGTCAGCGCGTCGCCGGTTGGCCGTTTGACGACGACGAGCAGCGGGCGTTCGCCCCACTTCGGATGCGCGCAGGCAATGCAGGCGGCTTCGGCGACATCGGGATGGGCGACTGCGATGTTCTCCACTTCGCTCGAACTGATCCATTCGCCGCCGGATTTGATGACGTCCTTGCTGCGGTCGGTGATATGCAGAAAACCTTCGCCGTCGATCGTCGCCACATCGCCCGTCGGGAACCAGCCGTCGACGAGCGCCGACGTCTCGTTCGCGAAGTAGCGATCGATCACCCAGGGACCGCGCACATGGAGGTCGCCGAACGCGACGCCGTCGCGCGGCAACTCGGCGCCATTGGCATCGACAATCTTCATATCGACGCCGAAGATAACGGTGCCCTGCTTTTCGAGCAGCCGTCGTTGTTCCTCGCGCGGACGCTGCGATTGTTCCCAGTTGAGTCGTGCGAGTGTGCCGAGCGGCGATAGCTCGGTCATGCCCCAGGCGTGGATCACGCGCACGCCATAGTCGTCTTCGAAGCTGCGCAGCATGGCGGGTGGACAGCTCGAGCCGCCGATGACGGTCCGCTCGAGCGACGAAAAGCGCTTGCCGCCTTCGCGCACATGCGCGAGCAAGCCCATCCAGACCGTCGGCACGCCGGCGGAAAACGTGACCCGCTCCGTCTCCATCAGCTCATAAAGCGATTTGCCGTCGAGATCCTTGCCGGGCAACACGAGCTTTGCGCCGTTCAAAGGTGCCGCATGGGGGATGCCCCAGGCGTTGACATGGAACATCGGCACGACGGGCAGCACCGAATCGTGCGCGGAAATGCCCATCGCGCCGGTCAACGATGCACCGTAGGCGTGCAGGACCACCGATCGATGCGAATACAGCGCGCCTTTCGGGTGCCCCGTGGTGCCCGACGTATAGCAAAGATAGGAAGCCAGCCGTTCGTCGAGTTCCGGCCACTCGAACCCCCCGTTCTCGGCAGCGAGCAATGCCTCGTAATAGAGCAGCGGCACATTCCCCAATCCGCCCAGGGAACTTCCTTCGGCGGGGACTACCTTCGGGGCATCCCCGGAGGGGACTACCTTCGGGGCGTCCCCGGAGGGGATTTCCTTCGGGGCATCCCCGGAGGGGACTACCTTCGGGGCGTCCGCCAAGGCGATCCAGGCCTTGACGTTCGGACATCGCGGCGCGAGCTCGGCCACGAGTGGCGCGAACGTCGTATCGAACATGACATATCGATCGTCGGCATGCGTGACGATATAGGCGATCTGTTCCGGAAAAAGCCGCGGATTGATCGTGTGGCAAACCGCCCCGAATCCGGTGGTTCCGTAATACGCCTCGAGATGACGGTAGCCGTTCCACGCCAGCGTGCCGATGCGGTCCCCCGGCTGCACGCCGAGCCGGATGAGCGCCTGCGCGAGCTGCC
>Ga0209672_100340_pt1 | contig 30076 bp, 19 predicted proteins | sample AraplaCol_mMS_r2_FD_184273 | JGI IMG/M metagenome (GOLD analysis project Ga0209672, IMG submission 184273) | Arabidopsis root microbial communities from North Carolina, USA - plate scrape CL_Col_mMS_r2 (SPAdes) (version 2) | ecosystem: Host-associated > Plants > Roots > Endosphere | place: USA...
GTTCATCAACCTGCGGCTGCTCGGCCAGTACAACTTCGGGATCGCGAGCCTGATGCAGTTCCTGTTCGGCGCGGTGGTGTTCGGCGTGGTGTTCCTCGTGCCGAACTACTTTGCCGAGCTGCACGGCTACAGCGCGCGCGACATCGGCCTCGCAATGATTCCGTACGGGCTCGTGCAGTTCGCGATGTCGTTCCTGACGCCGCCGCTGATGCGCCGCACCAGCCCGCGCACGACGATCGTGCTCGGCTTCGTGCTGGTCGCGGCCGGCTGCCTGATGAACATCCACCTCGACGCCGATGCGGCATCGAACGTGATCGTCCCGTCGCTGATCGTGCGCGGGATCGGGCAGTCGTTCGTCGTGATCGCACTGGCCGTGATGGCCGTCGACGGGATCGAGAAGGCGCAGCTCGGCTCCGCGTCGGGCGTGTTCAACATGGTCCGCAACGTCGGCGGCGCGATCGGCATCGCGGTGATGAGCCAGATCGTCGTCGAGCGGCAGAAGCTGCACGCGATGCGCATCGGCGAGACGGTCACGCCGTTCTCCGAGGCGTTCCAGGAGCGCATGGCGATGCTTGCGCGGCTGCTTTCCCGCGTGCATGCGCCGCGCGCGGACGTGCTGCCCGGCGGATCGATCTCCGGCGTGCAGGAGATGGCGCTCGGGCTCGTGAACCAGCGCGTGATGCGCGAGGCGCTGCTGATGGCGTACAGCGATACGTTCCTGATCGCGGGAATCGCGATGATCGGGTGTACGGCGGCGGCGTTCGTGTTGAGGGGGAGGAAGAAGGCGTAGCGGCGGGGGCCGCAACGGGCCGGGCAGGCGTGCCCGCGGGCGGTGCGCCGGCACGGAGCCGAACGCGCTCGGACCGGTCCGATGGTGGCGAGCGCGCGGCTCTGCAACAATGCACGATCGGCCACGATGCCCCTGTTTTCCGCCGGCCGTGCGCGTGCAGGTTCGTTGCGCAACGCGTCACATGTTGCCGGCATGCCCGATCGTTCTCCTGCCCATGCTCCGGATTTCCACGCTGTTCGTTGCCGTCGCACTGTGTTTCGTGGCACTTCCGCCCGCCCATGCCGACGACCGCGCGCGCTGGCCGGCCGCGTCCGAGGGCCGGCCGCTTGTCGGCGTCCAGACGAAGATCCAGTCGTTGACGCCCGCCGATGCGCGGCAGATCCGACAGACCGGCTTCGACTTCATCCGCTTCGGCGTATGGACCGATCGTCTCGATCGTGCGGACTACCGTCGCCAGGTCGACGAGGCTTTCACGGCGGCGCGCGCGGCTCGGCTGCCGGTGTTGCTGACCGTGCGTATGCTCGCGCCGCTGGGGCAAGACGATGGAGCGCGCGAAGCGAAGACGGACCGCCCGTCGCTCGTGGCGGCCGGCGCCCGTTTGGCCGGCGCGGTGACGCAGCTCGCCGCGCGATACGACCGCGCGCTGGTGGCGATCGAGCTGTGGAACGAACCGGATCTGGGCCGTTATTGGCCGACCGGCGACGTCGCGCACACCTTCCCGCCGTTTGCCGAAGGCGTGTGCCGCGGCCTGGCCGCGCGCCGGCCGTCCGCTCCGGTCGTCGGCTTCGGCTTCGCACGGCCGCCGCTGCCCGGCAGCGTGCCCGACCGTCTGCTGGCCGGCATGGTTGCCGCGTCACCCGCGTGCCTCGACGCCGTGTCGTACCACGCGTACGGGATGACGCCGCCGCAGATCCGCGATGCCGCGCGCGACATTCGCACACGTTACGGCCTGCCGGCGCTCGTGACCGAAGACGGCGCGGCGTCGGCGGGCGTCGATGGCAACGCGCGGCAGGCGCGCCGTGTGCGCATGCTGCTCGATGCGCGCGCGACGCTCGGCACGCCGCTGCTGTCGGTCTACGAATGGGCCGATACGGCGAATGCGAGCGATGCGGCGCAGCGCAGCTACGGGCTCGTGCGCGCGGACCGGTCGCCGAAGCCCGCGCTCGAGGCGGCCCGCGCGTTGCTGCGCGCGACGACGTCGAAGCCGTAGCCGACCGTCAAGCCGGCTCGCGCGTGCGGATCGACCACAGCGCGACGGCGAACAAGGCGACGCTGGACAGGTGCCGCAGGTAGCTGCCGAGATCCGGCTCGAACAGCATCGAGACCGCGACATGGCCGAGCAGCAGGCACGCGAGCAGTTCGCCGTTGCGGGGCAGCGCGTTTCCGCCTTCACCGGCACGCCGCACGGGAACGCGTCGCCATGCGGCGCAGAGAAACAGCGCGACCAGCGCCTGCATCGCGAATCCCTTCGGATCGAACGAGAACAGCACCGGCAGGTTGAGCCGCACGAGCGAATACGCATAGTTGCCCGCGAAATGGACGAACGAATCGGGCGGAAACGGATTGTAGAAACTCGTGCGCGCGCCGAACGGCGACGCATACACGAGATAGTCGACCGCGAGGTCGCGCGGCTGCTGAAGCAGCGTATAGGCGGCATTCGGCAGCGCGACGAGCACGGCGACGACCAGCAGCGCGCCGGCCAGCCTCGGCAGCGTCGATACCCGGCGCAACACCCATGCCGCGAGCGCGATCGCGACGATCAACGCGAAGTAGCTGCGGATCGTCGCCGCATAGCCGAGATACAGCACGGCGGCGATCGGCATCGCGCCGGCCGGCCCGCGTACGCGCGCAACGGCGAGGACGGCGATCGACATCGCGACGACGAGCGTGTCCTTGCTCGCGACGAACAGGTTGAAGAACAGGCACGGCGCAATCAACGCGAGATGGGCGACCAGCGCGCCGAGCCGCCGTGTCGCGCGTAGCGCGATCCAGATCGTGGCGACGCCCAGCGCGACGACGAACACGGCCGTACCGGCGCCGCCGAGCGCCTGGTACAGCTTGCCGACCGCGTCGAACGACGAGCCGTCGTAGGTCGAGCCGCCGCCGATCTGCGTCTGGATCTTGTCTGCGTCGCGGAAGATGAATTCCGGCAGCAGCGCGCGCGCATTCGCATAGACGCCGACGTACAGCAGCGCGATACACGCGGCGACGGCATTGCGCAAGCCGCGGCTCAGCAGCGGACCGCTCGCGATCAGCTTACGCAGCATCGGCCGCTCCCGGCCGGATGGCGCGGCGCGCTGTCGGGGCGCGCGACGACACGATCCATGCGAGCCACGCGAACACCGCGATGCTCGCGACGAGATGCGCGACGGCTGCGCCGATCGCGTGCCCGTCATGCACGAGCGCGATCGTCATCGGTACGCACGCGAGCGTCAGTCCGGCCATCACGCCGGCGACCACGCGGCCTGCCCGCAACGCGACGGCGGCGGCCCACAGCACGTCGCACGCGGCGCGCAGCACGAACGACAGCAGCAGGATCGCGAGGATGACCGTCGACGGCAGGTCGTTGCCTTCATGCGCGAGCCGGAACAGCCACGGATGCACGGTGACGATCGCGAGCGCGGCGGCGCCGGTCAGGATCACCGACCCGCGCAGCGCCCGCGCGAGTTCGCCGCGAAATGCCCTCGGCGCGTTGCGCGGACAGTCGAGCGCGCGCACGAGGCGCGGCGCGGCGACCGCCGCGACGGTGGCCGACGCGATCGTCTGGATCGCGTTCGCGATCGACCAGACGAACACGTAGCGGCCGAGCTCGCCCGCATCGAGCATCGCGGATGCGACGAAGCGTTCGAGATACTGCAGCACCGACAGCAGCAGCAACGCGACGAAGAACGGCGCGCCGCTGCGCCAGACCGTCGCGAGCGGCAAGCGCGTGGCCGATAGCGCGGGCATCGCCGGCAGCCGGCGCGCGGTGCGCGAAATCAGCAACCAGCCGAGCGCGACGACCAGCACGTCGCCGGCGAGCCAGATCGCGAACACGGCGTCGATCGACCCGACCACGCGCGCCGCGAGCGCGGCGACCGCGACGCCGGCCCACGCGCCGGTCCGCACGAACAGCAGCCATGACGCCGCGCGGGCGCGATGCAGCGAGAACAGCCAGGTGTTGACTTCGAGCGCCGCATGTTCGGCGCATGCGACGAGCGTCACCAGGACGAGCGGCACGTCGGCCAGCGCGCCCGCCCGCGGCCGCCCGAAGAACGCGCCGACCGGCAGCGCGGCCGCGCCGCACAGCACGACATAGACGCCCGCATACAGCACGGAGAGCCGCACGCAGGTCCGGATCGCGTCGCGCGGATCGGGGCCGGCGAGCCGCCGGTTGATTTCGGTGCTGAAGCCGAGGCCGAGTACCTTCGACGCGACGACCGACACCGCGAGCGCGACACCATAGACGGCTACCGCTTCGAAGCCGAGCGTGCGCGCGACGACGATCGTCAGCACGAATTTGAGGCCGAGCGCACCGACCCGCAGCGCGAGGCGCGACGATGCGGCCTTCATCGCGCCGCTCCGTCGTGGAGCGCGGCCCGCAGCGCGGCGACGATTCGCTCGCGTTCGCGGGCGAGCCGCGCGATGCCGGTGTCGGTCTGCGTCCAGAAGCGGCGCAGCGCATCGGAGGCGAACAGCGTGTCGCATACCGCATTCGCATCGAAATCGGCCGCGTTCGCGACCCAGTGGCCGACGCCGAGATCGGCATACGCGCCGAACCCCTTGCGCTCGTAGCTCAGGTGATAGGCCGGCACGCCATGCAGGATGGACTCGAGCGCGCCGTGCAGGCGCACGGAGACGACCGCATCGGGCGTGTCGCCGGCGAGCACGTCCTTCAGCGTGCGTGTATCGTCGAAGCCGCGTTCCCGGTAGTACGCGGCGTCGTCGTTGCCGCGCCCCGTGCTTTGCACGGCGAACGTGATGCGGCAGAACGCGCCGAGCCGTTCGATCAACGCTTCCGTCTGCGCGTGGTAACGCGCGCATTGCGCGGCGTTCCACGCGGGCGGACGGCGCAGCACCAGCGCGATGTGGCCGGGGCGGGCCGGCGGCACATGCGCGTGCTCGCGCAGGCCGGCCGCCCGACGGCCGAATTCGAGCACCGCGAGATCGGGCGCCCGCCGGGTGTTCGGGTTGGCGGCGAGCAGCGCCATCGAACGATCGTCGCGCACGAACACGGTGTGGAAGCCCGCGAGCAGCGACGTCAGGTGGCCGGCGAGCATCGCATTGCCGGCAGCCGGGCCGATGCTCTGCGGCAGATAGACGGCCGGCTTGCGCGCCGCGCGTGCCGCACGCATCTGCACGAGGTGCCCGGCTTCGAGCTTGAGCGCCTCGACGCTGTTGCGCGCGCGCAGGTAGCCGCCGCCGACGCCGACGATCAGGTCGACCTGTTTCAGCAGGCCGCGCAGGTCGGCCAGCGCCGGATTGGCGCCGACGGGCAGCGCCGCCATCGCCGCGCCGATCAGCCGCCCGGCGGCGCCGGCGGCGAGCACGGGCGCGGGCCGCACGTCCGGATGAGCGGGGAACGACGCGGGATCGGCCGCGACGACGGACACGCGCGTGTCGGCGCCGAACGCGCCGCGCAGCAGCCCGACCGACAGCTCGACGAGCAGCCCGTCGCCGGAATTGCGTGCGCTGTACGCGTGCAGCAGCGCCACGTGAACGGGGCGGCTCATCATGCGTTCTCCCGCAGCAGGTCGCGATAGACGGCGAGCGTGCGATCGACCATCGCGTCCGCCGAGAAATGGGGGTAGGCGCGTGCGCATTGTTCGCGCATCAGCCGGTGCGCGGCCGGATGCTCGACGAGCCGGCCGACCATCGACGCGAACGCGGCCGGATCGTCGCTGTTCGATACCGTCAGCCCGACGCGGTGGTCGGCGATCAGCTCGGTCGCGCCCGACACCTGCGTGGCCACGATCGGCACCCGTGCGGCGACGGCTTCGAGGCACACGTACGGAAACCCTTCGTAGCGGCTCGGCAGCGCGAGCAGGTCGAACGCGGAGAAGTAGCGGCGCGCGGCGTCGACGCGGCCCGCGATGCGCAGGTTCGCCGGCAGGTCGTGCGCCTCGTCGCCCGCTGCCCGGTCGAAGTCGCCGGAGCCGACCGCGACGACCTGCACGCGATTGCCGAAGCGTTCGTCGAGTACGCGCGCGATCCGCACGAGGCGGTCGATCCCCTTCTGGTGATCGAACCGCCCGACGAACCCGACGACGAACGGGTGATCGGCCAATCCGAGCGCGATGCGTGCCGCCTGGCGCGCGAGCAGCATCGGCGGCGTGACGCCGTTCTCGACGAGCCGGATGCGCTCGCGCGCGATGCCGAGCGCATGCAGGTGATCGGCTTCGTCCTGCGACACGGCGATCACCGCGTCCGAGCACGCATTGCCGAGCACGCGCTCGACGCTGCCGTAGAACGCGCGTTTCGCGGGCGACAGCGTCGGGTTCAGCGTATAGACCGCATGCGGCGTGTAGACCTGCTTCCAGGGCCCGCGGCACAGGCGCGCGAGCGCGCCGGCCTTCGAGCTGTGGCTGTGCACGATGTCGGGCCGGATCCGACGCAACAGCCGGCGCAGCGCGAGCATGCCGCGCAGGTCGTGTGCGCCGACCGCGCGCCGCAGCGGCAGCCGGTGCACGGTCTTGCACCGCGCGGCCGCGTCGGCCAGCATCGCGTCGTCGAAGCGCTCGCCGAGCGGCGCGATCAGGTGGATGTCCGCGTAGCCGCGTGCGTGCAGACCGGCGATCAGGTCGGTCAGGTGGACGGCGACACCGCCGCCGGCGGCTTCGACGACGAGCGCGATGCGCAGCGCCGGCGCGGCGGGGGTCGAAGCTGCTGGGTGCGTGTCGGGTTGAAGGGGGGCGCGCTCGTCGAATGACGGCGCGAATGCGATGTCGCTCATGCGGACCTCCGCAGCAGACGTTGAAGTGCCGCGCGCAGGCGGGCGAGGTGCGTACAGCGCCGCGCGTCGCACGTATAGCGGTACGCTTCGTAGCGGTAGCCGCCGTATTTCGAGCCGAAGGCCGATGCGCCCGTGCGCGGATCGAGGCCGTTCAGCACGACGCCGGGCTGGGCGTCGGGCCGCTGCGGCAGGCGTTTCGCGGCTTCGACGAGTTCGCCGGCCCGCGTGGAGCCCGCGCGTGCGACGAGGAGCGTCGCGTCGGCATGGGCGCCGAGCCAGGTCGAGTCGGTGGCGGCGAGCAGCGGGGCGGAATCGACGACGACGAGGTCGTAGCGCGCACGCAGCGATGCGAGCAGCGCGTCGAGGCCGGCCTGCTGCAGCAGCGCGGTCGGCGCGCTCGGCAGTTCGCCGGTCGGCAGGAAGTCGAGATTCGGCGCGACGTTGCGCCGGATGGCGTCGTCGGCGTGCGCGCGGCCGGCGAGCAGCGCCGCGAAGCCCGCGCCGCGTTCGAGTCCGAAGTACTGGTGCAGATAGCCCTTGCGCAGATCGCCGTCGATCAGCAGCACGCGCCGGCCGCTCGCCGCATGCACCGCCGCGAGGTTGACCGATACGAACGACTTGCCAGTGCCGGGTGCGGGGCCCGTGACCAGCACCAGCGGATGCGCGCGATCGGCGAGCGCGAAGTGCAGTGCGGTCTGCAGGCTGCGCAGCCCTTCGATCGCCGGTTCGTACGGATCGTCGTACGCGAGCACGTGCAGGCCCGCGTCATGACGTTCGACCGCGCGCATCAGCTTGCGCTGACGGGCGGCGGCAGGCAGCACCGCGCGCACCGGCAGCGACGTGTGGCGCTCGATCTCGTCGACGGCGGTCAGGCCGCCGTACAGGAATTCGCGCGCGAATGCGGCGATCAGCCCGAGCGCGAGGCCGGCCAGCGCGGCGGCGGCGATCACGACCGGCCGGTTCGGCCGCACCGGATCGGCCGGCGCGACGGCCGCGTCGACCACGCGCACGCTCGCCGTCCTGCCGGCCTGCACGAGTTCGAGTTGCTGGGTGTTGTTCAGCAGCGCGGTGTACAGGTCCGCGTTCACCTTCACGTCGAGCCGGGCGCGCACTTCCTCGCTTTGCTGGGCGGGCAGCCGGGCGATGCGCGCGTCGAGCGCGCCCTGCTGGCGCTTCAACGTCGCGAGCTGCGCGTCGAGCGCGGCCATGTCGGGGTGCGTCGGCAGGAAGCGGCGGGACAGTTCGTCGTGTTTCTGCTGCAGTTCGAGCAGGCGCGTCTGCAGGTCGGCGCCTTGTTGCAGGACGACCTTGCCTTCTTCCTCGAGATCGACCGAGCCGGTGCGGCTGCGCAGGGTCGCGTAACGCGTTTCCGCGCGCTCGAGCTGGCCTTTCACGATCGGCAACTGCTCGTTCAGGAACGCGAGCGATTGCGCGGCCTCGGCCGTGCGGCGCGCGATGTTCTGTTCGACGTAACGGTTGGCGATCGCGTTGAGCGTCGCGCTCATGTCGACGGGATCGTGGCCGCGTAGCGACGCGACGAGCACACCCGATTGCTTCACCTTCTCCTGGACGTCGAGCGAGGTGCGCAGCGTGTCGATCGTTTCCGCGCGCGATTGACGCACCAGCGTGAAGCGCGTGCCGGGCAGCGCGTCGAAGCCGGTGATGTCGAGGTGCAGCGGGCCGTAGCGCGTGTCGAAGGTTTCCGTGCGGCCGATCGTGCCGACCGCATCGGCCGTCAGGTTCGCGCCGGTGAGCCGGTAACGCGTGTCGTCGAGCCGCACGACCTGGAACGTGTCGCCTTCCGCGCGCGTCGGTACGTCGAAGCGCACGACGTCGATCCGCTCCTGCCCCCACGCATAGCCGCCGAAACCGAACAGGCCGGGCTTCACCGCGCCGTCGTTGAAGCGCGCGACGAACGCGCCGATCACCGGCACGCGGGCGGGGGCCGCGACGATATAGGCGCGCAGGTCTTCCACCGCGCGCGTGACGACGAGCCGCGACGACAGGATCTGCGCCTCGGCCGACGCGGGCGACGCGACGTTGAAGAACGACGCGGCATCGCCGAGCAGGTTCTTCGACGCGGCGTCGGTCGCATCGTCGGTCTGGATCATCAGGTCGGCCTGATAAGTCGGCGGCGCGACGAACGCATACAGCGCGCCGGCGGCGACGCAGGCCGCCGTGATCGACGCGATCGTCCAGCGTGCCTGGCGCAGGACGTCGAGCACGCGGATCAGGTCGATATCGCGTTCGGGGGAAGCGGTACTCGTCATGGCTGGGGTCCGGAGAAGGAGGCGGTGATGTGCGGCCAGCGCGCGGCGAGCCGCGGCAGCCAGCTGCCGACCGCGAGATCGATCAGCGCCGCGCAGCGCACGAAGTCGTCGCGCGTGCCGCGGTAGGGGTCGGGGATGTCGAGGCCGAGCGGCGCGCCGTCGGCGATCCGCGCGTACTCGCCGAGACGGAACACGCGGCCGCGCAGGAACGGGTGACGCGCTTCGAGCACGCGGCGCTGCCCGCCGTCCATCACGAAGATCAGGTCGGCCTGCGCGCACAGCGCGGCCGTCACCGGCCGGGCCGCATGCGCGTCGAGGTTCAGCCCGCGTGCGGCGGCCATCTCGCGGGCCAGCGGGTCGGCCGGCCGGCCGTTCGGCGGCGCGAGGCCGGCCGAGCCGGTCCGCGCGTGCGGCAGCTTCGCCGCGAGCAGCGCGGCCGCGAGCGGGCTGCGGCACACGTTGCCTTCGCAGACGGCGAGCAGGAAGGGGGGCGGGGTCGGCCTCATTTCGTGGCGATCCCGGCGGCGACGCCCGTGTTCACGCTGGGCAGCAACAGGCTCAGCACGCGGCTGATGCGGACGAGTCCGTTGCCGTCGACGTAGACGATGTCCTTCGGCTCCAGCTCGAACTGGTTCGCGAGCACCATCGCGACCGGCGAGCGCGCGTCGAGATGGAATACCGTCGGCGTGCGGCCCTGCGCGCCGCGGATCACGAACATCTGCGCGGCGTCGGCGGTATTGGAATTGATGCTGCCGGCCTGCAGCAGCGCGTCGCTCAACGTGAGACGGCCGTCGCGCTTCGGCAACGCGAGCATCGGCCGGTTGACCTCGCCCATCACGTACACGCCGTTGCTGTCTCGCGCGCCGACGCGCAGCAGGTCGCCGCCGCGCAGCACGATGCGCGACGGATCGCGGTGGCGCTCGATCAGGCGCGCCAGGTCGATGCGCACGGGCGTGCCGTCGCGCACGATCGTCACGTCGCTCTGGTCGGCGCCGGGTGTGAAGCCGCCGGCGCGCGCGATCGCGTCGGCGAGCGTCATCGGCACGTCGTTGACAGGCAGCGCGCCCGGCGTGTGGACTTCGCCGTCGACGTACACCTGCTGCGAACGGAACGATGCCACGCGCAACGTGACCTGCGGGTCTCGGTAGATCTTGCCGAGCGCCTGCTTCACGCGCGCCTGCGCGTCGGCGGCGGTCAGGCCGGCGACCTTCAGCGCGCCGGCATACGGGAACGTCAGGTTGCCGCGGTCGTCGACGACGAAGCCGGCAACCGGGTCGGCCGCCCGCGGCGGCGTCTGCTGTGCGCCGCCTTGGGCCGCGGCGAGTTCCGGGTGATCCCACACGGTGATCTGCAGCACGTCGCCCGAGCCGATCCGGTAGGCCGACGATGCGCGCGATGCGGCCGGCGTGTCGAACGCCGCCGCGGCCGCATCGCGGGCCGCGCGCTGGCGCGCGATCAGCGACGGATCGATGTCGACGATCGGCGGCGTGGCGACGGCATCCCCGCCCGCGACCGGCACGCGAACCGGCGTGCCGGCCGTGGTCGACGCGGCCGCGGCGCGTGCTTCGGCCGCGCGCGAGTCGGCCGCGGCCGGCGCGGGCACGCCGTCATCCGGCGCGTCGGCGAGCCAGCCGAGATACGACGTGTTCATCTTCATGCCGGGCGCGAACGCGCATCCTGACAGCGCTACGCAGGCCGTCAGGACGAGCGCGAGCGCACCGTGGCGGCGCGCGGCCGCCGATGCGATCGAGGGTGTCATGAGTTCCTTCCAGTTGCGCCGCGCGCCGGAGACGGCGGCGCGGGAGCGGGCTGCCGAAGCAGGGGCCGCCGGGTCAATCGAAGCAGCCGCGGCGGCGATGCCGCGGCGCCGAACGGCATGCGCCGTTCAGTACGCGTTGGGATGCACGATCCCTTTCAGCACCGTCGCGCCGATGATTCGCAGGTCGAGCGCGAACGACCAGTTGCGCAGGTAGTACAGGTCGTACTCGACGCGCGACTGCATGCTTTCGAGCTGTTCGGTCGCGCCGCGCAGCCCGTTGACCTGCGCCCAGCCGGTGATGCCCGGCTTGATCCGGTAGCGGTGGATGTAGCCGTCGACGAGCGTGCGGTACTGCGCGTCGTGTTCCACCGCGTGCGGACGCGGACCGACCACCGACATGTCGCCGAACAGCACGTTGATGAACTGCGGCAGTTCGTCGAGGCTCGTGCGGCGCAGGAACGCACCGACCTTCGTCACGCGCGGGTCGTTGCGGGTCGCCTGCTCGACCTTGCCCGGCTGTTCGACATGCACGCGCATCGTGCGGAACTTGTAGATGTCGAACGTGCGGCCGTCGCCGCCGCGCCGTTTCTGCGTAAACATCACCGGGCCCGGCGAGCTCAGCTTGATCGCGGCGGCGATGACGAGCAGCAGCGGCATCAGCAGGATCAACACGGCAGCCGCGAACACGCGATCGAAGACGGCCTTCACGCACAGCGCGCCGCGCGACAACGGCGGCGCGGCGAGCGAGATCGCCGGCTCGCCGAGGATTTCGTCGACCTGGCTGCCGAACAGCGCGTGCCGGCTCACGTCGGGCATCAGGCGCAGCTCGACGAAGTCGCTGCGGAATTCGTCGATCACGCGCGTGATCGCGGCGTCCTCCGCGAGCGGCAGCGCGATCCACACTTCGTCCGCGCGCTGGCGGCGCGCACACGCGGCGAACGAGGCGAGATCGGTCGTGACGAGTGCATCGCCGGCGAGCGTCGTCGCGCGGCCGGCCGTGCAATACGCGCTGACGAGCCGGTAGCGCGTATCGCCGGCCGCGTCGAGCGACGCGACGATCCGCGCGAGGCGCTCGCTGCTGCCGACGACCGCGATGCGGGCGGGCGTCGCCGGCACGCGCAGGCTGCGCCGGCGCGCGATGCTCAGTGCGACCCGGAATACGACCAGTACGATCCCGACCTCGATCGTCCAGTCGAAGAACCACGTCAGCATCATCACGGTCGCGGTGGTCAGCGCGATCATCTTCAGGAACACGAAACCCTGCACGACGAGCCAAAGCGCGAGCGTGCGAACCGCATAGCGCGTCGCGGGGCGCGGCCGGCCATCGAGGCCGATGCCCGCCAGGCGCAGCAGGAACGCCGCGAGCAGCGCGCTCACGCCGATCAGCAGCCATTCGATCGCGAGCGCGTCGAGATTCCACAGCGAACCGTGGTGCGTGAGTACCGCGATCGCGACGATCGCCGCGACATCGACCATGCAGACGACGATCTCGCCGCGCGGCCCGTGCTTCTTGTTCATTTCATCCGCCATCCTTGCCGTCGCGCACCGTCCGGAATGGCGGCGCGTCCGCGTTCGTGCAACGCTCCGCAGAGCGAGGTGCTGCCCGGCGCGTTGCACGGTGCGTTCGGGCAGTACGGCGAGTCTAGGAGCGATGACGGGGCGAGACCATCGGACTGCGGGCGATCAGAAAGGGCACTTCGATCGGACTGCGCCTCAACGGGTTAGGACTCGTTCCCGATGGCGTCAGGGATTGTCAAACCGCCTGTGGACAGGCGACCAGCACACGCTGTCGGCGCGCTGTGGCGATCGCGCCGACGACGGCGGCTGGCGATGCGGCGTCGTCATGCCGCCACCGCGTATGCGGCCAGCAGCGGCGCGAGCGACCGGGCCTGCGGATGGCGGCCGATCGTCGCCAGCGCGTCGGCTTCGAGCCGGCGGCGTTGCGCGGGATCGCGGACGAGTTCGACGCACGCCTCTACCAGCGCGTCGTACGGCGCCGCACGGAAGCCGTTGGCGTAATCGGGATCGACCGACGTCGTCGGCGACACCTCGCCGACGATCGCCTTGCCGTTCGTCATCAGATAGAACGCGCGTACCACCTCGAAAATATGCGACGCGTAGTGATGCAGGTTCAGCACGACCTTCGCGCGCGCGATGAAGGCGTCGCGCTCGGCGCCGTAGAGGCCGCCGCTGACGATCCCGACGTTCAGCCCGCGCGCCTGCAGCACATCGAGAATCGCCGCGCGGCGCGGGCCGATCGTGCCGTAGAACAGCACGTCGATGTCCTGTTCGACGTCATCCGGAATGCGACGCAGCTTCGGATGGAAGCCGAGCTTCAGGTAGCGCGCGTGCCCGATGCCGAGGCCGTGCAGCTTCGCGAGGTTGCGCTCGCTGTAGTCCCAGGTTTCGTATCGCGACGCCCAGCGGTAGATGGCCTCGTTCCACGGCTGTTCGTCGACGTGCAGCTGCTCGGTGTTGACGACGATCGTGTCGGCCGGCACGTGCTCGGTCGCGCGTGGATCGGCGAGATGGCAGCCGATTAGGATGTTCCGCGCATCCGGCATCATGTCGTTCTCGTTGACGTGCACGACGTGGCCGAGATCGCCGAGCCCGTACGCGATCACCTCGGCGAGTTCCGTGAAGGCGCCCGAATGCGCGTAGCCCGGCGGGCGGACGATGCAGAGGTTGTAATCCATGACGAATCTCCTGTCGGCGTGGCGACCGTCAGCCGGCCAGCCGACGAAGATCGGCGGCGACCGCGTCCATGACCGGCTGCCAGTCGGCGAACGTCGTCTGCCGATACAGCGACGCGCTCGGGTAGAACGGGCTGTCGCGGCGGTCGTGCTGCCAGACCCAGTGCGGGTTCGCATCGAGCAGCACCCACGTGCGCCGGCCGAGCGCGCCGCTCAGGTGCGCGGCCGACGTGCAGACGGTGATCACGAGATCGAGGGCACCGACGAAGGCGGCGGTGTCGTCGATCGTGCGCCATTCGCGCGTGCAGTCGTTCACGACGAAACCCGCCGCGCGAGCGGCTTCGATGTCGTGCTGCGCGCCCGGTTGCAGCGAGTAGAACGCGACGTCCCGCTGCAGGTGGCCGAATGCTTCGGCATAACGTTCAAGGCCCACGCGGCGGAAGCGGTTGCGCTGGTGCGAGAGGCTGCCCGTCCATGCTAGGCCGACCTTCAGCCGCTGTTCGCCCGCGAACGCTGCGCGCCACGCGTCGACGGCTGCCGTATCGGCGTGGAGGTACGGCGCCGTCGCGGCGAGCGCGTCGCCGTCGAGGCCGAGCATCCCGGGGATGCTCATCAGCGGCAGCTCGACGTCGAACGCGGGCAGATCCTCGATGCGCGTGCTGGTGTCGAACACGTCGACATGCGTTGCCAGGCTGCGCCTGAACAGGTCGCCCATCACCGGAAACGCGTTCCACACGATCCGGCCGCCTTCGCGATGCACGCGTTCCGCGAGCAGTGGCACGTAGCGGCAGAACTGCAGTGCGTCGCCAAGGCCCTGTTCGCCCCACACGAGTAGTGTCTTGCCCTTCAGCGATTCGCCGCGCCAGCGCGGCCCGGGAAACACCGGCAGGTTGCCGCGCAGTTCGGCCGAGCCTTCCCAGCGCGCTTCGTAATGGGGCCAGCCCGACGCGAAATCGCCGCGTGCGAGCTGGAGCAGCGACAGATTGTGGCGATACGTCGGGTTGTGCGGCCCGAGTTCGACGGCGCGTTGCGCATGCGTTTCGGCCTGGCCCCACCATTGCGCTTCCTTCATCGCCGTCGACGCGTTGTTCACGGCCAGCGCGCTGTCGGGCGCCAGCGCGACCGCACGGGTGGCCGCGCGCAATGCGCCGTCGAGATCGAAGCGGTCGATGCGCGTGACCACCGCATTGGTCCACGCGCGTGCGTCGTCGGGATCGTCGTCGAGCGCGCCTTCGATGAGCGCGAATTCCAGATCGGGATCGCCTTCCGTCAGCCGGATCGCGAGCGCGAGATTGTTCTTCAGCGACGGCCACGCGGGCGCGAGCTCGAGCGTGCGGCGATAGGGCGCGATCGCATCCGCGTGGCGTCCCGCCATCTGCATCGCATAGCCGCAGTTGAATGCCGCTGCCGGCGACACCGGATGCAGTTTCCAATGGGCGGCGGCCAGTTGGGCGGCGGATTCGACTTCGCCGCGCTCGATCAGCGTTTGTGTGGCGGTGGAGACCGCGTCGTCATCGACATCGACCGAGGCGGCATCGGCCTGCGTGGCGAGCATCGTGTCGTCGGTGTCGGCGAGCGTGGGCGTGTCGTGAGGCGAGATCTGCATGTCGGGGCTCCGGAGGGCCGGCCGGTTCGAGGCGGCGGCCGGTGGCGGGGTTCGTCGTGAGGGCGCCAGCGGCTTGCACGCATGGGCACAAGCAGCATGGCGCCGGCTTGACGTCCACTTTATGGATCCGCACCCGGCAACTGAATAAGACTAGTCCGAATCGATGAGGCTCCGCGATGCATCCCCGGTAACGAACACGCCGTTCAGTCACGTTTGTAGTCCCAGTCCTATTTTTGGGTTCGCGGCTCGCCAATAAGACTCGTCTGATAGAGATCGCGTGCAGCGATCTTTGTAATACACAGTATTCCGGCCGACGTCGTTCGGCAACTATCAGACAGGGAGTACTGACGATGAGCGCAGCAGATTTTCTGGTGAAGGGCACCGTGATCGGGATGGTCGCGAGCGCGGCCACGGTCGGGATGGTCCACGTGGCGGTCGAGTTCGGCACGCGCTGGTCGTCGAGCGGCATGGTCGTGACGATGGCGACCGCGTTGCTGATGGCGATGCTGCTGCTCGTGCCGCCGCTCGTGACCGCATGGCGCAACCGCAACGATGTGGTCGATCCGTTCTACGAGCCGGCGGCGTTGAAGCCGATGTTGCAGGGACGGACGATCGGCATCGTCGTCGGCATCGTGTTCGGCATTTCGATCGTGACGGGGTGGTGACGATGTCGACGCCTGTTACCGATCTTCGCGACGCAACCATCGCACCTGTACGCGCTTGCGCCTTCGATGTGCCGTCCATCGACAAGACGCTTCGCGTGATCTCGCTGCAAGGCGAGCGTGGCCGGCGCGACGCGTTTCGCGCGAACAATCCGGCGCTCGCGTTCGAATTCGTCGACGCGATCGACGGCCGTGCGCTGTCGGACGACGATATCGCACGAAGCGGCCTGTTCGCGCCGGCGTTGCCGTACACGCGCGGCGCGATCGGCATCGCGATGACCACGCATCGCCTGTGGACCGACATCGCCGCAGGCAACGAACTCGTGACGATCGTCGAGGACGACGCGATCTTCCGCCCGGACTTCGACGAGACGGCGATGCAGTTCCTCGCCGCGCATGCCGGCCGTTACGACTTCGTCGCATGGGGCTACAACTTCGATTCGATCCTGCGCGGCGCGATCTTCAACAGCCGCACGCCGGTGACGATGCGTTTCGACGAGGCGGCGCTCGCGCAGGCCGTCGACGATTTCCGCACCGACCGCGGGCCCGTGCTCGTGATGGACCTGCTCGAGTTCTACGGGATCTGTGCGTACACGATCTCGCCGGCTGGTGCGCGCTTCCTGCTCGATCATTGTTTTCCGCTGCGACCGGAGACGCTGTTCTCCCACGGGCTCGGCCGCACGCTGCCGAACTACGGGATCGACGTTGCGATGAACAAGTTCTATGGCGCGATGCGCAGCGTCGCTGCATTTCCGCCGCTCGCCGTGACAATGAACGCGCGCGAGACGTCGACGATTCAACGGTGACGTCGTGCGGAATAGGACCAGGCTGATTGTGCGGATGCCGTATGCGCTTCGACAATGCGTAGGTCGGGCGGCTGCATGGTACGCGCCCGATACCTCGTATCCGAAGCCACGCTTCGTTGGACGCGCTGCCCGTTCGCCGGGCAGCGCATTTTTCTCCGCGCGAGGCCGGCACGAGCGACGTTGCCGGCGCGGCCCGGTCAGGATGGCGAGAGGTGAATGCCTTGCGGCGACCGGTGGGCTCGGTCGCATCTGCACCGTTCGGGTCGCAGGTTGGGAGAACGCTGCCACATGCGAGCGCAGGGCATTCATCTCTGTCGTTCCCTCCGTCGCTCACCTGTACCTCGCAGACGGCGGTGACTCTGCTCGGCAACGCGCGGCCGGCTCGACCGGCTCGCGCTTCAGGTCTGGTCGTGACGCGATCGCGCGCGCGGCCTGTCAGGCACCGACCCGGTCGGTTGTCCGCGGTGAAGCTGCCGCACCTCCACACGGCCGCCATCGCGTGCGGCACCTCCCTCCATCGATGAAGGAATCGTCATGAAGAAGCATCACATTTCCATTGTTTCCACCCTGATCGCACTCGCGTGCGCCTGCGGCGCCCCTGTCGCACGCGCCGCAGGCACGAAAACCGAAACGCCGCTGCCGCCGGGCGTCGAAGCGGTCGTCAACGACACGCCCATCGCGCGCAGCGACGTGGACGTCCTGATCCATCAATGGGGTCAGGCGGATACGCCGGCGCTGCGCGAACAAGCCAGGCGCGAGCTGATCGCCCAGCACCTGGTCGAGCAGGCAGCGGAAAAGGCCAACTATGGTAGCCGCCCCGAAGTGAATCGCGTCGTGATGCGGGCGCGCACGGTCGCGGCGACGGATCTCTACCTGCGCGACAACCTGCACCCGCAAGCGGTGACCGACGCGCAGGTGAAGGCGCGTTACGACGACGTCGTCGCGAATGCCGCGCAGTTCGAATATCGCGCGGACGTGATCGCGGTGGCCGATCCGGCCGAAGTGAACGCGCTGGTCGCGGAGCTGAAGCAGGGCGCGGCGTTCGACGCGGTCGCGAAGAAGTACAACACGACGCCGAACGGCGGCGTCGCGCAGTGGGTCGAGTTGCGCACGCCGGTGGCCGAGGGGAAGACGGGCGGTTTGCCGTTGCCGCTCGCGCAGGCGATCACGTCGCTGCAGCCGGGCGCCGTCGCGGGCCCGATCCGGGTCGGCAACGCGTTCGCGATCGTGAAGCTCGACGAGAAGCGTCCGACGGTCGTGCCGACCTTCGACGCGGCGAAGAACGTGCTGCGTCAGCAGCTGGAAGCGCAGGCGCAGCAGCGCGCGATGACGGCGCTGGTCGACAAGCTGGCCGGGCAGGCGACGATCCAGCAGTAAGTGGGTGTATCAGGAAGACGGCGGATCGGGTGATCCGTCGGGGTAGCCGCTGCCGTGGACCACGGTGGCGGCTTTTTTCTTTTGTGTCGAGCACGTATGTGCCGCTATTGTTTGAACTTCATTCGCAAAGCATTGCGGGTGTCGTCTGCAGGTAATCGAAGGAGGCAATCAACGATGACAGATTCTTGCGCAAACGAAGATCGGTATGTTCCGGTGCCGCATACCGCGGCCGACACGGCGCGCCTGCTTGCCGATCCGGCCATCAAGGCGGCATACGACGAGATGGCGGATGAGTTCGCTGCACTCCGCGCACGACTCGAACAGAATCAGCCTGGTCCGATTGGTTGTAACGGTTGTTCACGTTAAATTGATCGAGTGTGGCGCCGGAGCCGCTTCGGCGGCGGCCGTTGGGCCCGGCCGTCGTCATGCTATGTGTTTGATAGCACCTACTCCTAACGCTGCCTCATGCGAGCGCCGAGGCGCTTCCGGCCGCCACACATTTCTTCAAGCCTGCGTCGCAGCCCGTCAGACCGAAACCGTAATCCCCGCCGGCCCCGATTCCCTCGCCGGTCGCACCACGATCTCCACATGCTGACCGAACGACGCCAGCGTCAGCATCAGTTGATCCAGCGTTACATTCCGGAGCCGCTCGCGCTGCTCGGGCGTGACCACCGGCCGTGCCATTTCGGCGAGCGCCGCCGCCTCTTCCTCGGTCAGGCCGCGCGACGCCATCAATGCGTTGAGCTTAAGTACGAGCACGGATTTGGCCGCCAGTTCGCCGACGTCGTAATAGTCGAAATCATCCGGCACGTTGTCGGAGTGTTGATTCGATGTGTCGTAGTTCATTACGCTTCTATATGAACGCGTCCCGTTTGCGCCAGGTTTCCGTGTGCTCCCACATGACAGGATGGGTTGCAGCTCTATATCCGGCCTTATTGCAGCCGATTCCACAGCTGCGGGCCCCGATGAAATCCGCTGACTCGCCCCTCATTCCTCCGACGAGCTCGAAGCTCGGTGCGTAATTCAGGTTTAGCGAGTCCCGGTCCTACCTGTCTTGTCATCTCACACGATTGCCAACGCAACCTTTCGACGTCCACCCTGTATTAAAAGTTAGTTTTCCGAGCCGTGTCGCCCGCTCATACCGGCTTCACACTCGCATACCCTTTCTGGTACGGACGATCATGGGCGAGCACCGCCCAAATCGTCCGCGCCATTTTGTTTGCCAACGCGACTACAACCACATTCGGTGGCCGTCGCTTCTTCATATCCTCGACCCACTTTCCAGGTTCCTTTGAATTCGTCAGCACGGCTCGTGCGCCGTGAATCAGCAAGGTGCGGAGATACGTATCCCCCGCTTGCTGATCCCGCGAAGATCCACCTTGCCACCAGTACCGAATTGCTTCGGCACCAATCCCACCCATGCCGCAAACTCGCGCCCTGATTTGAATGCTGTTGGATCACCCATCATTGCGACTGCTGCCGTCGCCGTTAGCAAACCGACACCCGGAATCTCGATAACCGCCCGTACCGCCTTGTCGTCCTTCTGCCATTCGCGCAGTCGCCGCTCGATCGTCGCAATTTCCTCATCCAGCGTCCCAACTCGAGCCCACTGCTCGCGCAGTGTGTCGATCAGCACCTTCGGTAACCGCGCTTCGACTCTCGCGAGTGCATCCGGTATCGCCTTGCACATAGCGGCTCGACCTCTGCCCATCGTCTCACCGAACTCACTCAACATTCCGCGCAGGCCATTGATCTGCATCGTGCGGAACTTCACTAACTGCTCACGCTGACGATGCATCATCAACACTGCCTGTTGCATCTCCGTCTTTATCGCCACCGCCTTGCATGGCTGCTGGACTGCCAACCAGATCGCCCGAGCGTCCGCCGCATCGCTCTTGTTGCGAATGTTGAATGCCTTCACGAACTGCGCGGGCATCAACTTCACTTCGTGCCCCATCGACGTTAGCTGTCGCGCCCAGTGATGCGCACTGCCGCAGGCTTCCATACCGATCAAGCACGGTGCACGGCTTACGAAGTGTTCGAGAAACTGCCCTCGCTTGATCGCCTTGTTCACGATTTCGCCGGTTTCGGCATCGATGTAGTGAACCTGAAAGACGCTTTTGGCAATGTCAACTCCAACTGGCGTAGCATTCATCTTCGGATCCTCCGGTTGCCGGGAAATGCGTGCATTTTCCACCTGGGCACATCAATGCCGTTGGCCCGTGAGGATCCACCTGCCTTGCTCCTACGTTCGCGGGTGGGACGCGTTCATTTCATTCCTCCGTCATCACCGACGGTTGCCGCTGTTGCCCGGTGCCGCAATCGACATCGGGAGATCCATCCTTTCCGGCAGGGCTCGGGGCCGCTTCATCGATCGGCGTGATCACCAGCCGCTTGTGCGATACCTCGATATGCAGACGCTGTTCGGGATCGAAACCCGCCGCCTCGATCCATCGGCCGGACAGTTTCATCCACAGATGCACGACAGGCGGCGCCATGTCGACGAGCCTGATATGCGGAACGATACGGCGGGATTGAAGAGACGAACGAGGGGAGACAAAACGATCGCGGAAATACGTCGGTGCGTTATGATTCGCGCCAGCCATGATTAACTCTCCTGTATGGAGTTGGTTGTGGTCAGCGGCCCGCAGGTGCTGTTTCACCTGCGGGCCGCGCTCGTTTACGCAACGGATTTCGAGTACCGCTTCCTCACATGCATCGCATGTCGAAGCGGCCTGAGAACCTTGGCGAAAACGTGCAACCACTGTAGCCGAGAACACCCGGCGTCATGGGTCGGTCACGTACGAATTTATCGATGTTGGCCATCCGGCCTATGCATCGACGCTTGCTGCATAACGAATCCGGCGCGATCGCGTCGGCTGACTGCGTCGTCGATTCATTCCCGATGTGTCAGAAATCGTTTCAATCGACGATTCGATCAGCCCGCCGCACGCCGCATCAGGATCTCGTTCGCGCTCTGTCGATAGCGCTCGAACTCCCGTGCGAACGCCGCCGCATCCCCGGCCAGCGCCAGCGCTTCCATCGACGCGCAGAGCCCTGAAATCTCCCGCTCGCCGATCATCGCGAATGCACCGCGCATGCTGTGAATCTCCGATCGCGCGACCTTCAGATCGCCGTCCTGCAACGCCCGCGCGATGGTCGCGCTCGAGCGTCGCGTCGCATCGACGAGCACCGTGTGCAGGTCTTTCGGCAACGGGCCAGGGGCGCGCGCGGGTACGGGCGGATACGTCGGCCGCCGCCACGTCCCCGCGTACTTCGCGATCGCCTGCTCGAGCGATTTCAGCGACGTCGGCTTCGTGACGATTTCGTCGATACCCGCTTCCCACGCCAGCCGCAACTCGTCCGGTTCGGCATGCGCGGTGACCGCCAAGATCGGCTGCACACGGCCGCGTTCGCGCAGCACGCGGGCGAACGCATAGCCGTCGAGGCCCGGCATGTTGAGGTCGGTGAGCACGACCGCGTAGTCGTGGCGGTCCACGAGGTCGAGCGCGGCGGCGACGTTCGACGCGATATCGGCCTGATAGCCTAGTACGTCCAGTTGATCGTGGACGAGCGAACGGTTGACCGGATTGTCGTCGACGAACAGCACGCGCACGTCCGGCGCGTCGTCGCTTGAAAGCGCCTGCGCGGCGCCCGGCTGGCGGTCGAGCGGCAGCGGCAACGTGACGACGAACGTCGAACCCACGCCTGGCACGCTGTTCGCGTCGATGCGCCCGCCCATCGATTCCGCGAGCTTGTAGCTCAGCGCGAGGCCGATGCCCGTGCCGCCAAAGCGGCGCGCGATCGATTCGTCGGCCTGCGCGAACGGCTCGAACACGTGCGCGAGCTGATCGGCCGTCATGCCGATGCCAGAATCGCTGACGCGGATCGTCACGGGCGTCGCGTCGCCCGACGGCGCCGAGACCGACAACGCCACCGCGCCGCGGTCGGTGAACTTGATCGCGTTGCTGACCAGGTTCACGACGATCTGCCGCACGCGCATCGGGTCGCCGAGATACGTGTGCGTGACCGCCGGATCGACGTCGATGCGCAATGCGATGCCCTTCGCGCCGGCCACCGGCTCGAACAGGTCGGCGACGTCGCGCATCAGCTCGTCGATCCGGAAGCCGGTCGCTTCGAGCGTCATCCGGTCGGCTTCGATTTTCGTCATGTCGAGCACGTTGTTCAGCATGTCGAGCAGCATCCGCGCGGCCGACGTGACCGCATGCAGGCGCGGCTTCTGCCGGCTCGGGTCGGGCGCCTTGTCGAGCAGTTCGAGATTGCCGAGCATCGCGTTCAGCGGCGTGCGGATCTCGTGGCTGATCGTCGCGAGGAACGTCGACTTCGCGCGGTTCGCGCTGTCGAGCGCGCGTTCGGCGTCGGCGCGCGTCGTGATGTCGGAGAAGCTGCACAGCAGCGCATCCTTGCCCTTGAAGCGCACGCGCACGAAGTTGACGAGCAGGTCGCGCGCGCGGCCGTCGTCGAGCGTCACCGGCAGTTCGACGTCGAGCTGCACGGGCGACGCGTCCGCGTGTTCGCGGTAGTGCGCCAACAGCCGCTCGTGCAGCGGCGGATCGCCGGCCTCGCGTTCGTACAATTCGAGCATCCGGTTGCGCAGCAGCACCTGTCGCGTGTCGGGCGATACGAGGCCGATGCCGAACGGCGCGGTCGCGACGATCGTGCGGCTCATCCGCTCGCTTTCGAATACGCGGCGCGAGCGGCGGAACAGCGGTGCGAACACCCGCAGGTCGAACGCGATCACGAGCGTCCACAGCACGATGAGGATCGTCGCGGTCGTGCCGAACTCGCGCAGCATCGTCGACCAGATCGCAAACGCGATCGTGTGCCACGAGTACGCATAGACGATCGCGTAGCCGGTGTCGGAAATCCGGTCGCTGATCGTGAAAACGCCGTGACGGTAGCTTTCGTCGAAATGCGCGAGGCCGCGCCGCCACGTGCCTTCGGCCAGTGCGTGCTTCATCAGCGCGGCGCCGTCCTCCGCGTCGCCGGTGCGGTCGACATCGAGCAGCACGCGGCCGTTTTCGTCGATCAGCATCGCGACCGCGTCGGCCGGCGCGTGCTTCATGCGATCGGCGATCACGTCGACGTCGAAGTCGCTCACGAAGGTCATGAAATGTTGCTGACCGTCGAAGGCGGGCTCGACGAGACGGAAGACCGTCTTGCCGGTCAGCGGGTCGATCGCCGGCGCCTGCCACGCGATCCGGCGCGACAGGCGCCAGTAGCGCGCGACGGCCGGATCGGACCAGTCGGCCACGTCGAATGCGAGGTGCTGGATCAACGCATGCGTGTCGCGCACGCCGATGCGTGCGAGCAGGTCGGGATACGGCATCGACGGCGGCGGCGTGATCGCAATCACGTTGCGATCGGGGCTGTATGCATAGCCGCGCACCGCGCGGCCGGTCTGCCGCTCGGCCGCCGCGACCGAAATCGTCTGGCGCTCCATCAGCTGCACGTAACGATCGGTTTCGAGCTCGGCGAGCGCCTTGGGCGACGCCGCCACGAAGATTTCGCTCACGCCGGGCATCGGCGCGAGCAGCACGTGCCCGTCCTTTCTCAGTGCATCGGAGGCTTCGCGCGCATGCGGTGGATGGCCGTTCCACAGCAGCTCGGCGTTGATCACCGCGCGGCGCATCGACGCCTGTTTCGCGTCCATTTCCAGTTGCACGAGCGCCTTGTGCGTCGCGAACAGGTCGCGACGCTCGGCGATGTAGTCGCGCACCGACCCGACGAGCAGGATGCTGGCCGCGATCAGGATCACGAGCGACAACACGACCGCGCCGCCGTACAGCGTGAAGCGCTGATACCGGTTCAGCAGGCTCAGGTCGCGCGCATCGTCGTCGATCGACGCGAACGGCGCGCTGGCGTCCGTGTGGGACGCGAAGAGGTGACGAATGGGCATGAGGCGAAGACTGGTAAATCAATGCGCGAATCGGGAGACGCGCCACGGCGATGCCGGAACGCGGACGATTTCCGCGAGCCGCGTGAAGGCTGCGCGATGCGCGGCCGGCTCGGGGAACGGGAAAATTATCGGGATAGCGGGCGGGTCTGTATGTAGGGCAGTCCGAAACACTCGCGCGCGATGGATAGGACCAGTCCTATTCGAGTAATCGGCGGCGCGGTGCGTATATAAGGCTTGCCGCGCGCTCGTGTCAAACGGAATCGATCAGGAAGACGGTGCGTGGTGTCGTGTCTGACACGGCCGATTGTCAAGCAACGTCATGTTAGGACTGGGCCTACGAAATAAGTCGTTGCACGTCCAGCCGTCTGATTATCGAAATGACAGGCGATCAATACATTGGCATCTGTGGACGAGGAGCGTCCTTCTCCCTTTTTCTCTACAGAGGCAATCAACATGAACAAGAGTTATCGCACCGTCTGGAACGCGACGACGGGTACATGGACGGCGGCAGCCGAAACGGCGCGGATGCGCACGAAGTCGAACACGACGATGCGTTCGTCGGTCACGGCTGCGGTCGCGGTGATGGCCGGTGTGGGTGGCGGTGTGGTGGCGGCCGATGCGAATGCTCAAGCGTCGAACGGCAATGGGTCGCTGACCTTGTGTTCACCGTCGGGGTCATCGAGGCCCGGTACGTCCTTTGGCGGCGGCAATAGCTCCGGCACTGCATTGACGGCGTGCGCGGTGGCGAATCCCATATTCAACAACAGAGCAACTTCGTTCATGTTGTACAACAACGCCACCGCGAACGGCACGTCGACGGGGGCGCGTGGGAGCGCGGGAACGGAGGCGGGGATTCAGGGAAGTACCGACGGTCACCTTACCCTCCTTGGCGGAGCGGGGGTGCATGTTATAGGTGCCGCTGACTTTTCAGCCAACGTCAACATGACGAACCATCGCATCACCGGGCTGGCTGCCGGTACGGCCGGTACGGATGCCGTTAACCTCAATCAGTTGAATTCGGCGATTGCGGCGGCCAAGACGACGGCGAACCCGTACGTCGTGACCAATACGGGTACGTATGCGGCCGCGACGGCTGCGCGCGCAGGTAGCAGCGCGACGGCAATCGGGGCGAACGCGAACGCGGCCGGTACGTCGGCAGTCGCGCTGGGCGGCAACACGGTTGCTTCGGCACAGAACGCCACGGCGATCGGCACGTTGTCGAGCGCGACGGGGACTGAAAGTACCGCGATCGGTGCGAGCGCGCGTGCATTCGGAAATGGATCAACGGCGTTAGGGCAAGCTGCGTATGTCGACGCCACCAGTACGGGCAGCCTGGCGCTCGGTCAGGGCGCGGCCGTCACGAGAACCGGCGCGAATACGTCGAACATGATTGCGATCGGCACCAACGCCCGGGCAGGCGACGCCGGCGCGGGCGTTTCGACGGGGGCGATTGCGATCGGTAGCGGCGCGAATGCAGGCGGCAGCGGTTCGATCATGATCGGTACGAATGCACGGCATTCGGGATCGAACGCGACGGTCGTCGGCGCGAATTCGAGCGCGATGGGTGGCGGTGCCGGCACGGTGCTGGGTTCGAACAGCTCGGCGTCGGGTAGCGCGAGCGTTGTGCTTGGCTCCGGTGCGACGGCCAGCGGCGCCAACTCGGTTGCGCTCGGCACGGGCAGTATCGCGAACGCCAACAATACCGTCTCCGTCGGATCGGCAGCGACGCAGCGACGCATCACCAATCTGGCCGCCGGTACGGCAAACACGGATGCCGTCAACGTCGGCCAGATGAACACGGCGCTGTCGACGAAGGTCGACAACACGTACATCAAGATCGATACGCGCAACGGCACGGCCGCCGCGCAAGCAGGATCGGGCTCCGTTGCCATCGGCACGAATACGAGCGCGTCCGGATCGTACGCGACGGCGTTCGGCAATAGTGCACGGGCCAACGGGGACAACAGCACGGCGCTCGGCTTCCAGGCAAGCAGTGCGGGCGGCGCCGCCGTCGCGGTCGGCAATGGTGCGAACGCAAGCGGCTCGCATGGCGTTGCACTGGGTGTCAACGCCGTGGCATCCCATACCGATTCGGTGGCGCTTGGTGCCCTGTCGGCGACGGACCGCAACAACAGCGTATCGGTCGGCTCGTCGACGCTGCGTCGGCAGATCACCAACGTGGCCGCCGGTACGCAAGAAACCGACGCCGTGAACGTCGGCCAACTGAATGCCGCGATCGCGGCAGGCTCGAACCCCTATGTAGCGGTGCGTGGTTCGACCGCGGCACGCGCTTCCGGTACTCAGTCGATTGCGATCGGCGACGGCGCGATCGCGAATGCCACGGACATCAATGGCGGTCAGACGAATATCGCCATCGGCGCCAAGGCGTACACGTCGGGCGGATTCGGGCAACTGGCGCTCGGCGAGGGTGCATCTACGACGAACACCAATGCCGGCGGGGCGATTGCGATCGGTCGCGGGGCCAAAACCACGCAACGCGGCGTGGCGCTCGGCGACGGCGCATCGGTGACGGCTCAATACGGTGTCGCGTTGGGTGACACGTCGGTCGCCGATCGAGCAAATAGCGTGTCAGTGGGTTCGGCGACGCTGCAACGGCAGATCACGAACGTGGCTGCCGGCACGCAAGACACGGACGCAGTGAACGTGGGCCAGCTGAAGGACTCGGGCCTGATCGGAGACGACGGCAAGTCGATCGCCGCGGTGACGTACGACCGTAACGCGGACGGCACGCCGAACTACGGCACGGTGACGCTGGGCAACGGTGCAGGCCCGACGCAGATCAAGAACGTCGCGGACGCGACGGACGACCACGACGCACTGAACCTCGGCCAGCTGAAGGATGCAGGCCTGGTGGGCGACGACGGCAAGGGCAACCTGACGTCGATGGCGGTCACGTACGACGGCGCGGCACGCGACAAGGTGACGCTGGCCGGCGCGGACGGCACGACGCTGTCGAACGTGAAGGCCGGCGTGGCGAACATGGACGCGGTGAACGTAGGCCAGTTGAAGGACTCGGGCCTGATCGGAGACGACGGCAAGTCGATCGCCGCGGTGACGTACGACCGTAACGTGGACGGTACGCCGAACATGGGTTCGGTGACGCTGGGCGGCGCGGGTGCAACGACGCCGGTGGCGCTGAAGAACGTCGCGGATGCGACGGACGATCACGACGCACTGAACCTCGGCCAGCTGAAGGATGCGGGCCTGGTGGGTGACGACGGCAAGGGCAACCTGACGTCGATGGCGGTCACGTACGACGGCGCGGCACGCGACAAGGTGACGCTGGCCGGCACGGACGGCACGACGCTTGCGAACGTGAAGGCCGGCGTGGCGAACATGGACGCGGTGAACGTAGGCCAGTTGAAGGACTCGGGCCTGATCGGAGACGACGGCAAGTCGATCGCCGCGGTGACGTACGACCGTAACGCGGACGGCACGCCGAACTACGGCACGGTGACACTGGGTAACGGCGCGGGCCCGACGCAGCTGAAGAACGTCGCGGACGCGACGGACGACCACGACGCACTGAACCTCGGCCAGCTGAAGGACGCGGGCCTGGTGGGCGACGACGGCGCGGGCAACCTGACGTCGATGGCGGTCACGTACGACGGCGCGGCGAAGGACAGCGTGACGCTGGGCGGCGTTGGCGCGACCACGCCGGTGGCGATCCACAACGTCAAGGATGGCGAACTGTCGGCGACGAGCAAGGATGCCGTGAACGGTTCGCAGCTGTTCGCGACGAACCAGAACCTGAGCGACCTGAAGGATTCGCTGAAGGATGGCGGCGTGATCGACCCGGTGACGGGCGAATCGCTGGCTGTCGTGTACGACAGCAACGCGAAGGACACGGTCACGCTGAAGGGCGCGGACGGCACGACGTTGTCGAACGTGAAGGCCGGCGTGGCCGACAAGGACGCGGTGAACGTGAGCCAACTGAAGGGTTCGGGCCTGATCGGAGACGACGGCAAGTCGATCGCCGCGGTGACGTACGACCGTAACGCGGACGGCACGCCGAACTACGGCACGGTGACGCTGGGCAACGGCGCGGGTCCGACGCAGATCAAGAACGTCGCGGATGCGACGGACGATCACGACGCACTGAACCTCGGTCAACTGAAGGACGCGGGCCTGGTGGGCGATGACGGCAAGGGCAACCTGACGTCGATGGCAGTGACGTACGACGGCGCGGCGAAGGACAGCGTGACGCTGGGCGGCGTTGGCGCGACCACGCCGGTGGCGATCCACAACGTCAAGGATGGCGAACTGTCGGCGACGAGCAAGGATGCCGTGAACGGTTCGCAATTGTTCGCAACGAACACGCGCGTCGGTGATCTGGAGGATTCGCTGTCGAAGGGCGGCGTGATCGACCCGGTCACGGGCGAATCGCTGGCCGTGGTGTACGACAGCAACACGAAGGACACCGTGACGCTGAAGGGCGCGGACGGCACGACGCTGTCGAACGTGAAGGCCGGTGCGGCTGACATGGACGCAGTGAACGTGTCGCAACTGAAGGGTTCGGGCCTGATCGGCGACGACGGCAAGTCGATCGCCGCGGTGACGTACGACCGTAACGCGGACGGCACGCCGAACTACGGCACGGTGACGCTGGGCAACGGCGCGGGTCCGACGCAGATCAAGAACGTCGCAACGGGCGTCGACGACCTCGACGCGGTCAACGTCAAGCAGCTGAACACGGGCCTGTCGGACCTCCGCGACGAGATGTCCGGCGGCAACCTGCGCTTCGTCAAGGTCAATGCCGACCCGGTCACGGGCACGCCGGCTGTCGCGAGCGGCGCGCTCGCCGTCGCCATCGGTTCCGACGCACGGGCGACCAGCGCCAACTCGCTGGCGCTCGGCAGCGGTGCGCGCGTGACCGGCAACGGTTCGGTCGCGATCGGCTACAACTCGGTCGCGAACCAGAACAACGTCGTGTCGGTCGGCGACGTGGGCCGCGAACGCAAGATCGTCAACGTGGCGGACGGCGACGTCGCATTCCAGAGCACGGACGCGGTCAACGGCGGCCAGCTGTATGCGGCGCTGAACGACCTGTCGACGTCGGTGAGCTCGAAGACGCAACAGGCGATCGACAGCTTCTCGTCGGAGATCGACAAGAAGACGAAGGCCGCGATCGACGAGGTGAGCTCGCGCTCGATGCAGACGATGGACGTCAGCGACCCGCTCGTCGCGATCGAAGGCCTGCAGGGCAACAACGTCGCGTCGCTGAACGGCGCGGATCCGGCTACCGCGACGGCGGCCGCGATCGGCTCGTCGACGGCGGCAAGCGGCGCCAATGCGGTGGCCGTCGGCCTGCAAAGCGGCGCGGGTTCGAACAACTCGGTCGCGATCGGCAGCTTCGCGCAGACCGGCGCCGGCCAGGACTACTCGGTCGCCATGGGTTCGAACGTCCAGACGAACGGCACGCAGGCCGTCGCGCTGGGTGCGAACGCACAGGCGAACGGCGACTACGCGCTGGCGGTCGGCAACAACGGCGCGCAAGCAATCGGCGACGGCTCGATCGCGGTCGGTAACGCCGCGAACGTGCGGGCCGGCTCGACCAACGCGATCGCGATGGGTACCGGTGCGAACGTCGCACGCGGCGTCGAAGGCGCGATGGCGCTCGGCGCGAACACGACCGCGGGCGCGGCCAACAGCGTCGCGCTCGGCGCGAACGCGTTCTCGAATCGTGCGAACACGGTGTCCGTCGGTCGTGCGGGCGCGGAACGCCAGGTCGTCAACGTCGCGGCAGGCACGCAGGCGACCGATGCGGTCAACGTCAGCCAGTTGAAGGGCGTGACCGACGCGCTCGGCGGCGGTGCGGCAGTGGGCGCGGACGGCACGGTGACGAGCCCGACGTACTCGCTGGCGGATCCGGCGGATGCGTCGCAGTCGAAGTCGTACAACAACGTGGGCGACGCACTGTCGAACCTCGACGGCCGTACGACGACGAACACGCAAAACATCACCGTGATCAACAAGCAGCTGGCCGATTCGGGTCTGGTCGATCCGGTGACCGGTCAGTCGATCGCCGCGGTGACGTACGACCGCAACGCGGACGGCACGCCGAACCTCGGTTCGGTGACGCTGGGCGGTGCGGGCGCGACGGCTCCGGTGGCGCTGAAGAACGTGGCGGACGCGACGGACGACGGCGATGCGCTGAACCTCGGCCAGCTGAAGGGCGCGGGCCTGGTGGGCGACGACGGCAAGGGCAACCTGACGTCGATGGCGGTGACGTACGACGGC
>Ga0209672_100344_pt1 | contig 29747 bp, 18 predicted proteins | sample AraplaCol_mMS_r2_FD_184273 | JGI IMG/M metagenome (GOLD analysis project Ga0209672, IMG submission 184273) | Arabidopsis root microbial communities from North Carolina, USA - plate scrape CL_Col_mMS_r2 (SPAdes) (version 2) | ecosystem: Host-associated > Plants > Roots > Endosphere | place: USA...
CGAACCTTCCAGCCTGACCTCGCCGGGCCCATCGATCAAACCCGCGATGCGTTTGAACAGCGTCGATTTGCCCGCCGCGTTCGGCCCGACGACCGCGATGACTTCGGAACCGTTGAACGCAGGCGTAGTGATATTCGAAAGGATCCGGCGGGCACCGTATCCCGCGCCGACACCATCGAGCGAAAGTTTCACCATGTATTCCTCTTGCCGCGCAGAATCAGGGAAATAAAGAACGGCACACCCACGAGGGACGTGACGACCCCAATCGGGAAGATCGCGCCCGGGATGAGTGTCTTGCTGAGCACCGAGCTTGCGGACAGCATCAACGCGCCGGTCAGGATGGAAGCCGGTAGGAAAAAGCGTTGATCCTCACCGACGAGCATGCGGGCAATGTGCGGCCCCACGAGGCCGACAAAGCCGATGACACCGACGAATGCCACGGGAAACGCCGCGAGAAGGCTGACCATGATCAGCGTCTGAAAGCGCAAGCGCGGAACGTCGATGCCGAAGCTCGCTGCTTTGTCGTCGCCCAGGCGAAGCGCCGTCAATTGCCAGACGCGCCGACCGAAGATCGGCAGCATGACGACGACGGCCGCACTGACGATGCCGAGCTTCGTCCAGGTGGCCTTGGTCAGACTCCCCATCGTCCAGAACACCACCGCGGCCACGGCTTGCTCGGTCGCCAGGTACTGCACGAGCGCAAGCAGCGCATTGAACGTGAACACGAGCGCGATGCCCAACAAGACGATCGTTTCGGCCGTCACCCCGCGCCGCGTGCTGAGCAGGTGAATCAGCACCGCCGATATGAGTGCCATCACGAACGCATTGAGCGGCACGATATAGTCGACGGCCACCGGCAAAAGCTTGACGCCGAACGCGAGCCCGAGCGCGGCGCCAAAGCTCGCCGCCGCAGAGATTCCCAGTGTGAACGGACTGGCCAGCGGATTGTTGAGGATCGTCTGCATCTGCGCACCGGCCAGCGATAAAGCGGCACCCACGGCAACGGCCATCAACGCGACGGGCATGCGAATCTCCCACAGCACGATGCGCAGTTGATCCGGCACCGATGCGGGACTGAGCACAGCGCGCAATACCTCGGCCGGGGCATAGCTCGCCGGCCCGAGCGCCAGATCGAGCAACACACTGGCGACGAGCGCGAGCGCGACGACCGCGAGCAGCAACCGCTTGCGCCGCACGAGCCCGCGATAGGCGCTACGTTGGACCGGCGCAGGCAACGGTACGGAACTCATCAATGAAACTCCTTCGCGGGCAGACTGACGAAATAGCCCGGTTTGTAATCGACAGGCAAAAACCGCTTATGTAATTCGCGAAACGTGGCATCGGGATCGAGATCGGTGAAGAGCTCCGGGTGAAACCATTTCGCCAGTTGCTGAATCGCCACGAAGTCGTATGGGCTGTTGTAAAACTGATGCCAGATCGCATGAAACTCGTGATTGCGGTTGGCCCTGATACCCGCATAGGCGGGCCTCCCGGTGAAGTACTCGAGCTTGCGCGCAGCTTCGGCCATGTCCGCGCCCGGCCCCAGGCCGATCCAATGCCCACGCGGCACGAAGGCTTCCCAGTTCGCACTCGTCACGACGACCTGGTCCGGGTTAGCGGCGACGACCTGCTCCGGGTTCAACTGGCCAAAGGTCGCGCGTACGATACCGTCGGCGATGTTATGTCCGCCCGCCATCTCGACGAACTTGCCGAAATTCTCGTTCCCGAATGTGAGGCAACAGTCCTCCGTATAACCGCCAATACGTTCAATGAATACGTTCGGCCTCGCGGGATGGCGCGCAGCGATGACGTCCGTCACGCGCCGGATTTGTTCATTGCGAAAGGCAATGAACGCCTCGGCGCGCGCGTCCTTGCCGAACAGCTTGCCGATGAGCCGCATCGTCGGTTCGGTGTTTTCGATCGGATGGTGCCGAAAATCGACGTACACCACGGGTATGCCGAGCGCGCTCAGCTTGTCGGTGTAACGCGCATCGTCGGTCGCCCGCTGCGCCTCGATGTTCATCAGGATCACATCAGGCTTGAGTGAAATCGCTTGCTCGATGTCGAACGTTCCGTCTTCGAACCCGCCGAAAGTCGGGATATCCGCGATTTTCGGAAACCGATGCAGATACGCAGACCACGTATCGGGATCCGATTGGATCAAGTCTTTGCGCCAGCCGACGATTCGCTTGATCGGATCGTCGGTATCGAGCGCAGCGACGAGATAAAGTTGGCGCCCCTCTCCAAGGATCACCCGGCGCACCGGCACGTGCACCTTCACCTGGCGACCGAGCAAATCGGTCACGGTCGTCAGCGCGGCGTTGTCCGAAGCCGATGCAACGGACGCAGCCAATGCTTGTGCGGCCGGCTTCGATCCCGGCCCTACCGAGAACACGATGCCAAGCACGGCCACGGCGGCCACAGCGGCCGAGGCGAGCCCGATACCGAGCCATTGATGTTTTGCTGTCATTGCGAGCGAAAAGCGATGTATGAACAAGAGACCCGTTACTGCCGAGCCGACACCTGCACCCGCGCGAGCGCTTGCCGCTCACGCGCGAGCACGAGGATGACAGCCACGGCCAGCGCATAAGCCGCCGCCACAAAAAAATAGGTGTATTGCAGGCCCAAGCCGTCGCTCAACCAGCCGCCGAGCGCGATGCCTGCGATCGATGCAAACTGGGTCACGCTTTGCGCGATGCCCAGCACATATCCTTGACGGACGCCGCCGGCGGCACGCGAGATCAACGACATCAGCACCGGCGTGGTCGCGCCGAGCAGCACGCCCCAAGCAAAATGAATCGCGACAAAAACGGCGACGTTCCGCGTGAGCGCCGCGGCCAGCGTGAGCGCCATGCACGCAATAGCGACGAAGGTCATGGCGCGCAACGCCTCGGCCCGGCCCCGGTTCTCGAAGTAGCGAGCCCACAGCGACGCGGAAACGACGAAGCCGAACGACAGCATGCCGTAGCACAAGCCGACGACCCAGTTGTCGACCTTGAACGTCGAGCTCACATAGAGCGAAAACGGAGTTTGCGTGATCGTTCGACTGACGAGCAGGATACCGACGATGCCGAGCAGGCCCGGTATCGGCGACGCGCGCCACGACGATGTTGCGCCCGCCGCCGACGCAATCGCGGGCTCCGGCGTCGAGGCCTCCACCCGCGCGGACTTAGGCGCACGAGCATCGGGCAACACGAACGCCACCACGCCCGCGCAGCAGAGGCACAGCAGGCCCGCCACGAAATTGATCCAGAAAAATGCGGCGTTATCGAGGATCAGTCCGCCCGCAACGGCCCCGGCGAGCGAGCCCAGGTTCGTCGATACCTGCAGATACGCAAAAAGCCGCGCGCGCCGCGCCGGGGAGACGAGGCCAACGCCATAGGTCTGCGCCGGAGCAATGTAGCCCGCGCAGGCGCCCTGCACGAAGCGCAGCGCAAGAATCGCCCAGACATCGCTGGCCCATGCGAGCGCTAGCTGCGTCAATGCGAGGCCGAGCAATGCGCGGATCATCATGAGCTTGTGCCCCGTGCGGTCGCCGATGCGGCCCCACAGAGCACTGGTCAGCATGATGCCAAGCATCGGCCCGACATAGACGGCGACACCCGCAAAGCCGAACTCGAGACTGGACGTACTGAGCGTCTTAAGACGCAACGGCCAGAATGGACCGCTCATCTCCATCGCGCCCATGGAGACGAGTTGAATCGCAAACAGCACGTGAATCAGCCGTGTCGCGCGCGCTTGCGAGACCGTGGCGCAGGCGTTCGTCATTGGTCGATCCCGCGCGGCGCCGCCGCGGCAGCCTGCCGCAGGGGATTGGGCAAGGCGTGCTGAAGCCGGTAATCCGCATAGTTGAGCAGGTGCATGCGCAACACCGAGCGCGTCGGCCACGGATCGTCGAGGAACGCCCTGCGTTCGGCCTCCCACAGCCGCGCATCGACGCGCGATGCAAATGCGCCGAACGAACGCGCTGTTTCCTCGTGCAGAATCTCCCACAAGCGCGTGGGCGCGAGCCCGTATTCGCGCGTCAGCAGCAGCGCCATTTCATGCAGATGGCAGACGAAGCACGCATCGAGCACGAACGCACGAACGGGTTCGATATCGCCGTCAAAAACCGTCGGCAGGATGCCGGGATGCACGTACGGTTTCAAGGTATGGCCTCGTTCGGCCAGTAGCGGCGCGTAGGTGCGGCCGTCGCCGAAATCACGAATCAGCAGGCTCTTCGGTGTGCCATCCGGCGCGAACAGCACTGACGTGTTCTGCTGATGCGCTTCGAGCGCGATACCGTAAAGCAGATAGATGCCGATCACCGGATGTGTGACGACATGCGCGTAGTGCCTGAACCAGGTTTCGACCGTTTCGGCTGTCGCACGTGCAACGCCGCCTGTTTCGATCAATTCCGTGGCGAGCGCGCGTCCATCGACAGGCGACGCCGTCAGCAGCGACGCCACGGTGACCGGCAGCAGCCCGTCCGATCGCTCGAACGCTTCCTTGCTCGCGCGAAACGCGACCGACAGATGCCGTCCGGGACGGTCTTCCTGCCGCACCGCGTGCTTGTAGTGAAACGCCACTTCTTCGGGAAAGATTTCGAGCGTTCGATCGAATCCGCGCTCGTCGGCCAGAATGCGCTGAATCAACGTGCTGATGCGCGGACCCATATGGATGGATTTCGCTTGCAGGCTGCGTTGCTCGCTCGTCAGCCACAGCGCGACCGGCAGCTTGATGAATGGCACGCCACCGGGCAATCGCGGCATCATCGTGCGAAACGACATCGTGGGCCAGGTTTCGATATCAGGGCCGTCGAGCAGTAACACGCCCTCCGCGATTTCGGCCGCGTATTCCTTATGCACGAAATGCTCGAGATGCCATGCGTGAATCGGCAACGGCAGCCAAGCGCGTTCGTCGAGCCCTTTTGCGTTCACACCATCTTTCCAGGCGGCCCAGGCCTCGGGGAAATGCTCGCTGAACCAATCGTGGTAGTGCTCGACATGCGGCATTCGCTCGATATAGGCCATATCGCCGCGCAGTGCGGCGATGCGAACCGTGACCGTGGCATTGAACTCGGGCGAAAGTGCGGCGACCTGCAGCGCGTTGAGATCGGGCTTGCTCTTCCACGTCGGATAAAACGGGTGCCCTTCGAGCGATCCCCATTGGTCGAGCAGTATCGCGGCATCGCGCACGCTCAGTTGGCTGCGCAAATAATCGACGAAGCCGGTGGCTCCGGCCGCCTCGATTTGCACACGCAGGTCGGCATTCCAAGCGTTTCGGTGAATGCGCGCCAGCGCATCGTTTTCCACGCTGTTGGCCATGTCACGCGCGAGGCCGGCCACGCCCTCCTCGCCAGGCGCGAAGTCGAAATACGGCAGCAGCAGGTCGATCAGCCGCGCCGCGTCGTCGATTTCTTCACGCGCGCCACCAGCCTCGACCAGCGTCAACGTGCCGTGATTGACGAACGTGTCGGCCCACGTCGCTTCGAGGTCGCTGAAAAACAGCAGCGCGTGCCGGTTCCAGAGCGGCAGCCAGGCACTGCGGCCGAGCGGCGCGAGAACGAGATTGTCCTTGGCGATGATCTTTTCGGCAAAGAGGCACCGCACCACGCGCCGCAAGGCGTTGCGCTGTGCCAGGCTCAGCGCCGACTCACAGCGCTCGGCGTAACGCGCGTCGTCGGATTGCAATAGCGAAAGCGTCTTGTTCATAGCATTCCCGCGTCAGGCGGGCCAGGTTTCGGGAAAGTAATCGAGCGCGGAACTGCGCAGTCCGCCCATATAGGACACGCTCCAGCGTAAGACCTCTTCGATATGGGGCAATCGCATGTCGAGACGCCGGCCCATCTCCACCAATAACGCGAGCCCATAGGCCACGTCTTCGTGAAAGGCGCGGTGGGTCTTGTCGATGACGTATCCAGCGCGATCCTCCGTGGGGACCAGCGGAGCCTCGATGGCGTCATAAGCCCGATTGGTTCTCAACACCGAGAGCATCGTGCGGGGATCGCGAATCTGCCGTTCGTATGCCTCGACGATCTCCTGCTTCAATGGCTTCACCGAAGACAGGTTCACGCCCATGCGGCGCTCGATGGTCTTGCACAGCAACTGATTCTCTTCGTCGCTGCGCGCGAGGAAATAGGCGCCGAGTTCAGGGCAATCGGTCCACCAGCAGACGGGACCGGCGAAGGTCTTGTCGTACCACTGCCCGTAGGGGCCGATCAGCCCGTAGATGACCGAGCTGTGCATGATCGGATTGCCCGGCGTCAGCGTAATCTCGAGGTAGTCGTCGAGCAATTCGACCGGCGCCGTATAGAGGCGTCGCAAGTGCGAGAGCAACGTGCGGCGCGATGCATCGCTCTCGCGTGCATGGGTCGCGACATAGAGCACGCTTTTGGCACCGCCCATGCGGACCGATACGCCGGGGCATAGATCGGACGCGATATGGGCGACATCTTTCATGCCCCAGATCACCACATTCGGACGGTCCGCGAAGGCGCGCTCGGCAAGCCAATCGAAGCCGCAGAACCCGGGGATCGCGCCGATATAGACAGGCCTGTGCGACGCCACATGCGGCGCAATGGACCGCACGAGCGCCGGGCGCACGTGCGCCGGCACGGTGACGATCACGATATCGGCTCCCGGAATCACCTCGGCGGGATCGCTCGCGACGGCGTCCAGCCGGGCGGTGCGGCGGGTTCCGTCGGGCATCATGGCGACGATGCCGTCTTCGCTCTCTCGATGACGCTCGATCGCATCGGGGTTGTTCGTCAACAATGCGACGCGTACATCGCGAATCTGCTTGAACAATACCGCTGCGAGGTGCCCCGTTCGGCCGCCACCGCAGACGACGACGTTGAGGGTTGACATCGAATCCGCCTCGTTCGCCGTCATGCAGCCTGCACCGCGTGCAAGCGCGGAATATCGCGTGGGAGTTCGACGGGATGCTCCTGACCGAGCCAATCGTCGAGTTGCTCCCAAACTGCCCCATCGAGCAGATTGCGCTCCTTGAGCCAACTCTCGTTGAAAACCGTATTCAAATATTTTTCGCCGCCATCGGCGACGGCTGCGAGAACATTGCCCCCGATCGTTCCGCGATGGATGAGTTCGAGCGCCTTGTAGATGACGCCGCCAGTCGACCCGCCGACGAGCAGGCCCGTGCGCCGCGCCAGGTAGCGCGCGGTCTCGAAAGCTTGCGCATCGCCCACTTGCACGCCCATGTCGATGCAGCTGTAATCGAGAACGAGCCCGACGGTATCGCCTGCGGGCGTACCGGTACCCGATTGATAGTACGGGTGTCCCGGCTGACCGAAGACGATCGAGCCGTCCGGCTCGACAGCGATGGTCTTCGTTCGGGGGTTGTGCACTTTGAGCCCGCGCGCGATACCGGTCATCGAACCGCCCGTGCCGACACAGCCCACGTAGGCATCGACGCCGCCGACTTCCGCGATGACTTCCCGCACGAACTCGGAATATCCGCCAGCGTTGGCGGCATTGTCGGACTGGTTCATGAATACGGCGCCGGGGATCTGATTAGCAATTTCCGCGGCCATGCGTTGACGTTCCACCACCGCGACTTCGTCTTCCCGATAGGTGCCTTCGACATAGCGGATCTCGGCACCGAGTGCGCGCATGACGGCAATCTTGTCGGGCGCGGCATGATGATCGACGATAGCGATGAAGCGCAGACCGAACTCGACCGCGGCGATTGCGAGGCCGATGCCCGTATTGCCGGACGACGATTCCACGACGACCCCGCCCGGGCTGAGCCGCCCCGACTTGAGCGCCGCGACGATCATGTTGCGCGCCATGCGATCCTTGATGCTTCCCCCGGGGTTGTTCTTCTCGATCTTGAGCAGCAGCCTTGCCTGCTTGGATGGAATGGAAATGCTCAGGACGGGTGTGTTTCCGATCAGGTCGGTGACTTTATTCAAAATCATGCCGATTCTCCATGCGATCGTCAGGTGAGATGTCCATGCCGCCCGCGGCGTCAAAGGCCACGGCAATCCGGCGCGGCATGGGATGGCGGTGAAATTCGTTTTCAAGCAGGTCCATCTGATAACCGCCGGTATTGGCGTACACCAGCAGATCGCCCGCTTGGGGTTTTGGGGAAAAATGAATGAGGCGGTTCGTCAAGACGTCTTCGTCGAGACAACTATGGCCGGCGATCCATGCGCGCACCGGCGCCGCATTGGGCGATACGTCTTCGTCGGGGTGCGCCGATACGAGGATCGGGTCCACGAGGAACTCGGAGCCGAACCACGTTTCGCAGGCGCTGAAGCTGCTGCCTTCGGCGAAAATCACGACTTCGCCGTCCGCGATCGCCTTGACGCGCGTGATGCGAAAAATCGACAGCGCGGTCTGGTCGGCAAGGCTTCTGCCCGGCTCGATCGCCAACGCCAGGCCTTCAGCATTCAAATATCGCGCGATCGACATGCCGCCGCTGCACGGCGAACCAAGAAACCGTTCCAGCCATTCGCAAGCGTCGATCGAACCGCCATACGGATAAAACGATGTGGGCACCTTGTCGTTGCGATAGTGGCTCGCGTCCTGCCCCCGAAGAAACGCTTCGTATTCCTCACTATCGACGTACCTGATCGGCATTCCGCCGCCGATGTCGATGAGCGTCGGCTCGAGTCCCATCGCGCGAGCCGCGTCGACGAGACAAACCAGTTGGCGCACCGCGCTTGCGCGCGCCTCGTAGCGATATCCGCCAAGATGAAAATGAAACCCTTCGAAACGAAATGAATCGCTTCGCCGCGCCAAACGCTTCATGCAAGCGGTGAGATCCGCCGCGTCGATGCCGAAGCGACTCGCCCGCGCTTCTTCCGGCCGATAGCGCAGCAGTACGCGCGCGGGCCGCTCGGGTTCGATTTCGCGAACGATCGTTTCGAGGTCGTCCAACTCCTCGATCGAATCGACCGATATCAGTGCTCCATTGGCGACCAGCGCCATGTGAAAGACGCGCGTCTTCGCCGGACCCGTCGCGCACAACCGCGTGGGATCGACGCCGGCGCGCAGTGCGTCGCGCATTTCATAGAGACTCGATACGTCGATTCCGATCCCGGCATCGACCGCGGCCCGCACGAGCGCGGGCGACTTGTTGACCTTCGCGCCGTACAGGATCTCGAAGCGCACGTCGTGTCGACTCAACACCGCGCTCAAGGCGTCGACATTACGAGTCAGCGCCGCGGGCGCGACGATGTTGAGCGGCGACCCATACTGCCTCGTCAGGTCGACCAGCGCTTGCGGCGAAGCATGCACGAGGCGTTCGAGCGATGGTCCGAGGATCGGGCGCAGCGCGGAAGGATCGAACACGCGGACCTCGTGCATTCGCGCGTGCCGGGGCGAGCCATGGCCTAGCATCCGTATTCCCATCGCTGTGCTCAGAAGTCCACGGTGGCGGACGCGAACAACGTCCGCGGCGCGCCGAGCGAGATCGTGCCGAAGGACGCTACACCCGACCAATACTTGCGGTTGAACGCATTCAAGAGCCCGGCGCGGAATGTCGTGTTTTTGCCGTGGATCGATGTCGTATATCGCGTGCCGAAATCGACCGTCGTCCAGCCGGGCACCGATTGGGTGTTCGCCTGGTTGACGTACTCGCGCCCCGTGAAATTCACGCCACCCGTGAGCGTAAGTCCCGAGACCCACGGCAAGTCCCACTCGGCGCCGACATTGGCCATCCAGCTCGGCACACCGACGGGCCGGTTGCCCGTCGTCGCGGCGCTCGGCGTCTTCGTCAACGTGGCGTCCAAGAGCGTCACGCCGCCCAGCACGCGAACGCCCTTGACCGGCTCGCCAGCTACGGTGAGCTCAAGCCCTTGATTGCGCTGCTCGCTATCGACGGCGAAAACCGTTCCGGCCAATTGACCGCTCGGCTTCGTGATGCGAAAGGCCGCGAGCGTCGCCATGACGTTCTCGAAGTCGACCTTCACACCGATCTCATGCTGTTTCGTTTTGTAGGGGGCGAATACCTGGCCCGCGTTGGAAGCGGCAGCCGGTGCGATATCCCCCTTGCTCAAGCCCTCGATGTAATTCGCGTAGAGCGAGACGTTCTGCACGGGCTTGAAGACGATCCCCACCAACGGCGTCACCGCGCTTTTATCGTAGGAGGTGGTCTTCGCTCCGGTGGCCGCGCTGAAGTTGTCCGACTCGACTTGCTGATGACGCACGCCCGCCGTGAGCTGCACCCGCTCATTCAAGACGCTCAGCGTATCCGCGAGTGCCACGCCCGTCAGTTGTGATGACGAAACCTTCGGCACGCTCGACGGAGAGGCAATGGCTTGGGCGGGGCTCGCAACAGGCGAATAGATGTTGGAAAGCGTTGCCGTGCCCGAATTGCTGGCTTGAGCAAGACGATCCTGATAGAGGCTGGCCTGCAACGTCAGCGCATGCTTGACGGGGCCTGTATCGAAGTGCGCGCGCAAGCCCGTATCGGCGCTCCAGCGATTGACCTGGAATTTCCAGTTTTGCGGCGTAGACCGTGTGTCGCCGGCGGCATCGATGATCGTCGGCGTCTGGTCGGACAGACGGGCGACATCGGTCTTCGCGCCACCCGCATCGGCGAATACCGTGACGTTGCTGTTCACGTCGTATTCGGCGCGCAGCAGCGTCGACTGGTCGTATGACTTCCACCACCCCCACGATTGCGTGACGTTGCGGCGGCCGTCCGCGGCGGACGGTACCGGGATGCCCGATGTCACGAGAAAGGGCCGTGTGGGCGCGTCGATCCATTGATATTGCTCGATGACATCGAGCGTCGCGCGAAATCGCTCGCCCTGGTAATCGAGCGACAACGCGCCGACGTCCGCGCGCGAGCGCTGGTTGTCGAGCGGCGTGCCGCCCTGACGATGCAGCCCGTTGAAACGGATGCCGAACTGCCGTTCGCTGCCGAACCGGCGGCTCATATCGACGTGGCCGCCCACCTGCGAATCGGACGTGTAGTCGGCCGTGAACCGCGTGAGGTCTTTCGCGAGCGGCCGTTTCGGCACGATGTTGACGACGCCGCCGACGCCGCCGTTCGGCGACATGCCGTATAGCAGCGCGCCGGGGCCTTTGAGCACATCCACGCGCTCGACGTATTCGGTAAACACGTGATAGTTCGGCACTACGCCATATACGCCGTCGAACGCGAAATCGCTCAGATTGCCTTCGTTGACCGGAAAGCCGCGAATATAGAAGGAATCCGTCACACCGCCCGTTTGCCCGGTGAGACGAATCGAGGGATCCTTCGTCAACGCATCGCCAAGCGTGGGCGCTTGTTGATCCTCCATACGCTGCGACGTGTAGTTGCTCACGCTGAACGGCGTATCCATCGCGCTTTTATTGCCGAGCAATCCGAGGCGGCCGCCCTGTGCGATTTGTCCGCCCGCGTAGGGCTTGACGGGCTCATCCGCGACCGCGTCGGTCTTGACGACGACCGGGGGCAGCGTGTTATGCGCCTCGCTGCCGCCCGGCACCGGATTCGCGGATGACTGCGCATGCGCGACGGCGCTCAAACCCGTGGTCAACAGACCGGCAAAAGCCAGGAATGCCGCACGCGATAAAGGCCGAACGGCAACGGAAGAAGGAACGGCAATCGGATAAATAGACCGAACGGCACCACTGCAAGGCCGAAATGACATGATTGTTCGACGGTGTTGTTGTTGACTGTTGACGACGGGGCTCGGACTTGAGCTTACGTATCGTTAACGATAACGCAAATGAGAATGACTCGCAATACAGTTTACGGAATTTCCGATTCATCACCCCGGATATGCAGGTGTGTACGAGATTTCGTATCGGCGGCGCATTTTTCGCACTGACTGCTTACGGGACGTCCGTCGTCGCTAAAAAAACGCTTTCAATCCGCATATGTCTCGGAGAGCGTCGGCCTATGTCCACCCCCATTCCAGGCCGCCGGCCATATTCCGATTCAGCTGCGCAGACCGACGCGGGCGTCGAGCGCTCATCGTCCGATCACACCGCGCCGAGTGGCGGCGCGACCGCGCAGCCCGACGCTCGCTCCGAGCTGCGCGAGCTTGTGGAACGTGTGCGCGCCGAACGTGTACCACGACGCTCGACTAACGCGATATTCGGCTCGCCCGGGTCTGCACCGCAATCGCAGCCTCCTCTGGCCGATAACGCTTACGCGAGACCTGCGCCCGTTGCGGCGAGGATCACGTCGTTGGATGAACTGCATGCATTGCTGGATTCGCCGCAATCCGAGACGGTCGATACGCTGATTGTCGTGGGCCAGTTCGACGAGCGCGATTTCGGGCTTTTTCCGAAATCGGTGCGTCATCTGACGTTGGATATCGAAGGGGGCGCGACGCCGGCCGCGCTGGCGTATCTTGAAGCGCTCCCGCTGAGATCGCTAAGCGCCGAGCCGCGCACCCAGGCCGGCAACGAAGGGGCGATCGTGCTGGGTCGACATCCGACACTTGAATCGGTCGTCATGCCGGCGAATGGTATCGGCGACCTCGGCGCGCAAGGACTGGCTCAAAGCGCGACGTTACGTTCGGCCGACCTGTCCGAGAACTGGATCCGAGACATGGGCGGGATGGCGTTCGTCCATAGCGCTTTCGAAGAATTGTTGTTTTACGAAAACGAGCTTGGGCCGAAAAGCGCCGCAGCGTTGATACGAGAAGGCAGTGCAATCGCGCTCGGCTTTGGCGGCAACCTTATCAGAGAGACCCGCGAAATTGCGTTGGAAGTATCGAGGAATACCGGGCTGAAGTTTCTCGATCTCGGGAATTGCCACTTGGGAAACGCTGAGCTAGGCTTGGTTGCGACTAACCCCAGCATCGAAAGCCTCGGGTTGGACGGAAATACTTTCAACATTTTGGGGCTACGAACGCTTGCCTCGAACCTGACGCTCAAGTCTTTGAGGGTGGCAGACAACGACCGGCTTTTCGATGACTCCGCGATCCTGCTTTCCCGCATGACATGGCTGAAAGAACTGGACGTAGGTGGCATCGAATTCGGTAACGACGGGTTTCGCGCGCTCGCCAAGCTTCATCAGAGTGGCGTTCGAGTCGAGGCTGACTGGCCCGAGGGGTTGCCGTGATCTTGGGGGCATCGTCCTCTGCGTGCAGGCAAGGGGTGACCGACGGGGCCTACTGCCTGGCAGCTTCGGCCGGCCCGACGCCGACCGTCTGCAAACCCCCATCGGTGACGTAGGGCACCAACCCGTCCGCCTGGATCTTCCTTGCAATCTCGCGACAGCGGGCGGGCTCTTCAGGCGGGCAGTAATCGATCGACACGACCGGCAGCCCGTATCGGTCGCGAACCGCCCTCGCCTGCCCGAGCAGCCAGTCACGATCAGCCTGCGGCACTTCGCCATACTGTTTATTGCCTTGATCCCACCGGCCGTAAAGCGACTCGAACGCCACCGCCGAAACGAGACCATGCACCTCGGGCAATATCTCGAAGCCACGATTCAAAATCAAATGAGCATCGGGATAACGCTCTTTGATGGCGCGAATCACGGCGACGAGGCCCGCGCGCTGGCGTGCCCGATCTTGATCGTTCTTTGCAAGGAGTTGATACGAATCGAGTGTGTCGAGGAAGAAACCGCGAAAGCCGCGTTTCGCGAGCGGCGTAATGACACGCCTCACGAAGAATGACGGCCATCCGCGCGCCGATTGATCGACGATAGCCGAATCCCATTCCTTGTTGCGCCCGGTCAGCCAACGCCGAGGGATGGCGGCAAAATAACTTCGACTCGCCAACACCTCCCCGACACTGACATAGGCGAACCACTGCGGCCCGGCGGCGGCATGATCGCGTGGATCGAATGCCGCATCGGGCTCGATCACCACGGCATCGAAATGCGAGAGGCGATCGACGGGCACACGATCGCCATAGAAAAAGGCCACGGAATCGAAACGCGGTTCGCCGGTGCGCCGATCCTCGGCATGCGCCTGGCGCGTCGGAGCGAGCGTCAGTGCCGCCACGAGCGAAACGAGCACCGCCAACGCTCGCGTCAGCCCTCGATTGACTCGTCCCGCCATGAACCCTCGCGTCAGTTGCGCAGCATGTACGTCTCGTACTCGAGGCGACCGAAGATGCGATCTAGCACGAACACGGACGCCGCAACGAGAATCAGCAGCGTCAACGCGAACCCGTAGCCGTAATAATCGGGCGCCATCCAGAGCGTGATACCCGTGAGCGTACCATTGAGCAGCACGAACGCGACGCAAATACGCAGAACGACACGGCGCTCGTCGAGATAGAACAACACGTTGAGGATGCCCAGCAAAAGGATCTGCAAGCTGGCCGCAATGACGTCGATCAGCAGCAACGGCATATAAAGTGTCGAAATATGCAGCGCCTCGAGCAAGCGCGGGCCGAACACCGCAACGAAGAGCAGCACGACCGTCTGGATCTTGACGATCTCGAACAAGCCGGCGCGCACGCTCGTCACCATCATGTCGCGCATATCGTTGATGTGCCTCAACGTCGCGCCCCGGCGGACCGCTTCATAAAATGCGTCGTAATACTCGACGAAATCGGCTTCGATGCGCACGAGAAACGCCGCCATACCCGGCATGACGCAAATGTAGGCCATGAACACAGGGATGTCATAGATCACCGAGGCATGCAGGGGACCGATGACCTGCTCGCCCGTCGTCGGCGCATACCAGAACATGAATTTGTCGAGCCAGACGCCGACGTTGAAGCACAGCCCAACCAGTGCAAGACTCGGATACGCGAAGCGCCGGTCGAGCATTTCAAACGAAATGAACCGAGGGCTGCGGTAGTTGCGATAAATAAGACCCGAGAGCCCGGCCAGCAATACGACATGCCCCGCTACGAAACCGCCGAGCAAACCGGAGATACCCTGCCGGTTCAGCATCAACGAGAACACCACCGTGCACGCGTAGCCTGCGACGAACACGAACAAAATCTGCCGGTATTGCTTGACGCTCGACAGGAAAATAACCGCCACCCAGATGTTACTGATGACGACACCGCCGGCCACCATCAACATCCGATACGCGAGCGGCTCCCCGCGAAATGCGAGGCCGACGGCGAACAGACCGACGAGCCCCGACGCGGCGGTCGAAAGCAGCACCACGCCGTTGTAAGTCGAGAGCACGAGATCGTCGCGCTTTTCGAACAGGCGGTCCGAGATGAAGCGCGTGAACGACAGCTGTAGCGGCCCCGTGACGATCAGACTGCAAGCGATCAGATAAGTGACCGAGACCTGGAACTGCACGATCGCATAGCGCGGAATCGTGTAGCCGACGCTCATCAGGCCGATGATCAAAATACCCAGAATCGACAAAATGAGCGGCCCCGAGCTGATGAGACCGGCATAGGCATACGCCCGCGCCGCGCCCGCCAGCGTGTCGCCCTTCAATATCTTGCGCAGTTCGAACCCGATGCCAGCCATCAGCGCGCTCCCGGTGTCGAGGAAGTAGACGATGGCGCATCGGCCGCTTGCCCTGCGTGCATCGGACAGCCCTTGGCCGCTTTGAGCCCGCGCCGCTCGCGATCTGGCACGCCGCGCAGCTTGTCATAGAGTGCGCGATATCGTTCGATCATCTTCTCTTTCGTATAGAACTGATGCACGCGAGCGATGGCCGCCTGCTGTGCACGCTCCCATTGCGCGTCGTTGCCGAGCATATCAATGACGGCTTGCGCGAACGCCGCGGGGTTGGCGATCGGCACGATCGCACCCGCGGAACCTAGCGCGGCATCTTCCGGCCCATCGCCCTCGATCAACTGACGGCATGCCCCAACATCGGTCGTGACCGCCGGCACCCCTGCGGCGAACCCTTCGAGCACGACGAGCGGCAGCGCTTCGCTGATCGATGTCAGCGTAATGAGGTCGATGGACGGCAGCATCTCGTCCATGCGCTTGAACCCATGAAATTCGATGCGATCAGCGAGCCCCAGACTTTGCGCGAGCGCGCGGCACTCTTCGGCATAGTCGGGATCCTCTTCCTCCGGGCCGACGATCCATGCCACGATGTCAGGCATCGTGCGCGATGCGATGAAAATGCCGCGGATGAACGTCTTTACATCCTTGATCGGCACGACGCGCCCGACGAGCGCGACGACGCGATGCTTGCCCGGCTTGCGGCGTTCGACCAGCGCCGAAAGCGATTGCACATCGACACCATTCGGAATGTTCTGTGTGATCGCCGCATTGGCGCCGTCGGCAATCTGGCGCTTTCGATTCGCTTCGTAAAGGGCGACGATTTCGTCGGCCGCATCGTACGACAAGCGTCCGAGCGCCTCGAAAAAGCGCACCCATAGCTCTCGAAAATAGCTGATCTTCGATACGTCCTTTTCGAACGCGCCGCGGTTATCGCTGATCCAATCGCTTTGCAACAGATCGATCTTGCGCTCTTTCGTATAGATGCCGTGCTCGGAAACGATCAGCGGCCGCCCGGTCCGGTAATGCAGCAACGTCCCGAGAAACCCCGCATAGCCGGTCGATATCGTGTGATAGATGCGCGCGGGCGGCAACGTACGCGTCATCCGCTCGAGCTGCCACAACGGCTGGTGCATGATCCGCACCGTCCAGAAGTAATCGGTGAACGACGGGTCCGTGCAGTTTTCGCGATATTGGTCGACGATGTAGTTCCATGCCGCGCGGCTCGAGAGAAACGCCTTCTCGTTGAGCGGGCCGTCGTCGCCGATCATCGTCGCGATGCGCGTCATCAGCGCCGGGCCATCCGCCGCGTCCGCCGAGCGCAGCGCCGCATGGAGCTGTGCGGATTGTGCAAAAGCGTCGGCATCGCCCGCGATTTCACGAGCCGTTTCATGATCGGCAAGCTTTTGCTCGTAAAGAAACTGCTCCGTGAAGTGAACGACGTTGTCGGGCAACGCAAATGCGGGATCGCCATAGTCCTCCCTGCGGCTGCCGATGAAGGCGATGGCAAAGCGAATATCGGGAAACGCCCGGATCATGCCGTCGACCCAGCTCGACACCCCGCCGCGCACATAGGGAAAGGTACCTTCGAGCAGCAGGCAGACGTCGGCATCGGCCGCACGACGAAGCAATGACGAATTCATGACCAGTAGCGCACGAGAGGTTTGAGTATCGGCACGGCCGCCGTGTTGCCGAGCGAACCCAGCAGCTCGGCGACGCGCGTGTATTCGCCGCGCAGGTAAGCGATTTCCGCGAGCCACGGCACGAGCCGCTCGCGCGGAAACCCGCGTGTCTGGGCCCAGTCGATGTAGCGCCCCGCTTCTTCCGCGTTGTTGCTGACGAGCGCGACGCGGCCGCGAATCAGCCACAGCGCGGCATCGCTGTCATCGATGGCCAGCGCCGCCTGCGCATGTTCGTCGGCCTGCGCCAGCGTATGGCGGTAGACCGGACCGTGCACGAGGTTCTGATAAATGAGCTCGAAATAAAGCTCGGCCAGTTGACGGTGCATGACGTGACGTTCGTGCCGCGCGTCTTCGGGCGTTCGCTCGAGCTGCTTCGTCGTGCGAAAGATCTGCTGCATGATCTCGTTCTCGGCGCGATCGAGCGCCCCGTAGGCGATGAGGCGAACGTCCTCGATCGGATCGGCGAGCAACTCGCGCAGCAGCGCACCGGTGGTGCGCGTCGGCATGCCCTGAATCGCAACCAGTGCGGACAACCTGTCTTGCGCGGCCACGCGCGTGTTGACGAGGCGAGCCTGCAAACGGGCGCCCCCGCCGTGCGACACGCGCGAGATCAGATAGGAAACGAACTGCGGGCGCGCCACCTCGCCATACCGCCGCGACGTGTCCTCGGCCGGAAACCAGGCTGCCCAGATGCAGCCGACCAGCACCACGGTTCCGCCGAGCACGGGAACCAGCGAACAGGCCAGCCAGAGCCATAGGAGCGTCCACCCGCGCGGCTCGCGATAGGCAGGCGGCAGCATGGCGCGCACGAGCCACGCTTGCACGATGCCGAGACCAAACGTGAGCGCGATCAGTGCCAGGAACGGATCGGGCAGCAGCGACGGACCCACGCCGGCGGAGATCACGCGCCAGGCGAGGAACAATTCGAGCACCGCGGTCACCGCAAGTGCGGCCGCGCAAATCACGCGCACGAGAGGAGTGGTCTTAGCCATCGATGCCGCTTCGTTTGAGAAAGCGCGCGAGCGCTCGGCCCGGCTCGCCATCGGCAAGATGCAGCGTGTGCACGCCGATGCGCGCCGCCTCGAAATCGACCCGGAACTGGGCTTCGAGGCTGCCCTCGATACGCGCGAGGTATCCGTCGACACCCGTGCTGTCGGTGGCCGGCATCAAGTTGACGATGACCGATTCGTTAGGGGTCCTGAGCGGCCAGATCAGATCGAGCGAACGCCGGCGGCGCAAGACATGTTCATAGAGCGAATCGCCCGCCTCGTCGCGCGGAAACACGAGCGCCACGAGCGACGATGCGATCCCGCATTCGCGTTCGAGCCGGGAGAGGCGCGCGAGCTCGAGCGCGAAATCGACCGGACACGCCGGCACGTCGTGCAACACGCTGTCCACGAGCGTGACATGTTCGACGCCATCGGCGTAGTAGCCGAGCATCACCAGCAGCAACTGGAGGTTTTCGAAATTGAGCGACAGGAACGGCATGCGCTTGATCACGAGCACCGCCGGCATGCTGCCGTCCGCCGCAACGAGCGGCGCGCATACGACGAGCCCGGTCGGGGCCGCCATGGTGTCTTCGCTGCCGTGGATATGCGCGACCTGCTTGCTGTCGAGCGCGCGCACGAGCAGCGGATCGCGGCTGTCGAGCTCGAACGAATCGCCGATCGCCGCGAGCGGCCGGCCGCCCAGATGCCCGTTTTCGAGCGGATAAAGCGCCGCGACGTCGATCTGGCATGCCTGCGCCACGAATTCGAGCAAGGCTTGCGCACCGACGATCGACTTGCGCTGACCGTCCGCCGCACCGGCCGGGCTGACCGCCTCGGTGCCTGCATCGCGCGTGACCGACAAACGCCGAAGCTCGGTGATGGCATCGCGCAGCGTGGTCGGCTTCGTCAGTAGATCTTTTTCGAGCCGCTCGTGCGACAGGCGCATCAGGTAATGGCTATTCGTCAGCGCGACGAGACGATCGTTGAGGTAATCGTTGAGCGCGGTGGCGCGCACGGCACGATTGCCCCAGGTATCGCCGAAGTGCCCCGCGACGATGGTCTGTACGAGACCGCCCAGCAAAAAGGGCGTCTGCCACGCGGCCTGGAACGTATGCGCGTCGAAGACAGCGGCGCCGGTCACCATCGCGCCGCCCAGCAGCCCGAGCAGCGTGCCGTAGCGCAACGAGACGATGAGCGGCGCGATCCATAGCCAGCCGAAGCCGGTATGGGCGAGCAACGGGTCCTCGGGCGCGATGAGGCGCGCGAGCACCAGCACGACGAGCATGAACGCGACCGTCTCCACGATCGCGAGCGGCCGAGCGACGGCCGGTGCGACCAAGCGGCGGAACCGCCCGAGATTGCCGAAGGGGTTCGAATGACGCGGCTTCGATGCGTTGCCCGCATGCGATGGGCTGACGGTGTTCACGATCGGCTCCTGATCCGATGGGACTTACGAGCGCGGACGCAGGGGGTCGAGCAGGCCGCCGATCAACGACGTGGCGACACCCGAAAGGCTCGAGCGGCTCCATCCCGTGCGCGTACCCGCGGCGCTCCAGACAACGCGTCCCGAGGCCGCATCGACGAGCTCGAACGTCACGCCCGCAACGGGTTCTCCGTCCACGCCGGTCTTGTAGCGCCACTCTTCGACAGCGCCGCTCAGCACGTACTTGACATGCTGCTCACGTGCCCATGCGAGCTTCTTTTCGCCGCTTTCGCGCTGCGCGGTGTCGAACATCGCGCTGGACGCTTCGTCGGCCGGCGCCATGCGCACATCGGTCCATCCATTCGCGCGCAGCACGCTCGCCGCGATGGCCGAAGCATTGCCGCCCGCTGCGGGCGTTTCCGTAAAGTTGACCATCGGCACGACCGCGATCGAATCTTTCATGCCGAGCGCGGGCGCTGCGGTTTGCTGGATCGAGCTGCACGCGCCCAGCGCGAGAACCGACATCGCGAGCGAGGCGATCCACCGCAGGGAACGACTCCACCGTTTGTTGTTGCTCATCGAATGACTCCTTGTTAACTCCGTTGACTCGTTGACTCTTGCTGATCCGCAACGGCCTGGCGGATCGACGAAACGATCAATAAAACCAGCTATAGCGCGCACCGATCTGCGTCACGGGCGTGCCCTGCCTCGACACGCGCTGATGCTCGAAAAAGAGCGCGGCGTGATCGCCACCGAAGATGGACCCCGCGAGCCCGATACTGGCGCCGGGTCCCCACCCTTGATTCGAATCGTGCAGGATCCCGACGTCGAGGAACGGCCGCCATGCGCGCGTATATTGCGTACGCAAGTCGTCTCCGAAGCCGAAGAACAGCCCATATTGCGCGTAAGTCTGAGGCATCAGGTCGCTCGCGGTGACAGGCCGATTCGCGAGGGGCACGAGCCGCGTCACCAGATCATCGGGGCTGCCGCTGGCGTGGTAGTCGCCGCGCGAGCCGACGAGACGCAGCGTGTAGTCCGGATACGAGGTGCGGATGCGGTAGCTGAGCTCGCCCGATGTCATCAAGCCGCTGCCCAGGTAGTTGCGGCTCTGGCTGTAGTAACGGCTCGCTTCCAAGGTGCCCGTCAGCGAAATCCGTTGCGTCACGCGCCACGTGAAATCGCCAACGGCATTGTCTTTCATGCCGCCCACGAAAAGCAGTTGATTCTCGTCGACGGTCTGATTGCGCCCGAGCCGCAGACCGAACTGGAGCGGACCGTTGCGGCCCGTCTGCGCGGCGAGCTGGAACGTGTAGAAGCTATTGAGCGCTTCGCGCCGGCCGGCCGTCACCGAGAGCATCGAATCGAGCGTCTGTCGGCGCAGATTGACGGCGATCGAACGGTCGGTGCTCGGAACGTTGGTGAGTTGCGTCTGATCCGTCGATCGCATGAAGCGCTGGACGCCCTCGACCCCGATCATGTATCGCTCGGAGAGCTTGCGGCTCGCCGCGAGCGTCTGCTCCACGTAGTCGAGCGGATGCTCCACATGATTCGTCACCGTTGCGTCGATCGATTGCGGCCATGCCAGCGTCGTATCGACCAGACGCGTATGCAGCTCGTCATCCGCGGGCGCGCCCTCGAGGCCGTTGAATGCGAGATGCTGCGCCTCGTCGGGACGATCGGTCGCCGATGCGGCATCGATACGCTCGTAGAGCGGCAGGCGCGAGCGTTCCTCATCGAGCAAGCGCTTCATTTGCGCTTCGTCGTTGTCGGCCAGCGCAATCGCGAGCTGCGAATCGGCGGGCTGCGAGAGGCGTGCCGCGTACTGCTGGGCCAGCCAGCGCTTGGCGAGCGGATTCGCCTCGCGCGACAGCGCCCAGGCGATCGCCACTTCCTTCGCAACGGCGTGGCGCAGGCGCGTGTTGCGCGCAAGCTCACGTCGATCGAGCGTGCCCGGGCCCGGCAGGCCGTCGACCGTTCCGAGCAGCGAACGCGACGCTTGCGGCGCGTCGCTGTGTTTGTTGCCCGTGGCAAGCAGATCGTCGAGCAGCGCCAGCGATGCATCGCCGGTCGCGAAGGTGGTGGAGAGCGCAACGCGTCGGCCGCGAAGCTCGTCGACGATCTCGGCCGGCAATGCGCCGCGCGTTGCCCGCGTCGATTGACGCGCGCTGCTCGCACCACCCTGCACCTTTTGATCACGCGCAAGTTGCAACCAGACCTTATGACGGATGGACCACGCCAGACCGCCGCGCCCCGCCATCTCCTGTGCATCGGCATAGGTCAGCAACCACAACGGATCGCGCGAGAGCGAGGCCGACTGAAGCCGCAGATAGCCGAGCGCAACGACGGGCTTGTGCAGCCGCATCGCGGCGGCGGCCAGCGGCCCCCACATCGCGGCACTCGTGTTCTCGCGCCCTTGCATGCCTCGCAATGCCTCGGCCACTTCGGCGTCCGAACCGTAGTCGACGAGCATCCACAGGTAAGCCGAACGCGTGTCGCTGTTGGCGCCGGGCAAGCTCAGCGCGGCACGAAGATCGTCGATCGCTTCGCGAGGCCGCCCCGTCAAACGGTAATACTCCGCCCGCGCGCCCAGCACGGCGGGCGAGGTCTGCACCGCTTGCCGCTCGCTCGCGTCCAGACTCGCTAGAAGCTTCTCGATGCGATCCATCGCGCCGGCTTCGGTGTAGTAGTAGATGGCGTCTTGCAACGCGAGCATGCTGTGGTCGCGCCGGAAACGCAGTTCGGCGACACGCCCCGCGTCGATCGGATAGGGCTCGTAGAAATGCGTCATGTCGCCGAGATCGTCCGGCGTCGCCGCTTTGCCGGCCAGCAAGTGCCGGTACGCCAGGTTCGCTTCGTCGTCGCGCTTGAGCAGACGCGCGAGTTCGCCGTAATTACGCCAGTAGACCGCATCGTCGTCGGTTGCGGCCGAGCTGGCGGCACGCAACGCCGAAAAAGCCGCCCGGTAGTCGCCCTTGCGATAAAGCACGCTCGCCGTTCGCAACGCAGCCTCGACATCGCGAGGTCGATGCGTCTGAACTGAACGATAAGCAGCGAGCGCTGCGTCGTCATGACCCGCGCGCTCGGCCAATTGTCCGATGCGCGTGTCGATCGCATCAGCGTTATTGCCGCGCGGCAACGAGCGCAAAAAGGCAATGCCTTCGTCCGGGCGCCCCAGCCGTTCGAATGTCGACGTCACAGCATCGACCTTCTTCAAATCGCCCGGTGCCGCCCGCGCCGCGCGCTCGGCGGCCGCGAGATAGGCCTCATCGTCGTCGAGCATGGGCGCCATGCGCAGCACGTTCTGCCAGGCGACGGGATCGTTGCTGATGCGCGCATACGCAAGCCATGCATGCAAGGCGACCGAGGGATCGCGATTCCATTGCGCGGATTGCGCGAGACGCTGCGTCCACAGCGCTGAACCCGGATTGCGTTCGACCTGCGTTTTGGCGAGCTGCTCGGCGCTGGCCATGTCACCGGCTTCGACGAACGCGCCGTAGGCAACATCCGCCGCGGCAGGCTTGCCCTTCTTCACATGCTCGTTGTCAGCCGCGGGCGCGGAAGCGGGCGTGGGAGTCGTCGCCGCGACGCGGATCACACCGCCGCGCGCCTGGCGCGGCTCGTCCCCGTGCGCCACTGCCCGCACGAGCCATTGCGCGCCGTGTCCAGGCAGCGGGCCATCCATATAAGCGTAGGCAGGCTGAGCGGGCAGGCCCGGCACAGGCATACCATCGGCTTTCGCATACTTCGCAAGCATTTTCGCGAAGCGATCGACCGCATCGGGGCGGTTCGCAGCCCGCGCAAGATTGACCAGTTCGATGAGCGTGGCGGGATCGTCCGCGAGCGAGCCGAGATGCGATTCGGCTGCTGCAACGGCGTCATCCATCAGGTTTCCTGCCCGCAATGCGCCGATTCCCGACAAGAAGCAGCGCCGCGCATCGTCGCGATCACGCGCGGCATCCTGCTTGCGGAACCATGCCGCGGCTGCCAGCCGATATTCGCCGCCTTCGAGCGCGTACCGCGCGACATAGGTATCCCATTGCAGCCGGCCGTGCGAGTCGGTGCTCGACAATTGCGCATAGATCTGCGCCGCGAGCCGCGGATCGCCCGATGCAGCGGCACGCGACGCGAGCCAGGACAGATCCTTGTCCGCGCGGCCGAGCTTCGCCGCCGCGGCAATGCGAGCTCGCCACTCGGCCATCGCCGCGGGACGGCGCGCATCCTCGCTCGTCAGCGAAAAATAGCGTTGCTCGGCAATGGCGACGCGCACGAACGCCGCTGTGCGGCGCGCATCATCAGAGTTGAGCGTATCGAGACGATCGGCCATCCGGGCGGCATCGTCGACGCGACCTAGATGCGCGTACTGCGAAGCGAGTACCGCCATGAAGGTCTCGTTGTCGGGTTGCACGCGAGACCAGGCTTCGAGATAAGCAACGCTGAGCGAACTCGGCGAACCGGTCGCTTCGACACGCTGCCGAATATCGCCTCGCGGCGTAACGAGGTAGAGCGCGCCGAGCACGGCGCCGCTGAGCAGCGCGACAAGCCATGCCGGAGCGATGCGCGGCGGTTGAGCGTTAGTTGAGCTCACTGGAGTCCACCCCGCTCACAGTCGATCTCGACAGGTCGATAAGTCACGTGCGATCCCTCGACGGCCGGCACATCGAAACGCAGCCCGCTCGCGCTCGCAACCGGCGTGACGGGCTTGCCCGCCACGCGTACCTTGCATGCGCGCGCATCGGCGAGCTTGACGAAGGGTTGGTAGTAGCCGCCGAACTCGAAAGCCATACCGTGAGCAGTCCGAACGAAATGCCGCACGAAACCGTTGGCCTCTTCGATGTAGGGCATCGTCTCGCGCGCTGCCGTGTCGAACGTGATCACCGCTGCGCCGTCGTCGATATGAACATAGGTGCCGTCGGGCCCCGGAGCGAAGCCGGTGACGCCCGGCGAGCGGCCGATATCGGGCGTAGCTTTACCCGCCCAGTGAACCTCGCGAACCGCGCCGTTGCCGCGCACGACCCATTGGTCGCTGCCCGGTACGACGCTGCGCGCAACGGCAAACGTGCGCCAGTCGAGCACTTTTTGCGTGTAGTCCGTGATGTGCACCGGCAAGACAGGCTGCTTGAGCACCGCCGAAAATATCTCGTCGAGCGCGCGCAGCGATGCGATTTTGGTGCCGCTATACATATGGAAGTAGATATCGATCGGCTTGAAGCGCAGTGGGCGCTCGGTCATATCGTAAGTTTCCAGTACGCGCGTGAAGCCATAGAACGGGCCGAGCCAATCGTTCGTATAGACGTTCTCGTCCTGGTTCGGCGCATAGATCTGATACGCGCCCGGCCCCTTGTCGACGCCGATCGGAGCAATGTTGGTCCAGCTGTTGGCGCGCTTCGTGATGACCGTGTCCCCGCCGTTGATGTTCGCGACGCCGGCCGCGGCCACTTTTCGCACGACGATGGCAGGCGGCTGGCAATTGCCGGGCCACTGAAGGACCGCCGTCTTCTTTCCAGGCGGCGCGAGCCGGGAGTCGATGTAGTCGATCGATCCTTGAATCTCTCGATCGATGTTGAACTGGTAGTGAGGAATATCGATCGAGAACGCCGTATCGCCGCCGCCCCGGTCGACACGGGTACCCGTTTTCGCATCGACGAGCGTCCAGTCGAATGGGTGCGAATAAGTGTGCGAACCGATCTCGACATACGGCAGCGCAAACATCTTGCGCGCAATCGCCTCGAGCCGCGGCGATATCGACGGATAGCGCCCGGCGGGACCGACCTCGCCCTCGATGACCGAGAGCGTCATCGGAACGCGATAGCGTGTGAAGATGCGCTCATAAAGCGCATCGCCCGAATACTCAGCGCCCGGAAACTCGGCGCGCGAAGCGAAGCCGTCACCGTCCACATGCACCATGAACAATCGCCGGCCGTTCTCCGTCGTGACGCTCGGCGAGGGAATCGATCGCAGGCGCAACGCCGCCGTCAGAAACGTGATCGGTTGAATCGCCCAGCGTTCCTGATCGATACCATTCAGCGGCACCACCGTGTAAGGACTCAACGCGAAGCCGCCCCACGGCGTAATCGCCGCCTGATCGACGATCTGGCCGCCTGCTCGCGCGCGCAGCAGCGAACGGCTGTGCGTGCCGGCCTTGACGCCCGCCACATCGCGCGCTTCGAGTCCAGGATCGATTTCGAAGCCGATCATGGGATCGCGCGAAACCACATCGACATGGCCCGCGAACGGACCGGCAACCGGGTTCAGATCGAGCTTGGCTCCGTCATCGGCGGCCGCATCGAACCCGAACTGACCCAGCACGGCCACGGGCACATGCGCTGCAATGCGCGCATTGAGCCAACGGCGCCAACTGTCGGCATCGCGCACGCCCGCGCCTTCGAACCACGCGACCACGCCGGCATAGCGATCGGGTGTGACGTTCTCGGGCAAGCGAGCGTCATTGACGTTCGCATATTCGACGTCATAACCGAGATAATTGAGCGGCGTCGCCAGATCGCGCACACCGGGCGACAGGTCGAGCGGCGAATCGAGCGCGACGTCCTGAATGACGAGCACCTTGCGCGGCACGACTTCGATCGCGCCGATCCCGACGACATCGCGCGCCTGATCGGTGACATAGGGCGTCACGCCCGTGGCCGCGACTTGCGCGGCCGTGGCGCGGCTGCACTCGCGATCGGTACGCGCACAAAACTCCAGCGAGACGACGGGCACACCGCTCGAACGCATGAATGCCTGGGCCTCGGCCACGCGCCGGTTTCGTTCGGATTCCGAAATATCGGTCGACCGGACGTCTGGATCGTCCCAGCCATGGACAAGCGATGCGCCGACGACAGCATAGACGGCACGTCCATGCGGCGCGGCGGCGGCCAGCGCGTCAGGGCCGCCGATCAGCAGGCGGGCTTCCGGATGAGCCGCCCGGATCGCATCGAACGCCGCGATCGCAGCGGGGCTCTCGAGCAAAAAGCCCCGATAACCGCGCGCCCAGAGCGGCGCGATCTCGCGCGCAACGAATTCGGCCGGCGCAGCGGCCGCCGCTGCGGTGACGCGTGCAACCCAGACTGTGTGCTCGAGTGGATGGGCTGACGGCGCGAAGCCCGAGGAAGGATCGACGACGACCGCATCGAACGCCTGCAATGCCTCGACGGGCATGTGGGCGCCGTCGAAGAAGGCGACATTCGCGGACGGATAAGACGAGCGCGCGTCGGCATGGGAGACGGCAGCGCCTGCGCCTGCCGATACGGCGCTCGCCGTCAAACCGGACGCCAGAACGAAAGCCGCCGTCAGCTTGCGCACGCAATCCATTGCCAAGCTACGCTTCGGTGCGCGGCCTCCCGCACCCCTTCCCCGCCGTGTCTTCAACGCTTGCCCCGTAGCAGTTTTTGTCGAAGCGGGCCCTGATCCGCGCTGGTCGGAGCGCGTCAGCCTTGGCCCTACCCAATTCCGTTTTTCTTCAGACAACAACGCTCCCCACGGAGCGCCAAAAGCGCTTCTCGCATTCGATCGAGAGTCCGGAGGAAATTTTTCCCGCAAGCGAGCCTGTGTACCCGCCGCAAGAGGCCCAACCCACCAGCAACAGAATCGGGCAGATTCTATATGAGAATTGTCTTAAAAGTAAAACGTTTGTTGGCGCTCGGGCGCGCTGCGGAATTACCCTAACCGAATCGATATTTCGAGGAAAACGTTTGCGAAACCATTGTTTGCAAAAATTGCGCATTCACGTTGCGCGCCATGCCCGACGAGCGCGCATCCTCGGCAAAGGGCCGGCCGAGCAGCGTCCGGCGACAACGTTTGCGCCCGATTCGATTAGCGGGCTTTTCCGTTCGTAATTGCGGGTCGGACGGACTTTTTTTTGACAAAGCTTTTCATTTGATTAGCGCGATTTGTAAAAAGGAGACATTTGCCGCCGATCCAATTGCGCGCGTCGGGGATTTGCCGAACCTTATTAGCGCGATTGCCGCTCGGCAGGCTCCGCCGCCAGCCCCACGTTCACCGGTTCGGCACCTCATCCGCCCGTCGGGCCGCACTGAGCTTGCGCCATAACGTCGTCTTGCTGATGCCGAGCATCGCGCAGGCAGCTTCACGATCGCCGCCGCATGCGGCGAGCGCGGCGCGGATTTCATCGGCTTCGATATGACGACTGCGTTCGCGCAACGTCGGCGTGCCCCCTTCGCCGCCGGGCTGTCGCGCAAACAATTCGGGCACGATGGCTTGCATCATGTCGCGCGGAAGGGGCTCGAGCGCGGTATCGGGATCCGGCGCATCCGCCCATTCGACGGCAATCCGCTCGACGACGTTCTGCAGCTCCCGCACATTTCCTGGCCAGCCGTAGCGGCGCAGCGTTTCACCGATGGGGGCCATCAGCCGTTCGGCCGTTTCGATGTCGCGAACGCGATTCGCGAGCCGGGGTTCGCGCTGCACCGCCTGCTGCAGCAACTGCGCGGCGAGCGGCACGACATCTTCCACGCGCTCGCGCAATGGAGGCAGGGCGATGTTGAGGATGTTGAGCCGATAGTAGAGATCGGCGCGAAATGCGCCGCGCTCGAGCGCGTCCGTCAACGACCGATGCGTGGCCGCAATGATGCGGATATCGATCCGGGTCGGCTCCGTTGCACCGAGCCGCACGACCTCGCGCTCCTGCAATACCCGAAGCAAACGGCTTTGCAACGGCAGCGGCATTTCGCCGATCTCGTCGAGAAAGAGCGTGCCGCGATGGGCCGCTTCGATCAATCCGGCTTTCCCGCCGCGGCGGGCGCCGGTAAACGCACCCTCTTCGTAACCGAAAAGCTCGCTTTCGAGCAACGCTTCGGGGAATGCGCCGCAATTGATGGCGACAAACGGAAATTTGCGGCGCGCGCTGAGCCGGTGCATGCTCTGCGCCACCATCTCCTTGCCCGTGCCGCTTTCGCCGAGTACGAGCACCGTGGCATCCGATTTCGCATAGCGGCGCACCAGCGTACGAACACGCTCGATCGACGCACTGCGGCCGACCAAGTCGTCGAGCCGATAGCGAGCCGCGAACCGATGCCCGAGTTGCGCCGAACGCAACGTTCGATCGAGCCGCTCCACCGCGCGGGATTCCTGAAAGGTAAGGACCGCGCCCTCATCGACACCCCCGTCTGCAAGCGGCCCGCGATGCACGAGGTAGCTGACGCCGCGCAGCGTCAGCAATGCGTCGCCGTGGGCGTCCGGCAGCGCGGCAATGACGTCCGGCGCGAGCGAGGCGAGAGGCTGACCCACAGCCTGCGCGGGGTCGATGCCGAGCGCCGAGGCCAGCGGCCGATTGATCGCTTCCACGCGCCCCTGCGCGTCGAGCGCCACGACGCCATCGCGAAGGTGCTGCAACAGGTTATCGACATGTTGACGGCGGCGGGCCTCGCCGCGTGTGGCCTCCGCCACCTCGAGCGCCGTGTCGAAGGCCGCGCGCACCGAAGCATGTGAGTAGAGAAATACCGCCCCCATTCCTGCCGCCGCGGCCAGATCGGTCACGAGGCCGGGCCCGACCACAACCTCCACGCCCTTCTCGCGCAGCTCGAGCACGCACGCCTGCGCATCCTGCGCCGAACGGTACGATGAAAAGGCGATATCCAGCCCGAATGCGGCGACGAAATTGCGTATCTCTGGCGGAGTCTCGCCGGGACTCACGAGCGCAACCGATGGCGATTGACGTCGCGCACGCGAGAGCGAATGCATGATGTCGAGTCCCGTGGGGCCGATCTGCACGACGGGCACGGGCACGCGCGTCTTCAGATAGACAGCGTTGGAGCCGCCCGCCAACACGACATCGGGGCGTCGCGAGCCGCCGTCGCGCACCTCCCGCACAGCATCGTCATAGGCGTTGGCGATGACGCGCACTTCGGCGCGTGCCTCGTACTCGCCCACGATTTCGAACAGCAGCTCGCGCAGGCGGCTGATGCCGAACGCCCAGATCACGGGCCGGGGAGGAAGATCGGATGGAAAATGGCTCAACGCGCAACCTCGGAGAAACGAAGCGGGGACGGTCGGCGATATTATGAACCCGAGATTTCCTATTTGAAATAATCGATTTCAATGATGAAATCATGCCAGCCCGTTTCTCACGACCGATTTCTCGCATAATCAGCGTGTTAGACGGGATCATCCACGTTGGCGCGGACCTTGCTCTCCCCGGCACAGAATAAACGGAGCGACTCAATTGAACCTCACCACGCAGCAAACGACCAGCGCCGGCGCGCGATTTCGCGCCGCAGTCGCGGCCGACGGCCCTTTACAGGTCGTCGGCGCGATCACCGCCTACGCGGCGAAGATGGCCGAAGCCGTCGG